>JAESGW010000244.1_pt1 | contig 88770 bp, 77 predicted proteins | sample 9269791 | NCBI WGS metagenome assembly JAESGW01 (sample SAMN16773120, study PRJNA677053) | algae metagenome | isolation source: Aphanocapsa lilacina HA4352-LM1 and co-occurring heterotrophs from near cave... | place: USA: Maniniholo cave, near Haena, Kauai, HI | collected 2009-07-28 | reverse complement strand
GTGTGCCTGAACCATTACTGCCTGAATAATAAGAATTACCCGAACTTAAAGCAAGGAAAGTATAAGAACCTCCCGCACAAACCATTGAACCAACTACTGTGTCAGCAACTGGAGTAGAATCAATTGTTACAATAAAACTTGATTCATCTGTACAATTAGGTGTTGTATTTGTTGCTGCATAAATATAAATCGTTTGATTTGTACTTATTAAATCACCAACATTCAACATTGTACCCGTACCTGTTGGACCTCCAGTTTGTGTATAATAATTATTACCTGCACTTAATGTTGGTAATTGATAACTATCACATGTTGAAACGTCATTAAGTTCATCCGCATCTATAGAATTAATAGTAACTACAAAACTAGCTTCAGAAGTACAAATATAAGGTGCTGTACCTGATTCAGCATATACATAAACAGTTTGTGATGCAGTAATAGGATTTGCAATATTAATTGGATTTACGCCTCCTGGTTGTGCATAATAATCTCCTACAGTTAGTGGTAGCAAAGTATATGAATCACATGCTGAAATATCATTTACTGGATCAAGAACTGGTTGAGGAGTTATTGCTACTGTACAACTCATAGTTGCACTACAACCATTATTATCAACCACAACAGTATATGTACCCGCTTGATTAACAGTTATTGAACTTGTAGTATCTGGAAGAGGGTTAGTCCCTAAAGTCCAAGTATAAGTAACATCAGCATCAACAAAGTTAATAGGTGTTACTGTAATTGTTCCTGTATCATTTTGACAGATATTAAAATCTGGTGTTAATGTAAATTGAGGCGTTAAATCTTGTACAATTAAATCAAATTCAGCAATTTTAAAACAACCTGCTGAATTACTCTCAACTCTAACATAAATTGGTTGAATAAATTGAACAATATTAGTATATGCAGTTGGCGTAACTATTTCATTTACACCATCTTCAGCATCAACATCATTTTCATAATATGTTACAGTAAAATCAGTTGCACTAAGACCATTTAAGATTAAACTCTCATTTTGGGTTAAATCAAATGTAGCAAACCCTGTTGGATTACAATCTGTTAAATCTTGTGGTGCACCAATGATAAAATCATCATAATATTCAATAACTATACTATCCGTAGCGGCACAACTTGTTGCGTTTAATGGCGCATTAAGAAAATAAGTTCCTTCTTCAGTTACGGTTAAATTTGGACCAGTTTCTCCAACTATTACTCCCGAAGAATTTGACCATTCAAAAGTATAATTTGCAGGGTTTAAACCACTTTCAATCGTATAAGAATCTCCTTCACAAAGTGCATTACCATTTGCTTCTAAAAAGTCATTTCCTAAATCAACATTTCCAATACTAAAACTGTCACCAGCAATAAAAACAGCAGAATCAAAAGCAGTATCATTTCTATCAGCAATTACCATTTTAATATGATAAAGTGTTTGTGGGACAACAGTTGTTTCAGCTGTAAGCATAACCGTTTGACCATTGTAATTAGTTACTGCATTATTTGTAGCATTTGGAAAAGCTGGATTATTTAAGTTATAGACATCGAAAAAGGCAGGATTAGCAGAGGCACATCCAGCATTATAAGCGGCATCTCTAACTGTAACCACAGAAACAGGTGTTACAGGAGTTACTCCAGGCAAAATAGCTAAATTAGTTGTTGTATTAGTAACTGTATTAGTTAAGAAAAAGGCAAAAGCATCAGAATAAGCACATTGAAAAGTACCGTATTCTTCAGAAGCAAACATGAAATCAAAGCTAAATTCTGATTGTAAAGGAACAAAGTCAAATTCTAAAATTGTAGCATTATTATAAGAATTTAAACCAGGGTCAATTCCAAGCCCTTGTATGTAATTAAATAATTGAGGGTCTCCTCCCCAACCAGCACTTGTATCACTTAAACCTGCATTATTTGGACCTGAAGAACGCATAGCGTTACCAGTTGATAAAACAATTCCATTAGGGAAAGGCATAACTCCAGGAGCGTTTTCTTGAAAATAAGCAATTCCATTTCCATTAACACCTGTACCAGTTTGCCATGAAATATTACTAACTAATCCACATGGTGAATCAATTAAAACATCCGTTACAAGTTGTGGAACTGTATAAGTTGTGTTGTCTAATGTTAAAGGCACTGAACCAATACACAAATCAAAATTTGAAAATTGTCCAATGGTTGCTGTATCAGTATAGACACGTATTAAGTATGTTGTTCCTGGAACTAAATTATCAATTATCCCTGTATTAGGTAAATTACATGCAACTTGAGTCAATGAACCACATGAACCTGAATAAACTACAAAATTTAGGTTATTGTTATTTCCCAAAATATTATTTAATGAAATAATATGTGTAGAATTTATAGCTGTAAATTGAAACCAAACATCATCATCATCAGTTCCACCACATGTATTAGGCTCTGGTGAAGCTGTTGCACTAGTTACAGAACCTGCAACAAACAAAGCACAATCATTAGCTCCATTTACAGGTGCCACAATTGGTGTTGCACAACTATCATTTGATGGTGGTGGTGGTGGTACGCTTATACAAACATCAAAAGTAGTGTCTTGAAGCAAAACTGCTGTTGCTGTATAAACTCTTATAAAATATACCTGACCAGGAGTTAATCCTGTTAAATAACTAAAATCTGGGTTACTACAAAACACTTGTGTTAAATTGTCACAAGGGTCTGTTGCATTTGTTGATGTGTAAACTACATGGTTAAGGTCTAGTGAACTACCTGCCACATTCTGTATACTAATTGTATGAATTGCTTGTGTTGCTGTGAATGAGAACCAAACATCATCATCTGCTGAACCTACACAAGTATTTGCTTGTGACGAAGGCGTTGCTCCAGCCACTGTTCCTGGTGTAACTTGTGTACAACTACCATCTGTATTAACTGGTGCCACAGTTGCTGTATCACAATTGTCATTTGCAGGTGGTGGTGGTGGTGTTATACAAGTTGTATTTAGAACAAATGTTCCTGATGTTGTATTGTTCACTCCATAAACATAAATGTAATACAATGTTCCCGCTGTTGTTGCTATTTGAACTTCTGATTGTGTACCACAAAAATTATCATTTCCTGCCACACAAGTGAATGCTCCACATGCTCCTGTTAGAACTTGCATCTTCGTATCAAATGCAGATCCACAAAGTGAGAAAGTAGTAACATCTCCATTACCTAAGAAAGTATACCAAACTCCCGGTGAAGTGTTTGAAGCCGTTCCACAAGTTGCTGTAGGAGCTCCAACTGCGGTTGAACCTTGTGTTGTTCCCGATATAGTAGTATTACAATTCAATTCAATAGCATCTGCACATAAATTGTTTGGTGCAGGACAAAATGTTTGTGTTAAAGCTATACTATTTCTAAAACAGTTAACATCTTGATCGTTTTGAAGATTGATGGTAACTGGCGTGTTATTTGGGAAAGGTCCAAACTGCATAACTCCAGGTGCTGTAATAGTTTCTGTTGTAGATACAGGACTAGTTGTTCCTGAAATAGAAGTAGCTGTACCCATATTAGTAACGTTTGCTGTTACAAAAAATGTGTCTGTTCCACTTGGACAGTTTGTAAGTACCGCATAAGATGCTGTCAAATTCGTACAAGTGTTCTCTGTTATGGTTAAAGTATAAGGTGTACTTTGAGGGTTTGGACTTGTAGAAATAACTATATAATAAGTTTGACCTATAGTTGGTGTAAATACTAAATTATCTGGTGTATTGGTTGCTGGATTACCATTGGCCGTTCCAGCGACACAACTAACTCCTACATTAGCACAATCATTGTATACAAACAATCCTGAAAAAGTTGTAGTTGTTTGTGAAGTAACTGTAACTGGAGTACCTGTAGTTGATGTAAATTGATAAAAAACCTCATCTCCATTCAAATAAGGCTGTGTTGTACCACAACCTGCTCCTGGACTTCCACTATAATCGTCTCCAAATCCTGAAGTATCATCTGTCGTAATATATGGGAATGTATTAGGTGGAATGACAATTGGAGACTGACATGTCTCTCCAAATGCTGCTGTACAAAAATTAAACGGCCCTACCCATTCACTATTTACTGGTGTTGGACCACTTGTACATATAGCTCTTACATAAAAATCATAACAAGTACCATCTGTTAAATTAGTTGGTGTGTAAGAATTACTTGTTGTTAAAATACCTGTTCCTGTAGGTGCATCTCCAGTAGGTACAATTTCAACTTCCCATTGAGAAGCACCACTTGGATTACCCCATCCTAAAGTTGAACCTGTTAACGTTGGGTTTATAGCCGTTTGAGCTGTTGGATCTAAACATTGTTCTACAACATCTACATCATCAATTACCCAACGGTCACCAAAGTCATTAGTCATTACAAAAGCAATATAAATCTGTTGTCCAGCATAAGCTGATAACGAAACCACTTTTTCTTCACACTCATCAAAAACAGCATTCAATTCTGTCTCATCCCATGTTTGAATAGTGGTAAATGAACCAGCAGTAGTTTGTGATGTAGTAGAAACTCTAATGGTATAAATACTACCAAAGTTTGCGGCTAAAGTTTGTTTTGTAGTAAAACGCAGTTGACCATTATTTGGCACTGTAACAAAGGGAGTTACAAGCCAGTCTTCTGCAAAAGTTCCATTAGCAACGTTTTCTCTGTTCAAATAAGCTGAACGACCGTTACATGAAGAAAGAGGAACGTCTGAAGCTCCCCAAGATTGGGCTAATCCAACCCCATTGTCAAAAACTTTCCATGTTCCTGAGGTTAAAACCCAGTCTCCTGTGGTTGTATTTGGCACTGTTGTTCCTTCAAAATTCTCTAACTGGGCATAACCCGCAAAAGAAAGAAACAACATTACAAATAAAAGTGTAATTTTTTTCATCATTTTAGTATTGTTTGGTTTGATTTAAAAAACCGAAGTTAATAAATTTTTAATAAAAAATTAAAGAATATTTATGAAAAACTTAAGTTTATGGTCAATTCGCATCATTTTACATATAAAAAGTAACATTTATAACAATGTCTTATTGTATTGTTAAATTTATAAATGAAACTTTATTATATTTGACCTTGATTTGACTAAGAAAAAAACAAAATTGAAGACCAAAATATACTTTGCATCAGACCAACATTTTGGTGCACCAACTCCACAAAAAAGTTTTCCAAGAGAACAAAAATTTGTTTCTTGGTTAGATGAGATAAAAAAGGATGCTGATGCTATTTTTTTATTAGGTGATTTATTTGATTTTTGGTTTGAATATAAAACTGTAGTTCCTAAAGGATTTGTTAGAGTTTTAGGAAAGTTAGCTGAAATTAGAGATTCTGGAATTCCGATTTATTTTTTTGTAGGAAATCATGATTTATGGATGCATGATTATTTTGAAAGAGAATTAAACATTCCTGTTTATCACGACAATAAAGAATTTACCTTTAATAATAAGAGTTTTTTAATAGGTCATGGTGATGGTAAAGGACCAGGAGACATGGGTTATAAACGCATGAAACGTGTTTTTACTAATCCTTTTTCAAAATGGTTGTTTCGTTGGTTACATCCTGATATTGGTGTAAAGTTAGCTCAATATTTATCGGTAAAAAATAAATTAATTTCTGGTGAAGAAGATGTGAAATTTTTGGGTGAAGAAAATGAATGGTTGGTTTTATATGCCAAAAGAAAATTAGAAACAAAACACTTTGATTATTTCATTTTTGGCCATAGACATTTACCTATGATTGTTGATGTTGGAGAAAAATCTAAATATATAAATTTAGGAGATTGGATAGGCTATTTCACCTATGGTGTCTTTGATGGAGAATCTTTTGAACTTAAAAAGTTTGACTAATTTATTGTACTAAATATTCTAAAGTCAACAAATCGACTTTCCCATCTGGGAATAACCCGTTTTTTTCTTCAAAAGCGCGAACAGCATTAAAAGTAATGTCTCTAAAAAGTCCGTCAATAGGAATATCATGTCCTTTTTCAACTAGCTTTTTTTGTAGCTCAAATATAAACGAACTGTAATCTCCTACTTTCAAACTATATTTTTCAGGATTACTTTTATAGGTGTCAATTAAAAACTTCCTTTTAAGATATTGATTGTAGTCTTTTGCTTTTAATCCATTTTGTTCAAAAATAACAATCTCTTTGTTGCTGATTCCTTGATTTTTTAGAATAGCTGATTCTACCAACTTATCTTCGTAAAACTTAACTATTCCCAGTTTTTTATTATACCCTGAGACAGCATTTTTAGTGTCTTCATCATTGTCTTCAGGATTTCTAACATCTACACTTTGGGTTACCCATTGTGTTCTAACATAGCTGTTTAAATCTTCAATAGCTTGATAATAATTCAACAAAAAGTTTTTATCGTGGTAATTCAAATCAATCTTCTTATCGCTTACATAATCAACACCTGGTGAATGAAAACGCTTATAATTTGAATATTGATTGTATCCAAAAATCAAAAGAATTACAACAAGAATTACAATTAAAATCTGCTTCATTAGTAGTGTTTTTATTTTCTTGGCAAATTTATGGAAATTACTTCAACAAATGTTAATTTTCTTTTTCCAAATCTTCTACCTCTTTTTCTAAATCTAATTTTCTAAATGATGGCGATATGAAACCTGTAAAAGAAACAGTAAGCAAAGTCATGATTCCGCCAAAAACAACAGCATTCACTACTCCCATTAATTTAGCTGTTAAACCACTTTCAAAAGCTCCTAATTCATTAGAAGAACCTACAAAAATTGAATTCACTGATGAAACTCTTCCACGCATGTGATCAGGTGTGTGAAGTTGAAGAATCGTATTTCGAATAACCACAGAAACACCGTCAAAAACACCACTTAGAAACATAGCTAATACTGAAATCCAAAATATTTCGGACAGTCCAAAAATAATTATACAAACTCCAAACATGAAAATAGCTCCTAATAATTTCATTCCTGCTTTTTTATTCAATGAAATATATGCTGAGATTATCATCATTAAAAAAGAGCCTAATGCTGGTGCTGCCCTTAAAACACCAAATCCTTGTGAACCTACTTTTAAAATATCTTGGGCAAAAATGGGTAATAAGGCCACCGCTCCACCAAATAAAACGGCAATCATATCTAGAGAAATAGCTCCTAAAATAGTCTTATTGGTAAATACAAAATTCAAACCTTCTTTTAAACTTTTTATAACGGGTTCACCAATTTTGGGATTTAAAATTGGTTTTCTTTCTATTTTAGACAACATTAATAACGCTACTAAAGAACAAGCAAAAACAAAGCATAAAGACCAATGTACTCCAATCATACTAATTGACAAACCTGCTAATGCTGGCCCAAACATAGAAGCTAACTGCCAAGTTGAACTACTCCAAGTTGCAGCGTTTGGATATACTTTTTTAGGCACTATTAGTGATAATAATGAGAAAATTGTTGGTCCAAGAAAAGAACGCACTAGACCTCCTAAAAAAACCAATCCGTAAACACTATAAAGTATTGTATTTAGTGACAAATCTTTGGTGATTTCTGGAACTGTAATTAAAAAAAGTCCTAAACTCACCACAGAAAACCCTAGAATACACTTTATTAATAACTTCTTTTTTTCGCTTTGATCAACGATATGACCTGCAAATAAAGCCATAGAAACTGCTGGAATTATTTCCATTAAACCTATTATTCCTAATGATAATGGATCTTTGGTTAAGCTATAAACTTCCCATTCTATAATTACAAATTGCATGGACCAAGCAAAAACCATAGCAAATCGCATGAAGAGGAAAAAATTAAATTCTTTATATCGTAAAGCTGCGTATGGATCTTTTTTTGCCATTTTATTGTATTCTTGTCGTGCTGAACTCGTTTCAGCTTCTTATCTAAACCTAGTATTTTTTTCAGAAACTGAATCAAATTCAGTTTTACTAATGTGGCTTTATATTACACTTAATTCGTTTCAACTTTTCTTAAATCTCGTAATCGTAATTGTAAACTTACATTGCCATTCCATTCATTTTCTTCAATTGAATATACTACATCAAACGGATTGAAGTTTTTAGTCAGCTCTAATTTATTGCCTAAACCAAAACCAATAGCTCCTATTCCATCTGAATTATTTTGTTTCAGAAACAAACGCAAATGTTCTTCTTCTTTTCCCATTGGTTTTCCATGACCTGTGTCTACAACATCATTGGTTAAAAAAATCGGATGCATATTTTGTGGACCAAAAGGTTCAAACTGTTCTAAAATACGTACAAATTTCGGATTAATATCTGAAAAATCAATCTCAGCATCAACAGAAATTTCAGGAATTAACAAATCAGGATGAATGGTTTCTTTAACTACATTCTCAAAAGCATTTTTGAAATCTTCGTAGTTTTCTTCTTTCAAAGTCATTCCAGCAGCGTACATGTGTCCTCCAAATTGCTCTAGGTATTCAGCACAAGCTTCTAGGGCATTATACACATCAAAATCTTTTACAGAACGAGCTGAAGCGGCTAATTTTTCACCACTTTTTGTGAAAACTATAGTTGGGCGATAATATTTTTCAATCAATCTTGAAGCCACAATTCCTATAACTCCTTTATGCCAATCTTCTTGATAGACTACTGATGAAAAACGATTTTCTTCTTGATTTTTTTCAATTTGAAGTAATGCTTCTTTGGTAATTTGTTGGTCTAAACCTCTTCTATCTGTATTGAATTCTTCAATTTCTAATGCAAACTCGGTGGCTTGTTCTAGATTAAATTCAGTTAATAATTGAACGGCATAATTTCCATGATTGATTCTTCCAGCAGCATTAATTCTTGGAGCTACAATGAAAACTACATCTGTTATAGTAAGTGTTTTCTTCTTGATATTTTGAATTAAAGCCTGAATACCTGACCTTGGGTTTGAATTGATAATTTCTAATCCAAATTTTGCTAAAACTCTATTTTCACCAGTCATGGGAACAATATCGGCCGCAATGGCTGTAGCTACTAAATCTAAATAAGGCAACAAATCTTGGGTAGTTTGATTGCGATTTTTTCCCAAAGCTTGAATTAGTTTAAAACCAATTCCGCAACCACATAATTCGTCATAAGGATACGAACAATCTTCTCTTTTTGGATCTAAAATGGCAATGGCTTTGGGTAAAATTTCTCCAGGTCTGTGATGATCGCAAATTATAAAATCTATTCCTTTTTTTGAGGCATAATCAATATGTTCAATGGATTTTATACCACAATCTAAAGCAATAATTAACGAAATTCCGTTGTCTTCTGCGTAATCAATTCCTTTGTAAGATATGCCGTAGCCTTCGTCATATCTATCTGGAATATAAGTATCAATATTAGGATAAATTGTTTTTAAATATCCTGAAATTAGAGAAACTGCTGTTGTTCCATCAACATCATAATCTCCAAAAACTAGAATGTTTTCTTTGTTCTTGATAGCATTTTCAATTCGATTTACTGCCAAATCCATATCTTTCATCAAATATGGGTCGTGCAAATCGTTTAAAGAAGGTCTGAAAAAAGTTTTTGCTTGTTCAAAGGTTTCGATGCCTCGTTGCACTAATAAAGTAGCAATAATTTCATCGACTTGAAGTTCATTTTGTAGTTGTTGAACTTTTTGTTTTTCTGGCTTAGATTTAAAATTCCATCTCATTTTATAATAAATTAGAAGTTAGAATTCAGAAAATTGAATTCATATTTATGGCGTATATGACTGAAATGCAAATGTATGAAGTTTTTTAAAATGCAAAATATTTTTTTTAAATTTTAATACATAAATCCAAACAACCAAACTGGAATATTATTCCCAAATCCTACTTCGATACTATCTTTTGCAACAAAAGCGTTTTCTAATTTTGCAATTTGCTTTTTTGATTTGCTTTTACCACCAATTTCAAAAGTGTATTTTTTATCAATAATAAAATCCGATTCTTCTGAAAGATTGATTTCCTTTAATCCTTTAAATTGATTTAAGAAAAAGGTTTCTCTAACATTTCCAATATTTATGTTATTCTTTGCTAGCACATACATTAAATTGGTATTGTTTAAAAATAATTTTTCGGGTTTTGTTAAAACTCCAATTCCTGATGTGTCTTTGTATAATTCATTAACTAATCCTGCACGATCAAGAATTTTTATAGCTTGAATTAATGTATTTCTCGAAACGCCAACTTTTTCACTCAATTTAGTAATGTTTGGCGTAAATGGTGCACTTGTTGCAATTGAAATTAATAATTTTTTAAGTTTTACTAGTGTTTCATAATTCAAATCTTCAACTGCATTAATGTCAATTTCTATTATTAGATTTATAGTGTTTAGTAGCTTTTGATTGTAATTTTCTTCATTTTCCTTAAAATAAGGATAAGCACCAACTTTTAAATATTTAGAAAACAAAGCAAGTGGTTTTATTTTTTGCAGTAAATCTGTTGCAATTTGGTTGTGGTTTTGAATGATTTCTTCAAATAATATTACAGGCAATTCCATTTCGGTTTCTAAAGCTATAAACTCTCTAAAAGACAATTCTTTAAGATTGTAGGAAACGGCTCTTCTACTCAAATCAGATTCTGCTTTATAAATTTCCAACATGGATGAAGAAGTAAAAACCACATGCAATGAAGGAAAATTATCGTAAATTAACTTTATTTCTCTTGACCAATTTGGGTATTTGTGTACTTCATCTAAAAGTAAATTTTCACCACCATTATCAGAAAATTCTTTGGCTAAATAGTATAATTTGTTTTCAAAAAAATAAATATGGTCTAAACTAACATATAGCGTTTTACTTAAATCAAATTTTTCCTTTGCCATTTGTAAAAGCAATGTTGTTTTTCCTGAACCTCTTGCCCCTTTAATAGCAATTAATCTGTTCTTCAAATCTATTTTTTCTATTAAATAGCGATGAAAAGCTAATGATAATTGAGCTATTTTTTGCTGAAATTCAAATTGTAATTCTTCCATTGTTCTCTAATTTACAATACAAATGTATTAAAATGTTAATTATAAACAACGTTTTAATGTAAAAATTGTTAAATACAGGCAACAAATTAATTTAAATATCGTTAAATAAAAACAACAGTAAATATCAAAGATAAAACGTGTGTCAACTAATTACTGAAACTATTTCTTTCCACCAACAACCACAACAATTTCCCCTTTAGCAGGTTTTGCTTCAAAATGTTTTAACACTTCTTCGGCTGTTCCTCTAACGGTTTCTTCGTGTAATTTTGATAATTCTCTGGAAACAGAAACAGGTCTTTCGGCTCCAAAATATTGTATAAATTCGGCTAACGTTTTATTTAATTTGTGAGGAGAAACATAAAAAATCATGGTTCTCGTTTCGTTTTCTAAAGCTAAAAAACGCGTTTGTCTTCCTTTTTTATCAGGCAAAAAGCCTTCAAAAACAAATTTATCATTAGGTAAACCACTATTAACCAAAGCTGGAACAAAAGCGGTTGCTCCAGGCAAACATTCTACTTCTACATTATTTTCCACACAAGCTCTTGTCAATAAAAAACCAGGATCAGAAATGGCTGGTGTTCCTGCATCACTAATTAGAGCAATGTTTTCTCCAGCTTGTAATCTTTTGAGAATATTTTCAACCGTTTTGTGCTCGTTGTGCATGTGGTGACTGTGCATGTGTGTGGAAATATCAAAATGTTTCATCAATTTTCCGCTGGTACGCGTGTCTTCTGCCAAAATTAAATCCACTTCTTTTAGTACTTTGATAGCTCTAAAAGTCATGTCTTCAAGATTTCCAATAGGTGTAGGCACTAGGAATAATTTTCCCATAAATCATTTAGTTATAAAAGTTCAATGACAAAATTCAAATTCAAGGTTTAAAAATTAAATTTAGATGCTGAAACAAGTTCAGCATATCAAGATTTGAATTGAAAAATCTAAAAAATCAATTAAACTTTTTCTCAACTATTTCTAAGAAGCGTGTTTCATATTCTTCTTGTCCTTCCCAATTCTTGTAATCAGGTTTAACAAAATCAGCAATAAATGAGCTAGCTTCTTCAAAAGAATCAAAAGTGTTTAGTTGCGAAACTACTCTGTTAAAATCATCTGCACTTCCGCCAAATAATTTTTTCTCAAAAGCAATTCTGTCGTTTAATCCAAAACTTATTCCACTAGTCAATCTATCGTTTAGCGATTTCGTTTTTACTTCTTGATTTTCTTTTGTTTGAGATGAAAAATTGAAATTTTCTTTCTTTACCTCAACCACTTCTTCCACTTCTTTGTGTTCTTCTTTTTTCTCAAATACCAAATCTGCTGCCTTTTCAACTTCTTTTGGTGTATCTTCAACTCTAACAAATTCTGGATCTGAATATGAAGAACCTAAAAAATCCTCAAAAGCAATTTGCTGTGATGCATTTGACTTAGCTTCTTCTACTTTATCAGTTGTTGAAAAAACTTCATCGGAAACGTTCTTTTTGCTGGACATTTCTGCCACTAATTTATTTATATCTTCAGCTGTTGCGTATACTTCTTCTGACTCTTCAACAATTTCTGAAGGTATTTCTTGGGCTACTATTTCTTCTTCAACAGTTTCTTCTGGAGCAATTTCTTCTGGAGCAATTTCTTCTGGAGCAATTTCTTCTGTCTCAACTTCTTCTGGTTGCGGAATAGTTTGTTCCACAACTTCCACTTCATCTACTGGCTGAATTACTTCTGCTACTTTTTCTTCTAAATCAGTCGCTTCAATTGCAGCAACAGTTGCCATTTGCTCTAATTTTTCTTCTAGTTGTTCAGGAGAAATGTCATTTTTTAAAGTTTCGAAATTTTCCTCATAAAAACGCAAAACAGTCAATTGTTCATACAATTTCTTAGCTTCTCTTTGCAAAAGAACTGTTTCAGAACGATTTTTTAGTTTCAAAACGCGGTGTGCAATGCTTATTAATTCGCCTTCTAATTTTTTCTTCATAACTTTATAGAATAGAATAGAGTTTATAGATGATTTTTTTGATAAATTTGTTTCTGATTACAAAAATAAAAGAATTTAGTATTAATCGTCCGAAATATACAAAATGTTTCTCGAAAACACCGTAAATCAACAAGAACAATTTGGCTGGATTGAAGTAATTTGTGGCTCTATGTTCTCTGGCAAAACAGAAGAACTGATTAGAAGACTCAAAAGAGCACAGTTTGCCAAACAAAAAGTTGAAATTTTTAAACCTGCAATAGATACGCGTTATCACGAAGAAATGGTAGTTTCTCACGATGCTAATGAAATTCGTTCTACACCAGTTCCTGCTGCTGAAAATATTAGAATTTTAGCACAAGGTTGTGATGTGGTAGGCATAGATGAAGCTCAATTTTTTGATGACGAAATTGTTGCTATTTGCAATGATTTGGCAAACAGTGGTATTCGTGTAATTGTAGCTGGTTTGGACATGGATTTTAAAGGAAACCCTTTTGGACCTATGCCTGCTCTAATGGCAACTGCTGAATATGTAACAAAAGTGCATGCTGTTTGTACACGAACAGGAAATTTAGCCAACTATAGTTTTAGAAAATCCGAAAGTGATAAATTGGTTATGCTTGGTGAAACCGAAGAATACGAACCGTTGAGCAGAGCTGCTTTTTTCAAGGCGATGAAAGAAAATAAAGAAAATCATTAATTTGACTTTTACACTGCAAAATATTATTCCAGTTATCGATGCACAATCAGCTAAAAAATTACCTGAATTCAACATCGAAAACATCTCTATTGACAGTCGTTCTTTGCAAAACAATCAAGGAACACTTTTTTTTGCACTAAAAGGGCACAATCATGATGCGCATCACTATATTGAAAGTTTAATAGACAAAGGCGTTCGCTTTTTTATCGTTGAATATATTCCTGAAACCATAAAAGATAAAGCTCATTTTTTATTGGTTGAAGATACCTTGAAAGCCTTACAACAAACCGCTATTTTCTACAGAAATTTATTCAACTTTCCAACCATAGGAATCACAGGAAGTAACGGAAAAACCATTGTTAAAGAATGGTTGAATTTCTTGTTAAGTCCAGATTTTACAATTGTTCGAAGCCCAAAGAGTTATAATTCGCAAGTTGGTGTTCCCTTATCTATTTTTGGAAGCAACGAAAACCACAATTTAGGAATTTTTGAAGCTGGAATTTCAACTTCTAATGAAATGGAAAATCTTCAAAAAATCATACAACCTAAAATTGGAATTTTCACTCATTTAGGAAATGCACATGAGGAAGGATTTTCTTCACCAACAGAAAAAATTAAAGAAAAAGTCAAGTTATTCAAAGATTGCGAAATTGTCATTCTTGAAAAAAATGAAGCTATTGAACAAAATATTGTCTCTAAAACTTTCACTTGGAGCTTTTCTGATAAAAGTGCCACGATATTTGGAGATAAAAAAACTTCAAAAAACGGATTTACATTAGTTTTAATAACTCATGAAACAACTTCTTTTGAAATTAAAATTCCATTTCAAGATGAAGCTTCTTTAGCAAACGCTATGAGCTGTATTTGCACTTTATTATTGCTAAAGTATGATGCATCTATAATTGCTGAAAGAATTCAAAATCTCTATCCAGTTGAACTTCGTTTGCAAGTTAAAAAAGGAATCAATAATTGTTCTTTGATTGATGATTCCTATTCATCCGATTATCAGTCTTTAAAAATGGCTTTGGATTTTTTGGAGCAACAAAAATTACATCAAAAAAAGACTTTAATTCTTTCTGATATTTTTCAAAGTGGTTTGCCTTTGCAGGAATTATACAAAAAAGTAACTACTTTAATTAAAAACAACAAAATTGACCGATTAATTACCATTGGAGATACCATTGGAAATTACTTAAAAGATATTCCAAATATCATTTCATTTTCATCAACACAAGAATTTTTACAACAATTCAATTTGAATTCTTTTGAGAATGAAACCATATTAATAAAAGGAGCAAGAAATTTTAATTTTGAAGAAATCGTAGTGATTTTAGAAGAAAAAAATCATGAAACCGTTCTTGAAATTAATTTAGATGCAATTAGTTATAACCTCAACTTTTATAAATCAAAATTAAAACCTGAAACCAAAGTTATGGTTATGGTAAAGGCTTTTGGTTATGGCAATGGTGGTTATGAAATTGCAAAACTTTTAGAACATCACAAAGTAGATTATCTAGGAGTAGCTTTTGCAGATGAAGGTATTGAATTGAGAAAAGCTGGAATTACGGTTCCAATTATGGTATTAAATCCAGAAAACAGTAGTTTTAATGCAATGATAGCTTACGATTTAGAACCTGAAATATATTCCATTACTGGTTTAAAGGCTTTTTTAAGAATTGCTCAACAACGAAATATCACTTCATATCCTATTCATATAAAAATGGATACTGGCATGCACCGTTTAGGGTTTCAGGCAAAAGATTTAGATGAATTGGCTGAACTTCTCAAAAGCAATAACTTTGTTAATGTAAAAAGCATTTTCACCCATTTGGCTGCTAGTGATGATTTGGCTTTCAAAGATTTTACCTTAAATCAAATTCATTTGTTTACGGAGTTTTATGATAAAATAGTTTCTAAATTAAATCATAAACCCATTAGACATCTTTTAAATACTTCAGGTATCTTTAATTATACTCCATTTCAAATGGAAATGGTGCGATTGGGTATAGGTCTTTATGGTGTAGGAAATTCAGATGAAGAAAACAAACACCTATTAAATGTAAGTACTTTAAAAAGTGTGATATCACAAATTAGAACCGTTGAAGAACAGGAAAGCATAGGTTATAGCCGAAAATTCATGGTGAAAAACAAAATGCAAGTTGCGACAATTCCAATTGGTTATGCAGATGGAATCAGAAGAGCATGGGGAAATGAAAAAGGATATGTAGTAATCAACCATAAAAAAGCAACCATTTTAGGCAACATTTGTATGGATATGCTAATGGTCGATGTAACTGCTATTAATTGTATGGCAGGTGATGAAGTAATCATTTTTGGAGAAAAGCCACATGTAAAAGAAATCGCTAAAGTGTCACTCACCATACCATATGAGGTTTTTGTCGGAATTTCGCAAAGAGTGAAACGGATTTTTTATAAAAGTTAAAAAAATTAACGTTTTTTTTATACATTCGTAATCAAAATACAAACAAAACTAATTTAAAAACCAAACATTATGTTAAAAGAATTTAAAAGTTTTATCATGACAGGCAATGTAATTGAATTTGCTGTTGCTGTAATTATGGCTGGTGCCGTAAACGGAGTTGTTAAAGGATTTGTAGATGACATTGTTATGCCAATTGTAGGATATTTTACAGGTGGTGTAGACTTTGCGGACAAAAAAATAATTCTAACGGAAGCGGTTGCTGCCAGCGAAGGAGTTACAGAAGTGGCTGAAGTTGCTATCCGCTACGGTGCATGGGTAAATACTTTAGTTAATTTAGTTATTGTAGGTTTTATTATGTTCATGTTGATAAAAGGATATAACAAAATGAAAAAACCTGTAGTAGAAGCTCCTGCTCCAGCTGGACCAACACAGGAAGAATTATTAGCTGAAATTAGAGATTTGTTAAAAAAATAGTCGATACCGCTACATTATATATTCTAACTAAACCCTGAATTTATTTCAGGGTTCTTTTTTTACAAAAACTAAAGTTTTATAAAGTTTTGTGAAATTTGCAAAAAGAAATATAACAAATTGTTTTATTAACTACTTTTGCACTACTTAAATTTATTGAATAATGAGAATAGCAGTTGTTGGCGCTACCGGAATGGTTGGCGAAGTAATGTTACAAGTATTAGCAGAAAGAAATTTCCCTGTAACGGAATTAATCCCTGTTGCTTCAGAGAAGTCTGTTGGAAAACAAATAGAATTTAAAGGAAAAAATTACACCGTAGTTGGTTTACAAACAGCTGTTGAAATGCGTCCAGATATAGCCTTATTTTCTGCTGGTGGTGAAACTTCATTAGCTTGGGCACCAAAATTCGCGGAAGCTGGTACAACCGTAATTGACAACTCATCTGCTTGGAGAATGGATCAAACTAAAAAATTAGTTGTTCCTGAAATCAATGCTTCACAATTAACTAAAGAAGATAAAATCATTGCCAATCCTAACTGCTCTACTATTCAAATGGTTTTAGCATTAGCTCCTTTGCATGATAAATATAAAATTAAAAGAATTATTGTTTCTACTTACCAATCTATCACTGGAACTGGTGTAAAAGCGGTTCAGCAATTAGAGAATGAATATGCTGGTGAAAAAGGTGAAATGGCTTATAAATACCAAATTCACAGAAATGCCATTCCTCAATGTGATGTTTTTGAAGAAAATGGCTATACAAAAGAAGAAATGAAACTGGTTCGTGAAACACAAAAAATATTAAGCGACAAAACTATTGCTGTTACAGCAACTGCAGTTCGTGTACCTATTGTTGGCGGACATAGTGAAGCCGTAAACGTGGAATTTGAAAATGATTTTGATGTTACTGAAATTCGCCAAATTCTACATAATACAAATGGTGTTACTGTTCAAGATAATTTAGACACTTTTACTTATCCAATGCCTCTATATGCGCAAGGTAAAGATGATGTTTTTGTAGGCAGAATTCGTAGAGATGAAAGTCAACCCAACACTTTAAATATGTGGATTGTTGCTGATAATTTAAGAAAAGGTGCAGCAACAAATACCATTCAAATTGCAGAATATTTAGTTAAGAATGGTTTAGTTTAGCTAAAAACTTAAAACAATTTATCCTTTGTCGTTTAGACCAACGGGAGAAATCAAATACAGTAAGTAACTAATGTGACTTCTTATACGTTAAAATGACAAAAGAAGTTAACCTTAATTACACATCAAACTAGTCAATATAACCATGAGTTCTCGAATTAAGTCAATCAAAACTTAAAAATTCGTTAATTCGTGGTTTGTTTTTACATTTTCTTGTAAAAAAACTATCTTTGTCCTTGTGAAAAAGAAATTACTTCATATAAATCTAGTTTTGATGCTCGCAGTATTATTTGCTGCTTGTTATCAATCACTGCATACTTTTTCGCACAAACATCAACAAACATCAGCCTGTTGTGAAGATTCACATCATGTGAGTTTTAAGACTTCTGACAAAACTTTTTCAGAAAGCGAAGACTGTCCAATTTGTGATTTCAAATTTGTGGCATTTCTTTTACCAGAAGCTTTACACTTTGACTTTATTGCATCATTTTACGAAATTCCATATCAATTTAATAGTAATGAAACTTGCATTACGTTTGAAGGAAATTCGATCTACCTTCGTGGCCCACCAGTTTTAGTTTAAATATCATAGTACCGATATCATTATCAAAAATAATGATACGTTGTGTTACATTAAAACTAAAAGAAATGCGATTTTTATCGATATTATTTTTCTTTATGGTTAGCTGTTTTGGATATGCTCAAGTAACAATTACTGGAGTAATTTCAGATGAAAACGGTTTACCCTTAAAGGATGCTCACGTACATATTGCCAACAAAACTACTTCTACAAATACAAACGGAAGTTACGTCTTGTCAGGTATTCCAATAGGAAAACAAAAACTTTATATTTCATATATAGGGTACAATGCCATTGAAGAAATACTAGAAATTTCAGCAGATTTGACCATCAACCGGCAAATGACAATAGATATTACTAAATTAGATACTGTAGTTATTCAACAGAACACTAATTCTAAAAGTGAAAGTAGTAACGAACAAATTCTAAAAAGTGCTACTATTGAAAAATTTAGCAATCAAACTTTGGGCGATGCCTTGAAAGAAGTGTCTGGTGTTTCTATTCTAAAAACAGGAAGTGCAATTGTAAAACCTGTAATTAATGGATTACACAGCAATCGTGTGCCAATTATCAACAATAATGTTCGATTAGAAGACCAGCAATGGGGAACGGAACATGCTCCTAATTTTGATATAAATTCGGCTGGGAAAATCACAGTTATCAAAGGAGCTTCTGCTTTGCAATATGGTGGTGATGCTATTGGTGGAATTGTGATTATAGAACCCGAAATTATCAAAAAAGATACTTTGGTTGGAAAAACAATCCTCAATTTGGCATCCAACGGAAGAGGTGGTAGTTTGAGTTCAAGTATTCAAAAAGGAAATCGCTATGGATGGAGTTGGAATGCTTTAGGAACATTCAAATATCTTGGAGACCGAGAAACACCTGATTATGTATTATCCAATTCCGGAAATCGTGAACAAAATTTTTCTGGAGGCATTCGTTTTGCTCAAGAAAAGTACAGCTTCAATGTGATGTACAGTTTTTACAATGCTCAAATCGGAATTCTTAGAGCTTCGCACATAGGAAATGTAAATGATTTGTACAATTCAATCAATAATCAGCAGCCTAGTAGTAACGAACCTTTCACTTATTCTATTGATGCGCCCAAACAAGAAGTGCAACATCATTTGGCGAAAATCAATTACCAAAGATGGTTAAACGATAACAGCTCCATTGATTTGCAATATGCCTTTCAATTCAACAACCGTTTGGAATTTGACATTAGAAGAAATAGTGCAAACAATGACAAAGCTGCTCTAGATTTACAACTAGAAACGCACACCTTTTTGGCTGATTATAAAACTACTGTTGGAAAATGGCGGTTAAAATCAGGTACAAATTTAGGGTATCAAAATAATTTTGCCAATCCTAAAACAGGTGTGCGACCATTAATTCCGAGTTATGAAAAATTAGATGCAGGTTTATATGGAATTGCTGTTTATAAATTTGACAATGCCACTGCAATAGAATCGGGAATTCGATATGATTTTTCAACTATTGAAGCCACTAAATATTATCTAAAATCAAGATGGATGGAACGTGGTTATGACACTGAATTTTCCCATTTTATTGTGGGTGAACAAGGTAATCAATGGTTAACCAAACCTTCTTTTGATTATCATAATATCACGGCAAACATTGGATTAAAAAAGCAATTTCATCATGAAATGGAATGGTTGGTAAATGTGAGTTTGGCTTCGCGAAATCCAAATCCTTCAGAATTATTTAGCGATGGATTACATCATTCCACAGGTCAGATTGAATTAGGAGATTTGCGTTTGAAAAAAGAACAAGCCTATAAATTCAATACAACTTTCAAGAAAGATTGGAAGTCATTCTCTGTTCAAATCAATCCATTTATCAATCGAATTTCTAATTTTATGTATTTGCAACCTATTGGTTTTGAAACTACTATTCGAGGAGCATTCCCAGTTTGGGAATTTAAACAAACAGAAGCTTTGCTAACTGGTTTTGATGTAAATACTAAATGGAATATTTCCAATCATTTTTCACACGAATTAGGATTAGCTTATGTAAACGGACAAAATCTTAGTACTGACGAGTATTTAATTGATATGCCACCGTTTGTGATGAACAACAAAATTCTATACAAAAATGAATCATGGTTCAACTTTGTTTCTGAATTAAAAAGCGAGTTAGTGTTCAGACAAAATCAGTTTCCTGATTACAATTTTGAAACAAATATTATTGTAAACAATGCATTAACTCCAGTTTTAGTAGACATTAGTTCACCTCCAAAAGGGTATCATTTATTGCATTTTTACAGCGAAATGACTTTTAAAGTAGGCAAAAAAAATAGTTTAACGACTTCTTTTAGCCTACAAAATATAACCAACACAACGTATCGAGATTACCTAAACCGTCAGCGTTTTTTTGCGGACGAAATGGGTAGAAATGTTCAAATTCAATTAAAATTTAATTATTAAAATCATGAAAAATTTAAAACTTATAGCCTTATTAGTAATTCCTGCATTATTTTCAACGTCTTGCAACAATGACGACGATAACACTACAACTCCAGTAAATGAAGAAGAAGTTATAACAACAGTTACTACCACATTAACTGGTGGTGGGCAAGTTATCACTTTAACCTCAAGAGACTTAGATGGTGATGGACCAAATGCACCAGTAGTTACAGTCTCAGGAAATTTAGTAGCGGGAACAACTTATCAAGGATCAACAACATTTTTAAACGAATTAGAAAATCCTGCTGGAGACATTACGGTAGAAGTTGAAGAAGAAGGAGATGAACACCAAGTTTTTTATCAATTACCTACAGCTTTAGGCACAATTACCTATGATGCAACTAACGTAGATGCAGACGGAAATCCAATTGGTTTGAAATTTTCTTTAGTTACAGGAAGTGCTGGAAACGGCAATTTAACTGTTACTTTAAGACATGAACCCAATAAAACCGCATCGGGTGTTGCTGGTGGTGATATTACAAATGCTGGTGGAAGTTCAGATGCAGTTGTTACCTTTCCAATAATTGTAAACTAAAAAATTAAAGTATTACAAAACGGCTGAAACTTCAGTCGTTTTTGTTTTTTAACAAATCTTTTGAATCCTTTTGAATATCTTTGTTACAATCAACAAATCAATTATGAAAAAAACAATAACAATATCGGCTATTGTTTGTACACTTGTTATGAACGCACAAACAAAAATCAATTATCCTGAAACGAAGAAAATCGATCACGTTGACACGTATTTTGATGAAAAAATTAACGATCCTTATCGTTGGTTAGAAGACGACCGAAGTGCAGCAACAGAAGCTTGGGTGAAAGCTCAAAATGTGGTAACTTATGGATATTTAGAGCAAATTCCATATAGAAATCAGCTAAAAACCAGAATGGAAAAATTGTGGAATTACGAAAAAATTTCAGCACCATTTAAAGAAGGTGATTTTACTTATTATTTTAAAAATAACGGTCTTCAAAATCAATCCGTTCTGTATCGAAAAGATAAAAGCGGGAAAGAAGAAATCTTTTTAGACCCAAATACATTTTCAAAAGATGGAACGACTTCCTTAGGTGGAATAAATTTCAGTAAAGACGGAAGTTTAGTAGCCTATTCCATTTCAGAAGGAGGAAGTGATTGGAGGAAAGTAATTGTACTAGAAGCCAAATCTAAAAAAATCATTGGCGACACCCTTGTTGATGTGAAATTTAGTGGCGTTTCTTGGTATAAAAACGAAGGCTTTTACTATTCAAGCTACGACAAACCTGTTGGAAGCGAATTATCTGCAAAAACAGATCAACACAAATTATATTATCACAAATTAAATACAGCTCAAAAAACAGATCAATTAATTTTTGGCAATGATATAAAAAGAAGATATGTTGGTGGCGGTGTTTCAGATGACGAAAAATATTTGTTCATTACAGCCGCAAATTCAACTTCTGGAAACGAATTGTATTACTTGGATTTGTCAAAACCAGCAAGTAAAATCGTAACCTTAATTGATAATTATGAAAACGACAATTATGTTTTAGACAATAAAGGCTCTAAAATTTATTTGGTGACAAATTATAATGCGCCAAACAAACGTGTGGTGACTTTTGATTTATCAAATTCTACTAAAGAAAACTGGAAAGATTGTATTGCAGAAACTGAAAATGTATTATCCCCAAACACAGGTAGTGGTTATATTTTTGCAAGTTATATGAAAGATGCTGTTTCCTTCATCAAACAATATGATTACAATGGAAAATTAGTGCGAGATATTCAATTGCCAGGAGTTGGAACTGCTGGTGGTTTTGGTGGAAAAGAAAAAGAAACTACTTTGTATTTTTCATTTACAAACTATGTAACACCAGGAACCATCTATACTTTTGACCCAAAAACTGGAAAGTCAGCCGTTTATGAAAAACCAAAAGTTGATTTCAATTCAGCAGATTATGAGTCAAAACAAGTGTTTTATACTTCAAAAGATGGTACTAAAGTTCCTATGATTATTACTTATAAAAAAGGAACAAAATTAAACGGTCAAAACCCTACTATTTTATATGGTTATGGCGGATTTAATGTGAGTTTAACACCTGCTTTTAGTATTGCTAATGCTGTTTGGTTAGAAAATGGAGGGATTTACGCAGTAGCGAATTTACGTGGTGGTGGTGAATATGGCAAAAAATGGCACGATGCAGGAACACAATTGAAAAAGCAAAACGTTTTCGATGATTTCATTGCAGCAGCAGAATATTTGATTAAAGAAAAATACACTTCTACGGATTATTTAGCTATAAAAGGAGGTTCAAACGGAGGATTACTAGTGGGTGCAGTAATGACTCAACGCCCTGATTTAATAAAAGTAGCCTTGCCAGCTGTTGGTGTTTTAGACATGTTGCGTTATCACACATTCACTGCTGGAGCAGGTTGGGCATACGATTATGGAACTTCAGAACAAAGCAAAGAAATGTTTGAGTACATCAAAGGATATTCTCCTGTTCACAATGTAAAAGCTGGCACAAAATATCCTGCAACTATGGTAACTACTGGAGATCATGATGATCGTGTAGTTCCTGCTCACAGTTTCAAGTTTGCTGCTGAATTACAAGACAAGCAAGCTGGAAACAATCCTGTTTTAATTCGTATTGATGTAAATGCAGGTCATGGAGCTGGGAAATCAGTGGCTGCAACTATTCAAGAGAATGTGGATATGCAAGTTTTTACACTTTATAATATGGGTGTTAAAGCGTTGAAGTAAAAATCTATATATTAAAAGACCTGTCAGGTTTTAAAACCTGACAGGTCTTTATATTAAAACCTATTATCTCCATCCAGAAGATTTCCTAAACCACCTAGCAAACTTCCTTCTCCTTTATCTTTGCCACCCATTTGTGGAGCAGCTTGAAGAACTCTATCAGCTAAACGACTAAATGGCAATGATTGAATATAAGCTATTCCAGGCCCTCTAAGTGTTGCAAAGAATACACCTTCACCACCAAAAATAGTGTTTTTTATGCCTCCAACAAATTCTATGTCATAATCAATGTCTTTGGTAAAACCTACAATACATCCTGTATCAACTTTAAGGACTTCTCCTGCTGTTAATTCTCTTCTGGCTAATGTTCCACCAGCATGAACGAATGCCATTCCATCTCCTTCTAATTTTTGCATGATAAACCCTTCTCCTCCAAACAATCCTCTTCCTAATTTTTTTGAAAAATCTATTCCAACAGCAACTCCCTTGGCAGCGCATAAAAAAGCATCTTTTTGGCAAACGAATTTTCCCCCGTATTTTTGCAAATCAATAGGTACAATTTTTCCGGGATATGGTGAAGCAAAAGAAACTTTTCTTTTAGCATAATCTATGTTTTGATAAGCTGTCATAAATAGACTTTCGCCAGTTAAAACACGCTTTCCTGCGGATAATAATTTTCCGAAAATCCCTCCTTCTTGTTGGCTACCGTCACCAAAAATAGTTTCCATTTTGATGCCGTTTTCCATCATCATAAAACTTCCTGCTTCAGCTACTACAACTTCGCTAGGATCTAGTTCTATTTCAACATATTGCATTTCTTCACCATAAATATGGTAGTCAATTTCGTGTGCTTGCATATCTAATAAGTTTTTGTTTATTAGTCGAATGTGATTAAAGAATGTTACGTTTCAATTTTGGATAAAAAAAAGGAGCTAAAATTAGCTCCTGATTTATATATTTTATAAACAATTATGGTTGCTTGATAATTTTTTTGATGGTAAAACGATTGTCTGCATTTTGAATTTTAACAAAATAAACACCGTCTGCATATCCTGAAAATGCTATTTTTATTTCTACTTCATTAGTGTCAAATGTTTTTAGCAATTTACCATTATATGCATAAATTTGAATAGAATTATTTGCTGTTGTTAATCCAGAAATTGTTAATTCGTTTACAACTGGATTTGGATAAGCTACTATGTTTAATTCTGCTAATTGTAATGGATTATCTGTTGATAATGGCAAGCAAGTTGAACCTCCATTGTCATAGTTTGCATTATAAACATCTGTTAAACTTCCGTTGTCTATAGAATTTGAAAAGTCACCACCTGCCATTCCAGCTTGACTAGAATTTGGATCGCTACCATTAATAAACAAACGTAAACCTGCAACACAACTTCCTGAAGGAGAAATAAATGAAAACACTAATTTTTCTTGATTGGCCACTAAATTAGTTAACTGCCCTCCTGTTTGTATACCATGAAAGTCAAAGCTTGGAGAAGAAGAAGGTGCAAAAACTATTGAATTATCACCCCAAGATCCTCCTGCATGTGAAGTGATTAATAAGGCTTGGTCTGGAAAACTTGCAGGAACTAATACGCTAATTTGCGATGGTCCCCAAGTAAAATTATTCTGAGTAAAATTTGGATTAGCGTAAACTTCGTATCTAGAATTTGTATTGTTATATCTAACAGTAAAATCTATATCCTGTTGCGCAAAAAGTGTTTGCATAAACAGAAACGCTGAAAAAAGTATTATTCTTTTCATTAATATTTTATTTTGTCAATTAGGAAACAAATGTATAAAAAATTCTGTTTGAATATGATGTTTTACATAAAAACCAGACGAACAGTAGATTATATCGATTAAAAGCTTAATAATCTAACGTAACATACCCAATATATTTACTGATTTTAGCTTTTCTTCGGTTGATATAATTGGAAGAATTGACCGCTTTAAATTTTCTTGGATTTGGTAAAATAGCGGCTATTCCTGCTGCCTCAATTCTAGATAAACTTTTAGCATCTTTGTGGTACCAATGTTTTGCTGCTGCTTGAGCTCCATAAACACCATCTCCCATTTCTATGCTATTTAGGTAAACTTCCATGATGCGTTCTTTGCTCCAGAATAATTCGATAAGTACCGTAAAATAGGCTTCTAATCCTTTTCTAAAATAACTTCTACCTTGCCATAGAAAAACATTTTTAGCGGTTTGTTGGGAAATTGTGCTTCCTCCTTTAATTTTTTTCCCTTTTTCATTGTTTTTCATGGCTTTTTCAATGGCTTCAAAGTCAAAACCATTGTGCTTTAAGAAATTACCATCTTCACTAGCGATAACGGCTTTTTGAAGATTAGTTGAAATTTCTTCAATAGGAACCCAATCGTGGCTTGAGCGCATTTCTTTTCCAGCAAATTTTTGTTCGATTGCTCTTATTGCCATTAGAGGCGTAAAAGGAACTGGAACAAACTTAAAAAGTAAAACTAAAAAAATGCTTATGATATTAAACCATAAAAAAGTTTTCCAAAGAATGCGTTTTATTTTTTTGAACATAAAATTAAATTAAATCTGCTAATTCCTTACCTATTAAACTACCAATTGCAACACCCATACCACCTAATCGAACGCCACAATAGACATTGCTTGATAATTGTTCTACTATTGGTTTTTTATGATTTCCAACACCCATGATGCCACTCCAACGGTGTTCAATTTCAAAAGGTTGATTTGGTAAAATTACGTTTTTTAACAATTGCTCCAACTTATTTTGAATAATTTCGGTTTGATTGAAATCTGTTGTAGTTTCTCCTTCAAAATCTAAGTTTCTTCCGCCTCCTAAAAGAATTCTATTTCCAATATTTCTAAAATAATAATAGCCTTTTTCTAGGTGAAATGCGCCTTTTATATCTAAATCATCTATGGGTTTAGTGATTAAAACTTGAGCTCTTGCTGGTTTAACTTGGTTGTTTGTGAGTTGGGAAGCAAATCCGTTGGTGGTAAAAAGTAGTTTGTTAGTTTTGAATGAAATTTCATTGGTAACTACTTCAACACAAGAACTATTATCGGTAAATGATGTTACATTTTGTTGGTTCAAAATTAGGATGTCATTGGATATTGCTTCTTTCAACAAAGCTTGCATCATATTTCCTGTATCAATTTGACCTTCAAAGGGATTGAAAATTAGATATTCAAAAATTTCATTAAAATTAAACCGATCTATTTCTTTGGTAAAAACAGCTGATTTGAAAATAGGACTTAAAACATCATTGATAAAAGGTATTTGTTGTAAACATTGATTGTAAAATGCTTCATCGTTCTTTAAAAACAATTCATAACCGCCATAAGGTTTATAGTCCAAAACTTCATCTCCTAAACGTTTTCGTAATAATTGTAATCCTTCAACTCTTTTTTTTACCAATTGAATTACTTCTTCTTCAGAATGTGTTTTTAAATCGTCTATAATTTCAGAAATGCTTCCAAGACAAGCAAAACCAGCATTTTTTGTACTAGCTCCTTGTGGCAACATTCCTTTTTCGAGGATTAAGATTTTCGCTTTTGGAAATTTCTCTCTTAAATGCAAAGCACAATGCAAACCTACAATTCCACTACCTACAATAGTAAAATCAACATTGGAAAACCAGTTTTTTAATTCCCAATAACTTAGCTGCATTTAGTTGTTAATTATAAGATTTAAGAATTGAAAGATTATTCTTCTGCTTTTTTATTTTTTGATTTTATGGCTTTCATTACCAATGGGAAAGTGGTAATGGCTATTAATATTAAAATAATTTTTTCAATATGCTTTTTTAAGTCGATGTCAAATTCTGATAAAAATAGGTCATATAAATAATGTCCTGCAAATACTAATGTAAATGACCAAAGTAGTGAACTCAACACATTATAAAACATAAAACGACTTTTTTCCATGTGTACAATTCCAGCAATTATAGGCACAAATGTTCTTACAATGGGTAAAAATCGGGCAAAAATAATAGCTTTTCCTCCATGTTTTTCAAAAAACTCTTGTGATTGAAATAGATATTTTTTCTTGTAAAAGAAACTATCTTCTTTAGCATACAAAAATTGACCGCTTCTAGAACCAAACCAATATCCAAATATGTTTCCAATAGTTGCTGCTGCTGCAATTAATAAAGCTAAAATAGTGACATTTGAAAAATCACTAGGAATGTAAAAGAAAGTTTCAACTAATTCTCTACTATAAATTCCTGAAAGGAATAATAAGCTATCCCCTGGTAAGAAGAACCCTGCAAACAAACCTGTTTCCGCAAAGACTATAAACAAAACCATATAAATTCCAATAGGCACACCTCCCAATTCCATAGTGATATAGAATTCAGGATTAAAAAGTTTGGTCCAGTGAAAATCGTTCATTTTTATATTTTATTACAATTTTTCGTTTTTTTTCTGTTGGTCTTCATAATACCAGTTAGGTTTCCAGCCAGCAGCAGCTGTATCCTCAATTTGATCTAATTTATTAACTGATTTTGCTACTATCATTGCAACCGCAGCGTCTCCAGTGATATTAATTGTAGTTCTACACATATCTAATGGTCTATCAATTGCGAAAATTAAGGCCAAACCGGCTTCTGGAATCCCTGCTTGTGCTAAAACAATCACTAACATAACCATTCCTGCTCCGGGAACAGCTGCACTACCAATAGATGCTAATGTTGCTGTTACGATAATCCCAAGTTGAGTGCCTAAAGACAAATCCATTCCAAAAGCTTGAGCAATAAAAACGGCTGCTACAGCTTGATATAAACTCGTTCCGTCCATATTTATTGTGGCACCAATAGGTAAAACAAAACTCGCTACTTCATCATCAACGCCTAAATTATCTACTACTCTTTCCATAGTAACAGGTAAAGTTGCGGCACTTGAACTTGTTGAAAAAGCCAATAATTGAGCTGGTGCAATTCCTTTTAAAAAGTATGCAGGGCTCTTTTTAGCAAATACTTTTACAATTAGTAAATAAACTCCTATCATTATGGCTAATCCAATCAAAACTGAAATACCATACATTCCCAAGGCCTTAAACAAATCTGCACTTGGTGATTCTGCTACCAAAGAAGCTAATAACGCAAAAACTCCGAAGGGTGCAGCTAACATTATTAAATCAATCATTTTGAGAATCACTTCATTGAAACCATCAAAAAAAGCCTTAACTGGTTTAGAAGTTTCTTCTGGTATTAAGATCATGGAAATTCCAAAAAACAATGCGAAGAAAATTACTTGTAGCATACTCCCATTATCGGTTGCGGATTTGAAAATATTATCGGGAACAATATCTTCTAAAGCTTGTAATGGTCCTGCTTCATTTTGTTTGTTGGCTGCTTCAATCTTAGAATTGGCATCACCTGCAAAATTAGTTAACAATTCAGTTCTCGTTTCCTCAGAGATAAACTCTCCTGGTTTAATAACATTTACAATTACTAATCCAATTGAAACAGCTAAAACAGTTGTCAATATATATAAACCAATAGTTCTTCCGCCCATTTTAGAAAGCTTGGAAATGTCTTTCAAATCTGAAACTCCTTTTATCAAAGAACCTAAAATTAATGGAACTGCAATTAACTTTAATAAATTGATGAATATATTCCCAAAAGGCTTTATCCAATCCACAATAAATGGTTTTCCCCAATCAAATCGAACGAGTAAAAAAGCAAAAATTACTCCTAAAACCATTCCTAATAAAATTTGCCAATGCAATGCTAATTTTTTCATTATTTTCTTTTTTGCTTTTAAAAAGTGAAATTACTTATATTTTTTTAAAAAATGATTATTTTTAGCCTATTAAAATTGTTAAAAAATGAAAAAAATTGCTTTAATATTTCTTACTATGATTACAACATTAGGATTTTCTCAAGGTACTATGACTCCAGAAAAATTATGGGAATTAGGTAGGGTTACTGCTTTAGGAATTTCAAAAGACGGAAAATCAGTAATTTATAAAGTTTCTAAACCTGAAATGGTTGAAAATAAATTGAATTCAACCTATTATTCAATTCCTATAAATGGCGGAAAAGCTTCTCTAATTGAAGACTATGCTTCTTTACTAAAAGATAAAAATTCTTTAAATGGAAGTACTCTTTCGCATAAAGAAATTAAAATTGAAAAAGTATTAGGCAAAGATTTTTATCCTGAATTAGAAAAGTCTAATGTTCAAATTTATGAAGGTTTAGATTATCGTCATTGGGATACTTGGAATGAAGGTAAGCACAATCATGTTTTTATAAATGATGAAGATATTATGGCGACTGAACCTTATGATTGTCCTCAAAAACCCTTTGGTGGTGATGAAGATTATATTTTTTCACCTGATGGCAAAAAAGTTATTTATGTCTGTAAGAAAAAAGCAGGAACTGCCTATGCTACAAGTACTAACACTGATTTATATGAGTACAATATAGCAACAAAATCTACCAAAAACCTCACAGAAGGAAATTTAGGATACGACACAGCTCCACAATTTTCACCTAATAGCGATTTATCTTGGTTGCAAATGAAACGTAATGGTTTTGAAGCGGACAAAAACGATATTATTGTTCGTCACAAAGGTTTAGATATTAATTTGACCAGTAATTGGGATGGAACGGTTGAAAGTTTTTCATGGAGCGAAGATGGTAAAAAAGTGTATTTTATTGCAGCCGTTGATGGAACAAAGCAATTGTTTGAAGTTAATTTTCCGGGTTTAACAAAAATTATGGTTCGAGTAAATCAACTTACAAAAGGAGATTTTGATGTTAATGGAATTGTAGGTTTTAATGCCTCCAAAATTATCGTTACTCGTGGTGATATGAATCATGCTAGTGAAATTTATACTTATGATTTAAAAAAATCAGAATGGGATCAAATTACGAACGTAAATGATGAAGTCTATAGTAAAATCGCACAATGCAAAACAGAAAAAAGATATGTAACCACAACTGATGGTAAAAAAATGTTAGTTTGGGTAATTTTACCTCCAAATTTTGATAAAAACAAAAAATACCCTACGCTTTTGTATTGCCAAGGCGGTCCACAAAGTGCTTTGACCCAATTTTATTCTTTTAGATGGAATTTTCAAGTGATGGCTTCGCAAGGATATATAGTAGTCGCTCCAAACAGAAGAGGAATGCCAGGACATGGTGTGGAATGGAATGAAAAAATTAGCGGCGATTGGGGCGGACAAGTAATGGATGATTATTTAGCTGCCATTGATGATGTTTCAAAAGAAAGTTATGTAGATAAAGAACGCTTAGGAGCTATTGGAGCAAGTTATGGTGGTTATTCTGTGTTTTATTTAGCTGGGATTCACAACAACAGATTCAAAACTTTTATTTCACATGCTGGGATTTTCAATACCCAAAGTATGTATGGAACTACAGAAGAAATTTTCTTTACTAACTGGGATTCTGGTGGAGCTTATTGGGAAACTGAAAACAAAATTGCTCAAAAAACTTTCAAGGATTTTAATCCAATTACTTTGGTTAATAAGTGGAATACGCCTATTTTTATTATTCAAGGAGGAATTGATTATCGCGTACCTATTGGTCAAAGTCAAGAAGCATTTCAAGCGGCACAATTGAAAGGTATAAAAAGTAGGTTTATGATTTTCCCAGAAGAGAATCATTGGGTTTTAAAACCTCAAAATGGTTTAGTTTGGCAACGAGAATTTTTTAAATGGTTGAAAGAAACACTTTGATTTTTGATTGTAGAAGTATTTTGGAATTGGAATTTAATTTTTGGAATTTTTAAGAAGTATGATGTCATTTGAAGATATAGCATTCACTATAAAAATCTTTCACAAGAATGGTTTAACAGTTGAGGCTGCTTTGTTACTAATTAGAGAATATGGATTGACGCATCCTAATTTCAAACAAATTGCATTGAGAGAAAAAGCTAATCCAGATTTCATTTTAATGACAACTGAAGGCGAAATAGGGCAACCTCAAACGATTAGAATTCCTGAAAATACTTTTGAATTTCCGTTAGATTTGATGTTGAACTTATTAGCTCACGAAATGATGCATGTGCATCAAAAATCAGCGGAAATAGCTATTCAAGATAGAAATGAACGTGAATGGCAAGCTTATTATGAGATGTTGTTTCACAAAAAATATCCGCTAATTCCTAAATTATCTGACTATTACATAAAGTCTTTCGCTAAAAAAGGATTAAGCTATTACACTAAGATGGGAGAAAATTCAGAATTACAATTAAAATATAAAGATGAAAAAGAAGAAGTTGAAATAGTATTGGCTTCTTTAGCATAAAAAAACGCTCAATTTTCATTGAGCGTTTTTTATTTATTCTTATTCTTCTATTTTTTCTTTCATTACAAAGGATTCCATGAATTTTGTAGTGTAATTTCCCGCTACATAATCAGGTTCATCCATTAATTGTCTGTGGAAAGGAATCGTTGTTTTTATACCTTCAATTACAAATTCATCTAAGGCACGCTTCATTTTGCTAATTGCTTCTTCTCTGGTTTGAGCCGTTGTAATTAACTTCGCAATCATTGAATCATAATTTGGCGGAATTGTATACCCTGAATAAACATGTGTATCTAAACGAACTCCGTGACCACCTGGTGTATGAAGTGTAGTGATTTTTCCTGGTGATGGTCTAAAATCGTTGTATGGATCTTCTGCATTAATACGACACTCAATAGAATGCAATATTGGGAAATAATTTTTTCCTGAGATTGGAATTCCAGCAGCAACCATAATTTGCTCACGAATCAAGTCATAATCAATTACTTGTTCTGTAATTGGATGTTCAACTTGAATACGAGTATTCATTTCCATGAAATAGAAATTTCTGTGCTTATCTACTAAGAACTCAACTGTTCCAGCTCCTTCGTACTTAATATATTCAGCAGCTTTAACGGCAGCAGCACCCATTGCATTACGCAATTCGTCAGTCATAAAAGGAGAAGGTGTTTCTTCCGTCAATTTTTGATGACGACGTTGCACTGAACAATCTCTTTCTGATAAGTGACAAGCTTTTCCGTAAGCATCACCCACAACTTGAATTTCAATATGACGTGGTTCTTCAATAAGTTTTTCCATGTACATATCATCATTTCCAAACGCGGCTTTACTTTCTTGTCTTGCAGAATCCCAAGCATTTTTTAAATCTTCTTTTTTCCAAACGGCACGCATACCTTTTCCACCACCACCAGCAGAAGCTTTTAACATTACTGGATAACCTGTGGCTTTGGCAACTTTTTCACAATCTTCATAAGTAGTAATAATTCCTTCACTACCAGGAACACATGGCACGCCTGCTTCAATCATTGTAGATTTTGCATTAGCCTTGTCTCCCATTCTATCAATCATTTCTGGAGAAGCTCCAATAAATTTGATGCCGTGTTCTTGACAAATTTTTGAAAATTTTGCGTTTTCTGAAAGAAAACCATATCCTGGATGAATAGCGTCTGCATTAGTAATTTCTGCAGCAGCTATTATATTTGACATTTTTAAGTAAGACAAGTTACTTGGTGGAGGACCAATACATACTGCTTCATCTGCAAAACGTACGTGTAAACTTTCTGCATCAGCGGTAGAATAAACAGCAACTGTTTTGATGCCCATTTCTCTACAAGTCCTAATTACACGAAGTGCAATTTCACCTCTATTGGCAATTAATATTTTTTTAAACATCTCTTTTAATTTTTAAAATTACAAATCCCAAATCCCAAAATCCCAAAATTGGAATTTGTATTTTGATTATTGGAATTTCAAAACAATTATGATGGATCTACTAAAAATAAAGGTTGGTCAAATTCAACTGGTGAAGAATCGTCCACTAAAATTTTAACAATTTTACCTGAAACTTCTGATTCAATTTCATTGAATAATTTCATTGCTTCGATTACACAAACTACATCCCCTTTAGAAATTGTGCTTCCAACTTCAACAAAAACTGGTTTGTCTGGTGCTGGTTTTCTATACAATGTTCCAATAATTGGCGATTTTATAGTAATGTATTTTGCATCATCATTTGCTACTTCAACAGGTATTGACGGAGCTGTTGGAGCTATTGGCTGTGCTGCTTGAGCTTGAGGTAAAGCTTGTGAAACAGGCATTTGTTGCACATAAGTTGTTGCTGTTTCTGTTCCTTCTGGAGTGGTTTTGATGGTGATTTTGAAATCATCCATTTCTAATTTCACTTCAGTTGCACCTGATTTTGATACAAATTTGATTAAATTTTGAATTTCTCTAATATCCATACTATTAAAATTTGATTTAGTTGTTTGTTATTGTCTGTTATATGCCCATTTTAGATAAATTGCTCCCCAAGTGAAGCCTCCTCCAAATGCTGCAAAAATTAAATTATCGCCTTTTTTTAATTGATTTTCAAAATCACTCAATAATAAAGGTAAAGTCGCTGATGTAGTATTTCCGTATCTATGTATATTTACTAATACTTTTTCTTCTTCTAAACCTATTCTATTTGCTGTAGCATCAATAATTCTTTTATTTGCTTGATGAGCTACTAGCCAATTTATATCTTCTTTGTAAAGATTGTTGCGTTGCATTATTTTTTCGCTCACGTCTGCCATTCCAGAAACAGCATATTTAAATACCGTTTTTCCATCTTGTTGAACAAAATGTTTTCGGTTATTTACTGTATCTAATGATGGTGGCATAATGGAACCTCCTGCATCAATTTTTAAAAATTCTCTTCCTATTCCATCGCTTCTTAGGTATTCATCTTGCAAGCCTAAACCATCTTCATTAGGTTCAAACAAAACAGCACCTGCACCATCACCAAAGATAATACACGTTGACCTGTCTGAATAATCTATAATTGAAGACATTTTATCAGCACCTATTAGAAGTACTTTTTTATATTTTCCTGATTGAATATAAGCAGAGGCTGTTGACATACCATATAAAAAACTAGAACATGCTGCTTGCAAATCGTATGCAAATGCATTAGTTGCTCCAATTTGGGATGCCACGTAAACTCCGGTTGCTGCCACAGGCATGTCGGGAGTTGTAGTTGCCATGATGATCATATCTATTTCGCTAGGATCTATTTTGGCTTTTTCTATTAAATTTTGTGCTGCTTTTATGGCCAAGTATGAAGTTCCTTGCCCTTCCTCTTTGAGGATTCTTCTTTCCTTAATTCCAGTTCTTGTGGTAATCCATTCATCGTTAGTATCTACTAAAGTTTCTAACACCTTATTAGACAAAACATAGTCTGGAACATAAGATCCAACTGCTGTTATTGCGGCTGTTATTTTATTCATATGTATAATTTTTCTTATCAAACGTTGCCATTTGAATAGTTGTGAAAATTACAAAAAAAAATTCAAACCCAAATAAATCCTTAAACTTAATTGTTAATGATTTATTTTTTAACAAAAAAACCCTCACGATGTGAGAGTTTTTCTCTATAATTTAAAATGCGACTAAGCTACTGCTTCTGACTTATCTATTACAACTTGTCCTCTGTAGTACATTTTACCTTCATGCCAGTAAGCTCTGTGGTATAAATGCGCTTCACCAGTTATTGGACAAGTAGCGATTTGAGCTGGAGTTGCTTTGTAATGTGTTCTTCTCTTATCTCTTCTTGTTTTGGAGATTTTTCTCTTTGGATGTGCCATTTTACTATATTATTTATCCGTTAATAGTTTTTTTAAATCGTCCCATCTTGGGTCGGTATCTTTTTTTTCTTCTTCTTTTATTTCTGATGGCGCCAGATTATTCAATACTTCTAAAGCTTTTGAGTCTAACGTGCCGTCTTTTACTCCAGGATGAACTCTTTTTGTGGGAACAGAAAGTATTATAGACTCATATATGTATTGTGCTATACTAAATTCATATTCACCGTGAGGTAATATCAATAATTCTTCGTTTTCATCATTAAAAGTATCTCCAAACTTAACAATTAAGTTTATTTTTCCTTTTATAGGCAAATCAAAATCTTCATTGGTTAAATCACAGGGCACATTTACAGTTCCTTTATGCTTAATTGTTAACTCAAGCAACGTGGTTTTTTTCTCCAACAAGACTTCAACTTTTATGTTAGAAGCATTATATTCATCAAACTCAAAGTGTCCAAAGAACGAATTATCTATCTGATAATCAAACTGGTGTTTTCCTAACTTTAACCCAACAAACTGAATTAAATATTCTTTTAAATTGTTCATTACAACAGTTTTTTCCTTTTTAAAGGAGTGCAAAGATATAAAATATTTATAAAATAAAACTAGTTGTCAACTTTTTTTTGTTTATAACTAATTATTTACTTGCTATTAAAGGATTATTAGTCAATTCTGCGTACTCATTTCTATTGTTATAGATATCAATTGCTAAATACAACGCTTCTCTAAATGAATCTTCACTGGCTTTATTTTTTCCTGCAATATCAAAAGCGGTACCATGATCTGGAGAAGTTCTAACTTTACTCAAACCAGCAGTATAATTAACTCCATTTCCAAACGACATAGTTTTAAAAGGAATTAAACCTTGATCGTGATAAACTGCTAAAACCGCATCATATAATTTATATTGATTACTTCCAAAGAAACTATCTGCAGAATAAGGTCCAAAAACTAAAACACCTGAGTCATAAATTTTCTTTAATGCTGGCTTGATGATTTCTTCATCTTCTTTACCAATTACACCATTATCTCCTGCATGTGGATTTAGCCCTAATACGGCAATTTTTGGTTTCTCTATTCTAAAATCTTTTTTTAGAGTTTCATTTATAACTGCAACTTTTTTAGTGATAAGCTCTTCGTTTAAATGTTTAGAAACCTCATTTACGGGAACATGATCTGTTAACAAACCAACTCTCAAATTATCATGAATCATAAACATAAGAGCATTTTCATTGAACTCTTTTGCTAAGTAATCTGTATGTCCAGGAAAATTAAATTCTTCTGATTGAATATTGTATTTATTTATTGGAGCCGTAAGCAAGACATCTACTTTATTGTCTTTTAAAGCTTTTGTGGCTGCAAAAAAAGATTTAATGGCGTACTTACCAATTTCATTGTCATTTTTACCAAATTCAATATTCACGGGTTCTTTCCAAACATTTAGCACATTTATTTTTCCAACAACCAATTGATCTAATGAATCTATCCCATGAAAATTTAAAGTTAATTCATAGGTCTTTTTTAAAAAAGACATTATTTTTACATTAGCAAAAATTACTGGTGTACACAATTCTAACATTCTATTATCTTCAAAAGTCTTTAGAACAACTTCGCTCCCAACACCATTTAAATCACCAATTGAAATTCCTACAATAATATTTTCTGCTATTTTAACCATTATAAAAAGTTATTTATGCTATTTTTGAACTGCAAATTTAGTAAAATAAAATCAGTTATGTTTACAGGAATAATAGAAACAATAGGAATAATAAAAGATATTCAACAAGAGCAAGAGAACCTTCACTTAACTATTGAGTCAAAAATCACTAATGAATTAAAAATAGATCAAAGTGTTGCACATAATGGCATTTGTTTAACCGTTGTTGAAATTAACGACCAACAATACAAAGTAACCGCAATTAAAGAAACTATTGAAAAAACAACCATTGGAAAGTGGAAAACAAATGATGCTGTAAACATAGAGAGAGCTATGATATTAGGCTCTAGGCTTGACGGACATATCGTTCAAGGACATGTTGATCAGACAGGTTTTTGCAAAGACATAAAAGAAGCAGATGGAAGTTGGTATTTCACCTTTGATTATGATTCCACTTTAAGCAATATTACAATAGAAAAAGGCTCTATAACTGTCAATGGAACTAGTTTGACTGTTGTGAATTCCAAACTAAATGAATTTAGTGTTGCCATTATTCCATTCACTTATGAAAACACTGTTTTTTCAACAATAAAAATAGGAGATTCTGTAAATTTAGAGTTTGATGTAATAGGAAAATACGTAAAAAGACTAGCTGACCTTAACTTAATCAACAAATAATTTACGTTTTGCTATTGGATTTAGAATAATTTTTAAGGAAAACAAAAGAAAAAATAATTCCAAAAAATATTGCCACCAAAACTCCAGAGTCTATAGAAAAACCAGGTGGTGGTGGTGCTGGAGGCGGAGGTGGTGGTGGATTTCCAGGAGCAGAAAAACCCATAAAACCTGCCAATAAAAAGAGTATTATTAAATATTTATTTGGGGTAAATTTCATGGAGGTAAAAGTAAAAAAAAAAAATTACTAACAAAATTTTTAAATTAATATTAATATAAAAATAACTTGAGCTAGTATTTTGTTACATTTAAATATGAAAAAACTGTTTTCAAGACCAGACAAAGGATAAAAAAAGCCTCTCGAAATGAGAGGCTTTTTTGTGGTCCCACCTGGGCTCGAACCAGGGACCACCTGATTATGAGTCAGGTGCTCTAACCAACTGAGCTATAGGACCAGTTTTGAGAGTGCAATATTACTACTATTTTTGTTTGCTTGCAAGTCTTATGTTATTTTTCTTCTATTTCTTGGCAAAGTTCAATCAAAACACCATTTGTGCTTTTTGGATGTAAAAAAACAACAAGTTTATTGTCTGCTCCCTTTCTAGGTTTATCATTAATTAATACAAAACCTTCATTTTGTAATCTAATTATTTCTTCTTCAATATTTTCCACATCGAATGCAATGTGATGAATCCCTTCTCCTTTTTTCTCTAAAAATTTTGCTATTGGACTATTTTCATTAGTTGCTTCCAAAAGTTCAATTTTGTTTGGTCCATTCATAAAAAAAGAAGTTTTTACACCTTCTGAAACAACTTCCTCTTCTTTGTATGGCGGATTGCCAAATAATTTTTCAAAAAGTTGATTAGATTCTTTTAAATCTTTTACAGCAATTCCAATGTGTTCAATTTTTCTCATTTTTATATTTTTTGTAAAATTAGAAAATAAAATAGATTCAAAAAACATTAGAAAACTTCAAAAATCCAAAATCGTTAATCTTCAATCAAAAATCTTATTGTATTTTTGCCAAATGGAAACGAACAGACAAAAAAAAATTGGTGCTTTACTACAAAATGATTTAGTTGACATTTTGCAAGGTGAAATCCGTAAAAACGGAATTAGCAATCTAATCATATCAATATCAAAAGTTAATGTTACAACAGATTTGTCTATTGCAAAAGTGCATTTAAGTGTTTTTCCAACAGATAAAGCTCCAGAAATTTTAGCTGCTATTAAAACAAACACACCATTAATCAAACACGATTTGGCACAACGTGTTAAAAATCAATTGCGAAAAGTTCCCAATCTTTCTTTTTACATCGATGACAGTTTAGATTACATTGAAAATATTGACAATGCCTTAAAAGGAAATGAAAATCCTATTGCTAATCCTGAATTATTAGATAAAAGAAAAAAATCGTAAGTTGAATTTTCCTTTTTACATAGCTAAAAGATATGCACTTAGTTTTAGTAAAAGCACTACCATAAACATAATTACAGGTATTGCTTCTCTAGGAATCATTGTGAGTGCTATGGCATTATTTATAGTAATGTCAGTTTTTAGTGGTTTAAAAGAATTTAGTTTAAGTTTTAGTAACTCAACTGACCCAGATTTAAAAATTGAAGCCTCAAAAGGCAAATCGTTTTTAATTTCCGATGAACAAGAGAGACAACTTCTAAAATCAAATCTCTTTTCTAATTTTAGCAAAGTTGTTGAAGAACGCGTTTTCTTTCTATATGATGAGAAAGAGCAAGTAGCTTATATAAAAGGTGTTGATGGTATATATACTGAAGTAACTACTTTCAACAAGCAACTTTACGCAGGTTCTTGGATAGCACCTGAAACAAATCAAGCCATTATTGGTGCTGGAATAATGCGAAAACTTTCTATAGGTTTATTAGACTTTAATAATCGTTTAGAAGTTATTGCTCCAAAAGCTAAAAAAGGTCAACTGACCAGTGAAGATGACTTTATGAGAGCATCATTGATTCCTGTTGGTGTATATTCTTTAAATGATGAAATTGACAATAAATATGTGTTTTGCGATATTCAAATTGCTCAACAATTATTAGGTTTCAAATCAAATCAGGTTACTAATATCGAATTTAAATTAAGTCCTAATTCTTCAGAAGAAAAAGCTATTGCTGAACTAAAAGCTATATTCAAAAATAAGGTAATTATCAAAAATAGAGCACAACTAAATGATTCGCTTTACAAAATGTTGAATACTGAAAATTTTATAGTGTATTCAATTTTTACCTTAGTAATTATATTGACTTTATTTACATTGGCTGGAGCATTGATAATGATGATTATCGACAAAAAAGCTAATTTAAAAACCTTATACAATCTTGGTGTTGAAGTAAAACAACTTAGAAATATTTTTCTTTTTCAGGGAAGTTTGCTTACTTTTTTTGGAGGAATAGTTGGTTTACTCTTAGGAATAATAATAGTGATTATTCAACAACAATTTGAGTTAGTCATGGTGAATGATTCTCTTCCTTATCCTATAGTATTTGAAGTAAAAAACATCTTAATTGTTATTGCTACTATATATATATTAGGAATTATTGCTTCATGGATTGCGAGTAATACCGTTTCAAAAAAATTAGTTGAGTAGATTACGAAAATTGATAATCCGCATAAACTTGTGTAATTTCATCAAAAATTTTCATTAATCCATTAGCATCATCAGTTGTGACTAAACGTTGTTTGTATTCTTTAAATGAATGAACTCCTTTGAAATAATTGGTATAATGACGTCTCATTTCTACAATTCCCAAGTGTTCCCCTTTCCATTCCATAGACCAAATTAAGTGATTTTTTGCAGCTTCAATTCTGTCATTCATGGTTGGTTGTGCTAAATGCTCTCCCGTTTTCATAAAATGTTTAATTTCATTAAAAATCCAAGGATAACCAATGGCAGCTCTTCCAATCATAATACCATCAATACCATATTTATTTTTGTATTCTAATGCCTTTTCAGGAGAATCTATATCACCATTCCCAAAAATTGGCATTGAAATTCTTGGATTATTTTTTACTCTTGCAATATGACTCCAATCAGAATGTCCTTTGTACATTTGCGCACGAGTCCTTGCATGAATTGAAAGAGCTTGAACACCTATATCTTGTAAACGTTCTGCAACCTCATCAATATTTATGGAAGCATCATCCCAACCCAATCTTGTTTTAACAGTAACGGGAAGCGATGTTCCTCTAATAACAGCTTTTGTCAAACGAATCATTAAATCAACATCCTTCAAAACACCTGCTCCTGCTCCTTTACAAACTACTTTTTTTACAGGACAGCCAAAATTGATATCTACTAAATCAGGCTGAACCGTTTCTACAATTCTTGCACTTTCTGACATAGCCTCTTCATCACCACCAAAAATTTGAATTCCAACAGGTCTTTCGTAATCGAAGATATCTAATTTCTTTCTGCTCTTCATCGCATCACGAATTAACCCTTCCGAAGAAATAAATTCAGAATACATCAAATCTGCTCCATGCAATTTACACAACCTACGAAAAGGCGGATCGCTAACATCTTCCATAGGTGCTAGTAGCAAGGGAAATTCAGGTAAAACTATGTTTCCGATTTTTGGCATGAATGATAAATTTTTGGCAAAGATAGAAGTAAAATTTAAAATCTTCTAATTCTTATGTTTTTAGTGGTAATAACAATAAATGAAAACTCTTCAACTTTATTGTTATTTAAAAAATCTATAAGAATATTTATAACATTTTCCATTTCAGAAAAATGATACCTTAATAGAATAACAGATACTTTTTTATGATTGTATGCAAATACCAAATCACCAAAATCTTTATCTTCTGTTAATATAATTTTTGGCAGTTCACTAGAAAGCTCAATGATTTCATAATCTTTAGCACCTCTGAAACTTTCAAAAATTGAATACACATCAATTGGAACTAATCGAAGTCTATCTATAATTTGAACAGGAATATTTTCATCAGCAATAATCATTACGAAACTTCCAAAAGTTCTTCATTACCAATAATATTTGAGGCATATTCTAAACATGCTAAAACAGACGGCAAGGTTAAAGAAGGGTACATGTCTAACAATTGCTCCATAGAAGCTCCTTCTGATAGCTTTTTTAAAATTAATTCCACAGTAATTCTTGTACCTCTTATTAAAGGTTTTCCAGCCATTATTTCAGGGTTTCTTTCTATGTAATTATGAAGTTTCTTCATCATTAAAGTATTAGAACACTTAACAAAGATATGAATTTTTTCAATCAAAAAACAATACCTTTATTCAATCAAAACTTTACCCTATATTTGCAGATTAATTTGGAAACCAAAATAAGTAAATAACAATATATAGTTGCTATTGAAAATTTGAACTTGATATTGAATTGGAAGCATGAAAAACATTAGAAATTTTTGTATTATAGCACATATCGATCACGGAAAGAGTACGTTGGCTGATAGATTATTGGGTGCCACTCAAACCGTAACAGCTCGTGAAGAAAAAGCACAATTGCTTGACAACATGGACTTAGAGCGCGAACGTGGAATTACCATAAAAAGTCACGCTATTCAAATGAATTACAAACACAATGGTGAAGATTATATTCTAAATTTAATTGACACACCAGGTCACGTTGATTTTTCTTATGAAGTTTCTCGCTCCATTGCTGCTTGTGAAGGAGCTTTGTTGATTGTGGATGCTGCTCAAAGCATTCAAGCACAAACCATTTCTAATTTATATTTAGCTTTAGAAAATGACTTGGAGATTATTCCAGTTTTAAATAAAGTAGATTTACCAAGTGCTAATCCAGAAGAAGTTAGTGACGATATTATAGATTTATTAGGTTGTAAATTAGAAGATATTATTCACGCTTCAGGAAAAACAGGTTTTGGAGTGGATAAAATTTTAGAAGCTATCATTGAAAAAATTCCTGCTCCAAAAGGAAATGTTGACGAACCGCTTCAAGCCTTGATATTCGATTCACATTATAATCCTTTTAGAGGTATTGAAGTTATTTTCCGAGTTAAAAACGGAGAAATTAAAAAAGGGCAAAAAATCAAGTTCATGGCTACAGGCAATGAATATTTTGCGGATGAAGTAGGAACTCTAAAATTAAATCAAGTCCCAAAAGATAAAATTTCTACTGGTGATGTTGGTTATTTAATTTCAGGAATTAAAGAAGCAAAAGAAGTAAAAGTTGGTGACACTGTAACAGATGCAAAAACACCAACAACCAATATGATTACTGGTTTTGAAGATGTAAAACCAATGGTATTTGCCGGAATTTATCCAGTAGACACAGAAGATTTTGAAGATTTACGTGCTTCTATGGAAAAATTGCAATTGAATGATGCTTCGCTGGTATTTACTGCGGAAAGTTCAGCTGCCTTAGGATTTGGTTTCCGTTGTGGATTTTTAGGAATGCTTCACATGGAAATCATTCAAGAGCGTTTAGAACGTGAGTTTGACATGACTGTTATTACAACGGTTCCAAACGTTTCTTATCATGCTTATACCAAAAAAGAACCTGACACAGTTTTAATTGTAAACAATCCTTCCGATTTACCTGAACCTTCAAAACTAGATAGAGTTGAAGAGCCATACATAAAAGCAACCATCATTACAAAATCAGATTTTGTGGGTAATGTAATGAGTTTGTGTATTGAAAAACGTGGTGTAATTACCAATCAAACGTATTTAACTACAGAGCGTGTTGAGCTGAATTTTGACATGCCTTTAGCAGAAATTGTATTTGATTTTTATGACAGACTAAAAACCGTTTCTAAAGGATATGCCTCTTTTGACTACTCACCTATTGGAATGCGTGAGTCTAAATTAGTGAAGTTAGACGTTTTATTAAATGCTCAATCCGTTGATGCACTTTCTGCCTTGATTCACGAAAGTAGCGCTTATCACATTGGTAAAAAAATGTGTGAAAAATTGAAAGAATTAATTCCAAGACAACAATTTGATATTCCCATTCAAGCGGCAATTGGAGCAAAAGTTATCGCTCGTGAAACCATAAAAGCCTTAAGAAAAGACGTAACAGCCAAATGTTATGGTGGTGATATTTCTCGTAAAAGAAAATTATTAGAAAAACAGAAAAAAGGTAAAAAACGTATGCGTCAAGTAGGAAATGTTGAAATTCCTCAAGAAGCGTTTATGGCGGTTTTGAAGTTGAATGATTAATTAGAGAACATAGATAATAGAACAAAGAAAATAGAGAAACCCGATGACGAAAGTTGTTGGGTTTTTTGTTTAGCATTCTTATACTAAAATAGTACAGAAATCGTTTTTAATGAAACTAAAACTTCTACTCATGAAAAAAAGAATAGTAAACATCTTAGCCATTGCATTTGTACTAACTACTTTTGGTTTTATAATGGATGGAGATACCAAAGAACCCAGTATATTAATGCGTTTTGTAGAGTTCAGCTTCATGTTTGCTGTTTTGACTGTTTTGACTTCGCTTATTTATTTTGGGATTAATTTTACCAAACGAAGTCTTCAAAAAGCATAAATTACTTTACTATAAAAGTACAAACCCGATGACGAAAGTTGTTGGGTTTTTTGTTTAGAATAAATACTTTCAAGTTCGTACCTTTGCAACTTCAAATTTCAATTCAAAAATGATAGAAGACAAAAACCCACAAAGAACAGACTTATCGCAATTAGGTGAATTTGGATTAATAGACCATTTAACCAAGCAATTTGATGTAAAACAAAAATCAACTTTAAAAAGTATAGGTGACGATGCGGCTGTTTTAGATTTTGGCAACAAAAAAACAGTAGTTTCAACCGATTTGCTTATTGAAGGCGTTCATTTTGATTTGGGGTATATGCCCTTGAAACATTTGGGCTATAAAGCCGTTGTGGTGAATCTTTCTGACATCTACGCCATGAATGCTGTTCCTACACAAATAACCGTTTCAATTGCGGTTTCTAATCGTTTTCCACTAGAAGCTTTGGAAGAATTGTTTGACGGAATTGCTTTGGCTGCTAAAATTTATAATGTAGATGTTGTGGGTGGTGATACTACCTCTTCTCAAAAAGGAATGATTATTTCAATTACTGCTCTTGGAGAAGCTAATGAAGACGAATTGGTATATAGAAATGGTGCTCAAGAAAACGACCTGTTAGTTGTTACTGGTGATTTAGGTTCAGCTTATATGGGTTTACAAGTCTTAGAACGTGAAAAGCAAGTTTTTCAGGTGAACCCCAATAATCAACCTGATTTGGATGCTTATACTTATTTAATTGAACGTCAATTGAAACCCGAAGCCAGAAAAGACATCAAAGAATTATTAGAAAAATTAGAAGTAAAACCTACCGCTATGATTGATATTTCGGATGGACTTTCTTCTGAAATTATGCATATTTGCAAACAAAGCAATGTAGGATGCAATTTATTTGAAGAAAAAATTCCGATTGATCCTCAATTAATTGATGCTTGTGAAGAATTTAATATTGATAGCACAACCATTGCCATAAATGGTGGTGAAGATTATGAATTGCTATTCACTATTAAATTAGAAGATTTTGACAAAATAAAAGCCAACCCTAACTTAACGGTTATTGGTCATATTGTTAATGCAAATGAAGGTAAACATTTAATCACAAGAGCAAATACTAAAATTGCCCTGAAAGCAAAAGGCTGGAATGCCCTAAAAGAAGAATAAAACATACTTACCTAAAACAAAAAAGCGTATCCATGAAATTATGAATACGCTTTTTTAATTTTAAAATAAAATAAAACAGTATCAGGCTTAGCATGTTAAGTTTCGCTTGGGGCAAATTCAGGGCTTCACTCTTCAACTGTTTTATTAGATTTTATATTAAATCTATGGGACTAAAAAATTACGAAAAAATTAGCCCCTTAGATTTAATTAATAGACACATAAAATATTATAAGAACGTATGAAAAACTCTGTTAGGATTTCATTGGCTAAATTACAATAAAGTGTTATAAGTTGTCTGCGGTTTTTACTTCTTTGTGTTACGGTTTTACCGTATTTTTTCTATAAAAAGCCTCTTTCTCTTGCTTCTCTGATCAAATCTTCGTCTGAACCCTCTTTAACTTTAAAAAGTTGCTTCAAACTTAATTTTCTTTTTTCAATTGTACTCAACGACATTGAAGTGTACATTGGGATGTTTTTTGTTTTCACACCTCTCGAAATGTGATATAAAATTTGTCTGTCTAATTCATCAATTGGACTATTCTCAATAGAAGCTGATTGACTAACATATTTAACAACCGTTTGGCTGTAATAATTGTTACCGCTTATTATTTTTTCAAAAGCATTTTTAAGCTCATCAAATGTTAAATCGTTTTTAATGATTAAGCCATTTGGATTAATATTTTTAATAATGTTTAAAATTCGGAGTGAATCTGAAAGCATTGTTAGCATTATAATTTTACATTGAGGCTGTTTCATTTTAATAATTCTTGCAACATCTTCACCGGTTAAAACATTTCGCTCTTCATAAGAAGGCATGCTCACATCTAAAAATGCCAAATTAAAAAGTGGCGTTTCATCATCATTTAATACTTCATAAGCTTCTTTGCAGTTACTGGCCTTGTGTACTGATATATCATATTCATTCTCATAGCTTTTTATAGTATTATTGTATGCTTCAATGATAAAGGGATGATCATCTGCCATAAATACAGTAAGTTTTTTCATAATTTAAAATTCTTTGTTGGGATTTATTTCTAATTCTATTTGGGTTCGAGTTCCTTTATTTATTTCTGAATCAATGGTGTAATTTGCATTGATTAAACTGGCTCTTTGATACATGTTTTTTATACCAATTCCTTTAGCACCTTTTTTTACATCAAACCCCTTTCCGTCATCTAATATACTAATTTTCAGCGTGTTGTTTGCAAATATGAAAGAAAAAATTATATTTTTAGCATTTGCATATTTAATTATGTTGTAAAAAGTCTCTTGAAAAATTCTGTATAAGTTGATTTTTTCCTCGGCAGAAAGCCTCTCCCAAGGGATATTTGTGTTGAATGAATAATCTATTTTTAAGCCCAAAAGTTTTTCTTGTTCCTCAACAAGTTTGTCAATCATCAATTTATAATTATTAATAATTGCTCTTTTTTCATCATTCAATTCATGCGAAATTTGTCGAATTTGTTTTTCAACTTCAATAATTTCATGGATGTATTTTTCTTTATCTTTCTTAACCTCATCAGACATTTGATTATTAAGAAAATCCAAATTCATTCTTGCGCCAAATAGTTTTCCTAAAATGGCATCGTGCAATTCTTGAGATATTCTTTTTTGCTCATGAGCTTTCACCTGATCCATTTTATTTTGTTGATCAATCATCAAAGTATACACTTCCTCATTGGCTTGTTGTTGCTCTTGAATTAGAATTAATTCTTTTTGTTTTTGCTTTTGCCATCTGTAAAAATAAAACATGGATATTATCAAAACCCCAATTACTGAATAATAAATGATTTGCTTATTACGCTCAGCCAAAAGTAAATTTTCACTGTTTAATTCATCTACTCTATATTCTATACGAGCAAAAGTATTTTGAACTTTTTTATCTACTGCTGCAATACTATCGGAAAGCTTGATATAATCGCTAGAATACAATTTTGACTTTTCTGGAAAAACTGCTGTTAATTGTTTTAATGCAATGAGTTTATCTCTATATAGTTTTTCCTTAATCGATATATTATATGATTCTATAGCTAATTCTTGAGCTTTGAGTATATCTCCTTGATTTTCATAATATTCTGAAAGATAAACTTTTGGCTGAACGGTTGAAAGATTTAATTCTTGACAATTTTTTATTACTTCTAAAATGTTTTTTATGAAATCGTCTTTATCACCTAATTTATATCTTGCAAATGCTAAATTCTGCATAGCAATTGTGTAAACCTGAAAATTATTTGATTTTAAATCGTTTTCTTTAGTTGCCTTTTCATAATATTCTATTGCTTTTTTATAATCTTCTTTCTTGAAATAAACTAATCCAATATTATTTAACGCAATCCCAATTGTAGACTTATCAATGTTAGCTTTTTTTGCCAAATCTAATGACAAAGTTAAAAAATCAATTGCTTCATCAAATTCTTTAAGTTCAATTTTACTCAAACCTATTAAAGTATAAGCAATATTTAAGTTTAAGTCATTGTTCTCATTTTTAAAAAAAGATAATGATTTTAGTATTGTGGTTTCACAACCTAAATAATCTCCTTTAAAATATTGTATTGTTGCTTTATTTAACGAAAGTTCATTTGTTTTTTCAAACTCATTAATTCTTATATATAATTTCTGAGCAATATCATAATTATAATAAGCACTATCATGCATATTTCTTCTTAAATAAAAGTTACCAAAATTAATATAACTCTTAATTATTCGATTAGTATCTTTTGATTTTATTGATTCTGATAAATTTAATTTCGAAATTCTTTTATAATTTACAAAGTCATTAATTTTATAAAAATTAAATGCTATTGTATCATAATTTTTAATTCTAATTGAGTCATTATCAATTTTTTTATTTAGATTGATTGATAAGTTAATTAAATTTCTTTTTAATGAATCTGAAGAAACTGTCTTTATTTTTTCATTGTAAACACGGACACTATCACTGTAAACTTTTACAGAATTAAATTTATCCTTTTCATTTACGTACGTACAAGAAATAAATGAAAATAAAATAAATACAGTAAGCCTTTTTAGATGTGAATTCATTTTAGCTAAAATAAAAAAAAAGTGATAAATATTGAATTTATCACTTTCTTATTTTTAAAAATTAGCTTTTTTATAATCCACCAGCTACTACAACACCGCCACCACCGCCTTGGCTTCCTGGTTCTTGAGTTTGAGTTGAACTGTTATCTCCAGCGATTTGATCATCACCTGTGTTGTTGTAAGAAGTTAAAGTCACTGTAAATAGTACAATAGCTAAGGCTGCAATAAGTTTTTTCATAATAAATAGAGTTAAGGGTTTGTTGTTTTTTGTTTTTATAAAATTAGGGGCAACTCTTTTTATTCATGGAAAACTGTGGTAATCATATCTATTTTAAAGGTGGATAAAAGTGTGACAAACAAAAAAAATGGTGGATTGATGGTTTTTAAAGGTAGATTTACACTTGTAAAACAATTATGTTTTAAATGAAAATTAAGTTTTTTCTTATGCAAATTTCATTTTGTCGGCTTAAAAATACATTTTAACGAAAAAAAATGAAATGAAATAAAAAAAATTTGCTGTTTTAATTTTTAAAAAAACAAATTTCTAAAGTAGTCAAAAAGTCAACTTGAAAATGGAGAATGACAAAACAATTAAAAAATAGCTATAAAAGAATGCACAGCCTATGCTTTAAATTTATCCTCATTTTCTCTCTGTAGAGCTTCTATTTTCAATTTTAAATATTTCTTTACCAATAGATATAAATCTATAAATAGTATTAAAAAGAAAATCAATAAAAAAGTTGGAATTAAGGTCACAGCTTCTAACATAATGTATTGCTTACGTTATTAAATATTTTTTAAATGTTTAGTGATTATAAATGTTTCGGACGATTAAATTATTTTTTCACCTTTTTATAAAGTAGATATAATAAAAGAATTATGACTACTAAGACTATAATGTATACTAAAATTCTGATTGTACTTAGCATTCTGTTTTATTTTGATGTTAATAGTTACTTATCTTGTTTACTATTTTATCCCAAGAAGAGTTTTTAGATAAAGGAAACAATAACTGACTAAAAGTAGCTATGTAATAAGATAAAGCAGTTTTGAAGTTATGCCTCAAAACTGCTGTTAAACTATTCTGTCTTTATAGTAATTGTTATTTCTTCATTGAATTTATATTCGCCTTTTTTAAAAACTTCCTTGTTGGCTAAAATAATTTCATATGTGTAAACTCCTTTTGGCAATTCAAAACAACATTCTTTTCCGTCTTTTTGAATTACAAGCTCTTTTTTAACTACATTTTCATTTTCATCTTTACCCACTAAGCTAAACGTTATCTTATCAGAAAGTTTGTTTTTAACACAAATACTTTCAATAACTTTTGAATTAGTTTCTCTAGCTTCTGATTTATCTTTTTTAAGAAATGACAATCCATTAACAATTATTTCTCCACCTTTTAAAATTTTATCTAAATCTGATTGAGAGTAAGAGACAAAACAAAAAGCAAAAACAAAAAGCAAAATAAGTCTTATTCTTGAGGGCATTACTTTTGTTCATTTCTTTTAATGAATTCTTTTTTCATTCTATCATAAACACTATAAATATTTTCATCCCTTAATAGTTCAATTAAACAATATTTATAAGAATCTTTATTTTCAAGAATAAGATCACCTTTATACTCTACTGTAGGACAATTTGATAAAGAATTATTTGACAATCTATTTTGCCCACAACCTGAACCTACATTTACGTTCTGATTAGCCATCAAAACTGACCCTTCTTCAGTATTAAAATACACTCTTACATTGACTGTCCAACAATTAGTACCAACAACACCAACAAAGTCTGCCGCAACTGTAATAAAAAATTTAAAACCAGAACTTTCCGAAGCTTTAAATTCTTCAGATTTTAAAGAGTTATCTTCAATAAAAATTTTCGGTTCGCCAACAGCTTCTGATTTTAAAGTATTCTGACTAATACATGAATTGCTAAATGTTATTATAGCAATTATTCCAAAGATTAAATTTTTCATAATCATTATTTTCTTTCCTCTTTTGTTTGGTAAAACGGATTACATGACGATGTCTTTAAGGTACTTTGCAAATAATTTAATTAATGCACCGCCACTAAACATACTAATTTTAAAATTTACTAATTTTTCATATTTCCTTGAATAAATTCTATAGTATCTTCAAGCGATTTGTCTTTTTAGTATTAGGATTTTCAAAATTTTCTGCTAACTAATAAATTGTATCAAAAATCATTTTTCTGATATTGTAAATTTATTATACAAAATTTAAATAAAAATACAGAAAAACTGTAAAAATTAATTTTTATTCGTGTCTTTTTCAATGGATTTTACAGAAAAACTGTAAAATTTTGGTTCTTGGAAAAATTAGTATGGTTGAAATTCAAAAAATTTCATTTAAAATAATTGACTTATATAAATTTTTTAGCTTTGGCTTCTCTAATGATGTCTTCGTCATTCCCTTTTTCAATGTTGAAAAAATTTTTGATTTTTACTTTTCGCTTATCAATAGCACTTATTGTTAAAGGCAAATAGTCTACTAAGTTCTTGTTCTTTACACCATCAGCTAGCAACATAATTATCTGAATGTCAATCTCATCTAAGAAAAAATCGTTAGCTGTTAGTCTTTTTTTTGCCTCTAACATAGTTAAACTATAATGTCTTTTGTCTGTGAAAACTGCTTTAAAAGCTTCTATTAATTCATTAGAAATAATATCACTTTTAATTAGAATCGCATCAGGATTGTGATTAACATATAGTTGATATAATAAAAAATGTTCTGCATGCGAAGTAATGACTATCGTTTTTGCAGTAAAGTTTGTTGCTCTTACTAATGGAATTAAATCATCACCAGCAAGCAAATTAAGTTCTTTGCAAGCAGGGAGTGACAAATCTATAACAACTGCATCAAATTTGTTTTTATTGGTGGGGAATTTTAAAATTTCAAAGGCTTCCTGGCAAGAGTTTGCCGCTTGAATGTTAAAAAGATAACCATAAGGATTAAATGACAATATACTTCTATAGCCTTCAATCATGGTAGGATGATCATCAACAATTAAAATGTTTTTTAGCATAATTAAACAGTTATGTTGTTTATTGGAACATTAATAAACAATGTTGTTCCTTGGTTTGGAGTAGCCAGTATTTTGAATTTGCCTTTCATTGATGTAACCCGTTCGGCAATGTTTTTTAATCCTATTCCACTTTTAACTTTTTGAGTGTCAAAACCTATTCCATCATCCGAAATTTTAATTACAAAAATAGTGTCCTCAAGACTAATGCTGACGCTACAATTTTTGGCTTGGGCATATTTAATACAATTTATAACGCTCTCTTGAATAATTCTATAGCAATTTAATTTGGCTTCCGCAGAGATAGTTTCCCATTTTATTTTAGGACTAAAATGATAAGAAATGCTGGTAGAGTCTTCATCATTATTCCAATAAATGGCTTGAAGTATGGCTTCAAAATTACTACTCTTTTCAAAAATTTCTTTGGTCAAATCGTGCGAAAGAGTTCGTATTTCTTTTTCTATGGTTTGAATTTCGTCAACATGTGTTAAACAATGCTCTATTGTTTTATCTGTTCTATCTTTTTTTAAGGCATATAAATTAAACCTAACCGCTGCCAATTTATTCATTATACCGTCATGCAGTTCTTTGGCTATTCTTCTTTTTTCAATAGTTCTACCCTCTTCATATTTAACTTGTTGATCAAGCATCAACTGGTATATATGTTCGTTGTTTTTTTGCTGATTGTTTTCAAATATCAATTGCTTCTGTTTTTGCTTTTGCCAAAAATATACAAATCCAAGTGCAAACAACAATATCCCTATAAGAGCATAATAAATGATTTGTTTGTTGTGTTCTTCTAATAATTCTTTTTCACTATTTAGTTCATCTACTTTATACTCTATACGAGCAAAAGTATTTTGAATTTTTTTATCTAATGCTACAATACTATCATTAAGTTTTATGTACTCACTAGAGTAATATTTTGCCTTTTCTGGGAATACATTAGTCAATTGTTTTAAGGCAATTAACTTATCTCTATATAATTTTTCTTTAATTGATATATTATAAGCCTCAAGAGCATATCCTTGAGCTTTTACTATTTCATTTTGTGATTCATAATATTCTGAAAGCTGTGTAATAGGTAAAACAATTGATAGATTTAGTTCTTTGTATTCATTTAAAATACTATTATAATCCTCTTGAAAATTCTTAATATCGCCTAATTTAAACTTAGAATATCTTAAATTTTGTTTAGCATAAACATAAATTTGGGCTAAATCTTTTTTTGTTTCTTCATTTATAACCTTTTCAAAATACTTTATGGCTTCGTTATAATCTTCTTTATTTAAAAACAAAATTCCTAAATTATTGTTTGCAGTTTCTATAGCTCTAGAGCTTACATCAAGATTTTGAGAATACAATAACGCCAAATTTAAATTCTTATCAGCCTCAACATAATCTTTTGTCTCTATTTGACATAAGCCTAGAAGAGTATAACAAACATTCAACGAAATATTTTTTTTGTTTTTTTTAAAATAAGCAAGAGACCTAAAAATATTTGTTTCGCAACCAATAAAGTCCTTTTCATAAAATTGTATTATGGCTTTATTTAGCCTAACATTGTTTATGTTTGAATAATCTTTTTTAGCAATATAATTTACTTCTGATTTATCATAAAAATAAAAAGCACTATCTTTTTTGTTTGATTTCAGATAATAATCCCCTAGATATAAATAAGCTTTGGCTTTAGATAAAGTATCATTACTTTTTATTGATTTATTTAATATTTTTAAAACTACAGATTTATATAAATTATCTAAGTTTAAGTTATAAAACCTTCTTGCCGTTTTAAAATGATACATAAAATATAAAGAATCTGTTTTTAATTTATCTGAAATATTTAATGCTTTCTCACTATACTTGATTTTTAATGAATCTTCAATATTAGAATTATCAATGATTTTAAAATACTTATCAATACTATCCATCAATTCTGTTTGCTTGTTTAAATCGCTAGATTTCTTACAAGAAATAAAATTTAATGAAATTGATAAAGCAACTAGTAGGATGTATTTTTTCACTTTTTTAGCCAATATGAATTTTTAGCTAATATATATAAAGTTGAGAATAGAATTTATATAAGGATAAGGTTATATGCTTTGAGGTCAAAAATTACTTATAATCTCTTGTATATTTTCATCAATAATTTAATTATAAAGTAAATAATTAATATCATCACAATGAAAATAATAATTTGTAAAATCAATGAAATTAGCATTGCGTTTTATTTTGATGTTTTTATTCCGTTCACTATTATTATTTTTTATTGTATTTATACAGATAGTGTTTAAATATGTAAATAATACTCCCTAAAAATGGTAAAAAAATTACAAAAAGCAACCATAGAAAAAACGGCTGTTTTTTCTTCATTTTTAAGAATCAAATATAACGACATAATAAAAATCAATATGCATATACTTAATATAAATATCATGTCAGTATAATTTAAAACCCCTAAATAAATAAGTAATTTCATAAAACATTTAATTTATAGTGATTTCCATGTTTTGACGCTAAAATATTATATTTTTTCACAAACCAATTACAGTAAAACCGTATATCCTCATTTTGTTAATAAGTTATTTTACAAGAGGCATTTTTCGTGTATTTCATCGAGTTATTCTACACATTATAGGAAATCGAATAACTATTAATCTCTAAAAATATTCTCCTTTAGTTTTTTTATATTGGTCCATTAACAAGATGTTATTTCTAATACATAAATCAAAAAACAAAAGTCTATAATTAACAAAGCCTTGTCGTAATCGGATAAGGCTTTGGCGCATTTAGTTAAGACGTTGGCTCGTTTAGTTAAGGCTTTGGCTCGATTAGTTAAGACGTTGGCGCAACCAGAATAAGCCTTGGCGCGTTTATATAAAGCATAGTGTCAAATCAAAAAAAGAAAAGCTAATAAAATTAAAAAGGCTACCTGAAAAAATCAAGTAGCCTTTTTAAAAGACATATATAAATATTAATAAAAATTAATCGGTAAGAACGTAGCTCTTTCTTTAGAACAAGCACAAGTGAGCCTTTCTCTAAAAGAACAATGTAAAAGTAAATAAGATTTAAGGAATACCTACAACATAACATCTCCCTATTTGTACTATAGCAACAAATAAGAGTTAAATACCCATTTTCAATTGTAGTATTGAATTATCTAATCGTCCTTTAAATCATTAGAAGCGTATAATTCAATAATAGTATTAATATTGTCTTTGTATGACTTAGAAAAAGGAAGTTTAACTTTCCCCTTGTTCAAATAACAATCCGAATTACCCAAATGAATTCTAGAAACAAATTTTATGTTTATAATATGACTGTTGTGTATTCTTACAAAATCATTTGGCAAAGAACTTTCAAAATATTTTAGTGTTTTAAAAGCCGTGATACTATCACCAGTACTCAACATTATGTCAGTAGAATTATTATCCGCCTTCAAGTAAACAATATCATCAAACTCAATGAATCTGTAGTCACCATAAGACTTTACACACAATATGTTGTTCTTTTGCTCAATAACCTGTTGCTCAAACTGAGGAACAATAGCATTAGATGCCAAACTTTGTTTAACAATTCCTATCAACTCATTTTTAATTTCCTCCGTATCAAACTGAAAATCAACTTTTGTCATTTCATTTGCAACATCATTTTCATTAAAATCATATTTCTCTTCAACCAATGGAACAGAATTATTTACAAAAGAATTACTCAAAATAGGTTGATTCACCTCAATTTGCTGAACATTTGGCTGATTAAACACTTGAGAAAACCCCTTCTCCTTTTTAAACTTCATCAATGATTTCAAAACATCTATTCTCTGAAAAGGCTTCAAAAGAAAATCATATACATCATATTTCATCGCTTCATAAGCAACCTCCTTAGTTTGAGAAACAACAATTATCTTTGGCAAAATAACCATATACTTATACAGCTCATTCACCAATGAAAAATTACTTTCAATGGACGAATCTGATAAATTAGTTCCTAAAAAAATTACATCCGGATTTTGCTCCAAAATAAGATTCAATCCCTCTTCCGAATTATTTACATATCCAGAGAAGAAAAAGTCACCCAAAGTAGAAACATGAGTTTGCAAACCCATGCTACTTTGACTGTCACCGTCAATTATTATATATTTATATGTCATATGTCTAAACCAATAACCTAGATTATCTAGAATTAGCAGTTTGAAGGGTAAAATTTGGGGTTTTACTGGTAACAATATTACTTCTTTTTAAGTTAAAAAAGGTAAAACCGTAAATCCATTTTTCAAACAAAAAAATGTTAACAAATAAACAGTTGTGTTAACAAACGGTTAATTTACAATAAAAAAGGGTCAAAATACACATTATAACCATCTGCAAAACAAACCAAATCACACCTTTTTGAATAGTATCATCGATGAAATGATTTTTTTTAACTGTGAAATGTATAAAGTGGATAAAATTGAGCCGATTTAACTTACAACTACAAAAATGTTAATAACTAAAAAAAAGACCCGCAAAAATGCGAGTCTTACCAAATATATCTTTCACTTTTCTCTACATTCTCATCAACCAATTGCGCATAGAAACCTCATCAGCAATAATTTTTCTCAAATCACTAATGGTAACTCGCTCTTGTTTCATGGTATCTCTATGGCGAATTGTTACCGTTTGATCATCAACCGTTTGATGATCTACAGTAATACAAAAAGGTGTCCCCAATGCATCTTGACGACGGTAACGTCTTCCAACGGCATCTTTTTCATCATAAGCCACATTGAAATCCCATTTAAGCTCTTCAATAATCTCTTTAGCAATTTCTGGCAAACCATCCTTCTTAACTAATGGCAAAACAGCCGCTTTTGTAGGTGCTAAAACTGAAGGTAAACGCAAAACCGTTCTAGTGGAACCATCTTCCAAAGTTTCCTCTTCCAAAGCTTTAGAAAACACAGCTAAAAACATTCTGTCTAAACCAACCGAAGTTTCAACCACATAAGGCACATAGCTAGAATTAGTATCATTATCAAAAAACTGCAATTTTTTACCCGAATGCTCCTCATGCGCTTTCAAATCAAAATCAGTTCTGGAGTGAATCCCTTCTAATTCTTTAAACCCAAATGGAAAATTAAATTCAATATCAGCAGCAGCATTTGCATAATGTGCCAATTTCTCATGGTCATGAAAACGATAATTTTCTTTCCCCAACCCAAGAGATAAATGCCATTTCAAACGTGTTTCTTTCCAGTATTCATAATACTGCATCTCCTCACCAGGTTTCACAAAAAATTGCATTTCCATTTGCTCAAATTCACGCATTCTAAAAATAAATTGCCTTGCCACAATTTCGTTTCTAAACGCTTTACCCGTTTGAGCAATTCCAAAAGGAATTTTCATTCGACCCGTCTTTTGAACATTTAAGAAATTTACAAAAATACCTTGTGCCGTTTCAGGACGCAAATACAAATCCATTGCCGTATCAGCCGAAGCACCTAATTTGGTAGCAAACATCAAATTAAACTGACGAACATCCGTCCAGTTTTTAGAACCAGAATCCGGACATGCAATACCTAATTCTTCAATAAGAGCTTTCACATCCGCTAAATCATCTTTCTCAAGAGAACGAGCCATGCGTTGCAAAATTTCATTCTTTTGGTCCAAATATCCTTTAACCCTCTCGTTAGTAGTTACAAACTCTTCCTCATTAAAAGCATCCCCAAAACGCGCTTTTGCTTTTTCAATTTCCTTTTGAGCTTTAATGTTGATTTTTTCGGCATAATCTTCAATCAAAACATCAGCACGATATCTTTTTTTAGAGTCTTTGTTATCAATCAGTGGATCTGAAAATGCATCAACGTGACCAGATGCTTTCCATGTAGTAGGATGCATAAATATAGAAGCATCAATACCCACAATATTTTCATGCATTTGCACCGTCGCTTTCCACCAATATTCTCTAATATTCTTTTTTAATTCCACACCGTTTTGAGCATAATCATACACTGCACTCAAACCATCATATATTTCGCTTGACGGAAAAATAAATCCGTATTCTTTTGCGTGCGAAACTACGTTCTTAAATAAATCATCTTGTTTTGCCATAGTGCAAAAGTAAAAATTATAAAGAATATTGAATAAGATTTTTTATCTTTAATTTAATTTTTTTATATGTTAAAAACTTTACTTAATTTATTCTTTCCAAGACTTTGCAATGGCTGTAATACACTACTACTGAATAATGAAGCCATACTATGTGTAAAATGCAGACACGAATTACCCTTAACATATCACCATCTAATACCAAACAATGAAATTATGAGCAAATTTTATGGAATACTTCCCATAGAACAAGCAAATGCCATGCTGTATTTTCACACTAAAGGAATCGTTCAAGAACTTATCCACAATTTAAAATATAGAAAACAACAAGAAATAGGAACTCTTTTAGGAAACATATATGCTTACGAACTCAAAGACTCTAATAAAGTTCCAGTGGTTGATTTTATCATTCCCACACCCATTCACAAGAAAAGACTTCAACAAAGAGGTTACAATCAAGTGAATACATTTTGCACATCATTAGGAAAAGAACTTCAAATTCCTGTTGAATACGAAATTTTATCCAGAACCAAACACACCAAAACACAAACCAAAAAATCGAGAGAAAAAAGAGGCGAAATGAAAGCCAAAGACTTTGAAATTAAATACAACGACCATCACATCGGTAAACATTACCTGCTAGTTGATGATGTAATCACAAGTGGTGCTACAATAGAAGCATGCGCAAAAGCATTGTTAACTATTCCCCAATCTAAAGTTAGTATTTTGTCAATAGCCTACACACAATCATAAAAAATAGTGAAAAAAGTATGTTGGCTTTAAATATAGTTGTTATTTTGTGATTGAATTTTAAGATATTATGCAAAAGATATATTTCATAGTTTTATTCATAGTTTTTAGTTTGTTATTTTCCATAACAGGATGTGCAAAAAGAGGCACAATTACTGGTGGTTTAAAAGACACTATTCCACCTAAAATCATTGGCAGTTCCCCAGAAAACTACAAAACAAATTTTACAGGAAATGAAATAAAAATTGTTTTTGATGAATTAATCAAAGTAAAAGACATTACAAAACAATTGATTATTTCGCCACCCATGAAAACAGCACCCATAATTGTTCCTCAAGGAAGCGCAAGTAAATTCATATCCATTAAAATCCAAGATACTTTACAACCAAACACTACTTATAGTTTCAATTTTGGACAAAGTATTACCGATAATAACGAAGGAAATCCTTATTCTCAATTCAAATATGTTTTTTCAACAGGGTCATATATCGACTCCTTAACCGTTGTTGGAAAAATTAAAGACGCATACAATCAAACACCTGATAATTTTGTGTCCATACTATTATACGATGCCAAAACTTTCAAGGATTCAACAGTTTACAAAGAAACACCTTTGTATGTGACCAATACATTAGACAGTTTAAAAGTGTTTGCTTTAGAAAATTTAAGAGAAAGCGAATATTATATTGTAGCCTTAAAAGATAAAAATGGCAACAACAAATTCGATCCAAAATCGGATAAAATTGGATTCCTAAAAGACCCCATTAAAACCCCATCAGAAATAGCCTATCAATTAGAGTTATTTAGTGAAACACCTGCTTTTAAAGCTGAGAAACCCATTCAACAAACAACCAATAAATATTTCATGGCATTCAATGGCAATACTAAAAATTTAAAAGTCAAAGCCAAAGTAGGTTCCAAAGATATTGAGGTAAAAGTCGCTAAATTTCCAGCTGCAGGAAAAGATTCCATTCAACTATTTGTGCCAAAAATTGAGTCAGATTCTATTGAATTTTTAGTTGAAAATGATGATTATTCAAAAGCATTTGTTTCAAAATATAAAGAATTGAAAGAAACAGACACTTTATCCGTTCAAATGAAACAAAGAGGCACTTTAAAATTTAGAGAAAAATTTATTTTAAATGCAACCATCCCACTGGTTGAGTTTGATACCTCTAAAATGAAGTTACTCAATAAAGATTCCTCAGCAGTAGATTTTACCACAAAATACATGGCGTTTGAACAAGAACTTCATTTTGACTTCAAAAAAGAAGAAAACGAAAAATATACTTTAGAACTTTTACCAGGAGCAATTACTGATTTTTATGGAAAATCTAATGATACTTTAATCCAAAAAGTCAGCACCAATTCTTATGCAGATTACGGGAATTTGAGAGTCAATTTAAAAAATGTAGATCGTTTTCCTGTCATAGTAGAAATACTAGATGGAAAAGCCAATGTTATGCTCTCACAAATTTCAATCCAAGACACTACATTAAATTTTGATTTGATAGACCCAATGCTCTACACAATTCGTGTCATTTATGATGATAATGCCAATGGTGAATGGGATACAGGAAATTTTTTAGAAAAAAAACAAGCCGAACAAATTATCTATTTCCCTAAAGAAATTGACGTTAGAGCCAACTGGGATGTTGAACAAGAATTTGATTTGAGGCAATAATTAAATACTTATTATCTCAAACGCATCTCTATCATTTAGAAAATTGAATTTAGTTCTATTGTCTAGCATTTTGTTTTTATCCAGTTCAGTTATAAAGACACCTTGGTCTTCATTAGCCTCTAAAATTAGATTCCCTAATTCATCAATTACTTGAGAGTGTCCAACATATTCATGGTTATTTTCATCCAACCCTATTCGATTTACACCTACCACATAACACAGATTTTCAATAGCTCTAGCTTTTAATAAAATATCCCAAGCATTAATTCTAGGTTTTGGCCAATTGGCAACATATAGCAATAAATCATAGTTTTCGTGATTACGAGAAAAAGCCGGAAAACGCAAATCATAACAAACTTGAGGACAAATTTTCCACCCTTTATAATTGATTATTACTTTTTTATTTCCTTTAGAATATCGCTCATGTTCACCAGCTAAAGAAAATAAGTGTCTTTTATTATAAAAGTCGATTTTCCCATTTGGATGAACGAAAATAAACCTATTATAAAAGCTATTGTTTTCTTCAATAACCAAACTTCCACAAATAGCACAATCTTTCTTTAAAGCTAATGATTTCATCCAAGAAACAGTTTCTCCATCGATAGTTTCAGCAACATTTTCAGGATGCATGGTAAATCCAGAAGAAAACATTTCCGGAAGAACAAATAAATCAAATTTTTCATTTTCATTCCAAAAGTATTCTTCAATAAATTTTCTATTTGATGCAGGATTTTCCCAAGCTAAAGGGGTTTGAAATAATGCTATTTTCATTTTAAAAAGTTTGATTTAAAAATACAAAAAAACGCATTCAAATCAATGAATGCGTTTTCTAATTTATAAAATTGTATGTATTTAGAAACTAGATTTTAAGTATTCTCTGTTCATACGTGCAATGTTTTCTAATGAAATACCTTTTGGACATTCAATTTCACATGCACCAGTATTAGTACAATTTCCAAAACCTTCTTCATCCATTTGACGCACCATGTTTTGTACACGTTGAGCTGCTTCTACTTTTCCTTGTGGTAACAAAGCATATTGCGAAACTTTTGCTCCTACAAACAACATGGCTGAACCATTTTTACAACTTGCCACACAAGCTCCACAGCCAATACAAGCTGCTGCCATAAAAGCTTTATCTGCATCGTCTTTAGGAACTGGAATTGAATTAGCATCAATAGTATTTCCAGATGTGTTTACAGATACAAATCCTCCTGCTTGTTGAATTCTATCAAAAGAACTTCTGTCAACCACTAAATCTTTTACAACTGGAAAAGCTTTACTTCTCCATGGTTCAATGAAAATAGTATCTCCATCATTGAATTTTCTCATGTGTAACTGACAAGTAGTAGTTCCTGTTTCTGGTCCGTGTGCTCTTCCGTTGATGTAAAGAGAACACATTCCACAGATTCCTTCACGACAATCGTGATCGAATGCTACAGGTTCTTTTCTTTCATTAATTAATTGTTCGTTCAATTGGTCTAACATTTCCAAAAACGAACTAGCTGTTGAAACGTTATCTAATTTATACGTTTCGATGTTTCCTTTTGAATTGGCATTTTTTTGACGCCAAATTTTTAAGGTTATATTTATATTTTTAGCTGCGCTCATAGTATTTTATTTATAATTTCTAGCTGCAATTTTAATGAACTCGTATTTCAAATCTTCTTTGTGAAGAACCGCTTGAGTTGTATCTTGACCTTTATATTCCCATGCACTTACAAAAGAGAAATTCTCATCATCACGAAGTGTTTCTCCTTCAGCATCTTGATACTCTTCTCTAAAATGACCTCCACAAGATTCATTTCGTTGTAAAGCATCCATTGCCATTAATTGTCCTAATTCTAAAAAGTCAGCTACTCTAAGCGCTTTCTCCAACTCAGGATTCAATTCATCTGCACTTCCTGGAACATATACATCTCTGTAGAATTCATCACGAATTTGACCAATTTCTGCAATAGCTTCTTTTAATCCTTTTTCATTACGAGCCATTCCTACTTTGTTCCACATCACTAAACCTAAACGTTTATGGAAATGATCAACTGATTTGGTTCCATTGTTATTTAAGAATTTTTCGATTGTCTCTTTTACATTATTCTCTGCTTGAACAAACTCAGGTGAATCAGTAGCAATTTTTCCAGTTCTAATATCATCTGCTAAATAGTTTGAAACAGTGTAAGGAAGTACAAAATATCCATCCGCTAATCCTTGCATTAAGGCAGAAGCTCCTAATCTATTTGCTCCGTGGTCTGAAAAGTTAGCTTCACCAGCAACAAAACATCCAGGAATTGTAGATTGTAGGTTATAATCAACCCAAACTCCACCCATAGTATAGTGAACTGCTGGATAAATTTTCATAGGGGTTTCGTATGGGTTTTCGTCAGTAATTTTTTCATACATTTCGAATAAGTTTCCATACTTTTCTTCAATCCATTTTTTTCCAAGTTTTACAATTTCTTCCTCAGAAGGATTGTGGTTTCCTTGTGCATAAGCTACTTCTTTTCCTTTACTTTTAACTTCTGAAGAGAAATCTAAGTAAACACCTTCGTTTGTGTCATTAGCTTCAATTCCATAACCTTCATCACAACGTTCTTTTGCAGCACGAGAAGCAACATCACGAGGAACTAGGTTACCAAATGCAGGATATCTTCTTTCTAAATAATAATCTCTATCTTCTTCTGCAATTTGTGTTGGTTTTAATTTACCTTCACGAATAGCTTCAGCATCTTCTTTCTTTTTAGGTACCCAAATACGCCCTGAATTTCTTAATGATTCAGACATCAAAGTCAATTTAGATTGGTTTGTTCCATGAACTGGAATACACGTTGGGTGAATTTGCACATAACATGGGTTTGAAAAAGCAGCACCTTGTTTGTGAATTTTCCATGAAGCTGTAACGTTACTTCCCATTGCATTTGTCGATAAGAAATAAACGTTTCCATAACCACCAGAAGCAATAACAACAGCATGAGCTGAATGTCTTTCTAATTCTCCAGTTACTAAATTACGAGCAATAATTCCGCGAGCTTTCCCATCAACTTTAACTAAATCTAACATTTCGTGACGGTTATACATTTTAACACGTCCTAAACCAATTTGTCTTGATAAAGCTGAATAAGCACCTAATAAAAGTTGTTGTCCTGTTTGACCGGCAGCATAGAATGTACGTTGTACTTGCACACCACCAAACGAACGGTTATCTAACATTCCTCCATATTCACGAGCAAAAGGAACACCTTGTGCCACACATTGGTCGATAATATTTCCTGAAACTTCAGCTAAACGATGCACATTGGCTTCACGAGCTCTATAATCTCCTCCTTTGATAGTATCATAAAACAAACGGTAAATACTATCTCCATCATTTTGATAATTTTTGGCTGCATTGATTCCTCCTTGAGCGGCAATTGAGTGAGCACGACGTGGAGAATCTTGAAAACAAAATGCTTTAACATTATAACCCATTTCTCCAAGAGATGCCGCTGCTGATGCTCCAGCTAAACCAGTTCCAACAACAATAACATCTAACTTAGGTCTATTATTTGGTGCAACAAGCTTTAAATGGTCTTTATAATCAGTCCATTTGTCTGATAATGGACCTTGAGGTATTTTTGAATCTAACTTCATATTTTATAGTATTTGTACTGAAATAAATTCAGTATAAAATTATTTTGTAAAATGAATATATAATGGAATAATTGCAAACAAAAACGGCACTAAAACCGAAAATAACTTTCCAAATAATTTTATTCCTGCATTAAATTTTGGATTATTCAATCCTAAAGATTGGAAAGCACTTGCAAAACCATGCCATAAGTGAAATCCTAGAGCTAACATAGCTACTACATAAAGTAACGTATAAATTAAGCCATATTTTGCATCTCTAAAAAAGTCTAAAGTAATTTTATATAAATCTTTATACCCTTCTGCAAATTCAACTTTAATTGGTTTTGTTATAAAGAATTTATTTCCTTCAATAATCATGTTTTCTCCATCTACTTGGTTTACTGGCATAAATTTATCTTGTCCAGAGCTAGTAGTAATATAAAACTCTTGTTTCATACCAGAAGCTTCATCGGTTACTGATAATGTTTGTAGTGGCATTTTTTTATCGAAGTGCATTTTTGCCCAAAAAGTAACCATGTGAGTTACAATAAAAATTAAAATAACAGTCCCCAAAACAGCCATGTTTCTTGACGCAAAACTACTGTTTGCAGATGGACTGTTTTTTGCATAAGCAATTGGTCTAGCTTTTTTGTTTTGAACAGCTAGCATTATTCCGTCAATTGCATGAAAAATAATTGAGATGTAAGTTAGGTAAGATAATACCTTTACTGCTGGATTTGTAGTCATGAACAGAGCGTATTGATTAAACGCTGATGCATTATCAGGAACTAATAATTGAAGATTTCCTGCTAAGTGACCTGCCAAAAACAAGCATAAAAATAAACCCGTAAGAGCCATCCAATATTTTTTTGCGATAGATGACTTTAAAAGTGCAGATTTTGCCATAATTTTATTTGATTGTATAGTTTTATTTAAAAAATCAAACAAAAATAAGGCTAAAATAAATTAACTACAACCTTTTCGAGCTAATTTATAATCAATTTAAAATGAGTTTAACTAACGTTGAAGATTTCATTTTGAAAATGCAGGAATGAGTCCTCTTAAACCCATATCAACGATATTTTCTCCAATTGAAGGTTCAAACTTTCCATCTGCATTTACTTCTGTCCATTCAATACTGTTATTGATTGAAAGGGATAGTGTAACAACAACATCTTTTGTTTCATTACCATTAATCACCAAGCTATTAGGAAACTTACCTGTGACCACGCAGGAACCCGCAGGAATAGGTGAAGTAGTTGCTAAGGGATTTGGCACCGTTGTAGCTCCAGCAGGTGCTTGACCGGAATTTGCATAAGGCAAATCTTTCAAAGCAAATGCCCAATAGCCTTGTAAACGATTTGCATTTACAGGAAATGAATTATTTCCAATAGTGTGTGTAGTTAAATATGTATTAAAGCCTACAAAACTCGCAAAAGTTCCTTCATAATCTACTGCATTATTTCTAACTGAAATGTCAAAGTTTTGGTAGGAAAGCGAAACTCTAACCCATTCATAAGTGCCTTGTGTTACTTGACTTAATGGAATAGATAAAAACACTTCGTCTTCAGCTACAATTTTGGATTGATCAAAATCAATAGCCGATGAACCGCCAGCCATTGTTTCGGGTGCGTGGTACAGAACGTTTCCTTGTCCTAATTGTGTAAAAGCATTTGGTGCTAATTCAAAATAATGTGCAGAAATTGAATTAAAATTTGGTGTTTGCGCAGCATTTCCTATTGGAATCGTTGCTGGTTCACCAATATTATTCAACCTAACTTGATTAGGATCAAATTTAAATTTTATTATAAGATTTGGTTCTGCCGAGACTTCATCCTTTTGACAAGAAATACAAACTATTAATACAATTCCTAAAATTATTGTTTTTACATTCATACTATTTCAAAAAAGATTAAATATATCTATTATTTACAACCCCAAAGCCTGTGCCTGTGGTGAATCTTTTGCATAACCATAACATCTCCAAAATCCACGAGTGCTGTTATATTTCCATGCAACATCTTTATTTTGCGTAACTTCCCAAAAGCCATAATCTCCTTCTGCTATAAGTGTATTTCCGTTTTTCAAACGAACAGCTCCAGATATTCTATCATTATATAAATTAGTATCTGTAAAACTCCAAACAACCGTTGGTTCATTACTTACGTTTGGTGTTAAACTAAAAGTAGTTGGCAATGCAAATTCATAAACTGTGGATTGATTAATATTACTGCCATTACCATACACAAGCAAATTATTTGCTCCGGGATAATTTTCACTGATTAAAATAGGGGCATGATTGTTATGAAAAAGGCGTTGTCCAACATTATTGTATGTTTCTGGATTACCAAATCTGTAAATTAAATCTCCTCCCTTATTGTAATTTCCTCCTGAATGGGAAGCCGCTTGTGCTGTAGATGTACTATGGTCTATAACCCAAATCTCACTATAAAAATTAACACTAACAAATAAAACATCTTTTACTGGGTCATATTCAATACCATTTGCATGCATATAATTTCCATTTGCAGCATTGTTGTAATTAATATTGATTAATTGTGGATTTTGATTTACAGAGCCAAAGGTAATGCTCGAAGAATTTTGTTCTTGTACAATATGATCTATACTTCTCCATTCCCATACAACTTGGCTAGTTGTTGGGTTTATTTCAACAATTTTTTCAGTAAAAATATCAGACGTTGTATTAACTCCTAATTGAATAGCAGTTGCTGCAGATATTCTCTCCCAAACTATACAAACTATGTTGCCATTTGGCAATTGTTTTAAATCATGATGAGCTAAATAATTACTTGATGAAATTTCATATTCCCAATTAACAGATCCATCAGTATTTAATATTCTAATAATACCTCCAAATCCTCCAAAATTAAAAACAGGATTTTGCGATTTAAACATTCCTAAAAGTTTTCCATCGGGTAATATTTCTATATCATTTCCTAAATTACTATCAAAATTCCATTCTTTAACCTTAAATCCTTGCTTATTTAATAAGTAGGACTTTGTTCCCCCATTTTCAATTGCAAAAACATAACTATCCTCAAATAGACTAGGATTATATACTACTACTTCTTCTGATAAATTTACTGGTTCCTGTTCTGTCTTTACCTCATCGTCTGAACAGTTAAAAAAAATCAACGATAAGAATATTACTTTAATTGTGCTTTTCATTTTTATTAATATGTTTTTGTCACATCTTCATCTATAACGATAATGAAGTCTGCTTTATTGTTGTGTTCTTTCTCTAATTTTGTAATGTCTTTTTGTTCTACAGTTGCAATGGTTACTATTTTAATTTCAGGATTATATTTCTTTAAATACCAATTGATTCCTTCATAATTATCAGAATGATAGGTTCCATTGTAATGTATGAAAACACTATTTTCTTTTAAATTTTTATTTATAAAATAAGCCATTGTTGCATCTTTAATCGCTTGTGCTTTTGGCATTTTATCACCTGCATGACCTCCTTGCATTCCCATCATAGCTTGATAACCCGGAAGATTTACATCAAATTCAATGGGTAATGGTGCTATCCATGATTTCTCTTTTACTGAAAGTGAATCTAAAGCCACTAAATCTTTTCTGAAAACCATACTGGCATATCTTCTAGGAATATTTGTTGCGATAAAATCAAGTTTTTTCTCTTTAGCAAAATCCACTAATGGTTTATAATCGGTTTTATAATTATTCCAAAGTCTCGCTAATGTATCTAATGCTTTTTGATTGATTTCGTCTTTTAAATATTGATTTACTTGGGTTTGATTATCAGCTTCCAACATTTCTGCCCCTAAAACTAAATCGGTCTTTTCAGCTAAATCTTTGGTTAACTCTAATTGCAACCAATGTACAACCGAATTGTTATGGTATTCTCCAAAAAGGACAACTTCTGTCTTGGAAGATGCTTTCAATAATTTTTCATAAGAAGATTTTTTGCCGTTTTTATCAAATATTTGATATGATTGTTTGTCTTGAGCTTTTACTTGAAAGCATACAAATGCAATAAATACGAATAATAGCTTCTTCATATTATTTAGATTCAAAGATTTCCAAAATTGTTGATTCTTTTTCAATTGAAATAGTATAACTTCCAACTGGTAGATATAGCTTTTCGTTTTTGGCTGGTTTAATAGCTGCTTTTTTATCCTTTTTATTGATTTTTTGAGCGGTTTTAGCATCAACAGATAAATCGTAACTCACTTTATTTAATCCTTTTTTAAGTTGAATTTTGTTAGAATAAACATTAATTTTATCATCGCTTACTATATTTAAAACGCTTTCTTTTTCTTGCTTCGAATAAATCCAAATTTCGGCTTTAGGTTCAATAGCTTCTGACCATGAACTCCATGAATTTCCCCATCTTCTTGATTTTTGTATTTTATCAACTGTAAACAAATGCAATTCTTTTTTCAAGATTTCATCCGTTAGGGATTGTACTTTTTCTAAATTGACTTTGTAAATTGAACGACCGTGTGTTCCTACAATTAAATCTTTAGCTTTAGCTTGAATTTTTAAATCGTGTACTGCAACATTTGGTATTTCGCTCGAAAAATCTTGCCAAGTGATGCCTTTGTCCATTGAAATAAATAAACCATTATCTGTTCCTACATATAAAATGTTGTCTTTTTCAGAGTCTTCAATAATTACATTTACGGCATTGGTTAGCCCTTTTGAAAGGCTTGTCCATGTTGCTCCATAATCTTCTGAAACATAAACATAACTTGTAAAATCATCATTGCGATAGCCGTTTAAAGTAGCAAAAACTCTTTCCTTTTTATGTTGTGAAGCTACCATTCGTGAAACCCATAAATCTTCTGTTTTTGAAGTGTTTTCTGGAATTTGAATTTTTATCCAAGAATTTCCACCATCTTTTGAAACGTGCATTAATCCGTCATCAGAACCCACATACAACAATCCAAACTGAAAAGGACTTTCCGAAATAGTTGTAAGAGTTCCATAAGCTACATTTCCTTCTTTGAACCCTTTGGTTAAATCGTCTGAAATTTTTTCCCAATCTTTACCTTGATTCATGGAACGATGCAAGAAATTAGATCCAAAATAAACAATATCTTGGTTGTGAGAAGATAATAAAATAGGTGTCTGCCAGTTAAAACGTAATGGCTTTTCATCTTTTCCAGATTTAGGAGTTATGGATTCTGATTTTTCTTCTTTTATGTCAATTCTATAATAATTTCCAAATTGAAAACCTGTGTAAACCACATTTGTATTACGACTATCTACCTGAATTTGCATACCATCGCCACCCATTAACTCTTGATAAGGATATTTACCTTCCTGATGCCAAGCTACATCATGCGAATAATTATTTGGTCCAAACCAAACTCCATTATCTTGCATTCCTCCATAAACATTATAATCGTCTGCTGTATCTACTTGCACTGCATAAAATTGACTAACGGCTTCATTGTTGCATTTGATCCAATGTGCTCCGTTATCGTATGAAATATTTAAACCTCCATCATTCCCATTGATAATATGATTTGGATTATTAGGGTTAATCCAAGTCACATGATGATCTGCATGTACATTTTCTTTGCTAATTACTTCAAATGTTTTTCCTCCATCATTTGAAAACAACAAGGGAACTCCACCAATGTAAACTCTATTTTCATCTTTTGAATCTACACTAATATTGGCAAAATAATACCCATAAGTGTAATAAAAATCATCTATGAATTGTTGATTCATTTTTTTCCACGATTTTCCACCATCTATGGATTTATAAACTTCACCACCTATAACTTCCGTTTCAAAAAGAGCTTTGTTTGCATCTTGTAGAACTTTAAAAGCTTCTTTAGGTTCAAGTTTAGAAGTTTCTACAAAATTTTTAATGTTTTCGGCTCTATATTTTTCTCGCAAACCAGCAGATTTAAGGGCAATATTTAATTCTTTGTTAGATATTTGAGCAAAATCTTCTCCAGGAGAACTCATCATAATTGGCAAACTTCCTTTACTCATTGCATCAGAAGGTCTATTGTTTTGATTATCTAAAACCGCATAAATAATATTTTCATTAAAAAGGGCTAATCCAATTCGACCTACACCTTCATTATTTGGAAAACCGCTTGCTTGTGTGGAAACTAAACTCCATGAAGCTCCTGCATCTGTACTTTTATAAATTCCTGAACTTGCACCGTTTCCTTTAAAATCCCACGCTTTTCTGTCTTTTTGCCAAGCTGCTGCGTATTGAATGTTAAAATTTGTTGGACTAACAACAACGTCTATTATTCCTGCTTCATCAGTAATAAAAAGTGTTTTTTTCCAAGTTTTTCCACCATCAAGTGTTTTGAAAATGCCTCTCTCTTCATTTTTTGTATATAAATGTCCGACAACTCCAACGGTAATTTCGTTTAAATTTTTTGGATTAACACAAATTCTACTGATGTGATGACTATCTAGCAATCCAATGTTTTCCCATGTTTTTCCTTTGTCAGAAGATTTTAAAATTCCGATTCCTGCATAAGATGAACGAGAAGCGTTTACCTCACCTGTTCCAACCCAAATGGTTCCTGATTTCCAATCTACTGTTACTGAACCGCAATTTATTGTTGTTGCTGGATCCATTACTGGTGTAAAACTTGTACCATTATTGTTGGTATACCAAAGACCTCCTGTTGCATAAGCCACGTAAAACTCTGTTGGATTATCTTGATTAACAGCTAAATCCACTACTCTACCGCTCATTATAGTTGGACCAATATTTTTAAACTTTACTTCTTCAAATAAATGGGTTTGAGCAAAAGAAAAGCTTTGTGCAAATAGAAATAAGAATAGAATTTTCTTCATTTTTTGAAATTTTGACCTAAAAGTAAGGATTATTTTGTGATTTTTGGAACACGGATTTGAGAAATTGGAGAAATCTAAAAAAATCTTAATCAAATTAGATAGCTTAACAATTAATTTGCAAGTTTGCGGTCATTTAGCTGTTTTTATTTTTGTAAATTTGATTTTTTTAAATTCATAATATTTTCATCATGAAATACCATCAAATAGATCGCGATTTATTCATAAAAAACCGTAAAAAGTTTACTTCACAAATGAAACCTAACGGAATTGCCGTTTTTAATTCTAACGACATTTACCCTGTTTCTGCTGATTCGACTTTGCCTTTTGCACAACATAGAGATATTTTTTATTTAAGTGGTGTTGACCAAGAAGAAAGTATTTTAGTGCTTTTTCCAGATGCTCCTTATGAAAATCAACGTGAAATTTTATTTTTAAAAGAAACGAATGAGCATATTGCTATTTGGGAAGGAGAAAAACTAACCAAAGAACGTGCTTTTGAAGTTTCTGGAATTAAAAATGTGATTTGGTTACAAGATTTTGACAAGACTTTGAAAGAGTTAATGACTTATGCTGACACGATGTACATTAACACCAATGAACATTACAGAGCAACAATTGAAACGGAAACTCGTGAAGCAAGATTCATTAAAAAATGGAAAGAAAATTATCCAGCTCATAAAGTGGAAAAATCAAATCCTATTTTACAACGCATTCGTTCTGTAAAAGAAAGCGAAGAATTAGATTTGATTCAACAGGCTTGTGATATTACGGAAAAAGGTTTCAGAAGAATTTTAAATTTTGTAAAACCAAACGTTATGGAATATGAAATTGAAGCTGAATTTTCACATGAGTTTTTGAGAAATCGTTCCAAAGGTTTTGCCTATACACCCATTATTGCTTCTGGAAATAATGCTAACGTTTTACATTATATTGAAAATAACCAACAATGTAAAGCTGGTGATTTGATTTTGTTAGATGTTGGAGCAGAATATGCCAATTATTCTAGTGATATGAGTAGAACAATTCCTGTTTCTGGGAAGTTTTCGGAAAGACAAGCTGCGGTTTACAATGCGGTTTTAAGAGTTAAAAATGAAGCCACAAAACTATTAACTCCAGGTACTTTGTGGAAACAATACCATGTGGAAGTTGGAAAAATAATGACTTCAGAGTTATTAGGTTTAGGTTTATTGGATAAAGCTGATGTTCAAAATGAAAATCCAGATTGGCCAGCTTATAAAAAATATTTCATGCATGGAACAAGTCACCACATGGGATTAGACACGCATGATTACGGTTTATTATACGAACCTATGCAAGCCAACATGGTTTTCACCGTTGAACCAGGAATTTATATTCCAAAAGAAGGTTTTGGAATTCGTTTAGAAGATGATGTGGTGATTCAAAATAGTGGTGAGCCTTTCAATTTAATGAGAAATATTCCTATTGAGATTGATGAGATTGAGGCGATTATGAATAGTTAGTGTTCAGTGTTCAGTTTTTAGTGATCAGTTCAAACGGTTTGCGAAAGTGAGCCGTTTTTTTATAATTCGTTTAGTTCTTTTATATGGTTGTTGGTAATATGTGTTATTAATATTCTATTTTGTTTTTTTTCAAAGAAAATATACCAAGTAGTTCTATTGTTTGGTTTATAGAAAACATAGTTTGAACCGAAAATTTTTAGAGAAGAAGGTGTGCTTTTGTGTGGGAAATTTACAAGTTCAAATTCTATAAAATCATAAATTTTTTGAACATATCTTTGGGCAGCATCTTGAAAACCGAAATATTCTTTTTTGAATAAAATTTTTACTACATCATTCAAAAAATCAATAACTTCAGGTAAAATTTCTATGGCTACTTTTTCCAAGGTAAGGATTGAATAAACTCTTTAGACTTTTTTCTTGCTTCTTCCACTGAAATTCCTTTTTCCCATTCTTTTTCAAAATCAAAAGATTGTTCTGTTTTTATGGCTTCCAATTTTTTTAGAACAGTAACATCTTCTATGGAGTTAATCCATTTAATTAATTCTGATTTTTGGGTTGCTAAATTCATAAGATTATCTTTTATACAAATTTAATAAATTATTTTATGATATTCACACAGAACAGTTTACGAAAGTGAGCCGTTTTTTATTTCATTCCTGTTAAACTGAACTTGATTTAGTTTCTATTTCTTTGGAACACAGATTATGCTGATGGTATTCTTTCAACAACCATTTCATTTCCTACTTTATCATAATAAGAACAAGTCATTTTATCCATAACAACTATCCATTTTTCAACACCCGATTTTGCGCAGTCGTTTAAAAATGTCATGTAATCGGTTTTGCCTTCTTGATGTGCTTTTAAATCTAGTTTGAATTGTTTGACATTACTTTCTTCTACAATAGTTAAAGTTTCCGAAAAACCTTCTGAAGTAATTTTGAAACCATTTATTCCATAGTAATTGGTGTGATTATCAGACACAAATGTTTCAAATGAGGTTACGCCAAGTGCGATAATGTCTTGCATGTATTTAGGAAAATCAGCTCCACTTTTTACTTTTGAATGGGCTTCGTGAATTTGTTGGATGGTGAACATATTTTTTTGAAATTAGATATTAGTTTCTACAAAAGTAAATGGTTTTTTTCGAATACGGATTTGAAAAATTAGAAAAATAGAAACACTTCCTGCAATTAAAATTTTGCTCATAATTTTAAAAAATTAAATTTTAAAAACCTACTGACAAACTGTTGTCACTATGTGCTTTTACTTTTGTGTCATAATTAATTAAAAACTTTATACTATGAACACAACAACATCACCTCAAGTAATTAGTCCAGCCCATTTATTGAAACATTGGCAAGGACATCGTGCATTAACTCGCCATGTAATTGAAGCTTTTCCTGAAAAAGATTTTTTTGAATTTTCTATTGGTGGTATGCGACCATTTGCTAAGTTAACGGCAGAATTATTGTCAATAGCTGCTCCTGCTTTAAAAGGAATTGTCAATCGCGTTGAGAAACCTTATTCAGAAGAAGCTACAGAAACGCTAACCACTAAAGCACAATTTTTACAAAAATGGGATGAAACTACTGAAGAAATTAATACTTATTGGAGTCAAATTCCTATAGAAGATTTTGAGAAAAGTTTTAATCTTTTTGGCCAATATGAATTTCCTATTATTGAAAATATTTTCTATTTTATTGATAATGAAATTCATCATCGTGGACAAGGTTATGTGTATTTACGAGCTTTAGGAATTGAACCTCCTTTCTTTTGGGCTAGAGCATAATTCATTAAAAAAATGACAGAAAGAGAAAAAATCGAATTAGCTATAACAAATTTTGTTAAAGGTGGAGACAATAGTGATATAAATCTATTGAAAAATGTCTTACATCCTGATTTTAGAGTTACCAACAATGGATTTATGGGTTCATCCAGAATTACTGTTATTGATAAAGAGAAATACTTGTCTAATATTGAGGAAGGAATTTTTGGTGGTTTACCCAGAAAAATGAAAATTGAAAGCATCGATTACTTTAAAACTATTGCTCACGTAAAACTCACATTGGAAAGTTCTGAAAACAACTTTATTTCTCATAATTCATTAGTTTTAGATACTGATAATCAATGGAAATTGATAAATAATTTAGCTATTGTTGAACCTAAAAATAACATTTAGAGATTTCAACAAAAGTGCATTTAACTTCAAGAACAAAAAACCGATAATCATTTAGTTGATTTCGGTTTTTTTTATTTTGAAAGATTGACTTTGTAAGATTCTATAAGCTCAAAAACCCTGTCTTTTAAGCGTTGGGGTTCTATTATTTTGACATAATCTGCAAACATCAATATCCATCTTGGCAATCCGTTTTCAATATCTCTGCTCAGGAAAGTCATTTCAATTTTATCTCCGATATTTTTTTGAGATACAAATCCATGATATTTTTTCTCACTTGAGAGATATTTAGAAATCTTTTTTTCTACCAAAAGAACTACTTTAGTCGTTGCACATTCATATCCTTTATTTAAATATGTCTCTAAAGCGCTATGTTCTTTCAAAAAAGAGAAATTTGTACTGTTTATCCCTTGAATTCTGTCGGCTCTAAATTGCCTGTAATCGTTACGCAAATGGCAAAATCCAAAAACGTACCAATTGTTATTATCGTGAAAAACACCAACTGGTTCAATGATTCTTTCCAAAATTTCTTCGGCATCAAAAGCTTGATAGCATAATTTTACTTGCGTTTTGTCGGCTATACTTTTAAAAAGAATACTCATTGCATCAGGCACTTTTTCGTTGAATAAATTTTCCGAAGGTTGTTGAATGATTATTTTAGATTCAATAGATGATAGCCAATCTTTATCTGTATTTTTTAATACAGATTTTATTTTAAACATTGCTGATGCATAATATTTGCCTAATTCTTTATCAATAAATGTTTGCATTAATTTTTCGGAAGCAATAAAACTACTGGCTTCTTCACGAGTAAACATTACGGGTGGCAAACGATAACCATCAACCAAGGAATAACCAATTCCTGCTTCACTATAAATAGGAACTCCAGAAGCTTCGAGTGAACGTATGTCACGATAAATAGTTCGTAAACTTACATCAAAACGATCGGCTAATTCTTGTGCTTTTACAATTCGCTTAGATTGCAATTGAATAAGAATTGCCACAATTCTATCAAAACGTTTTGGTGATTCGTCAAGCATAAAAAATATCTTTTCACCAAAATTAACTATTTAAATGAAATTACTTCTTTGATTAGGTACTAAATTCTATTTTTGCATCTATGAAATTGACTTTATACAAAAACACAAAAATCGCTTATTCTGAAACTGGAAAAGGTGCAACGGTAGTTTTATTGCATGGCTTTTTAGAAAATTCAACGATGTGGAATTTTCATGTTGAAACTTTGGCTAAACGCAATCGTGTGATTTGTATTGATTTGTTAGGTCATGGTCAAACGGATTGCTTAGGTTATGTCCATTCTATGGAAGATCAGGCTGATATGGTTCATCATGTTTTGTATGAATTGAAAATTAGAAAAGTCATTTTAATTGGGCATTCCATGGGTGGTTATGTGGCTTTGGCTTTTGCAGAATTATATCCTGAAATGATAAAAGGCTTAGTTTTATTAAATTCTACTTCAAGAGCTGATTCTGACGAACGCAAAGCCAATCGTGATAGAGCTGTTTTGGCTGTAAAACAAAATTACACGGCTTTTATTAGAATGTCAATTGCCAATTTATTTAGTGAAGAAAACAGAGAGCGTTTAACTAACGAAATTGAATTAGTTAGAAATGAAGCTTTAGAAACTCCTTTACAAGGAATTGTGGCTGCTTTAGAAGGCATGAAAATACGAAAAGACAGAGAAGTTATTTTGCATTTTGCTGCTTATCCCATCCTTTTGATTTTGGGTAAAAAAGATCCTGTTTTGAATTACGAAGAAAATATTTCTCAAATAGAAAACACCAAAGTTGAATTAGTGTCTTTTAATGATGGACACATGAGTCACATTGAAAATCGTGAGGAATTGACGAAAGTTCTTTTGAGATTTTTGAAGCATATTTAACCACAAAGTCACAAAATTTTTCGCAAAGTTCGCTAGGATTAAACTTTCTCTTCAAAAGGAATTTCTGGATTTAATATTTCTTGGATTAAACCTAAAATTGAGGTTTTAAAAGCTACAATTGTTTCTTTAGTTATTTCGTGAATGGAATTTCTCTTTCCTAAACCAAAAGGCATAAAACCCGCTTTCATGTTTTTGAAGGAAATAATTCCAGCTTCCACTGGATAGTCTTTATATTCTTGATTGTTTTCAAACATTAAAGCATAGCAAAGTAATTGAATGATTTTTTCGTATTTGATATCAGTAATTAATTCGGTAAAATCGTCTACTTTTAAAGTTCTGGCTTCTACTTTTCCTGTTTTGTAATCTATGATTCGGATTTTGTTATCTCTTAGTTCAATTCTGTCCACATTTCCAGCAATTTTGATGGCATAAGGCAAACTTTTATCTATAATTTCTCCTTCTAAAGTATGTTCTAAAAATAAAATTTTAATGGCAGTTCCTGCTTCAACATCCTTTCTTTCCATTTTTAAAAACTGCACTACATTTTGCTTTGCTACTTCAAATGCTAACAGGTTTTTCCCTTTTTTGATTTCGCCTTCTTTGTAAATTTCTTTGAATTGCTTTATTGTTTCTGTTTCTACTAAATCTAACATTTTATCAATATCACTTATTGACAAATATTTTCCAATATATGGATTGTATAGGTGTTTTAATGTTTCGTGAATGACTGTTCCCAAAGTGTTTACAGCAATATTTTCTTCAACTTCATCGATTTCTCTGATGCGAAGAATTCGTTGGGTATAGAACTGAATTGGATTTCGAATATAGCTGGTTAATGAAGATGGCGAAAATCCTTTTTCGGTTGCAATTTCTTTTAATCTATCTAAAACTGATTGTGTTTTTTCTATTTTAATTGTCTCGTAAGCCAAACTTGGTAAATGAGCGTTATATATGGTGTTCTTTGTAATGTGCTTTGGGAAATCAATTTCTAATTGCGTTAAAAAACGACTTTTCTCTCCTGCATCAATTCCGTCTGAATTTTCAGAATTATAAATGAGATAAATGTTTTTGGCTCTATACAATAAATGATAAAAGTGATAACTGTAAATGGCATCTTTTTCTCTAAAAGTTGGCAAACCTAACTCGCGTTTTATGTCATAAGGAATGAATGAATTTGCACTTTTTCCTGATGGAAATTTTCCTTCGTTCACAGAGGTGACAATTACATTTTCAAAATCTAAAACACGGCTTTCTAAAACTCCCATAACTTGCAAGCCTGACAATGGTTTTCCTTCAAATGATACTTCGGCTAAATCTACTACTTGTTTATAAATGGCAAACAAACTGATTAGTGAAGTGATGCTTTGATATTTATCAATAAATGTTGTAATACGATTTAGGACTTCATAAATAGAATGCAAAAAAGCTTTTGTAATTATATCTTCTTGATTTTCATTTGTTAAATGTGATTTAATTGTAAGCAAAACTTTAGATAGTTTGGCTGCAATTTCATTTGCATTATCATTCCATTTTGAAAAAATCAATTCAAATAGAGGATTGAAATCATTTGATTTATGTTCTTCATACAATTGAAATAATTTTTCATTTGAAAAAAAGGTGAAGTTGTTGTATTTGATAACATTTTCTACTTTTTTAGCATCAATATATGGTTCAATCAGCGCATGATTTAGAATATCTAAGACTTCTTTATAATAAAATGTATATTGGTTCTCATTTCTTTGTTTTGCGTTTACATGAAGCTTAAAAATCTTAGCAATTAACAATTGAGCTGGATTGTTTTTACTGGGATATCCCATGGTAATGTTTAAACTTTCAACTGTTTCTGGTAGATTATACAAAACTGGAAGCAGCAAATTTTCATCTCCTAAAACCACAGCGGTATTTTGTAAATCTGGATTTTTTGATTGGATTTCTTCAATTAAATTTCCAACAATTTTGGTTTGCCCAACTGTTTTTGGGGTTCCAATAATTTGAATGTTTTTGGAATTTTCAAAATGAGTTTCAATCCATTTAAAGGATTGATTGGCAAATTGTTTCCATTCCTTTTGATATTTTCTGATAAACAAGCCTGCATCATGAAAAGGATCTTGCAAGATAGAATAATCAATATCCCAATACACTAAAGCTTTTTCATGAAGTAAAAGGTGCTGAAAAATACGTTCTTCTGCTTGATTCAGTGCATTAAAACCAGCAAAAATAATTTTCTTAGAAGTAGAAAGATCATTTGTAAAACCTTCTAAATTGGCAATAGATTCTCTATATAATAATCCTTGATAACCAATTCCTTTTTCTAGTAGATGTTTGCAAAATGATTCGTAATACAAAGGTAGTTTGTGCCAAAATTCTAATGTTGAATCAATTAATTTGGTGGTTTGATTTAATTCTAAATCCCATCTTTTTAGGGCTTCTACATCTTTAAGGTATGAAAAAACATGTTTTTGGTTTAGAAGGTATCGATCAATTTCATTAAAATCTTGAATGGCTGTTTTGGCCCAATGGGAAAAAGTTTCAAAATCTTGAACATCTTTCTTTTCTGTTATTGATGTATAAACGTTGTAGAATTCAAACAATATTTCCATGGAATCAACAGTTCTTAAACCTGAAATATCTTGAATAAATTCTTCAATACTTAAAATAGTAGGTGCAAAAATAGGTTTAGAAAGTTTTGATTGAATGTTTTCAATTAAAAAGACTCTAGCTCTTTTGCTTGGCAGAACAATGGTTATATCTGACAAAGTATCAGGATAAAGACTGATTAATTCATCGGTAAGTTTACTTAGAAAAGTTGTGTTACTCATAGGTATAAAAATAAAAAAAACGTTCCGATAAATCGGAACGTTTTCTTAAAATATTTTGGAATTAAATTATTTGATTAATTTAACCTCAACTCTTCTGTTGTTAGCTTTACCAGCTTTAGTTTTGTTAGAGTCAATTGGTGTAGACTCACCAAAACCTTTAGAAGATAATCTTTCGAAGTTGATACCGTTTTCGATTAAATAATCTTTAACAGCAGCAGCTCTATCTTCTGATAATTTTTGGTTTAAAGTATCGCTACCATCGCTATCTGTATGACCTTCAATGCTGAATCTTGATTCTGGGTATTCTTTTAAGATTGCAGTAATTGCTTGTAATACTGGGTAAGTTTGTTTTTGGAAAGAAGCTTTTCCTGAATCAAATAAGATAGTTTTAGCATACTCATTTAATTTTTTCATAGTTTCTTCAGAAACTTCTGGACAACCGTTGTTAGCAACTGTTCCTTTTACAGAAGGACATTTGTCATCTTTATCAGCAACACCATCACCGTCAGTATCTGGCCATGGGCAACCGTTATTTTCTTTAGGACCTTTTACTTCTGGACATTTGTCAACATTATCAGCAACACCATCACCGTCAGTATCAGGACAACCTTTCATCATTTTAGAACCTTTAACATCTGGACAAGCATCTTCTAAATCAGTGATACCATCTCCATCTCTATCTGGACATCCGTTTAATTCTTTTAAACCTGCAACTTCTGGACAAGCATCAGCTGAATCCATAATTCCATCGCTGTCTGTATCAGGACATCCGTTGAATTCTTTTAAACCTGGAATTTCTGGACAAGCATCATCTTTGTCATAGATTCCGTCTCCGTCAGTATCTTTACCTCCAAATTTGAAAGTAAGACCTGCAAAGTGTTGTAAATGTGTAGCCACATCAACATTTGGAGTTCTTGTGTCATCAAAAGAATGTTTGTAAGTAGATTGTAATGATAAACCTACGTTTTCAGTAAACCAAAAGTTTAAACCTAAACCTCCATTTACTGTACCAGCAGAAGCATCACCCATCCAAGTGTAACCACCACCAATGTGAGCAACTGGTTCAATAACTTTAGATTTGATCATTTCCATAAAGCTATATTTGATAGCTAAATCAGCAGCATAGTAAGATAAATCACCAGGATTTGATACTACGTGTGTGTTGATAGTTCCTGGAACTTTAGTAACAAATTTATCAATTTTGTTAACAGAACCTGTTAATCCAACTGAAAAACTGTTTCCTACGTGTCTAGAAACGTTAACATAAGATACCGATGGAAGAATGTTCCAATGATCTCTTACGTTGAAATATTCAGCAATTTGATGCTCAAAAGATTCTGAAGCACTGAATTTTGTGTCAACAGCGTTCGCACCAAAAGACACTGCCCATGGATTGTTGCTGTCTTGTGCTTGTGTTGCAATACCAGCAAACATTAAAGCCACAGCAAATAATTTGTTAAGATGTTTCATACTTTTTTTTAATTTTTATTTAATTACAACTGATATAATTTAGACAAATTTAACACGATTATTTATATCTGCAAATTTTATTCACAAAAAAAACTTAAAAACAGATGTTTTTATGGGTATTATGTAACTTTTTGACGTTATTCTACAACTTTCAGTGCTTTTCCTACTTCAATAAAAGCATTAATTGCTTTATCTAGGTGTTCTTTTGTGTGTGCAGCGGAAAGTTGAACTCTAATTCTTGCCTTATCTCTAGGTACAACAGGAAAGAAAAACCCGATTACATAAATTCCTTTTTTAAGTAATTCATCTGCCATTACTTGCGATAGTTTTGCATCATACAACATAACTGGTACAATTGCTGAATCTCCATCAATAATATCGAAACCTGCTTTTTTCATTCCTTGTTTGAAATAATTGGTATTCCATTCTAATTTGTCTCTCAAAGAGGTGTCTTTTTCTAATAATTCGAAAACTTTGATGGATGCTCCCACAATAGCTGGTGCTAATGAATTTGAAAACAAGTATGGGCGCGAACGTTGACGCAAAATTTCAATGATTTCTTTTTTGGCTGTAGTGTAGCCTCCCATTGCTCCTCCAAGTGCTTTTCCTAAAGTTCCTGTGATAATATCTACTCGCCCTAAAACATTTTTGGCTTCTAGGGTTCCTATTCCTTTTGCTCCAATGAATCCTGCTGCGTGACATTCATCGACCATTACCATAGCGTCATATTTATCTGCTAAATCGCAAATTTTATCTAAAGGAGCTACTAATCCGTCCATTGAAAACACACCGTCTGTTACGATTAATTTGAATCTTCTTCCTTCTTCATTTGCTTTTATCAATTGTGCTTCTAAATCTTGCATGTTGGAATTTTCATAGCGATAACGTGCTGCTTTGCACAATCTAACGCCATCAATGATAGAAGCATGGTTTAAACTATCCGAAATAATGCAATCTTCTTCTCCTAATAAGGGTTCAAAAACGCCTCCATTGGCATCAAAAGCTGCTGCATATAAAATGGTGTCTTCTGTTCCGTAGAAGTTAGCTATTTTTTGTTCTAATTTTTTATGAATATCTTGGGTTCCACAAATAAAACGTACTGATGACATTCCAAAACCGTGAGAATCTAATGCATCTTTTGCTGCTTGCACCACTTCTGGGTGTGATGAAAGTCCTAGATAGTTGTTGGCACAAAAATTCAAAACTGTTTCTCCTGAAGCAATTGTTATTTCTGCTCCTTGTGGTGAGGTAATGATTCGTTCTTTTTTAAACAGACCGTTGTCTTGAATTGTTTGTAATTCGTTTTGTAGATGTTCTTGTATTTTGCCGTACATAATTTTAATTTTTTACAAATGTATTATTTTTAAATTTTCTCCTAAATAAACTAGGACTTTTTCTTCTACTTTATATCCCATTTTTTCTAAAATGGTTTCGTATTTTTCAATTTGGTGTTTGTGACTCTCTTTTGGAATACCTGTTTTGTAATCTAACAAATAGGCTTTGTTGTTGGCTATTGCAATTCTATCTGGAATTAAAGTGTTTTTAAGGTCATCTATGATACTTCTTTCATTGTAAATTGTAGCTTCTTTTGAAAAGAATTTTTGCAATTCTATATGTTGAACAATTGAAATTATAACTTTTTGAATTATATTAACTTGTGATTGGTTAATTAAACCTTTTTCTAAGGATATGGTTATTGCTTTTGGTATATCTTCTTCTGTTTTTATGTAAGCTAAAATTTCATGTAGTGTATTTCCAAATTCGATGGCTTCTGCTTGAATGGTTCCCCACATAATGGCTTCTTTTTGGGCAATTTTTATGGCACTGGTTTTTATCTTATTTTGTACTACTTGGATTTCATTTAAATTAGAAATTATTTCATCGTTTTGCAAAACTTTTATTGGGTTCCCAAATTGATATTCTAATTGATTTTCATTAAAGTTTTTATGTAGCTGAAGGTATTCAATTATGTTTGATGACAATGTGTTAGGTAAACTTCCATCTTTGTTTATTTTAATTTCAGAAATTACATAGAGTTGCTCTACTGCTCGCGTGAAGGCAACATATAAAATATTAATATTATCCAATATTTCTTCTTGATTTTTTTCTTGATAGATTATACTTGCATCATCGCTATAAGTTAAAACATCTTTTTTATTATCAATCAATACTTTATTAAAATTAATTGTATCGTTTTCTAAGGGAATCCAAAGTTTGTTTCTGTTGTTTTTTGAATAGTTATCATTGGCAAAAGGATATATGACTACTGGGAATTCTAAGCCTTTTGATTTGTGGATTGTCATGATTTTTATGGCGTTATTTCCTTCTGGTGAAGGAATGCTTTTTTTGTATCCTGTTCTTTCCCAGTAATCTATAAAATCGGCTATGCTTGATTGTGCTTTAATGTGTCTTTCTAATACTAAATCTAGGAAATATTGTACATAGGAATTGTTGGCTTTTTGTTTGATAAAGGTGGCAACTATAATTTCAACTACTTCATAGAGTGATTTTTTTCTACATGCTTTAAAATCGATAATTGCATCATACTTTTCTAGAGATTCTTTTAATTGTTCTTCTGAAACATGTAGGTTTTGATGGATTATTTCGTGGATGGCTTCGGCTGTTTGCAAATATTTTCCAACGTAGTATAACAGATTAAATTTAGCATCTGTATCATATTTATTGTTGATGTATTTTAAGACATTGATTATCAATTTAACTTCTGTTGCATTTTGAATCAATAATGTTTCAGAGGATAAAATGGGGATTTCATTTTCGGTTAAATAATTGGCTAATAGAACGCCGTTAGATTTGGTTCTGGTCAACAAAACAATGTCTTTATACTGAAATCCGTTTTGGAGTACTTTATCAATGGTTGCAAGGGTTTGTTTTAAATATTTTGTGTTTTTGTCATGGTCTTCTTCTTCATTATTTTCTTCATTTTCAGCGGTGTCTATGAATGAAATATTGGCGTAACCTCCTATTTTGTTGGTTTTGTTTTGATGGTTGTTGTTTAAATATAAATCCACGTAATCTGGATTTTCTAATTTATCGGAAAGAAATTTAAAAAAGGAATTGTTGAAATCTATTATTTGGCTGTAACTTCTGTAATTGGTTTCTAAACTTATGGTGGCTTTGTCTTTGTTTGAAAATGGGTTTTCGTCTTTACTTAGGGCAATAAATTGTTCTGCTTTTCCACCACGCCAACGATAAATAGCTTGTTTGGGGTCACCTACCAATAATAGTGAACCTTTTACTCCATTATCTTCACTAGAAAGTGCGTTATCTACTAATGGAATTAAATTTTTCCATTGCAAAACGGAAGTGTCTTGAAACTCATCTATGAAGAAATGACGATATCTGTCTCCCATTTTTTCATATATAAAGGGTGCTGGTTGGTTTTGAATTTCGTTATGAATAATTTCATTGAACTCTGAAATGGATAAAATATTTTGATCTTCTTGAATTTTTCTAAATTCTTTATTGATTGAATTTAACAGGGATAATGGATAAATGTTTTTATTAAATGCTTCTAATAAGAATATATTTTGATATTGTTCATAGGCTAATTTTAGTTTTTGAAGTAAATCTGGTAAAATACTTTCAATGGTGTCTTTGTCTTTTGCTGTTTTGTTGATTTGAACTTGTTCAACTTCTGTAAATTTATTGATGTCTGAAACAGGAAGTGTTCCTTCTACAATTTTAAGAATGTGATTTGGAAAAGTTTTTCTTGAGAAAGATTCAATGGCAATTCCGTTTTCATTAATTACGGACAGGATTTCTTGAGCTAAAACGGAAGCTTTTTTCTTGAATTTTTCTATTTGCTGTATGACTGTTTTTTTGGTTTCAACAAAATCGTTAATGGTTTTATTTTCAAAGTCTTTTAATTCGTGCTTGCTGTCTTCATTGGTTAAAAGTGAGCTTGCATTTAGCAAATCATAAGTGATGTCCCAGTTTTTATCGTCATCTGTTTTATTTCTGGAAAAGTCTAGTAACAATTTGGTTAATTCTTCATCTTCTCCTGCTTTTGAAATGACGGTTTCAATGGCTTCTTGCATTAGCAAATCGGTTTCTAGGGAAATATCAAAATCTATGGGAATATTTAATTCATGTGAAAATGATTTGATTATTTTTAGTGTAAATCTATCTATGGTTGAAATATCAAAAGCTGTGTAGTTGTGAATGATACTTTTGATGATGACTTTTGATTTATCTTTTATTGTAGCTATGCTTAAACCTGTTTCTCTGGCTATGTCTTTTAATAAATCCATTGCTTTTTCAGAAGTTTCGTCTTTGGAAAACTGTAGTAAATAAAAAATAATTCTAGATTTCATTTCTTCTACGGCTTTGTTGGTAAAAGTAATGGCTAGTATTTTTCTATAAGCTTCATTTGAAGGGGAGTTCAACACTATTTTGATATATTCTTTAGACAAAGTATATGTTTTACCTGAACCTGCAGAGGCGTTGTATATTAAAAATGATGCTTTATTTGCTGTCATATATATAAATCTTATAAAACTATAAGGAAATTGTATTATGTATTTAGCGGCTTATTTTGTAAATTTGAATAAAATTAATACTAATCTAATTAAAAAACTATATTATGGCTTTTGAATTACCAAAATTACCTTATGCATACGATGCATTAGAACCGCACATTGATGCTAGAACTATGGAAATACACCATACAAAACATCACAATGCTTACACAACCAATTTAAACAATGCTGTTGCAGGAACTGATTTGGAAGGAAAATCTATTGAAGAGATTCTTAAAAATTTAGACATGAGCAATGGGGCTGTTAGAAATAATGGTGGTGGATTTTTCAATCACAATTTGTTTTGGGAAGTGATGTCGCCAAACGGTGGTGGATTACCTTCAGGAGATTTAGCTGCTGCAATTGATGCTGCTTTTGGTTCTTTTGAAAAATTTAAGGAAGCATTTGCTAAAGCTGGTGCAACACAGTTTGGTTCTGGATGGGCATGGCTTTGTGTGAAAGATGGAAAGCTTGAGGTTTGTGGAACTCCAAATCAAGATAATACGCTAATGCCTGGTGTTGGATGTGGTGGAACTCCAATTTTAGGTATGGATGTTTGGGAACATGCTTACTATTTGAATTACCAAAACAGAAGACCTGATTATATTGAAGCTTTTTTTAATGTAATTAATTGGTCAGAAGTAGCGAAAAGATACGCTGCTGCTAAATAAAGGGAAAGAAAAAACAAAAGAAAAAGGGCTGAAGAATAATTCTTCAGCCCTTTTGTTATATAGGATTGTTTGATTGTACTAAATAAAAAAGGTGGAATAAATCCACCCTTTTTGCCCCAAATCTACCATAAACTTAACCTACTAATGCTATGGTGAAACAAATCTATGCAAAATATTTTTAAGCGCAAACTTTCTGCGAGAATTTTTTGTTGTTATTAACAATTTTGTTTTAATAGGCTCTGGCATCATTTCCTTCATAGAAATTCAAAAAGGCTCTATTTACCACTCTATTACCCCCAAATGTTGGATAATTACCCGTAAAATACCAATCGCCTAAATTTTTTGGACAGGCTTTGTGTAAGTTTTCAACATTTTGAAAAATGATTTTTACTTGTGCTTTGACCGATTTTGATGTCAGCATTTCAGAGATTTTATCAGAAATTTCTTCGTCAGAAAACGGTGCATATATCTCTTTTACATAATTCACTACTTCTGTGTCTGCAAAAAGCTCTTGTTTTTTAGATTTTTCATAGACTTGATCTACTATGTGATATAAATTTCTTTCTTTTAATAAAGCTAATGCCGCCTGAAAAGCAACTAACCCTTCTAATTTTGCCATGTCAATTCCGTAACAATCTGGATAACGGATTTGTGGTGCTGATGAAACTACGACAATTTTTTTAGGGTTTAATCTGTCCATCATTTTGATGATGCTTTTCTTTAGGGTTGTTCCTCTAACGATACTATCATCAATGATAACTAAATTATCTGTAGGTTTTATTACTCCATAAGTCACGTCATATACATGGGCTACTAAACCGTCTCTACTACTGTCTTCTGTAATGAATGTTCTTAGTTTGGCGTCTTTTATGGCAATTTTTTCGGTTCTAATTTTTACGGCTAATATTTCTTCTAACTTTTCTTTGGTTAGTGTCTTTCTGTTGTCTAATATGTATTTGTTTTTTCTTTGATTTAAAAAATCTTGTGCGGCTTCAACCATTCCGTAGAAAGAAGTTTCGGCTGTATTTGGAATAAAAGAGAAAACGGTATTATCTGTATCTTTATCTATTGCTTCTAAAACTGCTGGTAAAATAAGTTTTCCTAGTTCTTTTCTTTCTTGATAAATTTCGGCATCACTTCCTCTTGAGAAATAAATTCTTTCAAAGGAGCATGCTTTCTTTTCTGTTGCTGGAATAATTTCTTGTAGTGAAATGGAACCGTTTTTTTTAACAATAATTGCTTTTCCTGGGTCTAGTTCTTTTACGTTTTCAAAGGGAACATTAAAAACGGTTTGAATAACAGGTCTTTCTGAAGCTACTACTGCAATTTCATCGTCTGCATAATAATAGGCTGGACGAATCCCTGCTGGGTCTCTGAACACAAATGCATCTCCGTGCCCTAATAATCCTGCCATGGCGTAACCTCCATCCCAATTTTTTGAAGCTTTCTTTAAAATTTTTGCTACATCTAATTGTTCAACGATTACTTGAGAAGCATCTCTTTTTGAAAGTCCTTTTTCTTTGCATTGATGGTAAATATCTGTAACTTCTTCGTCTAAAAAGTGTCCGATTTTTTCCATAACGGTTACTGTATCGGCCATTTCTTTTGGGTGTTGCCCTAATTCAACTAAACTTTGGAATAATTCTTTAACGTTTGTCATGTTGAAATTCCCTGCTACGATAAGATTTCTATGCATCCAGTTGTTCTGACGTAAAAATGGATGAACGCTTTCGATACTATTTTTACCAAAAGTTCCGTAACGCACATGTCCTAAAAACAGTTCTCCTATGTAAGGTATATTTTGTTTTTGAAGTTGGGCTGTGTTGTATTCGGGATGAGCTTCTAATTCTTCGTTGATTCTTCCATTTATTTGAGCAAAAATGTCTTGAATGGGTTGTGGGTCATTTGAACGAATGCGACTGATGTATCGTTCTCCAGGATTCACGTCTAATTTGATACTTGCTAAACCTGCACCATCTTGACCTCTGTTGTGTTGCTTTTCCATTAAGAGATACATTTTCTCTATTCCGTAAAAAGCTGAACCATATTTTTCTTTGTAGTATTCTAATGGTTTTAATAATCTTAATAAAGCAATTCCACATTCGTGTTTAATAGCATCGCTCATAGTTGTAGTGTGTGTTGTGTGTTATTTTAGTAATAAAAAAGCCTCGAAACTTCGAGGCGTAAATTTACGATAATTCTATATCAAATTGTGTTAACGCTTTAAATTGTTGCAAGCGCGTAATAACTTCTTCTTTTTCTAGGTTTTCCATTCTTTGGGTTCCAAATTTTTCTACACAAAAAGAGGCTAAATTGGACCCGTGTATGATGGCGTTTTTCATATTATCAAATGAAACATTTTCGCTTTGTGCAATAAATCCGGAGAAGCCACCTGCAAAAGTATCGCCTGCTCCTGTTGGATCAAACACTTCTTCTAAAGGTAGTGCTGGTGCAAAGAATACGTTTTTACCTTCAAAAAGTAAGGCTCCGTGTTCTCCTTTTTTAATTACTACATATTTTGGCCCCATTGTATGAATCTTTTCTGCTGCTTTTACCAATGAATATTCTCCTGATAATTGACGGGCTTCTTCATCGTTGATTGTAATGACATCAACTCTTTTGATGACATCTAATAATTCTGGTAAGGCGCAATCCATCCAAAAGTTCATGGTATCTAAAACAATTAATTTTGGAGTTGTTGTCATTTGATTTAAAATGCTTGACTGTACTAAAGGATGTAAATTGCCTAGCATTACTACTTCGGCGTCTTTATAATCATTAGGTACTACTGGGTTAAAATCAGCTAATACGTTTAATTGTGTGTCTAAAGTATCTCTTGAATTTAAATCGTTGTGGTATTTTCCACTCCAAAAGAATGTTTTTCCTCCTTTAACTACTTCAATTCCTGAAATATCAATGTTTTTATTGGTTAATAAATCTAAATATTTTTGAGGGAAATCTTCTCCTACTACAGAAACAATTGCCGATTTTATTTTGAAAAAAGAAGCAGAAAGTCCAATATAAGTGGCTGCCCCTCCAAGAATTTTATCGGTTTTTCCAAAAGGTGTTTCTATGGCATCAAAGGCTACAGTTCCAACAATTAATAATTTATTCATTAGGTATAATTTGAAATAAGGTGCAAAGATAAGTTTTAGTTTAGAAGTTTAAAAGTTTTTATGTTTTTATTAAATACTTGTTTTTACCTTTTCTTTTAATGCTTTTATGGTTCTCACAACAAAGAATTTCATCACATCCATTTTTCTAAAAAGTAATTTTTCTACAATAGGCATTAGTGACCTTTAAGTAACCTTTAAGTAGGCTTTAAGTAACCTTTAAGTCACTTTACTAAAAAAGAAGCCTATACTTTAGAAGTAATCTAATTCATGTAACCAAGTTTTGTATTTATAATAACAATTGAAAAGACATTGAACAACTGTTTAGTGTCTTTTTATTGTTATTTAGAATTATTATAAATTTATATGTAAAAAGTCGTTAAAGTCAATTTTTTGTCGAGCATCTGCTGTTTTACATTACTAAATAATTATTAATATAAAATTTACAGTTTTTCTGTAATTCAGTAT
>JAESGW010000243.1_pt1 | contig 88859 bp, 78 predicted proteins | sample 9269791 | NCBI WGS metagenome assembly JAESGW01 (sample SAMN16773120, study PRJNA677053) | algae metagenome | isolation source: Aphanocapsa lilacina HA4352-LM1 and co-occurring heterotrophs from near cave... | place: USA: Maniniholo cave, near Haena, Kauai, HI | collected 2009-07-28 | reverse complement strand
ACCGCACCGTCGACGAGCAGACCGAAGTCGATGGCCCCCAGGCTCATCAGGTTGCCGCTCACGCCGCCGATCACCATGCCGGTGATGGCCAGCAGCATCGACAGCGGAATGATCAAGGCGGTGATGAGCGATCCTGGGATGTTGCCCAGCATGATGAGCAAAATGGCCGTCACCAGTAGGGCGCCTTCAATCAAGTTGATGGCGACAGTCTTGATGGCGGCGGTAATGAGCTGGGTGCGGTCGTAGTGGGGAACGATTTCGACCCCTTCGGGCAACTCCTTTTGCAGTTCGGCGACGCGCGCTTTGACGTCTTTGATCACGCCGTTGGCGTTCTGGCCGGCGCGCATCAGCACCGTGGCCACCACCGTGCCGTCGGAGCCGTTGCGCGTCACCACGCCCTGACGCAGTTGATTGCCAATGACCACTTCCGCCACATCGCGCAGGTAGACCGGCGTGCCGTGGCTGCGATCGACGATCACGTTGCTGATATCGCTGGTGCTGGTCACCAGGCCCTCGCCGCGAATAATCGTCTGCTCGCCGCTGCCGTCCGTCGAGTAGCCGCCGCCGGAGTTGGCGTTGTTGGTCTCAAGCGCCGAAAAGATCATCTGGGGCGTGATGCCATAGCCCAGCATCCGCTCCGGGTCGAGTTTGACCTGGTACTGCTTGACAAAACCGCCCATCGGGTTAATCTCGGCGACGCCCCGGACCGATTTGAGGCGGGGGATCACCGTCCAGTTCATGATCGTGCGCAACTCCATGGGCGTGTAACGGCCGTCGCCCTTGAGTTCGAAGACATAGATTTCCCCAAGGCCGGTGCTCACCGGACCGAGGACGGGCCTTTCGGACCCGGCGGGCAAGAGGCCCTCGGCATCTTTGAGCCGTTCGTTCACCAGTTGGCGGGCAAAGTAAATATCAGTGCCGTCCTCGAAGACGACCGTGATCTGCGAGAGGCCGTACTTGGAGATCGAGCGCATCTGGGTGAGACGGGGCATGCCGGTCAGGGCAATCTCCACCGGAAAGGTAATCAGCTGCTCAATCTCCTGGGGACCCAGGGCGGGTGCTTCGGTAATCACCTGCACCTGGACGTTGGAAATATCCGGCAGGCCGTCCAGGGGCAACCGCATTACCGAGTTGATCCCGACACCGACGATCACCAGCAGTACCAGCAGTGCCAACAGCCGCTGCTTGAGCGCCCAATAGATCCACTGAGCCAGAAAACCTCTAGGCTGGGCCTGTGGAGATCCAGCGGTTTTGGGCTGGTAGGCTGTCGTCATCGCGTCTTCCTCTTGTGCAGTAGCTTCAGGCGGCGGCAAGGTTTGAACCGGTTCAGCGTCCATACCCACAGAGAAACCGGCTCCTACGATACGTCTGATGTAATTTTACAAACATATGTTTCTCGAATATACAGTGAAACGTACATCCCTACCCCGATCGATCGCCTATTTTGGCGATGGCTACTATAGCGTTGTGTCGATGAATAGCATGGGTCAGAGCAGAGGGTACCCAGAGAAATGGTCAGCTGCGTCCCGATTTACGCAGCTGACTGTTCGTCAAAGATTGCAACAAACGCATTACAGTATCGGTGTCGGCAGCAGGGGAGCAAGCCACAGTTGCACAGTCACATCCCAGCCCAACAGAATCGCCAGGGCCGTCGCGGCCACCGCAGCTCCCCCGATCCGCTGCAATAGCTCGCCTTGGGCGCGCAGCCCCAATAGCTGCGCGCTCAGGTAACGGCCGCCGTAGGTGAAGACCAGCATCGGTACCGCCGCTCCCAAGCCGTAAACTAGCAGCAGACCGAAAGCCCCCGCCGGTTGTCCCCCGACCGCCGCCAGGGTCAAGATCGAACCGAGCACCGGCCCGGCGCAGGGAGTCCAGATCAAGCCAAGCTGGCTGCCTATCAGCAATTCCCCCCACAAGCCGTCCCGCTTGGGTTCCAGGGGCTGAAGTCTCCCCAGGCGCGCCCACAGCCGGTGGCTCCACCCCGGCAAGAGGGCCGCAAGTCCCAGCACGAGCAACAGCGCGATGGCGGCGGTGCGCAGGAAACTTGCCAGCCCCGCGAACCACTCGGCGGTGACGCCCAAAAGACTGCCCGCCAGGGCAAAACCGCCCACCAGCCCAATCACCAGCGCCACCGGCCCGAAGCGGTGCGAGCGCAGCGAGCGGCCCACCAGAATCGGCAACACCGGCAGAATACACGGCGAGAGCACGGTCAGAAAGCCACCGGCAAACGCCAGACCCAACGGTACAGCACCCATGATCGTCGGCTCCTGAGAACGAAGGTAAGGAAAGTCGGTGGACCGGCCCCCTGCAAAAGGGGGGGCCGACCCTCCTAGGCGTCAAGCAGCGTGCGGATCGCCTGCTCGGTAGCCTCGTAGGCTCCCTCGCCGATGTGGTCGTAGCGCAAGCGGCCCTGGCGATCGGCCAGGAACAGGTGCGGCCAGTACTCGTTGTTGTAAGCTTTCCAGGTGGCAAAGCGGTTGTCTACGGCGTTCGGATAGGTGATGCGGTGCTGCTCCATCGCCCGCCGGATGTTCTCGATATCGCGCTCGTAGGCAAATTCGGGTGTGTGAATGCCCACAACCCGCAGCCCCCGCGCAGCATAGGTTTCGTGCCAGCGCACGACGTAGGGCAAGGTGCGCTGGCAGTTGATGCAGGCAAAAGTCCAGATGTGCACCAGAACGACATTACCTTTTAGATCCGCGACTGTGAGCGGTTTGGGCGTGTTCAACCACCGGGTGATACCTGCAAATTCGGGCAGTGGCCCGCGCAGGGGTAAGGGCGGAGCGGAGCCGGTCTCCATCGCCCGAACAGGGGTCGAATCACCCCACAGCCGGATACCCGCGGCGGCGGCTCCGGCTCCCAAGAACCCCAGCAGGGCGCGGCGGCTGGTTGGTACGTTTTTCATAGCGAGCTTCTCCTGCATGCCAACCGGATTACGCAAAAGCGCCGCGCTTGGATTGCCCCGCGCTACGGTACGGGCGCTACTTCGCAGAAGACTTTGATGGCGCCTTTGGTTTCGGTGAGGGTGCTGAGCAGTTCGGCATAATTTTCCAGCCCCCGGACCGGGTGGGTGAGCAGCTTCGCAAGCCAGCCGGGCCACTGCAGCTCGGCCTGGGAAAAATCTTTGACGCCCATCTCGAAGTACTCGCGGTTGGCGTTGACGGTGCCCACCACGACCTTGTTGCCCAGCACAAAGCCCAGGTTGATCTTGTCGGCAGGAATTTCGATGCTGCGCCCGCCGCCGGTGACGCTGGAGAGCACCAGCACCCCGTTTTTGCCCAATAGTCCCATCGCCTCGAAGACCAGGGGGGCGTAGCCGGTGGCCTCGAAGATGAGATCGAAAGGACCGTGATCGCGCGAGGCGTCCATCAAACTCACGTCCTGGCTGCTGTGGTAGCCGCCGCCGATAGCTTCGATCAGTTCGGAGTTCAGGTAGGGCGGGCGGGTGCGCGCGAAAGTACAGACTTCGAGGCCCCTGAGGCGCAGCGCGAGGGTAGCCAGCAGTCCCATCGTGCCCGCCCCCAGCACCGCCGCGCGTCGGGGCTGCCAGATCCTCAGTCGCCGCTGGATTTCGTAGGCCTGGTGGATGCCCTTTTCGATGACGCTCGCCAGTTCGAGGAGCATTCCGATTCGGGTGCGGTGGGGACGGTGCTCATCAGCAGCATGGCCACCAAGCCGGTCCAGCCGGTTTGGTGGCTTGCTCCCACGCCGGCGCCGCTATCGCCGTCGAAGTACTCGTGAAAGAGCACCAGATCTTTTGCAAAGGGCCAGCGATGCCCCTCGAAGGGGCGACGGCCCTCAGCGTCGCTCAAGAATATCGATGCGAGCCGCCGGGACAGCTCATCTGCGACTTCTGCAAGGGTGAGATGGCGGCCGGAACCGGTAGGACATTCCACCGTCAGCTCGTCACCGAAGTAGCGGTAGAAGCGCCGGAGCGCCTCGATGATGAGATAGTTGACCGGGAACCAGACCGGCCCGCGCCAGTTGGAATTGCCCCCGAACAAGCCGCTGTCGGACTCGCCGGGCAGGTAGTCGACCCGGTGGGGGACACCTTCGACCCAGAAGACGTAGGGAGTACCGGCGTGGCAGCGCGAGAGCGAGCGCAGGCCGTGGGGGCTGAGAAATTCCGCTTCGTCGAGTAGCCGGCCTAGGATACGCACGAGTTTCGCGCGGTCCACGACGGCCAGAAGCCGCCGCTCACCCTCCCCGCGCGTCTGCATGCAGGCGACGTTGGCGCTCAGGTCCGGGCGGTTGCGCACGAACCACTCCAGGCGCTTGCGAAATTCCGGCAGGGCGGCGAGGGTGTCCGGCTCCAGCGCCTCGACGGCCAAAAGCGGAATGAGACCCACCATTGAGCGCACCTTGAGGGTGTGGTGGCGGTCGTCCGGCAGGTGCAGAACATCGTAGAAAAACCCGTCCTCCTCGTCCCACAGCTCGATCGCTTCGCCGCCGCGGTGGTTCATCGCCCGGGCAATATAAAGAAAGTGCTTGAAGAACTTGGTGGCGATGTCCTCGTAGACCGGGATGTCCTTCGCCAGTTCCAGGGCGATGGCGAGCAAATTCAGACAGTACATGCCCATCCAGCTGGTGCCGTCGGACTGATCGATGTGGCCGCCGGTGGGCAGCGGCTGGGAGCGGTCGAACACCCCGACGTTGTCCATACCCAGAAAACCGCCTTGAAAGACGCTGTTGCCCTCGGCGTCCTTGCGGTTGACCCACCAGGTAAAGTTCAGGAGCAATTTCTGAAAGACCCGCTCCAAAAATTGCCGGTCGCTGCGGCCGTAAATTTGCTGCTCGATTTGATAGACGCGCCAGGCCGCCCAGGCGTGCACCGGCGGGTTGACGTCGGAGAAGGCCCACTCGTAGGCGGGCAACTGGCCGTTCGGGTGCATGTACCATTCGCGGGTGAGCAAATCCAGCTGGTGTTTGGCAAAATCCGGATCGACGACGGCGAGGGGGAGCGTGTGGAAGGCCAGATCCCAGGCGCAAAAGTACGGGTACTCCCATTTGTCGGGCATCGAGAGGATGTCCTCGTTGTAGAGGTGGATCCATTCACGGTTTCGCCCGCACAGCCTCTGGGCGGGTGGGGGCGGGCTGGCGGGATCGCCCGTGAGCCACTCCTCGATGGCCAGATGATAGAACTGCTTGCTCCAGAGCAGGCCGGCGAAGGCCTGGCGCTGCACCCTGAGCGCTTCGCCCGTGAGGTCCGGCGCGAGCCGCCGGTAGAAGGCGTCCGCCTCGGCGAGCCTTTCGCGGAAGATCATCTCGAAGTCGCAGTCGAACGGTTCGACCAGACCCGGTTGGTCGCTCAGGCGCAGCCGCACCACCTTCGTCTGGCCGGGGGCGATGGTGGAGAAGTAGTGGGCAGCGGCTTTGGTACCGGTGCTGAGCGGATTGACTGCCCCGGTACGGCCCTCGACCAGGTGGGCGTGGAAGCCGTCCTTGGTGTAGGGCGTGCGGTTGGGTACGCCGAACAGGCGCTCGGTGTTGGTCTCGTTCTCGGTAAACCAGAGGTCGCGCGGTCCCTCGCAGTAGAGCCAGCGCCTGCCCAGCGTCGGGTGCTCCGCCTCGATAGTCCGGCAGGTGAAAGGAGCCAGAACTTCGCTAAGTTGCGGCTTAGGGCTGTCGGGCTGCCAGGACCAGGTATTGCGAAACCACAGCGTCGGCAGCAGGTGAATCGGGTGGACCTCCGGTCCTCGGTTGGTAACGCTGATTTGCACCAGCACGTCCTCGGGGGAGACTTTGGCGTACTCGACCACGACGTCGAAGTAGCGATCCTCCGCCAGAACACCGGTGTCGACCAGTTCGAACTCGGGCTGAGCGCGGTCGCGCCGAGCGTTCTCCTCGACCAGCCGGCCGTAGGGGAAGGCGGCCTGGGGGTACTTGTAGAGAGACTTCATATAGGAGTGGGTGGGAGTGTTGTCGAGGTAGAAGTAGGACTCCTTGACGTCCTCCCCGTGGTTGCCCTCGGCGTTGGTGAGGCCGAACAGCCGCTCTTTGAGGATCGGGTCGTTGCCGTTCCAGAGGGCCACGGCAAAACAGAGGCGCTGGTGGTTGTCGCTGAGGCCGGCGAGGCCGTCTTCACCCCAGCGGTAGGCGCGGCTGCGGGCGTGGTCGTGGGGCAAGTATTCCCCGGCGTTGCCGTGGGGGCTATAGTCCTCGCGCACGGTGCCCCACTGCCGCTCGCTCAGGTACGGCCCCCAGCGCCGCCAGTGGGCCTGCCGGGTGCGCTCTGCTGTCAGTCGCTGTTCTTCGGGGGTCATCATCTGCTTCTTTGCCGCCAGGGCGGAGGGTTTCGATTCGGATACGGTCGGGGAGTGCCGCCGGATGAACAGCGCTCGGCAACACCTGGGACAATACCGCGGTGGACTGCCACCCGAAGCCGCACCAGAGCGTCAAAAGTAACAGCAAAGACAAAAACCGGCGCCGGGCGACGGCCATGGGCTGCCTCCGCGTGTGTGGGAATCTCTACCGGCCGGACCTGTCCGGCACGGGAGGAGTAGGATAAGGGCGATCGATTGTGCTGGGGATCTGCACTCCATGTCCGCCCATATCCTGTTGGTCGAAGACGAACAGAAGCTGGCGCGCTTTGTGGAATTGGAACTGGCGAGCGAAGGCTACCGCGTCAGTGTCGCGGGCGACGGCATCGCCGGGCTGACGGCGGCGCGCGAATCGACCCCCGACTTGATCTTGCTCGACTGGGAGATGCCGGGCATTTCAGGCCTGGAGGTCTGCCGGCGACTGCGCAGCACCGGCAACCGGGTGCCGGTGATCTTTCTCACCGGCCGGGACGCAGTGGGCGACCGGGTGATGGGTCTGGACTCGGGGGCCGACGATTATCTGAGCAAGCCCTTCAGCATCGAGGAGCTGCTCGCCCGCATCCGCGCCCGCCTGCGCGCCGTCCAGGAGCCCGAGGCCGGTGCGCTCGCCTTTGAAGACATTCGCCTGAGCCGCCTGACGCGCGAAGTGCACCGGGGCGAGCGCGCCATCGACCTTACCCCCAAAGAGTTCGACCTGTTGGCCTACCTGCTGGAGCATCCCCGGCAGGTGGTCACTAAGGGCAACATCCTGGAGCGGGTTTGGGGCTACGACTTTATGGGGGATTCCAACATCGTCGAGGTCTACGTGCGCAACTTGCGCCTCAAGCTCGAAAAAGCGGGCGAAAAGCGCCTGCTGCACACGCTGCGCGGCGTCGGCTATATCCTCAAAAGTGGCTGAGGTGGCGTGGACAGATGGGATACGCACGGCGGCCGCAATCGGATGAGCGCCCTGTTCAACAGGTAGTTAGGCGCACTTGCGCCCTCGTTCCTTGCGCCGCCGTCGAATGGAAGGTCAATTCGCCCCGGTGCGCTTCGACGATGCGCCGGACGATCGCGAGGCCCAACCCGGTCCCCGAGGCCCGGGTGGAAAAAAAAGGTTCCCCGAGGCGCGGCAGGATCTCCGGAGGAATCGATTCGCCACCGTTGTGCACAGATACCCGCACACAACCCGGCTCGCTCCAATCGAGCGCCAGGCGGACCGGCTCGCCGGGAGGTGACGCTTCGCAGGCGTTGCGGCCGAGGTTGACCAGCGCCTGCTTGAGCTTGTCGCGGTCGCCCATGGCCCGTGCCGGCGCACCCGTGCCGGTGCACTGGACGGGTTGTCCCTGCAGGCGCAACTCCTCGGCGACCTCCTGCACCAGGGCGGTCAAATCGACCGCCTCCAGCTGGAGGACCTGGGGCCGCGCGTACATGAGAATTTCCTGGAGCAGCCGCTCCAGCCGTCCGACTTCGCCCGACGCCAAGTCCAGGTACTCCCGGTAGGCCGCGCTCAGGGCCAGGGTCTGCAATCGCCGCAGCACCCCGGCAACTGTGGTGAGGGGATTGCGAATCTCGTGGGCGATCGAGGCGGCAAATTCGCCGATGGCCGCGAGGCGTTCGCGCTCCACCAGTTGTGCCTGGGCGGCCCGCAGTTGTTCGGTGCGCTGGCGCACTTCCGCTGCCAGGCGGCTATGAAAGCGGCGTTCGCGCTCGTAGAGGTGGTAGTTGTCGAGGGCGATGGCCGCCCGCTCGGCAAACATCTCCACAATCCGGATCTCCCCGTCCTCGAAGCGGCGCGGCTGACGATGAAAAGAGCAGATGGTGCCAATGACCTGCCCCTGGGGCGTGCGCAGGGGAATGCCCAGATAGGAGCGGTAGCCGGGTGGGCCGCAGCCGTACTCCGGATGCTGTTCGATATCGTTCACCACCAGCGAGTGGCCATTTGCCACGACGTAGCCGGTCAAAAGCCCGTGCAGTGCATAGCTCTGGCCGACCGCGCCGGCATCCAGGCTGCTGGCCACCACCTGCTCGACATCGTCCTCGCAGAAGGTGACCACCGACCAATCGACACCGACCAGTTCGCTGACCCCGCTTGCGATCGTCTGTAGATAATCGCCCAAGTTCCCCGTGCGGTAGCTCAGAGCGTGCAGGATCTCCAGCAGGCGCTCGGCATTGTGCCAGGTCTTCGTGTTCGCCAAGGACATCTCCATCGTCCGGTGCAAGCTGAATCTTTCCTGAATTATGGCTTGAACCCGGCTGAATTGAAGACAAGTTTCATTTCAGGTCATTTTTCGCTTTTGCTCTAGAAACGCTTCAGAAATGATCAGACCCGCGGCGCATGCTTGTAGCTGAAACAGGTGCTGCCTCAGGCACCTGGAGGAGGTTTGAAATGTATTGTCCTTCCATCCCCGAGCCAGCCGCCGCTCCGTCGCGCCCTCTTTGCACTTGCCAGTGCAAAGTTGCGGCTGAACTTTATTTGCAATACCGGGATCTTGTTTTTCGCACCGCCTTTCACTTACTGGATGACTTTCAAGAAGCAGAAGATTTGACCCAGGATATTTTCGTCGGGCTGCTGCAACGCTACACCTACGACCCCGCCCGCGGTTCGCTGGTTTGTTTTTTGCGCACCCTGACCCGCTCGCGGGCTATCGATCTGTTGCGCTCGCAGGTGAGCCGCCGCCGCGGCCAGGAGCGCCACAGCAAAAGCCTCGCAGCCGAGAGCCGGCCGTGTTTGCTGGAGGGGCTCTCCTTGCAGGAGCGCTCCGAGCAACTCCTTGAGGCGATGGACAAGCTGCCCCTTCGCTGGCGTCTCGTGCTCGAACTGGCTTACTTCGGCGGCCTCAGCCAGGTGCAGATCGCCGCGAAAACCGGCGCTCCCCTGGGTACGGTCAAAAGCTGGGCGCGCTTCGGACAGCAAAAACTGCGCCGCCTGCTTGAAGATCGCTTGTAAGGCCCCCCGGTTACGGATCGACCCAGCGGCCGTCGGACTTGATTAAATCGACCAGTTCCTCGACGCCGCGATCTTCAGGCACCTTTTTGATCTCCTCGCGGCCCCGATACAGCGAGATCGTACCGGGGGTCTTGCCCACGTAACCATAATCCGCATCGGCCATCTCACCGGGGCCGTTGACGATGCAGCCCATTACGGCGATGTTGAGGCCGGTGAGGTGGCAGGTCGCCTCGCGCACCCGGTGCAGGACGGTTTCGAGGTTGAACAGCGTCCGCCCGCAACTGGGGCAGGCGACGTACTCGACCATCGTCCGCCTGAGGCCCAGGGCCTGCAGGATACCGTAGCAGACCGGAATTTCTTTGAGCGGATCTTCGGTGAGCGAAACGCGAATCGTATCGCCGATGCCGTCGGCCAACAGCGTCGCGATCCCGGCGGTCGACTTGATGCGGCCGTACTCGCCGTCGCCCGCCTCGGTGACCCCGAGGTGAAAAGGATAGGGCATCCCCCGGGCATCGAGCAGCTTGGCCGCCAGGCGGTAGACCGCGATCATCACCGGTACGCGCGAGGCTTTGAGAGAAATCACCAGATTGTAATAGCCCAGCTGCTCGCAAATCTCGATAAATTCGACGGCCGATTGGACCATACCCTCGGGGGTATCGCCGTGGATATAGAGCATCCGCTCGGAGAGCGAGCCGTGGTTGACACCGATGCGCATCGCCTTATCCTGGGTGCCCAAGACATCCACCAGGGGCTTCAGTTCCTCGCGGATCTGGGCGCGGGCGCGCTCGATGTCCTCGGCGGTGTAGTCGCCCAACCGCGCCCGTCGAAAGACGAACAATCCCGGATTGATGCGCACTTTGTCGACGTGGCGGGCCACCTCCAGGGCGATGGGACCGCCGTCGTGGTGGACGTCGGCGACCAGGGGGACTGGCTGGTAGGTGTCTTCGAGGGTCTTGCGGATGCGCTCGAGGGCGCGGGCGTGGGCCAGGCTCGGTACCGTCACCCGCACCAGCTCGCAGCCGGCTTTGTGCAGGGCGCGGATGGCCGCCACCGCCCCCGGGGTGTCGAGGGTGTCCTCGTTGATCATCGATTGGACGACCACCGGGGCGTTGCCGCCGATGGTGACGGCCCCCACCTGCACCGGCCGGGTGACGCGGCGGGAGGGCAACAGGGCGGGAGTGACCGGGTCGAGGGTTTGCATGGCGGATAATGTGGCGCGCTGCTTTCAGATTGACACGATTTTGTCTGCGGATCAGGTGAGAAAAAATACCTAGGAGCGCCCGCTTATCCCGATCGGGCTTGTGGTACCTTGAGGAGTTGTGGCTTCTTAGTCCTCAATCGGGAGAACAACCGACATGGCAACTTACAAAGTAACCCTGGTCACCCCCAGTGGCAAAAAAGAGATCGACTGTCCCAGCGATGAGTACATCCTGGATGCAGCCGAGCGCCAGGGCCTGGACCTGCCCTTCTCCTGCCGCGCGGGCGCCTGCTCGACCTGTGCCGGCAAGCTGGCGAGCGGGACCATCGACCAGGGCGATCAGTCTTTTCTGGATGACGACCAGATCGCAGCGGGCTATGTGCTGACTTGCGTCGCCTACCCGACCTCCAACTGCACGATCGAAACCCACAAAGAAGACGAACTCTACTAGGTTCTGCCGACCGAAGACAGGGGAGAGCCGCATTCTTTTCCCTGTTTTGGCATTTTTAAGGCTCGACAGCCGGTGCCGGCGAAACCGTCTGACCGTTGTTGTCCGCTGTTGCCGAGGGCGGAGTCTGGACGGGTCTGCTGGCCTCGATCGCTTCGTTGAGCCTCGCAATCGTTTCATCGAGGCTGCGCCGGGCCGACTGCACCAGCCGATCGACGCGTTGCTGGGCGTCCTCGGCCACTTCCTCGGCAGCTCCCGGTATGGTGGCGACCGAGCGCTTGAGGCGGCGGCGCGTCTCCTCTCCGGATCGCGGTGCTAGGAACAACCCGAGCACACTACCCACGGCTGTGCCCAGCAAGAACCCGCCTACGAAGGCCCCGGTACTTCTAGCCACCGTCAGCGCACCATCTCGGGGGCCGGGGGCGCTACGGGCTTGAGCAAAAACAGCCGGGCAATGGCGGTGCCCAGCGCGACGAGCACCGGCAGGCGGGCCAGAAGGCTTTTGCCCAAAAGGGCCTCAAGCTGCAAATTCAAGTCCGCACAGCGATCGAGATCGCGCACAAAGCGGGGATTATCCAGATCGAGAATCAGCGGAAAGACCTTGCCGCTATCGAGGTTGGTCTGGCGCAACACCTCCATCGCGTAGTGCGAGGCGTCGAGGCCGAGGGCGCTGTAGAGGTTGCGCGGCTTGCGGTCGTTGAGGTACATAGTCAGGCAGAACGACAGCAAGAAAAAGCGGACCCACAGCCGGTTGATCGGACCTTTGAGCAGCTCCGTCTGGCTTTTGAGAATCAGTCCAAAAAAGTCGCCGTGGCGATTCTCGTCCTGGCACCAGTTCTTGAAGTAATCAAACAAGGGGTGGATACAGTTTTCAGGGTGGCGTTCAAGGTGCCGGAAGATGGCGATATAGCGCCAGTAGCCAATCTTCTCCGACAGATAGGTGGCGTAGAAGATGAACTTGGGCTTAAAGAAAGTATACTTTTTTTGCTTGGCAAGGTTCGACAGATCGAGGCCCAGGTGATAGTCGCCCATCGCCTTGTTCAAGAAACCGGCGTGACGCGCCTCGTCGCGCGACATTGCTTTGAAGCACTCGGCGAGCAGCGGATTGGTTGCTTTGAGGCGGCGGGAAATTTCTTTATAGAGCAAAAATCCCGAGAATTCGGAGGTGCAGGAGCGCTCTAAAAATTCGAGCATCAACGCGCGCCACTGCGGATCGATCTGGTGGGCCTGCTGTACAAAGCGCTCGTCGCGCTGGAAGTGCTCGCGGTTATAGTCGGCCTGAAATTCGGCGAGCATGGCCTCGAAGTCGGCTTCCATCGCCGAGATATCCAGTTTGGCCAGGGCTTCGAAGTCAGTTGTGTAAAACCGGGGTGTGAGCAAAGTTTCCCGTCGCTCAGACTGGGATGCGGTGTTCGCCTCGCGCAATGCGTCTACCATAATCTGCCCGTATCGCTAGCACAATGGTACTCAGTCTAGCAGCAGCCTTGGGCAATTTTGAGCGCCGCCGTCGCAATGTTACGGAGCCTGCTCGGCCATCATAGAAGGGCGCGGTCGCCCGTGACCGCGCTTGTCGTCTTCTTTGTCGTCGGGTGCCCAGCCTATGCGTGGCAATTTGCTCTTTTTTGCCGTTTTGATCGTGTTCGTATTCGCCCTGGTGCTGATGTCCTCGCGCGCCTTCTTGCCCGCAGATATGAAGGCGCCGGCCCAAATGGATCCTGCCGCGTCCGTGCCTGCAAGCAGTGCGCCGTGAACACCCTCCCGGAGGGCTACCACCTGCGCGCGGGCAAGATCCAGGATCGGGCGCTCCTGCGCCGCTTTTTAAGCGAACTGCTCGGCGAACTGGGGCAAACCCCCGAGGCTCCTGGAACGATCGACAACCTGCTCGCGCGCGTCTTCGACGCGCGCCGCACGCCCCTCTGGTGGGCGATGCAGGACTCTGCGGAGGTGGGCTGCCTGTGGTTGGGCAGAGCGTGGGACCAGTTCAGCGGCGCGCAGAGCACCTACGTCCACCTGCTGTACGTCCGCCCCGAACACCGTCGCCGGGGAATTGGCCGCTTTTTGCTCGATTGGGCTTCGGAGATTGCCCGCACCCAGGGCGATTCGCAACTGCTGTTGCAGTCGCTGCCCGACAACACCGCCGCCCTGGGACTCTACGCCGCGATGGGATTCCAGACGCGGGCGCTGTTTTTGAGCAAGCCCCTTTAGCGTGGTCCCTCCATCTCCCAGTTGAGATCGCCCACAGCCGGGAGCGATAAGGACATCGTAAAGTTGGTGCCGTCCAGCAGCCAGAGTGTATTGACACCCGTCCTGTAGTTGCGCCAGATAATATCGGGTTTGCCATCACCGCTGTAATCCCCGAAAGCATTCGGTTCCCAGCCGACATTGGGAGTGACCGCGGGGAGGCTTGCAGAAGCACTGTAGGCGGGTCCGTCCATAAGCCAGATGCTGTTTGCACCGGTTTTGGTATTGCGCCAGACAATATCCGGGGTACCGTTGTTGTCGTAGTCGGCGCCGCCACTACCATAAATGATCCAATCGAGTCCCACCGCAGGCAAGGAAACGGTCGAGTCCAAAGTGACGCCGTTCATCAACCACAGCACATTGGCGCCTGTAGCAAAGTTGCGCCAGACAATATCCGGGCTGCCGTCGCCATTGAAGTCGCCTGCACCGCGGATGCGCCAGTTAGAATCACTTACCGCAGTTAAGCTGACACTGCTGACAAAGTTCGTCCCGTCCATCAACCAGACAGAATTGAGGCCCTGCTGGGTATTGCCCGGCTGGACCAAGTTATTGCGCCAGACAATATCGACGTTGCCGTCGGCGTTGAAATCGCCGGTGGCGGCGATGAACCAGGTCGGGCTGCCGACGGCCGGCAACTGCACCGAGGAAGAAAAATTGGTCCCATTGAGCAGCCAGACCGCATTGGCGCCCGTGGCGTAGTTGCGCCAGACAATGTCGTGTTGGCCGTCGCCGTTGAAATCGCTGTTGAGCGCGACGCCTCCCGTCAAGTCGGTCGCAGCAGGATCGGCGACATCGGCCTTGCCGTCCGGTTGGGGCGCAGAACCTTTTAAGGGCTCGGCAACTGGGCCGGTGGTGACGGCAAAGGCAGGAAGCGCCATCAAAGCGGCAACCACCAAGGACAGATAAGACAACCTTTTTCGATGCATCGTGAATTCTTGCCCATTTAGGGATCGGGGATATTATCCAACGAAACCAAAAATTATGGAAATAGCCTGAAATACACGAGCGGACCGCCACTCGGCCGCAGCAAACGGACGCCCCGGGAGCAAAGACATCTCCCAAGCTTGGGAAGTAGGCCCAGAGGGCTACCGGACGGGGCGCCGCGCTCGCCGGATTGTGTGTGCTATTGCAAATGTTCTGGGATGCTGTGCCCCCTGGCCGTTGCGACTAGCGAGGGCCAACCATCTTCCAGCGCAACTCCCCGACCACAGGCAGTGCCACAGTTTGGACCAGGGCAGTGCCGTTCATCAGCCAGATGGTGTTTGCGCCAGTTTGGTTGTTGCGCCAAACAAGATCGGGTTTACCGTCGTTGTTATATTCACCGACGGCGGAGATTTGCCAGTCAAGGTCCGAGACGGAAGGTATGGCGACGGAAAGAGAGTAAGTCGTACCGTTCATCAACCAGATAGTATTTGCCCCGGTCTGGCTGTTGCGCCAAACGATGTCCGGGGTGCCGCTGCCGTCAAAATCGCTGTCGCCGCTGCCGTAGATATTCCAGCCGCTTGCGGAGACCGAAGGAAGATTGATGACCTCGGTGACGAGCACACCGTTGAGTAGCCAGAGTACGTTGGCACCGGTGGTGTAGTTGCGCCAGATGATATCCGGGCTGCCGTCGCCGTTAAAGTCGCCTGCTCCCCGCAGGTGCCAGTCGCCTGTGACGGTCTCGGATAGAGCGGCGCTAGTCAGATAAGTCGCTCCGCGCATCAGCCAGACGGAGACGCTCCCCCGCTGCGTATTTTCGGGGCTCGATCCGTTGTTGTGCCAGAGAATGTCGGTCTGGCCGTCGGCATTGAAGTCGCCCGTGCCGGCGATGAACCAGTTCAAATCGGACACCAGCGGCAAGGCGACGGTACTCGTGTAGGTCGTGCCATTGAGATACCAGAGGACATTTTCCCCGGTCTGATTGTTGCGCCAGAGAATATCGCCGCCGCCGTCGCCGTCAAAATCGCCGTCCGCCGCCGGGGTGCCGCCCGCAACCGCAAACCAGGGCTCGCTGGAGAACACTCCGTCCGGCCGCAGAGGCGGACCGCTCGAAGGGTGCATTTGCGGCTCGGCAGCGAAACCCACAGAACATCCGACGATCGCAGCGCAAAGCCATAGTGAAAATGCTAGCCTTTTGATACCCATAGCCGATGCCAGAACGCTAGAGGGACGGTGGTATTATCGGATGACTTGGGTCAAATTGCAGCAAGAATCCGCAAAATATATGAGGCGCTATCACACGATTGCTTGCGCCGTTACCTCAAAGATGAGAGCAAAAGTCCTATCAGCAAAGGCGAAATCGGCTTCCTTTCACTCTCGTTTGGCAGAAGCATCTCAAAAAAGTACAGCCAGTTGACGCGCGCCTCAGCGCGGGCTCTCCAGCTTCCAATCGGGGGAGGCCACAGCAGGTAGTGCGGCCGTGCTGCTCAAGGCAGTGCCGTTCATCAGCCAGAGCGTGTTGGCACCGGTCGTGTAATTGCGCCAGACGAGATCCGGCTTGCCGTCGCCGCTGTAATCGCCGAAGGCAGAAATCTGCCAGCCGACGTTGGGGGATACCGCAGGCAGCGACACAGCCGCACTGAACGTGGTGCCGTTCATCAGCCAGAGCGTGTTGGCACCGGTCACTGCATTGCGCCAGACAATGTCCGGGGTGCCGTTGCCGTCGAAGTCACCGTCGCCGCTGCCATAGATGTTCCAGCCTGGATCGCCCACGCTCGGCAGGGCCGAAGTCTGCAGCAGATTGGTACCATCCATCAGCCACAGGGTGTTGGCCCCCGTCACGTAATTGCGCCAGATGATGTCCGGGCTGCCGTTGCCGTCGAAGTCTCCCGCCCCGCGAATGTGCCATTCGCCGTCGACCACACTGAGCAGATCGACGGTGCTCAGATAAGTGGAACCGTTCATCAACCAGACAGCAATCCGACCCTGCTGTGTGTTGGTGGGACCGGGTTTGTTGTTGCGCCAAAGAATATCGGTATTGCCGTCACCGTTGAAATCGCCCGTGCCCGCGATGAACCAGTTCAGATCGGTCACTGCGGGGAGGGCCACTGCCGAAGCATAGCTGGTGCCATTCATCAGCCACAGGACATTGGCTCCCTTGCTGGCACTATTTCCGCGCAGTCGCCAGACGATATCCGGAGTACCGTCGCTGTTGAAATCGCTATTGAGAGCAGGCAGGGCAGGTGCAGTAGGAGGTGTTGCGTTTGGAACTATGCCCGGCACTATTTCCGGTGGAGCAATCGATCCTTCAGGTTGGAGGGTGGGGCCGACGGGGGCTTCAGGCGTCGGTCCAGCGGCCCCGGCAATCGTCGCATTCAAGGCAAATGCAGCAGCGATCAGGGGCAGACAAACTAACCGTTTCGAATCCATATCTTTCATCCTTTGAGAGTTCGCGGCCAGGTTGGGCCGAATCCTTCAATAACTAAACTATGCAATTGCCCGTAGAATACATTGGTCGTTTTCAGTAAGTCAACACTTGCATCACATCCACGAACTATTTTGAAGTTAATAAACATAACGTCGGCGTGGCGACCAACGCCAAAGCTAATATAGATCGCTCACTAAGTAGTAATAAAGCTCAAGAAGTAAACGTCAGAAATGCCAGACGCGCCGCGCCGATACAGCCGGCTTCGTTGCCCAATTCGGCCTGCAACAGCTGCAACCAGGGCCGCTTGATGATCGAGCGGCGGTCGATTTCAGCCTCGGCCTCGGATAGGAAGTAAGGGCCGCTTTTGCTTACCCCGCCGCCAATCACCACCGCCTCCGGGTCGAGCAGGTTCACCAGACCGACCAGGGCGTAGCCCAGGTCGCGCCCCACCTGCCGCCAACATTCGAGCGCCTGGGGGTCACCTGCTGCCGCCCGCTCGCCGAGCACCGCGGGGTCAAGCCCGAAGCGGCGGGCGATGGCGGGGGCTGCAATAAATTGTTCCAGGCAGCCGCTGCTGCCGCAGTTGCAGCGCGGACCGCGCGGATCGAAAACCATGTGGCCCAACTCGCCCCCCAGGCCGTGGGCACCGGTCAATAGCCGGCCATTGTGAATGAGGCTGCCCCCCACGCCGGTACCCAGGGTGATGAAGATGACGTGGCTGAAGCGGCTGGCGCTGCCGAGCCAGTTTTCTCCCAAACCGGCCAGGTTGGCGTCGTTGCCCAGCGCCGTCGGCAGGCCGGTCTTCTCCTCCAGCAGGCGGGCCATCGGCACGTCGCGCCAGCCGTCGAGGTTGACGCAGGTGTACACCAGCCGGCCGTCGGCATCGACCAGCCCCGGTACGCCCACTCCAAGAGCGACAGCTTCCCCTCCGGGATCGAGCACCGCTACCAGAGCGCTCAGGGTTGCGAGCACCGCCTCGGGGGTGCTCGGCCGGGGGGTTGCGATCGTGGCGCTCGCCAGTTCCCGGCCCTGTCCGTCGTAACGGCCGGCTTTGATGGCGGTACCCCCGAGATCGATGGCGACGACCGAGTCCATGCTAGGAGCCGGGTTGAGGGTTGAAGCGGCGGGGCCGCTCGATGCGCGGGCGCTCGGGGCGGTCCCCTGTCCGGTAGGGCCGCTCTGCGGCGGCGGGGGAATCCCCTTGCCGGTCGCGCCGCCGGCTGGGATTGCGCTGGATGCGCGGCAGGCGCGGCTGCAGGCCCTCGCGCCGCTGGCTGAGTTCGTGGTGCAGTGTGGCTGCATCCATGGCCGCGAAGGTGGACCAGCTGCGGTCGAGTTCGTCGAAATTTTCGTAGAGCAAGCGTTTGGGCGGCGATGGCGTGCCGCTCAACCCCCAGACAGCGACCACGTGGTGCTCCTCGATGCGATAAGCCCGCAGCACGAGGGTATCGTCCACCTTGCGCTCGCAGATCAGCAGCGTCGGTTTCATACTCCTGCCCAGAGTTCTCCAGCCATCGTAGCAGCGCAGGGGTTCACGGACTGCCCGGTCCGTTGCGGTTGAACCGCTCGACGCCGCCGACCACATCGGTGACTTGATCGGGGCGACCGTAGGCATTGGTGCCCCAATTAAAATCATCCACCCGCAACTGAAAGCCGCCGGTCTGGCGCACTGGGTTGTAAGTGATCGACAGCGAGTAGGTGCGCCGATCAAGACTGACCGTGTAGAAGGTATCGACGGCGCGCCCGAAGGTCAGATCGATGCCGGTCTGCACTCCAAAGCGCAGGGGACCGTAGATCTGCTGGATGATGCCGGCGAACACTTGCTCGCGCGAAGCCACCCGGTCGAACAAAAAGGGCGATTCGCCGTTCACAAAACCGTTGTTGTACGAAAGGTTGAGGGCGGTGTAATCGAGAAAGTCGCGGCTGAAGCGGCCCAAAATGCCGAACAGGCTCACGCGCCCCCCCAGGTAGCCCTGGCTGTCGCCGCTGGAGTACCACGACTGGACAAGGGTAGTCCCCACATCGAGAAACAAACCGGGGGTGACTGGTACTTGCGTAAATCGCAGGGTCTCGCGCGATAGTGGTAGAAACTCCGCCTGCAGCAGGGTGATGGTCTTTGAAAGCGAGCCTGCCACGCGAAAGCGGCTCAAATCCGGCTGCCTGTCCAGTTGCGGCTGATCGCTGTTGGCGGAGATGAGCGCGGCGTTGGCCTGGTAGGAAAGCCGCACGCCCGAGCTTCCGAGGGTGATCAGCGACGAATCGAGGGTGATGCCGAGGTTGGATTGGGCCGTCTGAAAGCCCAGCAAATAGTTAAAAAAGCGCTCCCGGTACGCGTAACTAAAAGTCAGCGTGTGGTCGCCGACGGGGACGATGTGTTCGAGGCGGGCGCGCACGCGATTTTCAAGATCGTCGAGCACCAGGCCGTTGATCTCGGAGAACAGGCGGGTGAGTTGGCCGTTGTCGTACTCGACGCTCAATTTGTTCTGCAGACCAAAATTTTTGGGATCCAAGAAGCTGTTGGAACTGAGGGCCTGCTGAATGTACAGCTGGGGTGAGATTTGAAAAGTGATGTTCTTGGCAAATTCGACATAAAGGTTTTGCTGGTAGTAGACGCCGCCTTTGTCGAGAAAGTCGGAGCCGACTTCGTAGGGGGGCTTGCGCTTTTCGTTGTCGATCACGCTCTCGATGGCCGGAAAGGGCATCGCGAAATTTTGATCAAAAAAAAGCGTCCCCGAATCGATCATCAGGCGGTTGCTGCCCGGACCGATTTCGCGCAACGTCGCCCGCGCGCTCACCAGCTCCAGTTCGGGCGGGTCGAACTGGTCGGGGGTGACGCGCAGATCCTCCGCGCGCCAACCTTCGGCGTTGAACACGATGCGCTTGGCCTCGAAGCGCAAGATGCCGCCCCGGGGCTTGGGCGGGGGCGGCAGCTCGGAAGCCCCGGTCAGATCGGCGGCCAGGGGCGTGTTGATGCGCACTTTGCTCTCGGCCTTGGTGTCGATGCGGCCGGTGGCATTGAGCAGGACGCCTTCTTTGCGGGCAAAGTTGTATTCCATGCGCGTACCGGCGATGCGCTGTTCGCCCTGCACCAGCTTGACGTTGCCCTCGGCAACGGCCAGGCGGGTGTCCAGATTGACCTGCATCTGGTCGGCGCTCAACAAAACCTCGCGCAGGCGCATCTTGACGTTGCCCCGGGCGGTAAAGACCCGATTGATCTGGTCGTACTGCTGGGTGTCGGCATCCAGGAAAACCTCCTCGCCAGGCTTGAGCGCGCCGCCTACGGGCACCCCCTCCTCGCGCGGCTGCAGGGCGGTGTTGTCGATGCCGGCAGAAAGATCCTGGGCCTGGCCCGCCCCCTGGGCCTGCAGATCGCGGGCACGCTCAGGGGGCGGATTTTCGGCGGGCGCCTGGGGATCCGCCTGGACCAGACGCACCAGGGGCGGCGGTGCGGGCGGCAGAGCCGGAAGGTACGGCATGAACACTCCTGCTGCATGAACTCAGCATACCGAATCAGGGCTCTGCTAGCTTAAAGCTGGTTGAGACGGAGGATAGACCGATGACAGTCCAGTTTAGACACATCATGCTGATGGTCCCGGACGTGATGGCGGCGGCGAAATTCTACAGCGAAGGCCTGGGGCTGACCGTTAAGACGGCCTCGCCCGGCTGGGGCGAGGTGGAGACCGGGGGAACCATTCTCGCTTTGCACTACGCAGAAAATCCTCACCCGGCCGGCGCTTCGCCGATTCTCAGCTTCGTCGTCGATGACCTGGGGGCTACTATGGCGTCGCTCGAAGCCCTGGGAGCGAGGCTCGAAGGTCGGGTTCGCGAGCCCTCCTTCGGCAAGGTGGCGGCGATGCGCACGCCGGACGGCCATTTGCTCAGCTTGTTGCAGCCCGCCCCGGTCGGGGCCGCCATCGGCTCGGGCGCGCATTGAGTTCAAAAATTCGGGTGTCGGCGAACCAACGCTGACACCTGACATCTCTCTACTGCCCGCCGCCCCGGCCGGGGTTGCGGCTCGGATCCCCGGACAGGAAGCCGAAGGCGAAGATGGCCACAAACAACAGCACGACGATCGTGACAACCCACTTAAGAACTTCCATCTGGGGACCCGAATTATTTCTTAAACAATGATAAAGCACCGCCCTAATTTTGGAGATACTCCCGAATGCCGGTGGCCAGGTCGGTTAGCGGCATCTGCAATTCGCCGCTGAAGGGTCGCTCGGCGGTGATGTTGTCCTCTTGAAGCATCGTCAGTTGATCGGCGGTAATGGGCAACAGTTGTGGGGCGACGGCGCTACCCAGGGCGACAGCGGGCTGCACGAGGGCGATTGGAATCGAGACGAAGGGTTTGCGCACGCACAGGTGCCGGGCCAGCAGCGCCAGAATCTCGCGCAGGCTCAACTGCTCGGGGCCACCCACTTCGAGGATGCGGCCGTCGAAGCTCGAGCTGGTGGTGCAGCGGGCGATCACTTCGGCTAGATCTCTGACCCACAAGGGTTGCAACTTGTGGGTGCCGGGGCCGATGACCGGAATAAAGGGCGGCTTGCGCACCAGATCGTTGGCCAGCAGATTGATAAATTCGTCTCCCGGACCGAAAACCACGGAGGGACGCAAGATCACCCAGCTCAGTCCCGAGGAGCGCACCAGGGCTTCGGTGGCCCACTTGGTCTGGTGGTAGCGGGCTGTGGCACCGGGCCGAGAACCGATGGCGGAGATGTAGACGAATTTGCGCACTCCGGCCTCGGTCGCAGCCGCAAGCAGGTTACGGGTGCCCTCGACATGGATGCGCTCGAAGGTGACCGTCGGCGGCAGTTCGCGGATGATCCCGACTAGGTGGACAATCTCGTCTATCCCGGCGCAGGCGCGGACAAGGGAGGCTTTGTCGGCCAGATCGCCCGTGGCCAGGTCCACCTCCAGAGCTTTAAGCGCACAGGTGTCCGCCCCCGAGCGCACCAGAGCGCGTACAGCAAGGCCGCGCTCGCGCAGCGTTCGAGCGGTGTGCGAACCGATAAAACCGGTGGCGCCGGTAAGCAGAATCATAGATTCAACGATGCCACACCGGGAGGGATTTGGCGCTTCAGGCGGGTTCGAGGCCGCAGGAGCGCAAAAGCATCGCCAACACCGAACGCTTCCAGTGTTCGTACTGTTCGGGGTCGTCGAGGATCTCCGAGTAAAAACTCTGCATATACTGCATCTGGGAGAAGTACGAGTAGCACAGCAGCATCCCCGCCATGAGCGTGCGGCTCACATCGCAGTCGGGACGCAGCTGACCCTGCCTCTGGGCCACCTCGAAGTAATGAACCACCTGCTCGAAGGTCTGGCGGCGAAAACCGAGGTTGCTCAGCTGGTTGCCTTCTCCGAGCACCTCCCAGCTGATCAGCCGCACGTAGACGCGGTGGGTGGCCAGAAAATCAAAGTACGTATGGAGCAGCCGCTCCAGCATCGCGGCGGGGGGCAGGTCCGTCTGCAGCACGTGGCGGCTCATCTCGATCATCGGCTTGAGGTGCTTTTCGAGCACCGCCTGGTACAGCCCTTCTTTGCTGCCGTAGTGATAGTAGATCATGCGCTTGTTGATGTGAGCGACGCGGGCAATCTCATCGACGCGCGTGCCCATAAACCCCAACCGAGCAAAAAAGTACTCCGCCGTCTCCAAAATGCGCTGGGCGGAGTTGCTGCAGGTTTTGTCGGAGACCGGTTCTGGGGTTGAATTCATTGTGGTGAGCATCGTTCTGGCGGTCCAGGTGCATCAAAAGCAATTGCCAACAGTTTTGCATACTCGGCAGTCTATCGTACGGCATAGACGCCCGGCGGCCAAAAGCGATGGCCTGTACTACGATCGATCCTGGGGGTGCGGCTCATCGTCATCTTTCACAAGCTCACCTGATTTGCCCATTGTGCTGCTAGCCGACCTCAGTGCTGAAACGCGCGGATTGCTGGGCTGGGCGCGCCTTTGCACTCAGCTGGCGTCCTTTGCCCAGACCAAGGCGGCCAAGGGCGAATGCGAGGCGCTGTTGCCCTTCGAGGCGCGCAGCGAAGCCGAAAACTGGCTGCAGCGCGCCGAGGAGGCCCTGCGGCTGGCCGAGAGTGTCCCGGGCGGCCTCGCCTTTGACGGGGTGCACGACATTGCCTGCGACGTCGAGCGCGCCGAACGGGGGGGGCTGCTCACCGGTGAAGCGCTGCTGGCCCTTGCCTCGACCCTGGCAGCTGCCCGCCGCCTGCGCCGGGTGATCGAAGAGCATGGCGCCCAGGCGGCGGAACTGGCGCTGTTGGTGGTCGAAGTGCGTACTTTTCCGGAGTTGGAGCAAGAAATTTACCGTTGTATCGACGACACTGGCGAGGTGGCCGACCGGGCGAGCGAGAAGTTGCGCGATCTGCGCTCGGGCCACCGGCGGTTGCGCGCCGAGATCCAGCGGATCTTGTTGCACCTGTTGCAACGGCGGGCCCACTGCTTTCAGGAAAGTCTAATCGCCCAGCGGGGCGAACGCTTCGTGGTGCCGGTCAAAGTCAGCCACCGCGATCAGGTGCCGGGGATTGTCCATGACTCCTCCGCCAGCGGTCAGACGTTGTTTGTCGAGCCGATGGCGGTGATCGACACCACCAACCGCCTGGTCGAAGGGATGCGCGCCGAACAGGCCGAAATCGAGCGCCTCCTTGCAGAACTGGCCGCTCTGGTCGCTGAGCGGGCTGTGGAGTTGTTGCACCTGCACCGGGTGCTGGTCGATCTCGACCTGACGGCGGCCCGCGCCCGCTACGCAAGCTGGCTGGGGGCGGTGCGCCCTCGCTTCGGCGGGGGCGGCTGCGGGCTGGTACAGGTGCGCCATCCGCTTTTGGTCTGGCAGGAGCGCCACGAGCAGGGTACCCCGGTGGTCGCTGTAGATCTGCCCGTCGACCCGGCGGTGCGGGCGGTTGTGATCACCGGCCCCAACACCGGCGGCAAGACGGTGATCCTCAAGACCCTCGGCCTGGTGGTGCTGATGGCCCAGGCGGGGCTATTCGTGCCCGCCCGCGAGCCGGCGGTGCTGCCCTGGTTCGACCGGGTGCTGGCCGACATCGGCGACGAGCAGTCGATCGAGCAAAATTTGTCCACCTTCTCCGGCCATATTCGCCGCATCGTGCGGATTCTGGCGGCCCTCACCCCCGGGGCGCTGGTGTTGCTCGACGAGGTGGGGGCCGGTACCGATCCCCAAGAAGGCGCCGCCCTCGCCCGCGCCCTGCTGGTGCACCTGGCCGAGCGGGCGGGCCTGGTGCTCGCCACCACCCACTACGGCGAACTCAAAGCGCTCAAATACACCCAGTCCCACTTTGAAAACGCCTCGGTCGAATTCGATCTGGCCACCCTCTCGCCCACCTATCGTCTGCTGTGGGGTATACCGGGGCGCTCGAACGCCCTGGCGATTGCCGAGCGGCTCGGGCTCGACGCGCAGGTGGTGGCGGCGGCCCAGGCGAGCCTGGGCGAGGGCGACGTCGAACTCGATCGGGTGATCAGCGCTCTGCAGGAGCAGTTGCAGGCCCAGGAGGAGCAGGTGCGCTCCACTACCCGATTGCGGGGTGAAGTTGAGCGGCTGCAGTCGGATTTGCTCAGGCAGCAGGTGCTCCTTGACGCGCGCGAGGCGACCGCCCGCGCCCGCCAGGACCAGCAGGTGCGCGAGGCGGTGGCTGAGGCCCGCGCCGAGGTGGCCCGGGTGATCCGCACGCTCCAGCGCGGCGATGCCACCGCCCAGCAAGCCCAGCAGGCTTCCGAGGCGCTCAGGGCCATTGGCGAAGCGTACCGGGGCGAGGAGCCCGCAGCCCCGGCCGAGTACCGCCCCCAACCGGGGGACAAAGTCGAGATTATTCCGCTCGGCCAGATGGGTGAAGTACTGAGCCCTCCCGACAACGGCGATCAGGTGCGTGTGCAGGTGGGCGTGCTCAAGCTCACCGTTTCTGCAAGCCAACTGCGGCGACCCGGCAGCCCGGCGCCCCGGCCGAAGCCGCGGCCCCCGGCCGAAGTTCCCCGTCCTCCTGCACCGCCCAAGCAAGAACCGCTGGTGCGCACCGAAGCGCAGACCATCGATCTCAGGGGGCGTCGCGTCGCGGAGGCAGAAGCGGTTCTTGAACCGGAACTGAACCGCCAGCGCGGGCCGCTCTGGGTGATCCACGGCCACGGTACCGGCAAACTGCGCGACGGCATCCACGAAATTCTCGAACGCCACCCACGCGTCGCCCGCTTCGAATTTGCCGATCGCACCGAGGGCGGCAACGGGGTGACAGTGGTATTTCTGAAGTAATGCCAGACTGGCTATAGTATGCGCCCTGGAGGTGGAAATTGGGCATTGGGATGGGGAACACCGCGAGTCTCGATGGCTTCCTCGGAGGAGAGCACCAGTTCGCGCAGGCGGGCGAGCAACTCGGCGGGGGCGTCCTGCCACAACTGGCGCTGGTGGGCTTCGAGCAGCCGCTCGGCCATATCCCGAAGCACCCAGGGATTTTTGGCGCGCACGAACTCCTGCACCGCCGGGTCAAATAGATAGCGCTCAGCCACTCCCCGGTACATAAAATCTTCGACACAGCGGGCGGTGGCGTCGTAGGCGAACAGATAATCGACCGTCGCCGCCAGTTCAAAGGCCCCCTTGTAGCCGTGGCGCAGCATGCCCGCGATCCATTTGGGATTGACCACCCGCGAGCGATAGACCCGGGAGACCTCTTCACTCAGGGCGCGGACTTTCGGATTTTGGGGGCGGGAGTGATCACCGAAATAGGTCTTCGGTTGACGGCCGGCGAGCACCCGGGAAGCCGCGGTCATCCCCCCTTGAAACTGGTAGTAATCGTCCGAATCGAGCAGGTCGTGCTCGCGGTTGTCCTGGTTGTGGAGCACCGCCTGGATCCGGCGCAACCGGCGCGCGAGGGCGGCGGGGGCGGCCACCCCGTCGCCTTTGCCTGTGTAGGCGTAGCCGCTCCAGTTCAAGTAGGCGCGCGCCAGATCCGCTTCGTCCCGCCAGGCTTGCGAGTCGATGAGCCCCTGCAATCCGGCGCCGTAGGCCCCGGGTTTGGGACCGAAGACCCGAAACAGCCCATCGCCCGCGGCCGCTTCTTCGCGCGCCGCGGCGGCAAGCGGGTTGTCCTCATCCGGCTCGTCCAGGCGGGTCACAGCCAGCACCGCGCTATGGAACAAATCGATCAGGTTCGCGAAGGCATCGCGAAAAAAGCCCGACACGCGCAGGGTGACATCGACGCGGGGTCGGCCGAGGGTGCCGACCGGCAAAATCTCAAAATCGATCACCCGGCGGGTGGTCCGGTCCCACACCGGCTGCACCCCAAGCAGGGCGAGCGCCTGAGCCAGATCGTCGCCGCCGGTGCGCATCGTGCTGGTTCCCCAGATCGACAGACCGATCTCGCGGGGGTACTCGCCGCAATCTTGGGTGTAGCGCTCGACGAGCGCCTCGGCCGCCCGCCGCCCGACATCCCAGGCGCTCGGGCTGGGAAGCGCCCGCAAATCAACCGAAAAAAAGTTGCGCCCGGTGGGCAGTACCTCCGGCCGGCCCCGCGTCGGGGCACCACTCGGACCGGGCGGCACAAAACCACCGGCTAGGCCATGCAGCAGGGCGGTGATTTCGTCGGTGGTGGCAGCCAGGGCCGGATCGAGAAAGGCGCGCACCCAACCCAGCACCGCGCAGGTGGCGGGCAAACCCTCCGGGAGCACCGGCAGTTGGGCAAGCAAGTCGTGCCCGAACGCTTCGAGCTTTTCGATCGCATCGCCCACCGTGCGGCAACCGGACAGGGCTGCGCCGCCGTAGGGCAAGGCGCCGTCGGCTGCGAGCGGGTCAAATTCAAGACCTAGATCGCGGGCGAGGGCCTGGGTGAGGCCGGGGCGTCCGTTGCTTCCCACCCGCGCCAGGGCCGCAAGCAACCCGAGGCGTTGCTCGCCGGTGGGCGGACGGCCTAGAATGTGCAAACCGTCGCGGATTTGTGCTTCTTTTAGTTCGCACAGATAGCCATCGGCGAGGGTGAGAAAGGCAGGCAAATCCGCTTCAGAGGGAGGCTCGGCCCGGCCGAAGTCGCGGTGCAGCTGGGTCCGGCGAATGAGTTCGGCAAGCCGGGAGCGAATGACCGGCAGCCGATCGGGGTCGAGGCTGGCCGCTTCGTGGTATTCGTCTATTAAGTTTTCGAGATCGAGCAGGTCGCCGTAGGTCTCGGCCCGGGCCATCGGCGGCGTCAGGTGATCGACGATCACCGCCTGGGTGCGCCGTTTGGCCTGGGAACCTTCGCCTGGATCGTTGACGATAAACGGGTACAGGTGGGGCATCGCACCAAAGACCGCCTCCGGGAAGCATTCCGGCCCCAGGGCGTTGGCCTTGCCGGGCAACCATTCGAGGTTGCCGTGCTTGCCCACGTGCACGATCGCCTGCGCCCCCCAGATGTCGCGCAGCCAGTGGTAAAAGGCAAAGTAAGGGTGGGGAGGCTCCAGGTCCGGGGCGTGGTAGCTGAAAGCAGGGTCGGCGTCGTAGCCGCGGGCAGGTTGGATGCCCACGAATAGATTGCCGAAGCGCACTCCGCTGACCGGCAGCCCCTGCGGGCGCCCGCCCCACTCACCCGGCGGCGGTCCCCAGCGACTGCGCACCTGCTCCTGCACCGCCACCGGCAAAGTTGCAAAAAAGCGTTCGTAATCGTCAAAAGGTACCCACTGCCCGAGTGGGCGCCAGTCGAAGCCCTCAGGGTCGTTGGTGAGACCCGCCGTCAGCTGTGCCATCAGCGCGTCGCCGTCGGCAGGCAGTGGCCGAGGGCCGGTATCGTAGCCTACGGCGGCGAGGGCGGCGAGGATGGCGGCGCAACTGGCGGGAGTGTCGAGGCCGACGCCGTTGGCGAGCCTGCCGTCGCGGTTGGGGTAATTGGCCAGCACCAAGGCGATGCGGCGGCGAGGGACGGGCGTGCGGCGCAATGTCACCCAGCGTGCTGCCAATGCCGCCACGAAGGCCACCCGGTCTGGCTCCGGCCGGTAGCTGCTCAGCGGCGCTTCGAGGGACGCAGCCACCGATGCAGCGTGCTTAAAGGAGACGGCGCGGCCGACGATGCGGCCATCGACCTCCGGTAGAGCGATGTTCATCGCCACGTCGCGCGCCCAGAGCCCGGCGGTACCGGCCTGCCAATCATCGCGGGTGCAGCCTGCGAAGATCGCCTGAATCACCGGCACATCAAGGGCCGCCCAGAGATCCGGCGGCTCCGCCCCGTCCGATTCACCGGGCAGGCGGGCCAGCGAAAAACTGGTCGTGTTGATCAAACACTGCACATCCGTAAGCAGCGATTTGAGCTGGGCTGCGGCGTCCGGATCGCGCAGCGAATTGACAAAAATCGGGCGCGCCTGCAGATCGCGTGCGTCGAGCGCCGCGCACAGCGCATCGATGGCCGCCGTGTTGCCGCTCAACAGGTGGGCGCGATAAAAAAGCACCCCCACCGGCGCTCGTCCCGGTCGGGGTGTGCCTCCCCATTCGTACAGGCCGCTGCGGGGTGTTTCCACCGGCGGGCCAGGATCGAACGCGCTCCCCAAAGCACAGTCGCAGAGCAGTTGCAGAGCGCGACCGAGATTGAGCGGACCACCGGCGCGGCAGTAGCGCCAGAGCCGTTCGGCCACCACCAGATCCACCGTCGAGCACGCGAGCAACTCCAAATCGGGCTGCTCGTCGCCCGGCAGCACCGCCAGAGCGATACCACGTTCGCGCGCCAGCGCGCAGACCACCTCCAGCCCGTAGGACCAGTAAGCCCGGCCGCCCAAAAGCCGCAGCACGATAGCCCGGCTGTGGGCCAGGACCGTCTCGGCGTAGTGGTCGATAGCCACCTGCTGAGATAGCTGCAGCAGGCTTGCCGCCCGCACGGGGCCCAGCCCAACGGGCAGATGCTCAAGAGCGGCGGCGAGCGCCTGAATCTCGGTATCGGCTGCGCTCAAAAAGATAAGCGGCGCCGCCGTCTGCTCCATCAGGGTAGTCCCCTGGCCTTGCGGTTGCCAGCTGCCCGCCGTTGCCGAAGTGCGATGCATAGAGGGTTAGCTTAGCACGCCCGCACGCTGGCTTATTCGCCGCCAGAACTCATCGCCTTGAGCACCGCCTGGGTGCGGTTGGTGGCGCTGAGCTTGGCGAAGATACGGCTCATATGGTTTTTGACGGTGTTGACGCTCAAATAGAGATGATCGGCAATCTGCTGATTAGAAAATCCCTGCTGAATCAGTTGCAAAATCTCGCGCTCGCGGCGGGAGAGCGACACGGCCTGGGTGCCCCCGGCGCGGTGGTCTGGAACCACCGGCGAGGCAGTAATCTGGGGCGATTGGTTCGATTCAGGCAGCGTCCGGGTGCCCTCGCAGGCCGGATCGACCCACCGCTGTCCCAGGGTGGTTTTACGCATCGCCCGCAGCAGAACCGAGACCGAAGATTGCTCAGTCCAAAGGCTGTCGGCCCCCGACTCCATGAACCTGGTCGCACCTTCAAGGTTCGCGCACAAAAGCACGACCAGTAGGCGCAACTGCGGAGACCAGGCTCGCAGATTCTGAACGATTTGATGCTCGAAAGGCCCAATAGAACGCACTTCAAAGATGACAAAGTCGATAGGAGTCTGCGTAAATATTTCGCGGCTGATCGATCCGGTGGTTACATGCAAAACCAGATCCAACGGTGTGCACTCCTCAATGAGCTTTTTGAGTGCATAAGCTGTGAGCGGGTGATCGGATATGACCGCAACCCTGGCGCTGTCATGTTCCGTGGGTGAACGAGACATAATGTAACTCCATTGGCTCATGTCGATTGCGGATAAATGCATTATTCCGTAGATGGCAATGCTTAGACTCCTCCTTCGGAGTGAATTAGACCGACAGACGACGTATCATTCCTCCTGTGCCTCCTGTGGAGCGCCCTTTGCGCTTCTGCAGAATGCCGAAAGGCCTTGCGGAATTTTAAAGATGACTCTCCGTTAGTTCGTCAAGCACCGTCGTGGATGTACAGAAAGATTGCTGAAAAGATTGCTGAAGGTAGTAACTTGGTCACCCCCTCTTGAATACAGCGAATCACTCGACAGTACCGATGAAGGCGCTCGGACCCGCGGAAACACTAGAATAGGCCCGATATAGCAAAACTAGTCGAATATATTGGCGAGGGCACTGCAGTAGCCAGGTGTGCAGCAGATAAACAGCGTAGCGCCCCAACAAAAGCTGCCGACGCAGGCGCCAACCAGAAAAAGTAGCCTAAACATCCAACCAGCAAGAGTCACAGGGAAGGGTTTAGAATAATTAATACAATACCGCTTCGCAAAATATCTGTAGCAATTGCTACAAAATGTCGTCTCTCCGCGTCTCGCCTGCCCGGATCGACGAGAATGCATGCATTTGGTCGCGCCATAAGGGCCGCTTGAAGGTCAGGAAGGGCTGAGTCAAGAATCGGTCCCCGCGGGGTACGTGTAAATTGCATAGTAAATTCAGATGCGCCGGATCGTGGTGGACAGTAGCCATCCCGGCAGCAGGGCTACCAACAGCAAGATCAGGCCCCAGGTCAGCGGATCTTCGATAGCGCGGGCGGCAGCGGAACCGACCCGGTGGACCAGGCAGATCCAGCTGCCGATAATCGCCACCATGCCGATAACCACGTCCCAAAAGCCGCCGTTGCGAAACAGCACCACCCCGAAGGGCAGTGGAAACGGCGGCCAGGGGCGCAGGCCCGGCCAGGTGAACCCATCGCACGCCAGGTGGGAGGTGTAGCCTACGAACACGGCCAAGGCCAGGCTCCCACTCGCTCCCAGCCAGGGCACACTCACCAGCAAGGCCGCCCAAAACGTATGCATCCAACCGCGGCGGCCCAGATTCCGCTCCAGCAGGCGGCTCAGCAGCGGCACCTGCAAGCCCAACCAGGAGGTGGGGCAGTCGATATCGGCGAGTACCCCGGCCACCGATACCGCCGCCAGATGGGACCAGTCGACCGGCAAAGACCAGCCCTGGGTCTGGGTCACCAGACCCAAAGCCAGGTAAGCCAGGTTGGCGATGGCCACATGGGTGCCGCCGTTCATTGCAGTTTCCGCTTCAAAGGTGCACCAGGCTGCGTGGGGAAGTCAGGATGCGCAAAGGCCCGGAGGGACTGTCCCATTAAATCCCACTTTGGGGAATGGCTCGACCGAGAACGGTCCGATGCGGTTTTCCCTTCGATGGGGCAGGGAGACGAGCGGCGCCTGGCAAAAGTTCTCTAAACCAGCAGCTGCTGAACGCGCTCGCACAGGGAAGCGGCGGTCAGGCCATTAAAGGCCATCAGTTCGCCCGGGCTTGCGGTGGTCTCGCCGCGCTTCCAGCAGAAAGTTTCGCGTCGGCGGGCCTGTGAGCGCAGGAATACCGGTTCGAGCATGCCGCCGGCGCCGCCGGTGACTCCGACGAGCACTTCGGCGCCGAACAGCCGCTCAAAACCCTCGTCGCTGAGAAATTCGCCGTCCGCTTTGGAGCAACTTTGCCAGGCAACGTCGCTGGGCCGGTAGAGCCGCCGCGGGTTGACCACCGAGACGATCCGGCCGGCGATGCCCAGCGCTGCGAGCGATTGAGCGGCTTCGAAGACCGGCAGCAGGGCCATGTCCCCGACCACGGCAAAGGTGACCCGGGGCGTCTCACTGCTCTGGAGTAGAGTGATCGCTCCCTCGGCCAGGGCTTGACGGCCTTGATCGAGGGTGATGCGCACCGGCAGGGGCGTCTTGCTGGCAAAGATGGCGATACCCTTGTTGACGGTACCCAGAGCCCAGGCGTAGGTCGCCTGGATGCTGTTGGCATCGACGGGAAATACCGGATAGACGTTGCCGTTGCGCATCAGGGCGGCAAAGTAGTTTTCGATCTCTGGCCGCTGGTGGGTCCAGCCGTTGCGGCCCTGTTCGAGGGCGCCCGCGGTGAACAGGCAGACGGCCGAGGGGGTGGGGCGGCGCAGTTCGGCCATCGCTTGGGTGACCGTCTGCCAGATGGGCAATCCGTTGATGGCGAACGACTCGTAGGAACACCAGAGGCTGCGGCAGCCCAACAGCGACAGGGCGGCGGCAAGTCCGGCGCAGGCATCCTCGCTGAGAGGTTCGTAGACCTGTCCGCCTGGCTCCTGGTAGTACAGTGCATCGGCGGTGGGGTGCACGATGCGTAGCGCCTGGTTGATGTTGGCGATGCCCGAGGCTTCGTTGCCGTCGGCGTTGCTGACGATAAAGCTGCGGTCGGCGCGGCCGACGGCGGCCACCAGGTTGCCCATAGCTGTGGTCGCCACCTTCGCAGGGCCGCCCACTTCAAACGCTTCGCAGGGCAATTCTCCCAGTTGCGGCAGGGGTCTGACCGACTCGGTGACCGCCACCCGGGCCGCCGGGCCGCCCCCGGCGCGCTCGAAATTGGCGCGCACCAGAGCCCAGGCCTCCGGGGGGAGGGCACGGCTTTGCAGGGCCGAGACAATCTCGGGGTTGTCGAGGGTGTGCTGGGCGTAGAGGTTGTGGGATTTGGCGCCGCGGGCATGTACACCCGCACCTTTGAGCTGTTTGATGATCAGCACGCACAATTTTCCCCCGAGGGCCGCCTGGGCGGACCGGTGGGCGGCGGCGAGCACCGCGGCGGTAAAGGCGAGCCGCTGGGTGAACCCGAAGCCGGTGCTGTCGACGTAAGGGCCGCCCTGCTGGTCTTGATCCTCAAAGGACTTGGCGTCGACAAGGAACACCTCTTCAAAGCCCTGGGCGCGCCAGAGGTCGATCATCGCTTCGTTGCCGACCGTCGAGACCATCGAGTGGTGCTCCTGGCTGAAGCCGTTCCAGACCAGCACCGGCAGAAAGTTGGTGATCTCGGGAAAGGCGGTATGGAAATGGCCGAAGGCGCTCAGCACGTAGGGTTCACCCAGGCCGCCGTCGCCGATGGTGACCGGGAAGAGCGTACCGGGATAGAGTTTCGCCCCTGCCATCGCAAAGTGCTGGCCCTGGCCGAGGGGACCGGCAGGGGAGAGGATGCCGGGGATGAAGCCCGACAGGTGCCCCAGCAGCCCGTGCCTTTCGCGGTAGCGCTCGCGCAGTTGGGTGACCGTCTCGATGCCCATCGCCTCCAGCGAGCGATCGAGGAACATCGCACTGTAGTATCCGGGCGCGTGGTGACCCACTTCGGTCGGCATATTTTTGTGCCCGAGCATGAAGAGCGCCGCCACCGCCTCGGCGCTGCTGGCAAAACCGCCGGGGTGACCGCTGGCCTTGCTTGCAGTGATTTGCAACGTCAAGTAGCGCAGCGCGTCGGCTGCCAGCAGGGTTTGGAAGACCGCCTCGGGATCGGTCGCATCGGCGATGGCCACCTGGCCCTGGGCGATCACCGGCTGCTTGCTGTGGCTCGCAAAAAAGTCGCCGGGTTCGGCAAAGTACTGGATACCTTCGCAAAAAGCGGGCAGGGTGGACAACTGCTGCGGCGTGACGACCATCGAAGATCCTCGAAACTGCAATTCAAGAGCGGCTGGCGGGCGTCTCCTCATAGTACAGCGAGAATTTACCGGCTTTTGTCGCGGGGATCGGCCTCAGCTTGCGGGAAGATCCGCAACTTTCACCCCGCGAATGGCGGCGTCGATGAGTTCCATGGGATGCCTCACGGGTACTGCCTGGCCGGTCAGTTCCAGGTGCTTGCGGATCTGCAGGGTGCAGCCGGGGTTTGCAGAAGCGATAAGCACGGCACCGGTCGCGAGCAGATTCTCGACTTTTTGGCGGCCGAGTTCCTCGCCAATCTCCGGCTGCAGAATGTTATAGACCCCGGCGCTGCCGCAGCAGAGGGCCGCATCCACCGGCTCGCGCACTTGCACTCCAGGAATCTGGGCAAGCAACTGGCGCGGCTGCAGGCTGATGCGCTGGCCGTGCAGCAGATGGCAGGCATCCTGATAGACGACCGCAAGCGGCCCGTCGGCAATCGGTTGGAGGGGGACGAGGATTTTGGCCCAGTACAAAAATTCCTGCACGTCGCGCACTTTGGCGGCAAAGGCGGCGGCCCGCTCGCGGTAGACGGGGTCGTCCGCCAGGATGTGGCCGTACTCCTTGAGGGTGTGGCCGCAGCCGGCGGCGTTGATGATCAGATAATCGACATTGCTGTCGGCAAAACTGTCGATGAGGTCGCGGGCCATCTGCCGGGCCTGTGCGCTCTGGCCCTGGTGCTGGGGAAGGGCCGCGCAGCAGCCCTGGGAGCGGGGGATGACCACCTCGCAGCCGATGGCGGTGAGTACCCGCAGCGTGGCGCGGTTGACCCGATCAAAAAATAGCCGCTGCACGCAGCCGGTGATCATTCCCACCCGAAAGCGCTGCTTGCCCTGGGCGGCCACCCGCTCGGGCATCGGGGCCGCGAAGGCGCTCGCGGGCACTGCAGGAAGAATCGACTCCATCGCCGCCAAACGCGGGGCAAATTTTTGCAGCAGGCCGCTTTTGCGCACCAGCTTCTGCACGCCAAGTTTCTGGTAGGGAATCAGCGCAAGTAGCAGCGGGCGCAACCGGCGCGGGTAGGGCAGCAGGTTGAAGATCAAAGCGCGCAGCAGCCGGTCGGGGACGGAGCGCTCGACGTTGCGCTCCACCTGGGGGCGGGTGGCGGCGATCAGTTGGTCGTACTGCACGCCGGAGGGACAGGTACTCACACAGGCGAGGCAGCCCAGGCAGCTGTCGAAATGACCGGCGGTCGCCTGCGAGAGGGAAATCTCACCCTCGTTGAGCGCGTCCATCAGATAGATGCGGCCCCGGGGCGAGTCCATCTCCGTGCCGAGCACCCGGTAGCTCGGACAGGTAGCGAGGCAGAAGCCGCAGTGCACGCAGGTGTCGATCATTTGCGCATCGGGGGGATGATTCGCATCGAAGGCTCTCGGTACGGCAAGCCGGGGCTGGTTCTCCATTGGTCAACTCGCTGGAATGGCACCTGCTTGCAAGGTACACCCGGGCGGGCACACCGTCCGAGTTCAACCCGGCCCAAAGGGGCGGCAGGCAAAGATTTGCTCCGGATCGAACCGGCGGCGGATGCGGGCCATCAGGGCGGCGGCGCCGGGAGCGATATCCCAAACATCGATGGCGACTTTGAGGGCGCTCGGCGCTTCGAGCACCGTCAGATAGCCACCCTCAGCTCGGCAGAAATGGCGCAGCGCTTCGACTGTGGCGGTATCGACCCTCTCCCAGCGCACCAGCCCCACGCCGCTGCCGCTGCGCAGGCAAAGGCGGGCACCGCGCTCTCGGGCGCACCCCAGCGCTGCCACCACCCGCGCGGGCGGCACGCCGAGCTTGCAGATCACCGCCTCAGGACTCGCCGATTGCCAGAACTGAGTGCGCAGCTGCTCCCAGAGCTTTTTGTCCGCCTCGCCTTCGAGGATATGCGTCCCAAGACCGGGAGCAAGCGCCAACAGCTGGGCGCTTTGCTCGCGCACACTCGCCTCGCTCCCACCGAAGCGGACCAGCAGGCCCGGTTGGTTGTGCAATCCCAACCCGACAAAGGTGCTCTCGTCGGCAACCTCCACCGCGAGGGGTGTCAGGGCTGAGGCGCGTAGCGCCGCCGCCGCGCGCGATAGCGCTTGCGGGAGCTGGGGGCTCAGCACGACTGTGCGCCAGGCTTCGGGCAGCGGATGCAGCCTGAAGGTCAATTGCGAGACGATCCCGAGGGTGCCGTAGGCGCCGGTGAACAGCTTCATCAGGTCGTAGCCCGCCACATTTTTGACCACGCGCCCCCCGGCTTTGACCGGCTTACCGTCGGCGCGCACCACGCCAATCCCCAGGCACATGTCCCGCACGCCGCCGTAGCGGTGGCGCAGCGGGCCGCTGTCGGCGGTGGACAGTATCCCGCCTAGGGAGGCTTGCTCGGGGTAGGCAGGGTCGAGGGCGAGAAACTGGTTGGCCTTGGCCAACTGCGCCTGCAGGGTGACAAAACGGATACCGGCCTCGGCAGTGACGGTCAGATCCCCGGCGGCATGTTCGATGAGCCGGTCGAGTCTGGCGGTGCTCACCAGCAAGTCGGCGTCCGAGGGCAAGCTTCCCCAGCCGAGCTTGGAGCCGCAGCCTGCGGGCAGAACCCGCCAACGATTTTGGTGGGCGCAGCGCATCACCTCCGCGAGCAGTGCGGGGCTGTCCGGCAGCGCCACGGGTGTTTCGGGATTGACACCCGTTTGTTTGAGCAGCAGGGCAGCGGCGGGGGCATATCGAGCGAGTGAACTGCAACCGGCACTGCCCACGATCGTTTCGAGAGTCGGGAAGATCGATCTAGAAATCGCGCTCAAAGCCACCCGGACGTTCAGTGCTTTTCTACTATACGGGGATCAAAACCGTTCCACAGCAGCGAAGCGCGCCTCAGATTCGGCGCGGGCGGCTTCGCCGCAGGTGCGCGGGGTGGGAAAGAGCTTGGTGGGGTTGGCCAGGCCCTTCGGATCGAACACGGCGCGCACCCACTGCATGGTCTCTAGATCTGCCGGGGTGAACATGTCGCTCATATAGCAGCGTTTCTCCGCCCCGATGCCGTGCTCGCCCGAAATGCTGCCGCCTACCGCCACGCAGAGCTTGAGAATCTCGCCGCCTAGGATTTCGACTTTTTCGAGTTCTCCGGCGATCCGCCCGTCGTAGAGAATCAGCGGGTGCAAGTTGCCGTCGCCCGCGTGAAAGACGTTCGCCACCGGATAGCCGTGCTTTTTGCTCAGCAATTCAATCTGCTGAAGGACGCACTGTAGCTTCGTGCGCGGGATCACCCCGTCTTGAACGTAGTAGTTGGGGGCGCGTCGGCCCATCGCGGCAAAGGCGGCCTTGCGCCCCTTCCAGAGTTTGAGCCGCTCGGCGGGGTCGGTGGCGGAGCGCACCGCGCGCGCACCGGCCTCCCGGCAAAGGGCTTCCACCTGAGTACTCGTCGCCTCGACTTCGACTGCAAGCCCGTCCACCTCGACGAGCAAAATCGCCCCGGCGTCGCGCGGGTAGCACTCGGTGGCGACGACGTCCTCGACGGCGTTGATGCTGAGGTTGTCCATGATCTCCATGCCCCCCGGCACGATCCCTGCCGCGATAATCGCCGTGACCGCCGAACCCGCTGCCTCGACGGTGGCAAAATCGGCGAGCAAGACCCGGATCGATTCGGCGCTGCGCAGCAGGCGCAAGGTGATCTCGGCGGCGATTCCCAGAGTGCCTTCGGAGCCGACGAATACCCCCGCCAGGTCGTACCCGGGGCTCTCGGGCACCGGGCCGCCCACATCGACAATTTCACCGTCGGGCAGGACCAGTTTGAGGCCGAGCACATGGTTGGTGGTGACGCCGTACTTGAGGCAATGCACGCCGCCGGAATTCTCGGCAACGTTGCCGCCAATCGAGCAGATGCTCTGGCTGGAAGGATCGGGGGCGTAATAAAATCCAGCGCCGCTCACCGCCTGGGTGACCCAGTTGTTGATCACCCCCGGCTGCACGACCACCTGATGGTTGTCCAGGTCGATGGCCAAAATTCGGTTCATGCGCGCGGTGACCACCAGCACGCACCCTTCGACCGGCAGCGCTCCACCGGAAAGGCCCGTCCCGGAGCCTCTGGCCACGAAGGGCAATCCTTCCCGATAGCACAGCGCGAGCACCCGCGAGGCTTCCTCGGTGGTGCGCGGCAATACGGCGAGGGCAGGGCGCTGTTTGTAACTGGCAAGCCCGTCGCACTCGAAGACCAGCAACTCCTCGGGTGTCCAGACGACGCCGGATTTGCCGACAATCTGTTCCATCTGCTGGGCTATCGCCCGCCAGTTGCGTTTGGCGAGGGTGGGCATTTTGGCCTGATGCGCGCGACTTCTAGATTCAGTGTAGACTCCGGCTTTGGGGAAAAAACCGCTCGGCAAGGCGCGGGCCGCGTCGTGGCCGCAGCCAGACGGCCGGTGGCACCGGACGCGCTCCCCCGGGCACAGAAGCGAACTGGCCGTGTCTTTTGTGAAGTTTCTCTCTATAATGCCAGTGGAACTTCGTTGAAGTTCTTGATGGATTGTTACACTTACCCCGGCTTCTTTCGGGACGGCGCAGTAATCAAAGAGGGACACAGTATGAGCGACAGTCCGGTGGAAGCACCCAGCAGCAAGAATCTCCCGAACGGAAAGGCCGAAAACGGTGATCTCCCGGCGGGCGGCGAGATTGTCCAAGGAAGCGGTGAAGCGCACCTAGAATCGGTCCAGTACCACACAGCCCCGGCGCTGCGCGTCGAGTCGTCCAAGGCGACGCAGCCTGCGGGCGAACTGACGGTGTACCGCACCACCAGAGAGCTCGGTCTGCGGCCGATCTTTCCTTCTGATATCGAGATTTTGCCGGAAACCCCGCTGCCGGAGGGACGTCCCATCGAAAGAAGCAAGCTCAAAATTGTGCACGTGCTGGGTGAAAATCGCCCGGTCACCAAAGACGACGTCGAGATGACGGCTGAGAGCAATCTGCCTGGTCACCGTCCGATCGCCAAGAGCAAATTAAAAATATTGCCCCAGACTTTTTTGCCCAACGGCCGTCCCATCGAGGCGAGCAAGTTCAAAGCCCCCGAGCAGTTGCGCGACAATTTTCCGCGGCCGGTGTTCGCGGATCCAACCCAGGCGGTCACCAACCTGCCGCCGGTTTCCACCCGCCCGGTTTTCAAAAGCGACTTGAAGATCCTCGACACGACGCCGCTGCCCGGCGGGCGCCCCGTCGAGGCGACCGGCCGCTTTCATCCTGAAGGCAACATGCCCTACGGCTACCGCCCGGTCTTCCCAAGCACCGTCGAGGTGGCCGAGAATCTGCCGACAATCAACAACCGCCCGGTCTTCAAAGGCGGCCTGCCCGTACCCGAGCACAGCCCGCTTCCCAACAACCGGCCCATCGCCTCCAACGCGATCGAAGGCGACGAACTCATCTCCTTCGACTGACGGGATTTGCGCTTGCAGACACCGGGAACGATTCGGATGGCGCGCCTCGCTGATTGGCTTTTAAGTTGAGGCGCCCACGGCCCGGTAGAGCGCCGCCGATCGGTAGAGGGTACCGTTTTGACGACCTGCTCTACGCGGCGGATGTCCGAGATATCGGCGGTCGGATCTCCCTGTGTAGAATAGTCTGCACAAACAGTGTAGAAGTATTGTCCAGAATCGACCCAAATGTTATGGAAAACCCGGCCGATGGCCTGTTGCCTGGAACCTTCGGCTTTTTGCCGGCAAAGCGGCAGGATTTCACCGTAATTCGCCGTTTTTTTACAAGGCCGGGGTAGCGGCCTACCACTACGATCGTTGAGCTCGCCGGGGCCGGGCTCCGAGCGCTGCAAAGGCGAGCGGTGCAAAGCCTTTAAGCAGGAGAACAACGTGGTAGCACAACCATTGACACAACCGGCTTTGATTCTCGTCACGGGCGCCACCGGCAACCAGGGTGGAGCGGTGGCCCGCCGATTGCTTGCCGACGGTGCTTTCCGAGTGCGCGCCCTGGTGCGCGAGCCGCAGGCCGAAAAGGCGCGGGCACTCGCCGCCCAAGGTGCTGCGCTGGTGCAGGGGAATCTGGAGGACCGGCTCTCTGTCGAGCGCGCCCTGGACGGCGTTGACGGGGTGTTTGCGGTGCTGCGGTTTTTTGAAACCGATCAGGCGGAGGAGACAGCCCAAGGCGTGGCACTGGCGGACGCGGCCCAAGCCGCGGGAGTGGGGCATTTTGTCTACAGTTCGGCGGCGAGCGCCCACCGCCATACGGGTGTGCCGCACATCGAAAGCAAGTGGAAGATCGAATGCCACATCCGGCAGATCGGGCTGCCGCACACCATCTTGCGCCCCGTGGCCTTCAACTACAGCCTGGAGGCTTACCGGGACGGGGTGATGCAGGGGCGCCTGGTCGATCCCTTCTCACCGGATACAAAAATCTTCCAGATCTCAGAAGAAAATTACGCAAATTTTGTGGTCCTCGCCCTCGCCAATCCCCAGCAATGGCTTGGACGCGCCCTAGATGTGGCGAGCGACGTGAGCACCGCCCGGCAGATGGCCGAGCTGTTTGGGCGGGTGACAGGCAAGCAGGTTCAATACGTACAAATCTCGTTCGACGAGGCGCGCCAAGCGGTGGGCGACGAAGTCACCAATTTGATGCGTTGGATCGAAAATGTCGGCCCGGACATCGACGTTGCAGCGTTGCGCAGGGAGTTTCCTTGGTTGACGAGTCTGGAGGACTATCTGCGCAGCCACGGCTGGCAGAGTACGGAACGTTAGATCAGGTAATTGGTAAAAAACCGCTTCCTGTTGGAGTTTTGACCGCCCGGCCGGTGAAGATAGATCCCGGCGAAACAGTTCAACGGTTCAATCGAGGGGGCCGCAGGCCGCTTCGACCGCGGCGAGCAAGGTGCCGCTAGCCATCAATTCGACCACCTTCTCGATGTCGCGGCTGACGATGCGGTCAGATTCCAGATGGGGAATCGCCGAACGAATCATCCCGAGGGCAGCCCGGCTGCCGCGGCCGGGGGTGAGCTTGCCGCGCAAGTCGAGCGCCTGGGCGGCGCACATCAGTTCGATGGCAAGCACCCGCTCGCAGTTGTCGCAGACGCTGAGCGCTTTGCGGGCGGCGGTGAGGCCCATGCTCACGTGATCTTCCTGGCCGGCGGAAGTCGGGATCGAATCGACGCAGGCCGGGTGGGCGAGCACTTTGTTCTCGGAGACCAGGGAGGCCGCGGTGTACTGGGCGACCATGTAGCCCGAATGCAGACCGCCCGCTTCGGTGAGGAACATCGGCAGACCATTGGAATAATCGGCGTTGACCAGCCGCTCGGTGCGTCGCTCGGAGATGTCGGCCAGTTCCGCCAGGGCAATCGCGAGCACATCGGTGGCCATGGCGACGGGCTGGCCGTGGAAGTGGCCGCCGGTCACCACCTGGCCGGTGTCCGCGAAGATGAGCGGATTGTCGGTGACCGCGTTGATTTCGATTGCGATCACCCCGGCGGCGTAAGCGATGGCGTCCAGGCTCGCCCCGTGCACCTGGGGCGCGCAGCGCAGCGAGTAGGCATCCTGTACCCGGTCGCAACCCGCGTGGGAGGCGATGAGCGCACTGTCCTCGGTGAGCACCAGCAAATTGCGCGCGCTCGCTTGCTGACCGGGGTGGGGCCGCAGGCGGTGGAAATGGGGCAAAAAGGCAGTGCGCGAACCGAGGGTAGCTTCCAAGGTCATCGCACAGGCAAGATCCGCAAGCTTGGCCAGCCGCCGGGCGCGGTAGACGGTAATCGCCCCCAGGGCACTCATCGCTTGAGTGCCGTTGATGAGCGCCAGTCCTTCCTTGGCCCCCAACCAAATCGGCTCGAGACCCACCCTCGCCAGGGCCGCTCTGCCGGAAAGCACCTCGCCCGCCACCTCCGCCTCGCCCTCGCCGGTGAGCACCAGGGCCAGGTGAGCCAAAGGCGCCAGATCGCCGCTCGCTCCTACCGAGCCCCGGCTGGGCACCACCGGGTGCACCCCCCGGTTGAGCATCGCCACCAGCAGTTCGAGCGTCTCGGGACACACCCCCGAGTACCCCCGCGCCAGGGTGTTGGCCCTCAGCAGCAACATGGCGCGCACCACCTCGCGGCTAAAGGGTTCTCCGACTCCGGCGGCACTGCTGACCAGCAAATTGTGCTGCAACTGCTCGAGCGACGAGCGGGGAATGCGCCGGTTCTTGAAATAGCCGAAGCCGGTGGTGATCCCATAGATAGCCTGATCGCCTTCGAGCAACGTTTCGACAACGGCGCGCGAACGACGCACAGCCTCCAGACTGGCCGCCGAAATGATCACCGGTACACCGCCGCGGGCGACGGCGACGACATCGTCCACCGTCAGGGAAGAACCGTCAATGGCCAACCGATCGCTCAAAAGCTTCATCACACGCCTGCCTGGCCACTACCCGTTCGCCATGCTAATCAAGCGCCCCTCCCACTGGAGGCTGCCGCAACGATCGTTTGCAAACGGTATGGCGGATGCTTTGCACTCCCGTATGGCCGGCTCGCCGGTAGGTACAATGGGGCACACCGCCACCGACGAGGAGTGCCCATGGTTCTGGCCGCCCCGCTCACCCGCAAAGAACTCGCGGCGCTGGCGATTGACCGGTTGCGCCGCACAGGTTGCGAGTACGGCGAGGTGCGCTTTACCGGCGAACACACCCAGCGCCTCACCGCCCGGGATCGCTCGATGGACGAATTGAGTGAGCGGCGCAGCAGCGGTTTTGGGGTGCGGGTGCTCCTCGATGGTGCCTGGGGATTCGCCGCGAGCCACCGGCTGGGTGCCGAGCAGGTGGAGCGCACCGTGGCTCTGGCGGTGGAGACGGCCCGGGCAAGTCGGCTGGCCCAAAATACGCGCGTCCGGCTGGTCCCGGTCGTCCCGGAGCGGGGCAGCTACATCACACCCATCAAGGTCGATCCTTTCAGTGTGCCGGTCGAAAAGAAGGCGCAACTGCTGCTGGAAATTAACGAGCAGCTCTTGCGTTATGGAGATCAAGGCATCCGCAAGGTGCGCTCGTTCCTGCGCTTTGGGCGCGAGGAGAAACTTTTCGCCTCCACCGAAGGGGCGCTCATCGAGCAGACGATTTACCGAAGTTATCCAGGCTTCAGCTGCACGGCGGTGGCCAATGGCGACGCCCAGGAGCGCTCCTACGAGCGGCCGCCCCTCAACATCGGCTACGAGCACATCGATGCGGCGGACCTGATGGCGCAGACCGAGCGGGTGGCCACAGAGGCGATCCAGAAAGTGCGCGCTCCCCGGGGTCCCCAAGGGGTGCGCTCCACGCTTCTCCTCAAGCCCAGTCATCTGTTTCTTACCATCCACGAATCGGTCGGCCATCCCACCGAACTGGACCGGGTCTACGGCTACGAGGCCAACTTTGCCGGCACCAGCTTCGCTACCACCGATAAACTGGGGGCCTTGCGCTACGCCGCTTCGGGGGTCAATTTCCGCGCCGATCGCACCCAGGAGGGGGGACGGGCCACCTGCGGCTGGGACGACGAGGGGGTGCCCGCCCAGAGCTGGCGGGTGGTGGAGGACGGTATTCTGGTCGACTATCTGACCGACCGGGAGACGGCTTGCCGTCTAGGAAGAGCCGCCAGCAACGGCTGTGCCTTTGCCGACAGTTGGGCGAATGTGCCGATGGTGCGCATTCCAAATCTGGGGTTGGAGCCCGGTGCGGACGGGGGGGCGCTTACCGCCACGCTCGCGGAGATGATCGCAGACACCGAAGCGGGAATTTTGATCGACGGCATCGGCAGCTATTCGATCGATCAGCAGCGGCGCAACTTTCAATTTGGCGGCGATGCGTTCTGGAAGATCGAAAAGGGCAGGATCGTCCATATGTTCAAGGACGTCACCTACTGCGCGATGACCACTGATTTTTGGAACCGCGTCGATGCGCTCGGGCCGCAAAGGGAACTGGAGCAGTGGGGGACCGATATCTGCGGCAAGGGGGAGCCCATGCAGATTGCCCAGATGAGCCACGCCTGCGTACCGGTGCGCGTGCGCGATATCGCCCTGGGCAGCCCCGATTAAGAACAAAGTTCGCGTTCGCAATCCCTGGACTAGCCTGGAGGGACCCACTGTTGTCCCTGGAGCGTCCCTATGTCTTTACCCGCCGGTCCCGCTTCGCCGCCGCCGCTTCAACTGTTGCAATGGATTGGCCATCCGACCGATTATTTGGAGCGCACAGCCCGGCGTTATGGCGATCCGTTCACGATGCGGCTGGGGCTCCACTCGCCGGTGACGGCCGTCTTCTTCAGCAGCCCTGAGGCTCTCCAGCAACTGTTCAACCCTGAACCCGGATTATTTGACTCCGGCGGGGCGAACGCTTCGTCCACTTTCAACATCACCTTCGGATCCAACTCGCTGCTGTTGCTCGACGGCGAGCGCCACCAGCGACAGCGCCGCCTGCTCACCCCGCCTTTTCACGGCGAGCGCATGCGCTCCTACGGCACCCTCATCCGCAGTCTCACAGAACAGGTAACCGCCCGCTGGAACCTGGGCACACCCTTTCAAGCCCGCCGCTCGATGCAGCGCATCTCGCTGCGGGTGATCTTGCAGGCGGTCTTCGGGTTGCACGACGGCCCGCGTTACCTGCGGGTGTGCCAGTTGCTAGGCAGCATGATCGATGGGTCCGCTTCGCCTTTGCTTTTGGGATTGCGGCTGATCTTCCCGCAGGATGCGGGTCCAATGAGCCCGATGGGCCAGCTCAAAGCCCAGATTGACGCCATCGATGCACTGCTCTACACCGAAATACGCGAGCGGCGGGAGCGCCCCGATCCCCAGGCCAACGACGTTTTGAGTCTGCTGTTGGCCGCGCGGGACGAGGCGGGTCAGGGTATGAGCGATGTCGAACTGCGCGACGAGTTGATGACGCTGCTTGTGGCCGGTCATGAGACGACCGCCACGGCGATGGCCTGGGCCTTTTACTGGATCCACTATCTGCCTGCGGTGCGCGAACGTTTGCTTGCGGAACTCGATAGCCTGGGCAATGATCCCGACTCCGAGGCGATTGCCCGGCTGCCCTATTTGGGGGCAGTCTGCTCGGAGGCGCTGCGCATCTATCCGGTGGGTATGATTGCTTTTGCCCGAGTTCCCAGGCGACCTGTCCAGATTCTCGATCGCGAATATCCGGTCGGGAGTTTTTTGATTCCCAATATCTATCTGGCCCACCGCCGCCCCGAAACCTACCCCGACTCTGAGCGCTTTCGACCGGAGCGTTTTTTGGAGCGGACCTTTTCACCCTACGAATTCGTCCCCTTCGGGGGCGGCACTCGGCGCTGCATCGGCATGGCCTTCGCCCTCTACGAGATGAAGCTGGTCCTTGCCACAGTGCTCGCGCGCGTGGAGCTGCGCCTGGCGGATCTGCGATCTCGGTTGCCGGTCCGCCGCGGACTCACCCTCGCCCCGCCTGAGGATCTCTACTTGATCCCCACAGCCGTGCGCTCCGGCCGCCGCGACCCGTTGCCCGTCCACTAGCGCCTAGTGTGGATGGAAACACGCCCAAAGCTCGGGATATCGCTATGTCCTTACCCCTCGGCCCTTCCTCCCCTTCGCCTTTCCAGTTGATGCAGTGGATCGGCGGCCCGACGGACTATCTGCACACGACCGCCGGGCGCTATGGCGATCCCTTCACGATGCGCGTTGGCGTCTTTCCGCCCCTGGTGATGTTCAGCGACCCGCAGGCCATCCAACAGCTTTTTACCGCCGAGGCGGGCAGCTTCGATGCCGGTGCGTCCAATGTCGCCTTGCGCCCCACCCTCGGGGTCAACTCGCTGCTGTTGCTCGATGGCGAGCGCCACCAGCAGCAGCGCCGCTTGCTCACCCCACCTTTTCACGGCGAGCGCATGCGCGCCTACGGCACCCTCATCCGCCGCGTCACCGAGGAGGTGATGGCCCGCTGGCAGCCGGGCAAACCTTTCTCAGTGCGCAGTGCCATGCAGCGCATCTCGCTGCGGGTGATCCTGCAGGCGGTCTTCGGGTTGCACGACGGAGCGCGCCTAGTTCGGCTGCGCCAGGCGCTCGGCGACATGCTCGATGCGATGAGTTCGCCGCTCAATATGGCACTGTTGCTGATGTTGCCGGAGGATTGGGGTCCCTGGAGCCCTCGGGCGCGACTGCAGACGCATCTGGGGGCGATCGACGCGTTGCTGTACGCCGAAATTCGCGCGCGGCGCGAGCGGTTCGATCCGGCGGCGGGCGATATTTTGAGCCTGCTGCTCGCTGCGCGCGACGAGGCGGGCCAGAGTATGAGCGATATCGAACTGCGCGACGAATTGATGACGCTGCTTGTGGCCGGTCATGAGACGACCGCCACGGCGATGGCCTGGGCCTTTTACTGGATCCACTATCTGCCTGCGGTGCGCGAACGTTTGCTTGCGGAACTGGACAGTCTGGATAGCGATCCCGACTCCGAGGCGATCGCCCGATTGCCGTACCTGGGGGCGGTCTGCTCGGAGACCTTGCGCATCTATCCGGTGGCGCTGATCGCTTCGCCGCGCGTTGCCCGGCAGAGGGTGCGGATTGTCGGCCGCGACTACGAGGCGGGTGCCCGCCTGGCTGCAAACATTTACCTGGCCCATCACCGCCCTGAAACCTACCCCGACCCTGAGTGCTTTCGGCCGGAACGGTTTTTGGAGCGGACCTTTTCGCTCTACGAGTTTTTACCCTTCGGGGGCGGCACTCGGCGCTGCATCGGCATGGCCTTCGCCCTCTACGAGATGAAGCTGGTCCTTGCCACAGTGCTGTTGCAGCGGGATTTGAATCTGGTGCAGCCGCGGCTTTTAAAACCGGTGCGCCGCGGGGTTACGCTCGCCCCACCGGCAGGGCTTTTTCTAGTTGCGACCGGCGAGCGCTCGGCAAGCCGTCTTCTATCGCGCACTCCTAGCGCCGGACAATGACTCTGGACGCTCTGCCCGCCGAGATTGCCTCAAAGACCCAGGCTCTGGAGATCATCGACCAAGTGATTGCCGGATCCGCAGCTGAAGGTGTGTTCGTTTCCCTCGACGGTGCAGCGCAAGCCTTGAGCCGCTTTTCTGGCAATCAGATGATTCAGAACGTCAATCAGGAGCGCGCTTCGATCGCCATCACCAGTTTTTTCGGCTCGCGCGGCGCCACGGCTACCGCGACGGTGGGCAATCCCGAATCGATCGAGGCGGCTTTGCGCAGTTCGGAGACCCTGGCGCGCATCGCCCCGGAAGATCCCGAGTGGATGCCGCTTTTGGAGCCGCAGATGTATGACGCTCCTCAGGCGGCCTTCGACGAAAGGACCGCCCGCTGCTCGCCGCTGGAGCGAGGCGAAATCGTCCAGCGGGTGTGCCGGATAGCGGCGGCGGCGGGCGGCGAGGCAGCCGGTACGCTTGCTGCCGAAAGCCGCCTGCGGGCGGTGGGCAACTCCCGGGGGCTGCGGGCCGCCGGCCGTTCGACCACCGCCAGTTTCAGCTGTACCGCCCGCACCGGCGACGGCTCGAGTTGGGGGGAACAGACCGCCTGGAAGCTTGGTGCCCTCGACTGTGTCGCAATGGCGGAAGCGGTGGTCCGCCGCGCCCACCGCGCCCGGTCGCCGCGGGCTGTCGAACCCGGCTTTTACCCGGTCATCTTGCACCCCGCCGCCTTCGGCGAACTGCTTGCCTGGGTGGGCTGGAATCTAGACGCACGCGCGGCGGACGAAGGCCGCTCGTTTATGTCCCGCCCCGACGGCGGTACCCGCCTGGGCGAGGCCATGTTCAGCCCCCTAGTCCACCTGGAGCGCAATCCGGCCCATCCGCTGTTGCAAAGCGCCCCCTTCTTGCCCGACGGCCAGCCCAACCGGCCCCTCACCCTGATCCGGGAGGGTGTGCCCAAGCTGTTGCACCATAGCCGCTACTGGGCCGCCCGCAAAGGCTGTGCCCCCACGGGCACCTTTTTCCCCCTGACGATGGTCGGCTCCGGGGCGAGCCCGATGGATCTGGTCTCCCGCACCGAGCGGGGGGTACTGGTGCACCGCGCCTGGTACGTGCGGGCCATCAATCCCCGCGAGCTGACCGTCACCGGCATGACCCGCGACGGCACCTTCTGGATCGAAGACGGCCAGATCGCCTACCCGATCCGCAACCTGCGCTTCAACCAGAGCCTGCCCCACCTGCTGCGCGACATCGACGCGGTGGGCGCCGCCGAACGCTACGGCCCGATGGTAGTTCCCGCCGTGCGCTCAGGTGCTTTTCGGTTCACCAGCATCACGGACAGTATTTAGGGGAGGTGTCGGAATAAGCCCATTCCACCCACCGCCCCCTCGAGTCCGGGGGGGTGTCGGGGGGTGGCACGCCCCGCGAGGCGGGGAGGCTGGAGAGCGCGAGAGGGGAAGCGCGAAGGGGGTTCCGCCTCTCGCCCCACAGACTGTCGTGCATAGCAAAAGCAAAGCCCCAGCCAAAGAGCGGCCAAAAAGACCGTGTCCGCTTCAACCCTTGCCGCTTCACCCGGATTCGATCAAAAAGTCGTCTTCAAGCCCACCCGGAAATTGGTGCCGGGGGCGGGACCGCCGTAGGAGCGCTCGTAATAGGTATTGAGCAGATTATCGATGTAGGCATTAAAGACGATGGCCTGGGCCACAGGTACCCGAAGCGACAGATCCACAGTCGTATAACCGGGCAGCAGCGAGCCGGGCGGCAATTTGGCGATGTGGGAGATAAATATCGGATTGCCGGCGGGGTCGAATACCTCGGCGTCCCCCGGCCCGACGTGGTAGGTGTCTACCGAGCGACCGCCCACGACGTTGGCAAAGACCGCCGCGCGAAAGCCGTTCGGATCTTCGTAGCTGAATCCGGCACGGCCCATCAAAAAGGGCACCAGCGCCTGTTGGGTCTGATTGATCTCAGGCCGCAAACCTTCGACCACCCGCGAATCGGTGTAGGTATTGGTCAAAAAGAATTCCCAACTCGGGGCCATCCGCCAGTTGAAGCCCATCTCGAAGCCGGTGTTGTAAACCGACGGATAATTGACCCGCACCCGGTCGTTGAAGACGTAGCCCAGCGACTGGAAATAGGCAAAATCCGCGAAGCGCGGATCCGCCAGGTTGAGCGACATCAAGTTGCTGATGTTGGCGATAAACGTCGTGAAGCGCAGGCTCGTGGTGGGGGTCGGTTGCCAATCGATACCGGCGTCAAAAAATGAACCGCGTTCAGGCAACAGGTTCGGGTTACCCTTGTGGACGGTTTTGCCGAACAGGTCATGAAAGTTGGGAGCTTTGAAGCCCTGGTTGAAATTGGCGCGCAGGGCAAAGTTAGGAGCGACCTGCCAGCGAATGCCGATATTTGGATCAAAAGAATTGCCGAACTGGCTGGTGATGCTGTATCTAGCCCCGGCAGTCAGGGTGACGTTGCTTGCCAATTTGAAGTCGTTGAGAAAAAACAGCGCTGGCCGGTCGAGGCTGGTGTCGTAATCGGTGGTGCTTGCCCCTGTGACCAGCGACGTCACCCCCGAGCGGCCAATTTCGCGCAGGTAGTCAAAGCCGTAGGTGATGCCCCAGCCGGGAGAAATCTGCCAGGCGTGGCTGCCGCGCAGTCCCAATAGATAAATCTCGGTGCTGAAATCGTCGCCGATGCGGTCGAGTTCGCGGTTGAGCGCCCGGTCCACCGAGACGCGAAATTGCAGCTTCGAATCGTTGCCCTGACCCAGTTTGCTGTCCCAGGTGAGGCCGATACCCCAGGTGTCGGTGAGCAATCGCGATTGGTGATCGTCGTTGAGCCCGAGTTGCTCGGCGCTCCGGCCGTTAAAGACGTTCTGGCGGGTATCGACGATCGAAAACGGCGAGATGCCCTTGGCGAAATTGCGCAAGTAGGTGTTGAGCGTGATCGTGTTGCGCGCGTCGATTTCGTAGCCGACATCGAGGTTGTAGGAGCGCGCGTTGAAATCGCCGTTGGGCCGGGTGCCCGTCAGCATCCCCACCGGCCGCTCCACCCGGTAGAAGAAGTTGTTGAGGGTGTTGAAATTTTCGTAGTTGAAATTATAAGTAACCGGTCCGCTCTTGCCCTGGTAGTAAGCGCCGTACTTGCTATAGCCGTAGGAGCCGAATTCCACGGACAACTGCCCTTCGAGGGGCCGGGTGGGCTTGCGGGTGATCACGTTGATGACGCCCCCCAGGGCCGTGCTGCCGTAGAGGGTCGTGCCGCCGGAGGGCATCACCTCGATGCGCTCGACGTTGTTGATAGGAATCTCGCTCGGGTCGTAGTGTTCCTGGTTGAGGTTGGTGATCGGACGGCCGTCGATGAGGATGGCCGTGCTGGTGGTGGGCACGCCGCGGATAAAGTAGCCGTTGTGGACATCCGAGCCGGCGCCGAAGATATTCGTGGTCACCCCCGGCACGTTGCGGATCGCATCTCCCAAGGTGCGCGAGCCTTTTTGCTCGATTTCTTTTTGGTCGATGATATAAATCGGCGTCGTCGTCTCGCTCTGCCGCTGGGCTCGACCGGTGCCGGTGACGGTCACCTCGTCGAGATCGATGGGTTCATCCTTGGGGTCCGCTTCTGTCTCGCTTGCCTGCTGGGCCACCGGTTGCGATGGAGCAACCGGTGGCCCGGCCGCCTGGGCAATGCGGTTCCATTCAGCCGGGGCAAGGTCGCCCGCCCGCGTGGAGACAGGAGGCAGAGGTTCGGCCGCCGCCGCCGCAATCAAAACTGAAAATGCGCAACCCAAAACCAGTCCGCCCACCCGTAGCCCGGACATACACTCCCCCTGCCTGTTTGAATCTAAAAACCCGCCGTCACCTAGACCCGGGCAGCGAATTTTTGTCAAGAAAAATGAACAACTCTAGGGAAAATCTTATCACGCGGATCCGCATTCATTTCATCTTCCTTTCACAAAATGGGGACGGGCCAGCAAAAAGCCCCACACCGGGGTGCGGGGCTGGGCGTTTGCGAAGGGCGAAGCCTCAATCGGAGATGCGGTGGTCCTGGATGCGCTCGGCCTCGGGACAGTCGTCGGAGATGAGCAGGTCGCTGGCGCTGGTGCGGCCCCGGGGAACCGAGGAGAGGCGGCGGGTGACCGAGCCGATGCTTTCCAGGCGAACCATCTCTTCCCAAGCGCAGATTTCGTCGTCGTCTTCGGTTTCGTAGCGGACGGTGACGAGATCCCCTTCGACCTCGATGATCCGCGTTCGCTCCAACCAACGCCCTTGATCGCGCAGGTAAATCCAGACTTCTGTCCCTTCGCGGGAGAGCTGGTAAATCTTGCGATGCAACATACGGACCTCCCTAAGGCCGACAATTGTACAAAGGTTTGTATGCCGTGGCTTGCAACAATTTAGAGGTTCCTTGCGAGTGCGGGGCGCGTATATTCGACCAGCCAGTCGACGACTTTATCCTCCAACACTACACCATCCAGCACATCGATTTCGCAGATTCCGGTTGGGCTGGTGACATTGATCTCGGTGAGGTAAGTACCGATCACATCGATGCCGACAAAGTAGTGGCCGTCGGCCACCAGCCGCGGTCCAACCGCCCGGCAGATTTCGCGGTCGCGCTCGTTGAGGATAGTTTTAACCACCCGGCCGCCGGCGGCCATGTTGCCGCGCACGTCGTCCTCGCGCGGCACGCGCAACAGAGCACCGATCGGTTCACCAGCTAAAAGCACGATGCGCTTGTCGCCCTGGCGCGATTCTTCGAGGTAGCGCTGCACCATGACAGGGCGGGTGCCGTAGGCGGTGCTCGCCTCGATGATCGCGTTGAGGTTGCGATCCGCGCGCGCGAGCAGAAAAATTCCTTCGCCGCCCTTGCCGTCTAGAGGCTTGATCACCGCCCGGCTGTGGATATCGACAAAATCGAGGATGTCCTGGCGGTGGGTGCAAACCCGCGTCTCGGGGACCAAGTCGGGAAAGTGTAGGGCGTAGAGCTTTTCGTTGTCGTTGCGCAATCCCGAGGGCCGGTTGAGCACAAAAGTTGTGCGCCCGTCGCCGCGGCCGGCGTTGACCAGATCGAGAATCTGCGTGGCCCAGAGATAGGTGGAGGTGACCGGCGGATCTTTGCGCATCCAGATGACGTCGGCTTCGCTCAGGGGGTAGAAGCCGACAGCTTCGACCGTATAGAACGGCGTGCGGCCGGGGTGGATCGCCAGGGTGCGCACCTGGGCGGCGGCGCGGTGGTGGTGAACCTGCAAATCGCCCACCTCCGCCGCCCAAACGCTGTGGCCGCGGCGCGCGGCGGCCTGCATCAGGGCAACTGAAGTGTCGTGACCGGGTTTGAGGGTCTCGAGCGGATCGACGATAAAAAGAATCTTCATGAAGCGACAAGCAGCGGATCGAGCTGGCCGGAGCGATCGAGTGCGTATAGATCGTCGCAACCGCCGATGTGCTTGCCGTCGATAAATATCTGCGGCACGCTGCGCCCGCCGTCGGCGCGCTCGGCCATCACAGAGCGCGCCGCCTCGTCGCCGTCGATGGCATATTCGGTAAAGGCTACACTTTTTTTCTTGAGCAGAGCCTTCGCACGAATGCAGAACGGACAGAATTGCCAGGTATAAATTTCAACCTTGGGGTTCATCAAAGGCCTCCAGTGGGCGTTCGCCCTCGCCACCATTGTAACTTCCGTCAGGGACAAGGCCGCCTTGCGTAAAGCCGTAGGACACTGAAGAACAGCAACCCGCCTTACGAGAAGACCGATGAGCGAAAAACTGCGTGCCCTACTGTTCGATGTCGACGGCACCCTGGCCGATACCGAGCGCGATGGCCACCGCGTCGCCTTCAACCGCGCCTTTGCCGATGCCGGACTCGACTGGAACTGGTCGGTAGAGCTGTACGGCGAACTGCTCGCCGTCACCGGCGGCAAAGAGCGCATCCGCCACTTTCTGGAGCGCTACCACCCTGGATTTGAAGCTCCCCCGGACCTGACGGAATTTGTAGCCGGGCTGCACGCCGCCAAGACCCGCCATTACGTGCGCATGCTCACCGAAGGCGGCATCCCGCTGCGCTCAGGGGTTGAACGCCTGCTCAAAGAAGCGAAGGCGGCCGGGCTGCGCCTGGCCATCGCCACGACCACCACGCCGGACAACGTCACCGCCCTGCTGGCGAGCACCCTCGGGGAGGAAGGGGCGGTGCTGTTCGAGTGCATCGGCGCCGGGGACGTGGTCCCTGCCAAAAAACCAGCTCCGGACATTTATTGTTACGTGCTCGAAAAGATGGGCCTCGACCCCGCCGAGTGCGTCGCCTTCGAAGATTCTGAAAATGGTCTGCGCTCGGCTGTGGACGCGCAGCTGACGACAATCGTCACCACCAACGACTACACCCGCAGCCACGACTTCGGTGGGGCGGCGCTGGTGGTCGATCGCTTCGGCGAACCTGGCGAGCCGTTTGACCTGATAGACGGCGAGGCAGGGGACGCCGCATACGTCGACCTTGCCCTGGTGCGCCGGGTGCACAGCGCTTAGAGTAGGTGTCAGGTGCATCAAAACAGCCGGTCGGCTCTCTACCCTGGCGGACAACGGTTTTCAGTCCGGCACGACGGTAGGGTAGAGACAGCCGATACTGAACATGAGTGAAGTGCGCCTGGACTTGAAACCTTCCCAGGTGCGCTGCCCTCAACTGGGGTAGAACTTAAGCACCGGCTGCGAGCCAGTCCCACTGATTCTTTCGATTTGTCAGCCACTCAGGGCAAACCCTGTCAACATTCCACCTGAAAAGTCCAGGGCTATTGCATTCTAAGGAGAATTGTGAGGACTGACAGGCCAAACATACAGCGTCTTTGCGCCTGTGCCCGGTTCTCCATCAGTTCAGTAGCGAACGGTACCGATTCAACGCGAAGCTTTGCCCTACTGTCCATGCCTGTACTAAACTTCTGTTCGCTCATGAGTGAGGGAGTCGCTCAGGCAGGCCGACAAGTGGCTGAGTATTTGTACTTGTCAAATAAGTGCGATGCACCCGTTGAAAACTTGCTCCGAACGCATGAAACCAATGCTTTTGTGACCGGCTTTTCGGTAGGATATCGCTGTCGAAAGATTGCCAGGATGTCTTCAACGCGGGAACGAAACGCTCTTGCAAAAACATTCAAAACTCTAGGCGTCCGCGCTCACAACCAGCTCCAGCACCAGCCAAAGACTCAGTAACCACGGCTGCAGGGTGAGGGCTGCGACTCCCGCCGCCCACCAGTGCGCCTGGGCAATCAGCACGAGGATCGCCACAGCAGCGCTCGTGATCGCCAGGCACCCCAGACGCAACCGCCAGACGGCGGCGGTTTTGGGAGCTTTGGCCGGTTCTGCGCAAGTCCCCGCCGCCCCCAGCACGATGTGGCGCTGGCGCACCAGGATGGCCAGCAGCCGGTCGAAGGCCACCAGAGCGCAAGCTCCCGCCGGTACCAGGGCCAACAGCCACCCCCAGACCGCCAGGGCAGCATGCAGTGGCGTATCGACCATTCCCCGAAAGCTGACCCCGAGCGTCAGGGCACCCCAACCGACGGCCAGACAACTGAGGGCGATCACCCACACCCCGGCTACCAGGCTGCCCGGCACCAGTTGCCAGAAGCGATCGAGATAGACGCGCCCGGCGGCGGTGAGTATGCCCCCCAGGTGCGGCTCGATGCGGCCCACCGGGCCGGGATGGGCCAGCCCGTAGAGCTTTAGGCCCGCTCGGGCAAAGGCGCGGACCTGGGCGTCGGTGGAACTGAGCAATTGCGAGCAATGGGTGAGCAGCAATTCCTCGCGACCCACCGCCAGGCTGCAGCGGGCAATCCACATGCGCACCCGCTCGCGCTCGCTCGCCGAACGCTCCCCCGGCAACGCCTGCTGGAAGTAATGGAGCGCTTCGGTGTACTGCTGCAACTGAAAGGCACTCAGACCCCGTTCAAGAAGCGACATCGCCCAAATCCCATGTGTGCGAAATTCTAGCAGATGCGCCAGGGGAACTCTTGACACCGCCCCCGTCGGTGGGATAACGTTTTGGACCTGACGGAGCTGTTCGTGGGCCGTTTTTTGCTGGGCCTGATGCTGGCCGGGATGCTGTCGCTCGGGGCGGCGGTGCGGGCTGAGAGCGAGGCTGTTCCCCTGCTACCGGTTCAATTTAGCGAACGCACCCTGGCCAACGGGCTGCGGGTGCTTTTGGTAGAAGATCACACCTCGCCCACGGTGGCCATCCAGGTCGCCTACCGGGTCGGGGGCAAGGACGACCCGGTAGGCCGTTCAGGCTTTGCGCATCTGTTTGAGCACCTGATGTTCAAGGGAACGGCCAACACCAAACCGGAGACCCTCGACCGGCTCACCGAGGACGTGGGCGGCTTCAACAACGCCTTTACCTCCGAGGACATCACCAATTACTTCGAAGTGGTGCCCTCCAACTATTTGGAGACCCTTCTGTGGGCGGAGGCCGACCGCCTCAGGTCCCTCGTCGTCGACGAAACCAACTTCAAGACCGAGCGGCAGGTGGTGATTGGCGAGTACGACCAGCGCGTGCTGGCCAGTCCCTACGGCATGCTCTTCGAACTGCTCGACAGCAAATCCTACACGGTGCACCCATACCGCCGGGGGGTGATCGGCAACCCGGCCGAACTGAACGCCGCCACCCTCGAAGATGTGCAGAATTTTCACCGCACTTACTACCAGCCCGACAACGCCACGCTGGTGGTGGTGGGGGACTTTGACCCCGTCCAGGCCAACCGGTGGATCGACCAGTACTTTGGGGCGGTGCCCAACAATTCCCGGCCGATTCCGCGGGTGAGCGTCGTCGAGCCCAAGCAGAGCGCCGAGCGGCGCACGACCTACTACGGCGCCAATGTGCCGCTGCCGGCGGTGGCGCTGGTCTACCATGCCCCGGCGCGCTCCAGTCCCGACCGGGCCGCCCTCGATGTGCTGGAGAATGTGCTTTCGCAAGGGCAGAGCGCCCGGCTCTACCGCACCCTGGTCTACGAACAGCAGGTGGCCTCCCAGGTGGCCTCGAGCGCGGATCTGCGCGAGCAGCCGGGGCTGTTTGTGGTCTACGCCATCTTGAACGCGGGCAAAAAGCCCGAGCAGGCCCGCGCCCTGCTTGACGGCGAAATCGCAAAGCTGCAGCAAGTGCCGGTACCGGAGGCGGAACTGGCCAAGGCCAAGACCCAACTTATCTCTGAACTGGTGCGCGGCCGGGAGCAGGCCAACAGCCGCGCCATTGAGCTGGTGCTTGCGACCCTGGTAGGCGGGGATCCCAGGCAGGTGAACACCGCCCTCGAAGACATCGAGAAAGTGACCGCCCAGGACGTGCAGCGCGTCGCCCGCCAGTATCTGGTGCCCACCAACCGCACCGTCATCGACTACCTGCCCCGGGCGATGCAACCGGCCGGACCCACCAAAAAGGAGCGCAAGTCGCCATGAAAATGTTGTGTTGGGCGCTGGCGGCGACGCTCCTGGCCCCGGGGGCGGCCACCGCCCAGACGCAGACCCCGCCGCCCCCGGGGCCGCCCCCTTCGGTCCGCTACCCGACCCCGGTCGAGCGCACCCTCGCAAACGGCCTGCGGGTGATCGCCGTGCAGCGCCCGAACGTGCCGCTGGTGGCCGCGCAGTTGATTGTCAAAAGCGGCAGCGAGACCGATCCGCCCACGCGCCCCGGCATCGCCTCGCTGGCTGCCGACCTGCTCGATAAAGGCACCAAGACCCGCAGCGCTCTGGAGATTGCCCAGATCATCGACGCGCTTGGAGCGGAGCTGGAGGCCGGCGCCAGCTTCGATGCGACCCGCGTGGAGGTGAGCGCCACGACGCCCCAGTTCAGGCGGGCCTTCGCCATCCTCTCCGAGGTGGTGCGCACCCCTGCCTTTGCCCCCGCTGAAATTGCCCGGGCCAAAACCCAGGCGACCAGCAATCTGCAACTGGCCTACAGCAACCCTTCAGCCCTGGCGCAGCTGGTGGCGCAGCGGCTGATGTACGGCGAAGCCCCCTACGGTCAACCGGCCGAGGGCACCCCCGCATCGGTCGGCGCCATCGCCCGCGCCGATCTGGAGCGCTTCCACCGCACCTACTTCCGGCCGGACAACGCCGTGCTCGTGCTCGGAGGAGACATCGCCTCAGAAGCAGCTTTTGCTGAGGCCGAGCGCGTCTTCGGCAACTGGGCCAAACCCGCCGCCCCGCTTCCGGCTTTCAGTGCGGATACACGCACGACCGCTTCGCGCGTCGTCGTGATCGATCAGCCCGAGGCGGGCCGCACGGCGGTGGCCGTGGGTAAAGCGGTACTCCGCCGCGCCGATCCGGCCTACATCCCGGGGGTGGTCACCAACGCCGTGCTCACCGGTTACTCCGGTCGGCTCAATGCCGAGGTGCGCATCAAGCGGGGACTGTCCTACGGCGCCAGTGCCAGCCTGGTGGGCCGCCGCGATCCGGGACCGTTTGTGGCTGCCACCCTGGTGGACCACGCCAAAGCCGCCGAGGCCACCCAGGTGGTGATCGACACCCTCGCAAGCCTGGTAGGTCAACCGGCGGGCGCCGAAGAACTGAAGCCGCGCAAGGCGGTGGTCACTGGCGGCTTCGCCCGTTCGCTCGAAACGATCGACGGTCTGGTGAACCAGGTGGGCACCCTCGCCCTCTACGGCTTGTCCCTGGGGCAGATCAACACCTTCATCGGCGAGGCGGAGGCGGTGACCCCCCTCAAAGTCCAGGAATTTGCCGCGGGCTACCTGCAGTCCAACCAATCGGTGGTACTGGTGGGCAACGCCAAGGCGTTTCTACCCGACTTGCGCAAGCGCTTTGCCGAGCGCGCCTCCCGCATCGAGGTGATCCCCTTCCAGCGGCTCGATCTCGGTCGGGCGAGCCTGGTGCGTGCCACGGGAATTGCCGGAAAGTGACCGTGCCCCGCGCCCAAGCACGGCGGGCGCGCTCACTCAGCCTGACGCCGCCGGCATCGAGCCGGAAGTCGCCTTCAGGGTGTTTCCGGGCGATTGATCACGTTGGGTGAAGTGGGGGCGCGCTCGGCGGCGCATCTACGGGTGCGCACAAAATCGCCTGCATCTTCGAGTTGAAAACTGGTGACGGTGCGGTCGCCGCCGCCGTATTCGTTGACGAGATTGCCGATTACTTCTGTCTGTACGTTCCTGGTGCCGACGCCCAGCCCTTTCTGGGGGCTGGTGACGAAGGTGAGCGACTGCTCGGGGTAGAGGACGTTGGTGTTGATTTCGGAAAGCCCCAGCCCCAGTTGGCGGCCCAACTGAAACATCGTCTGCTGGGTAATCTGCTCGGGGTGCCACCAGCGAAAGCCCGGCATCAGCAAGGCGCCGACATCGCGCTTGAAGGGCATGCGTACCACGACCCGGCCGCTGCGCTCGTCGATGAAGTAGCTGCTGTAGTCGGGATAATCTTCAAACGCTTCGACGACGACATCGGCCTGTTCGGGGGAAGGGACCACCACCAGCGGCTCCGGCAATTTGCCCTCGGCGTAGCCCACCACCATGGCGTTCCACTTGATGAGGCCTTGTTCGAGACCTTTGAACAACACCTCAGGAATTGGTTCCTGGGTATCTTTGAGCACGACGGGCAGAGCGACCCGCAGCGGGAAGCACCCCGGCACCCGGCCGCCGGAGCGGATCTGCAGCGTAAATTCCACCGGACCGCGGGAGGCTGTGGCCACCACCGCCCGGCGGATCGCCTCCTCCAGGCTGCGGCGGGTCAGCTCGGCCGCTTGCCCACCTTCGGTAGCGAGGGGACCGCCCAGGGTGAACTGGGGATCGATCAGGTGTCCGTCGGACAACAACTGCGCTTTGACGGTGGCGGTGCCGTCGGTCTTGAGCCGCGGCAGTTTCCACTGGACCTGAACCGCTTCGCGGGCAAGCTGGCCGGGGGGCAACTCCGCAGCGGTGCCCCCCGACGCCAGATAGACCATCAAACCGCCGAACAACAATAACGAACGCACGAAAGAGATCATCATGGCTGCCACTTCCAACCAACGCATGGGCCTGTCTACAGGTAGTGCGATAACGCCAAATGTATGCAAGCTTCAGCGGGTACCCGCTGTACAGAACTCCGTCGGATGGGATCCAGTTCCAGTCTACAAGTGCGCAAGCGCCGGTCTTGGAGGCCGTCAAGGGCCGGGACGCGGCCCGGCAAGTTCGCAATTCAAAAATGGACAAACACTTCGGGAACAAAGGTGCCGTGCAGGCTGTAGGGAACGTGGTGCTTGAGGCCGAGGCGGGTCAGGCAGGTGAGATCCCGGCCGTCGAGGATCCACAGATCGCTCCTGTCGCGCCGGGCATCGTAGACCATCGCCAATAGCCAGCCGTCGTCTTCGGCAGTACCGTCCGGGCGGGGCACGAAGATCGGTTCGCCGACAAACCCGGACGGGGCAAAGCTGTGAAATTGCGCTTGGCCCGTTTCGACATCGAGTTTGGCGATGGCCTGCAAAGGGGCGTTGCGGCCCGCCGCGTGGACAGCGGCGGCAAAGGCGAAGCGGTAGGGACGCCCGACGCGGTCGGGATGCACCTGGGGAAATTCGGCCGAGCGCCTGAGCAGGGGTCGGGCCTCGACCCGACCGTTGGCCGGGTCGATCTGCGTGCGCCAGATCCAGCCTTCGGGCAACCGGCTGAAGTCGGTCTGGCGAAAATCGCGGTCCTCCTGGGTGGTGATGTATTCTTCGTAGCGGATGCTGTCGACGACGATCCGGCCCTCCCGCTCGAAGGCATTGACGTGGTGAAAGACAAAGAACGGGTCTGTGGCAATCGTCTGCACCGGCCCGCCGTTTCTTTGAATGAGCAGTATCCGCGTCGGTTCGCCGGGGGCAAGGCGCAGACATTCCCCGGCCGCCTTGAAACCCAAGACAAACGGCAGCGGATCAAGGGCTATCGGGTTCTGGAAAAAGATCCAGTAGTTTTCGCTCAACGCAAAATCGTGCACGAAGGCAAAGCCCGGCACGATGTGCTCGCCCTCGATGCGCACGCCGCCGTCGGGGGAGAGGCGGTAGATATACAGAACCGTCTGCAGGCCGGTACGCACCCCAAAGGAGATCAAATCGCCCGTGGCGGGGTCGAGGCGGGGGTGAGCGGCGAAGGGTTTGCCGCCGCAGAGCACCCCGGCGAGATCATCGAGGCCAAACGTTTCGAGGCTCACCGGGTCGAGACGGTGGGGAGGAGCAGCCTCCCAAAGCGCCAGCAGCCGGCCGCCGTGGTAGACGACGCCGGTATTGGCGACGTTCTTGAAGCCGAAGTCGAAGGCGTTTGCCCAGAATCCGCCGGGCCTGAGGGTGCCGAAGACGTTTTTGCTCAGAATCCGCCCGGCCGCCGATTCTTGGATAAAGCCCTCGGTGCGCACGAAGCGGTTCTGGAAGTGAGCCCGGCCACCCGCGAAGCGGACCGCCGAAATCATGCCGTCGCCGTCAAACGGGTGCTTGTAGGACACCCCGCCGCGCTCGAAGCGGCCCGGGCCGTTGCGAAAGAGGGTGCCCGCAAGCCCGGCCGGGATCGTGCCTTCGATATCGTCAATCCTATAGGCCTGCTCAGCTTCAAGGGTGCGGTACCCTCCGGCCCAATCGGCCGGCGCATACGAGCTTCGCGAATCCTGGGCGGCGGTCATGGCGGCTCGCCTCCGGCAAACAGTTTGTTTCAAATGTTAACAAACTCTCGGCCGTTGGCGCGCTCAAAGCGGCGGCAGCACCACCAGCGGCTGCAGGGAACCCGCCTCGCAGGTCGCCACACCCAAAAAGCGCTCCGTCTCGGACTCCCAGATCTGTGCGAAGGTGCCCTCGCCATCGCCCGGTACCTTCTGGCCCATCAACCAGCGCGCCGCGAGCAGTGGATCAAGATGCACCGCGGCGAGGTGAGCCAGGGCAGTGCGCGGCCCGATGAGCGGGAGGGTGCCTGCCTGGACGTGCGCTTCGAGCGCCGCCAGCGGCAGGCTCGCTTCGAGCGCAAACGGCCCGCTGCGCGTGCGCAGCAGATGGGCGAGGGTGGCGCCGGTGCCGAGGGCGGCCCCCAGATCGCGGGCGATCGAGCGGATGTAGGTGCCGGTGGAGCAGGCGATCTCGATTTGCAATTCGGGGTAGTGGCCTGCATACCAGCCCAGCACCGTGAGTGCCCGGATTTCGACGGTGCGCGGGGCAATTTCGGCGATGGCCGCCCCCCGGCGGGCCAGCTCGTAGAGCCGTTCGCCCTCCTGGTGAATGGCGCTGTAGCGCGGCGGCACTTGGAAGATTGTGCCGCGAAAAGCCGGCAGGTGGGCCTGTACGCGAGCGAGATTGAGATCGGCCGCACCGGCGTCGGCGAGGATGTTGCCTTCAAGATCGTCGGTGTCGGTGCTCAGCCCAAAGCGCACCGTCGCCCGGTAGACCTTCCCTTCGCTCAAAAAGCGCAACAGCCGCGTCGCGCGACCCACCGCCACCGGCAATACCCCGGTGGCCGCCGGATCGAGGGTGCCGCCGTGACCGATGCGCCGCTCGCCCAGCACCCGCCGCAATCGGGCGATGCAGTCGTGGGAGGTCAGCCCCGCGGGTTTGTCGAGATTGAGAAATCCTTCAAAACCTGAGCCTGAGGAGAGCTTTGCCATTCAACGAAAACCGACGGGCCACACTTCCCATTACAGCTCGATCCCGGCGAACAATTTGGTTGCTCAACGGGGATCAGTGCTTTAGAATATGAGAGCTATTGCAACCATTTGCAATATTTGGCCATGTTTCATTGCCCTTTGCGCCCAGGATCGTACCTGCGGGAGGATTTTTCGAGATGAGGCACTCAGCGCTTGTTTTGGGGTTGGTTGCGATCAGCGCAGTCTCGCTGACCGGTTGCGGCTCCGATCGTGCACCCGGCGCGTCGTCGACCGAGTTCGGCTACGCCATCGAGTGCAAAAAGCCCACCGGCGACCGCGCGCCGCTCGAGCTGCGGGCCGGTGAAGTCCGCCAGGCGTACGACCTGTGTTTGCAGCCCAAGAAAATTGCTTACGAAGGCCGCCCTGCCAAGATCATCTGGGGGCAGACCGCTCCTCTGGGACCGGTGATTGCGGAGTTGCACCAGAACGAGCAGGGCAAGCCCGTCATGGAGGTGACCGGTGGGCGCAACACTTATCAGATGACGCTGCAGGTGGGCTCCGAGCGCATCGCCTTCAACTTCAGCGCGAGCGGCCTGGACGCCGTATCGGCCACCCCCCGCAATGTCGTGGATACCTCCACCGACTTTACCGGCGAGCTGGTGGTACCGTCGCTGCGCGGCCTGGGTTACACCGATTCGCGCGGCCGAGGCACCGACTACGGCTACGAAAACTCCCAGTCGACCTATGCCAACAGTGGTGCCGCCTACGACGAAGCCACCAAAGAGTCGCGGGCGCGCGAAACTGGCGAGGGCAAGATGGTCCTCAGCATCGAGAGCGTCAACTCCCAGACCGGTGAAATCGCCGGCAGCTTCAAAAGCAAGCAGTCCTCGGGTCTGGCGATCTTGCCCGGCGAGGTGGATGTCGAAGGCCGCTTCATCGGAACCTTCAAGCCTAAAAAAGAGAGCGCCAGCTAAGTTCCCGCCGCTTGGTACAGCGCACACTCTGGCAAAGGAGCCTTCGGGCTCCTTTTTTGCGGATTTTGGTGGGGGAACCCCCTTTGACCTTATGATCGAAGGAGTACTTCTCGGAGGAAAGGCTTGCCCGCGGTACAGATGACGGGTGTGGGCGGGGCCGTCCCTGCACAGGTCCTCACCAACCACCACCTTAGTGAACTGGTCACCACCTCAGACGAGTGGATTGCTTCGCGCACCGGCATTCGCTCCCGGCGCATCCTTGCCCCCGGCCAGTCGCTTACCCAGCTTGCCGCCCGCGCCGCCGCTGCCGCCCTTGCCCAGGCGGGCCGCTCTCCTCTCGATGTCGACTTGTTGGTCCTGGCCACCTCCACCCCTGACGACCTGTTCGGAGGAGCTGCCCATCTGCAGCACGAGATCGGGGCGGTGCGCGCCGTCGCCTTCGATTTGACCGCCGCCTGTTCGGGTTTTGTCTTTGCCCTGGCTACGGCAAGCCAGTTCGTGCGCACAGGAACCTACCGCACGGTGCTGGTGGTTGGGGCCGATGCGCTGTCGCGCTTTACCGACTGGACCGAGCGCGCCACCTGCGTGTTGTTTGGCGACGGGGCTGGGGCGGTGCTGTTGGAGGCGGGCGAAGCTGAAGGCATTTTAGGTTTCGAGCTGCGCACCGATGGCGCCCGGGCGGGTCACCTCAACGTCTACTGCACAGTGGAGGCGGTGCCGCTGGCGGCAGAGATGGCGGCGACGCGCGCCCGCTTTGCATCCATTACAATGAATGGCCGGGAGGTCTATCGTTTTGCTGTCGAAGCGGTGCCCGACTTGATCGAAAAGACCCTGGCCGCCTGCGGGGTGGGTTCAGAACAGGTCAAAGCTTATTTGCTGCATCAGGCCAATCAGCGCATCCTCGACTCTGTCGCAAGTCGCCTGCGCGTTGCCCCCGAACGGATGGCAAGTAACCTCGCCGATTATGGCAACACTTCGAGCGCCTCGGTGCCGCTGATACTGCAGGAGTGGGTGCAGGATGGACGCATCCAGGCGGGGGACCGGGTGGTGTTGGCGGGATTCGGCGCCGGGTTGAGTTGGGGAGTGTTGCTGGCGCGCTGGGGACGGCTGGAGTGAGTTTCACGACACGGCAACGAGGCTGAAGGCCATGGCCAGAAAATTTGGAACGCTGCTTGCACCGGGTGGGAGTTGCCCATGAGCCACTCTCTGTTCGCTGGTTCATGGCGCGGCGGTTCTTTGAAGTGGCTGGCTTTCTATAGGCCGGTACTGGACGCGCCGGTCTGGTTTCTACTGGCTGTGCTGTCGCTCACTGCCGTTTTGGGAGTGCGCTTTTACAGCGAGCCGCGACTGTCGGTGGGGACCCGCGTCGATCGGGCGATCGTCGCTCCGCGCACCGTCGAGGTCACCGACCGCTCCGAGACCGAAAAAGCCCGCCGCGAGGCGAGCCGCGCCGCCGTGCAGGTGTACGACTACGATCCACTGGTGGACGTCCAGGTGCGCGATCGCCTCGACGACCTGCTCACCGAGGGCGATCAGATCGTCGCGACTGCCGGCAAGCTGCCCTACCTCAATCCCGGCATCCTCACCAGCGAAGCCCAGCAGTACCTGCGCGCGATGCCCCAGGCGGGCTGGCGGCGCCTCAAGCAACTGGCCTTCTCCCCAGGCACACCTTCAGCTGAGACTTTGCCGACCCTCGAGCGTCCGATCCTTGCCAGTCTCAGTAATCGGCGCGAGGGCGGTGAACTCGATAATTTAATCGTGGCGATTGAGCGCTCCCGTCTGGCCTACGGTCAGGCGCTCTCGCGCCTGCGCACCGCCCCTATCGTCTTTCAGGACCGGCTTTTGGGGCTGACTCCCGCCCAGTGGCAGGACGTAGCTGACCAGGCCCGCCTGGTCACCCGTCGGCTTCTGGCGATTGGCATCGTTCCCAAACTCGATCCGGAGCTGCGCGAAAAGGGGATCACCGCCCAACTGCCCGCAAATTTTGATATTCTCCAGCGCCGGATCGCCACCGATCTGGTGCTTTCGGTGCTCACACCCAATCTGCGCGTCGACCCGCTCCAGACCCTGCGCGAGGCGGAGCAAAGCGTTCAGAACGTCGAGGATATCCGCATCAAAATCCAAAAGGGTCAGGTGCTGCTCGACAAAGGGGATACGGTGACCCCCCGCTGGTTTGCGATTCTCGATCAGCTCGATCTGACCCAGCGTGGGATCAACTGGCCGGAACTGGGCTTGCTCGCGGTGATCCAGATGGTCGCCTTCTCGACTTTTTTGGGCATCGAGAAGCGGCTGGGCCGCGCCTGTCTGTGCAAGCGCGACTATCTGCTGACGCTGGTGGTCGCCCTGGGCACGGCGATTATCGGGGTGATCATCGGCAACAGTTGGGGCTGGGGAGGCTTTTTGCCCTTTATCGCCACCGGATTGCTGCTGGGCAACTTTTATGGCTCGCTGCGCGGCAGCGTTGCCCTGTTGGCCCTGGCGGTGCCTTTCTGGTATGGACTGGCTTTGCCGACGACGATCTTCTGGCCGGTGCTGGCGGGCGGTCTGGTGGCGGCGGTGCAGGTGGGCCGCCTGCGCTCGCGCGAGGAGATGGCCTTTTTGGGGGTACTCGCCGCCGCTGTCCAGGGGGGGGTCTATGCCCTGCTCAATCTGGTTTTCCCGGCGGGCTACGACTGGCGCGAACTGCTCGTTCACACAGGCGAGATGTTCGGTGGCGGCCTGGTCTGCAGCATCGTGGCCCTCGGGGCGAGCCCCTATCTCGAGCGGCTGTTCGACGTCGTGACGCCAGTGCGCCTTTCAGAGCTGGCCAATCCCAACCAGCCTTTGCTGAAGCGCCTGGCCACCGAGGCTCCCGGCACTTTCCAGCACACCCTATTTGTCGCCAACCTGGCGGAGGCTGCCGCCCGCTGCCTGGGGGACAACGCCGATCTGGTGCGCACGGGTACCCTGTACCACGACATCGGCAAGATGGTCCGCCCCCGCTACTTTATCGAAAACCAGATGGGCCTTCCCAACCCCCACCTGCAACTGGACGATCCCTGGCGCTCGGCGGCCGTCATCCGCGATCACGTCACCGACGGCCTCAAACTGGCCCGCCGCCACGGTTTGCCCCAGGTGATCCAGAATTTTATTCCCGAGCACCAGGGCACCATCCGCATCGCCTATTTCCACCACCAGGCCTGCGAAGAAGTGGGCGCCGAAAACGTTCGCGACGAAGACTTTACTTACCCCGGCCCGACGCCCCAATCGCGTGAGACCGGGTTGGTGATGCTTGCCGATGCCTGTGAGGCGGCCCTGCGTTCGCTCAAAGACGTCACCGAGCCCGAGGCGGTGGCGATGGTGCAGCGCATCCTCGCGGCCCGCTGGCGCGAGGGCCAACTCAAAGACTCGGACCTCAAAGAAGAAGAGTTGCCCCAGATAGCCAAAAGCTTTGTCAAAGTTTGGAAGGAGCAGAACCACCAGCGCATCCGCTACCCCGCCGCCTGCACCGGCCAGACCGAGTTCCAGCCTGTCCGCCGCTAATGGGGCTTGTGATAGGCTGGTTAAGCGCAACGGGATGTAGCGCAGTTTGGTAGCGCGCTTCGTTCGGGACGAAGAGGTCGCAGGTTCGAATCCTGTCATCCCGATACCTCAGAATCCTCGGCAGCAGGCATGCCTGCTGCATCGAGCCGCTCAAAATCCAGGGCAACCAAAGTCGGCAAAATTCAGGGCGACCTACTCCGCTCCGAGGGCCGCGGCCATGGCCCAGTTGCGCACTTGGGCGTAAGTTCCTTTGAAGTAGTTGACCACCGGTTCCGCCCCTTCGATGGGCGGCGGCCCGAGCACGTCGAGCACCGTCTCCTGCGACGGCGGCGGCAAAATCGCCACCAGCGACGGGTCGAGATCGCCTGCGAGCTGCCAGAATCCCTGGGCTTTGAGGGGCGGCACCGGTGGCGCCGTCGACTCGGTGGCGGCGGATTCGCTGGGCGCGGTAGTACCGCTGCCGCGCAGTTCGCGCAGGCGCTGGAGGATCTGGGTGCGGCTGCGGCCGCGCAGGGCGAACAGCACGAACGGGTCCTGGTCGAAGCGTTCGCCCATCAGGTAGTAGACGGCGGCGATGTGCTTGCAGGGATTGGCCGAGTCTGGGCAGGAGCACTGGCTGTGGATGTCCCATTTGTTGAAGGGAAACAAACTCAGCCCACTGGCGATAAAGGCTTCCTCGATATTCTGGGGCATCTCCCCCGCCAGCAGTTTGGCTGCGAAGATGGCGCGGCCTGCGAGGGTCTCGATCACTTCTTGCCACTGCTCGTCGCTGAAGCGATCGAGAAAGAGTGTCACGTCGTAGGGGGTGGGAGCGGTTCCCTGGACTTTGGCTTTGACCTTCGAGCCTTGAAATTCCATGGCAAGCACGTTGCCGCCGCGGGCGTAGTTGCGGCCGCGCGCGAGCCGCTGCGTCCAGCCGAACGATTCGAGCACGTCGATCCACCGCTGTGCCCACCATTGGCTTGCGAACACCTTCGCTGCTGCCTCCTGAGAAGCTTTGGCCGGATCGCTGTTCATGCGGTGTCCTCCGTATCGACAATCTCCGAGCGATCGAGCACCAACAGTTGCCGGAGTTGATCGGTGCTCAGATCCGACAGCCAGTTCTCACCGGCGCTCACCACCTGCTCGGCCAGAGCCTTTTTGCTTTCGATCAGGGCGTTGATGCGCTCTTCGAGTGTGCCGGTGCACACGTACTTGTAGACCTGTACGTTCTTGGTCTGGCCGATGCGGAAGACGCGGTCGGTGGCTTGATTCTCGACCGCCGGGTTCCACCAGCGGTCGAAGTGGAAGACGTGGTTGGCGCGGGTGAGGTTGAGGCCGACCCCCCCCGCCTTCAGCGACAGAATAAAAATCCGCGGCCCCTGCGGATCGTTCTGGAAGCGCTCGATCATCGCCTCGCGCTGGTTTTTGCTGGTGCCGCCGTAGAGAAAAAACACTTCTGAACCCAACTGGCGGCTCAGGTGCGCCTGCAGCAGGTGGCCCCACTCGGCGAACTGGGTAAAAATCAGCGCCCGCTCCTCCTCGGCGAGCACTTCTTCGAGCATCTCGCCCAGGCGGCTGAGCTTGCCGGAGCGGTCGGCGAGCGGTCCGTCGTCCCCCAGGTAGTGGCTCGGGTGGTTGCAGATCTGCTTGAGCTTGACCAGGGTGGCGAGCACCGTCCCGCGCCGCTGGATGCCGGAGCTCTGTTCGATCTTGACGAGCGACTCGTCCACTACCCGCTCGTAGAGGGCCGCCTGCTCGGGCGTGAGCGGACAGAAGACGTTGGTCTCCTGCTTCTCGGGCAGATCTTGAATAATCTGCGGGTCGGATTTGAGCCGCCGCAGGATAAACGGCTGTACCAGCGCCTTGAGGGCGTTTGCCGAGGAGCGATCCCCGTACTTTTCGATGGGGACTGCGAAGCGGCGCTGAAAGAAGTTGCGCGCCCCCAGATAGCCGGGATTGAGAAAATCGAGGATCGACCACAGTTCTGCAAGGCGATTCTCAACCGGCGTACCGGTGAGGGCAATCCGAAAGCGCGCCGTCAGTTCCCGAATCGACTGGGTCTGCTTGGCGTCGGGGTTTTTGATGTTCTGGGCTTCGTCGAGCACCAGGCCCAACCATTCGACGCGCTTGAGATCTTTGCTGTCGCGCTGGACCAGGGCGTAGCTGCTGATGATAATCTGCTTTTTCTGAGCCGTCTCGACAAAATTGCGCCCCTTCGGCCGCCGCGCCCCATGATGGACATGCACAGATAAACTAGGAGAAAATTTCTTTATTTCTCTTTCCCAGTTTCCCATCACTGAAGTCGGGCAAATCAACAATATAGGGCCGTCCAGCTCATTTTTAGATTTGAGAAAAAGAAGAAATGCTATCAACTCCACAGTCTTTCCGAGTCCCATGTCGTCGGCTAGGCAAGCACCCAGGCCCCACTTCTGCAAAAAGGCGAGCCAGCCGACGCCGATTTTTTGATAGGGCCGCAGGGTGCCCTTGAACCCCGGCGGTTCGTCGATGGGGGTGAGTTTGCGCTGGTCGGTGAGGGTCTCCAGCAGCTGTTGAATGGGGCCGGAGCTGTCGAAGTTGACGATGGGCAGCCCATCAATTTTGGGGGTGTCGCCGAAGTTGAGGCGCAGCACATCCTCCAGCGAAAGTCCCACTTGATCTTTGCGCGATTGCAAAAAGCTGCGGGCGGCGCGCACGTCCTGGGGGCGCAATTCGACCCAGTTGTCGTGGATTTTGACCAGGGGATCGGAACTGACGGCGAGGCGGTCGAACTCAGCGCGACTCAGGGTTTTGCCCGCAAGCGACAGCTCCCACTTAAACGCGAGCAAGCTCTGCATGCCGAGGCCCGAGCCGTTGCGACCGGGCGCGTTCGCTTCGAGTTTGAGGCCCAGGCGGTTGCGCAGGCTGCCCGCGTCCGCAAGGCTTTCGGGCAACAACACCTCGAAGCCGCTGTCGCGCAACCGCCAGGTGGCGGCTTTGAGAAACTGAAACACCTCGACGGTGCTCACGGTGCAGCAGGTGGGCTGGGGGACGAGCAACCCCCGCTCGATGGGCGCAAAAATGCGCGAGGCAAGGCCCAGACCGGCAAGGAACACCTCCTGCAGTGCCCCCGTGCTGCTCCAGACTTGCTGGGCAGTGATCAGCGCCTCGGGATCGTCGCCCGCCTGCAACAGAAAGTCCAGCTTCCACTCGTCTTTGCTCTGCTCGGGCGGCTGCAGACGGAAGCAGGTGCGCGAGCGGACCTGATAGCTCAGGGGGGCGCGCCAGGTGGCCAGGGCTTCCGCCAGGGTCGGCGTCTCCGGATCCGGGGATTTGAGCTGGGGTTGGGGATGGGCCAGGGCCAGAAGCCAGGGGCGCACCGCTCCGGCAGGCAGCGTGCGCGAATCGGGGGGCTCGCAAGCAAGCAGCGTGCGCACCCGCGCGTCGAGCATAGCGCTCAGGAAACTCTTGAGAATCTGGTGCGCTGACAATTCGGGGGTCGCGGCGCGGCAGGCGCCCGGTAGACGGGCGGCAAATTCTTTGAGGCGGGCTTGATCGACGGCGCTGTCGAGCAGCGGCACCCAGCGGGCGGTGGGAATTTCTGGGCCGTTGCCGCTCTCCAGGTCGGGCAGGTACTTGGCGCGCACCAGCAAGTCGAGCACCCAGCGGGCGCACTGCGACCAGAAGCGCAGGTCGTCACCAATCGAGGCGTCCCCGCCGCCCAGGGGCACCCCAAGCAGCAGTTCAAAAGCCTGGTGACCATCGAGCCAGAAACCTTCCACCAGCCATGTTTCCAGCTCCAAAGGCTTGCCTTCGGGAGCCGCACTCGCCGAGTAGACCACATTTTCAATCGTGGCGGGCAACTGGAGGGCTAACGTCTCGGGAACCAGCGATCTGAGCGGTATTTGGGGAAACTGGGCCGCCAGGCGGGGGGACAGCTCGGCCGGTTCCTGGACATAGGGATGCGCAGAGGGTGCTTCGGAGCGCTTGCGCCGCTTTGCAACCTGCCTCCAGGTTTCTCCCCAAAGGAAAAGCCCGGCCCGGGGGGGGTGGTGAACCCAGATACCGTGCAAGATAGCCATGCTGACATTTTATGCTTCGCAGCCTGGCTGCTGGGTGAAATAATTGGGCATGGCACTTCTGGGGGTGGCACTTGGGTAGTTTGGGCACGGTGCAGATCGCCTCGCTGCTGAGCCTGGGGCTGGTGGCCGGGGTGCTGGCCGGTATGTTCGGCATCGGCGGCGGGGCGATCATGGTGCCGGCGATGATGTTTTTGATCGGCTTCAGCACCAAGATGGCCACCGGCACTTCACTTGCGGCGCTGCTGCTGCCTTTTGGGTTGTTTGGCGTGCTTGAGTACTACAAAAACGGCCAGGTGAACATCCCGGCGGCGCTGCTATTGGTGGCGGGGCTGTTTGTAGGTTCGTATTTTGGCGCCAAATTGACGCTCGGTTTGCCGGATATCGTCGTCAAGCGCGCCTTCGGGGTGTTCTTGGTCGTGATTGCCCTGCGCTATCTGACGACCAAATAGATTCAGTTCAACTTGCCGGCGGCCGGACCAAATGCGTTGGGATCCGCCTCGTAACTTGGGGCGAAAATCTGGATGCTCGCTTCCTGGCAACAGTCGCGGATGTTTTCGTGCAGTTGGGGATAGCGGATCTCGACGGTCACTTGCGCATTCGATTGGGCAAGGGCAACTCCATCGATGTAGGCGTTCAGTTTCAGGGGAAGACGGTATTGATTCTATGGCGTGACGATCAAACTTTGGCTGCAGCCTGGGGATCGCTCGCGGATCGCCGCCCGGTCGCTGCCGCCCCGACCGTAGACTTCCGGCCGATACAGCTGCGCGTGGGACTCGGGCGATGCGGCCGAGGACGAGCCGCCCGGAAAAATGGGCGGCTGCCGAAGGGGTGGACAGGTGGCGACAATGGAGATCTCATCCACCCGGTTCGGTTTATCGATGTTCGTCCGCCTGCGCCGCGTTCTAGAACTGGTCTGGCAGAGCGGCCCGCTCGCCTGTGTCGGTCTACTTATCCTCACGCTGGTAGGCGGAGTGTTACCCGCCGTGCAACTCTACGTCGGCAAGCTCATCATCGACACGGTAGTAGCCGCCTCCACGCGGCCGGACGGTGAAATCTTCACCAGCCGGGCGCTCGGATTGGTGGGTCTGGAACTGGGGTTGCTGGTACTCTCCGCCGCCGTCCAGACGGCCGGATCGATCCTCCAGGAGGTCTTCGGCGAAAAACTGACATTCCAGATCAACGAGCGGATCTTGCGCAACGCAGACGCGCTGGAATTGGCCTACTTCGAGGATTCAAAATTCTACGACGCGCTGCAGCGCGCCCAGCGCGAGGCGGGCTACCGGCCCCTGGGTCTGCTGATCCAGAGCCTGTCGATTACCCAGAGCGTCGTCTCGATGGGGGCGCTGGTGGTCCTGCTCGCCCGCCTGGGAGTGTTCGTACTGCCGGTGTTGGTGCTCGCCTCGGTGCCGCTGCTGGTGACGACGGTGCGCTTCGTGCGCACGGGTTATCTGCTTGTGCAGGCGCGCACCCCGGAGGCCCGCCAGATGAGCTATATCAAGACGCTGATGGGCACCGATCAGGCCGCCAAGGAAATCAAACTGTTCGACCTGGGGCCGTACTTTATCGAGAGTTTTCGCAACCTGTTTACAAAGGTGCACCGCGAGACGGTCGCTCTGGCCCTGCGCAAAGGGGCGGCGCGGGTGGGAAGCAGCGTCTTCAACGCCCTCTGCTACGCGGGACTTTACGGGTACCTCATCTGGATGGCGCTGCGGCGGCTTCTCACCATCGGCGATTTGACCCTCTATGCCGGGGCGGTGCTGCAGCTCAACAACCAGTTGCAGTCGCTCAGCGAGAGCGGGGCGCGCGTTTATCAAAATGCGCTGTTTATCAACGATTTGTTCAGGTTTCTGGATCTCGAGCCCCGCAGGGCCGTAGCCGCCGCACCCCGGCCGCTACCCGAGCGCATCGAGCAGGGCATCCGCTTCGAAGATGTCTCTTTTCGCTATCCGGGTTCCGAGCGCGAGGTGCTGAGCGGTGTGAGCTTCGAAATCCGGCCCGGTGAGACGGTGGCGCTGGTGGGCGAAAACGGCTCCGGCAAGACGACGCTGGTCAAGTTACTCACGCGCCTGTACGAACCCACCGGCGGACGTATTCTTCTCGAAGGCCGGGATCTGGCCGAGTACGAACCCGAGAAGCTGCGCGAACTGGTGGGAGTGGTCTTTCAAGATTTTGTGCGCTTTCACGCCACCGCCCGCGACAACATCGGCTACGGCCGGGTGGACGCCCTCACGGATTTGGAGCGCATCGAAGCGGCGGCGGGGCGGGGCGGGGCGAGCGCACTGGTTACAAGCCTCGCGCGCGGCTATGACACGATGCTCGGCAAATGGTTCCGCGAAGGCCAGGATCTTTCCGGCGGCCAGTGGCAAAAAATTGCCCTCGCCCGGGCCTACATGCGCGACGCGCCGGTGCTGGTGCTCGACGAGCCCACCGCCGCCCTCGACGCGCGCGCCGAGCACGAAGTGTCCAGCAAATTCCGGGAGCTGCGCCGGGGGAAAATGGCCCTTTTGATCTCGCACCGCTTCTCGACGGTGCTCACCGCCGACCGCATCGTCGTGCTGGAGGGGGGCCGGGTCGGCGAGCAGGGAACCCACCGCGAACTTGCCGCCCAAAACGGGCGCTATGCCGAGCTGTTCAACCTTCAGGCAGAGGGGTACCGAGCATGAGAAGCGGATCTTCCCGTCGCAGGGAGGAGGCGACGGTTGGCGGTAATTTCTACACTGCAAATGAACCCATTTGAGACAGGCATAAGAACATGGCTGATACACACATTCGCCGCGCTGTAGGGACTTTCTCCAATCGTGCCCAGGCCGAGCAAGCCCTCTATCGGCTGCGCGATGCCGGTTTTGATATGGACGACGTCTCCGTGGTCAGTAAGCACGAAGACGGTGGCGAGATTGCCGGTGCCGACGTCAAAGACGAAGTCGGCAACCGCGCTGGCGAAGGGGCTGCCACCGGGGCGACCACCGGGGCGGCCGTGGGCGGTCTGACCGGTTTGCTGGTCGGTATCGGCGCGCTGGCCATTCCCGGCATCGGTCCGGTGATGACCGCAGGCGCCCTGGGTACCGCCCTCGCCACCACCCTGGCGGGCGGCGCCATCGGTGCGGCGGCGGGCGGCCTGGTGGGTGCCCTCATCGGCCTGGGCATCCCCAAGGAGCGCGCCGAAGCCTATAACGCGGCGGTGACCCGCGGCGACTACCTGGTGGTCATCGACGGCACCGCCGAAGAGATCAACGAAGCCGAGCGCATCCTCAACGGCCAGGGCATCCGCGACTACGGCGTCTACGATGCGCCCGCCGGCAGCTACGACGAAGCGCGCTACCGCAACCGTCCCTCCCTGGGGGATCGCGCCCGCAACCTGGGCACCCGCGCGCAGGGTTCGGCCCAGGAGACCGTGGGCCGCATCACCAACGATCCGGCCGATGTGATCGAGGGTGAGGCCAAGCAGCGCCAAGCCGACATCAACGACCGTAAGTACTAAAAACCGTGAAGCGTCGGGAACCTTCTCGACGCGCTCGAACGGCAGGCCGGGGGCGCAAGCTCCCGGCTTTTGCCATGGCGAGCCAAGAATTGTGCATTGGCGCACCTCCGCAGTTGAAAGCGATTGCGAGTATGGTAGGAAATTGAAAAATCGCTGGCCCCCCACAGCAATGCGGCGGGCACCCCCGGCCCACTTCTTGCCGTTTTCAATCCGGTCAAACCATGAGCAATTTCCAAGCCGAAATCCCCCTTGCCGCCGGTCCCGCCTCTTCAAGGACGTTTTTCGGCCATCCGGTCGGTCTGTACGTGCTATTTTTCACCGAGATGTGGGAGCGCTTCTCGTACTACGGAATGCGCGCCCTGCTGGTGCTGTACATGATCAATTACCTCTCGAAACCGGAGATTGCAGCCGGTGTGCTGGGCTACGGCGCGGTGCGCGGTGCGCTGGAGGGGGTGTTCGGACCGCTTGCCACCCAGGCGTTCGCTTCGCAAATTTACGGCATCTACACGGCGCTGGTGTACCTGACGCCCCTGTTGGGCGGCTACCTGGCCGATCAGGTCTGGGGACAGCGCCGCACGGTGGTGATTGGCGGCGTGCTGATGGCGATGGGCCACTTTTTGATGGCCTTCGAGAGTTTGTTCTTCCCGGCCTTGGGGCTGATCATCCTCGGCAACGGCGCATTTAAGCCGAACATTTCCACCCAGGTGGGCGGGCTGTACCCGCCGGGCGACCCGCGCCGCGACCAGGCTTTCAGCATTTTTTATGTCGGCATCAACCTGGGGGCGTTCGCAGCGCCGCTGGTGTGCGGCACCCTGGGCGAGACGGTGGGCTGGCACTACGGATTTAGCGCCGCAGGCGTCGGCATGGTGATTGGGTTGATGATTTATCTGTTCGGCCAGCGCTATTTGGCGCCGGACCAGCTCGCCCAGACCCGCGCCAACCACACCGAGAAAATCCCCCTCGATTCCACCGAACGCAGCGGCATCCTGGCGCTGGTAGCCCTGTGCGTCATCAACGTCTTCTGGTGGGCGGCCTACGAGCAAAGCGGCAACACGATCGCCTTTTGGGCGGACAAATTTACCAACCGCGAACTTTTTGGCAACGGCTGGCTATTTCCGGCCACCTGGGTGCAGTCCATCAACCCGTTTTTGATCTTCACCCTGACCCCGGTCATCGTCGGCCTGTGGGCCTGGCAGGCCGGCCGCGGCAAAGAACTTTCGACCATCGCCAAGATGGTCTTCAGCTGCATGCTCCTCGGGATGGCCTTTCTAGTCATGGTGGGCGGGGCGCGCGAGTACGCCCAGACCGGCACGACCAGCATCTGGTGGCTGCTTGCTTTTTTTACACTGCTGACGGTGTCGGAGTTGTACCTTTCGCCCATCGGTCTGTCGCTGGTGACCAAGGTCGCCCCGGCGCGGATGGTCTCGCTGCTGATGGGCATGTGGTTTTTGGCGATTTTTGCGGGCAACTACCTGGGCGGCTTCCTGGGGACTTACATCGAGCGCATACCCAAGGAGACGTTCTTCCTGGGGATGGCCTGTATGTGCTTTGCCGCAGGCGGGGCGATGTGGCTGCTGAGCGGCCCGGTCAAAAAAGCCGTCAACGCTTCGATTGCCCAGAAAAAAGCCTGACGGCAGACGTTCAGCGCGGGCCGCGCACCTGCCAGCGGGCGTCGGCGACCAGTGGTAGGGGTTGGCGGGAGAGAAACACCGTTCCGTTCATCAGCCAGAGGGCATTTTCGCCGGTGGCGGCGTTGCGCCAGACTAGGTCGGGGGCGGCGTCATTGTTCTTGCCGTCGCCGTCAAAATCGCCCGTGCCCCCAATTTGCCAGTTGGGGTCGGCCACCGTCGGCAGATAGGCGACGCCGGTCTGGGTGGTGCCGCTCATCAGCCAGAGAAGATTGGCCCCCGTCTCAGGTAAGCGCCAGAGAATTTCAGAGGTGCGATCAGCGTTGAAATCGCCCCGGATGGGCAGCGCGCCGATTTTGTATACTGCGCCGCTATTGATCGACAGCCAGTACAACTGCCCGTCGGGGCCGACTTTGAGATCGACCACGCCGTCCAGACCCCCGGCGAACTCGCGCACCTGGGTGTATTCGCTGGGCAGCAAACGGTGGAGGAAGCCCTGGATGTAATCGGCAAAAAAGTAATTGCCGGTGTAGGCGCCTGGAAACTGGGTGGCCTGGTAGAATGCCCCGCCGGCGATCGAGGCGCTGCTGCCGCGTGGATAGCTGTAGACGGGATCGATATAATCGGGATCGTCGGCATCGCCCTCGACCGCGGGCCAGCCGTAATTGCCGCCTTTGGCCGCACGGTTGACTTCCTCCCAGGCGTTTGAACCGACGTCGTTGATGAAGAGGGTGCCCGTCCCCGGCTGGACGGCAAAGGTAAACGGGTTGCGCAGCCCCAGAGCCCAGATTTCACCGCGCGCCCCACTGGTGCCCACGAAGGGGTTGTCCGGCGGGACGATGTTCGGGTAAGCGCCCGGATCGACGCGCAGCAGTTTGCCGGAAAGCGTTCCCAGCGATTGGGAGTTGCTGGAACTGGCCCCGCCGTCGCCCACGCCCGCGTACAGTTTGCCGTCGGTCCCGAAGTGGATGGCCCCGCCGTTGTGGTTGCCGGCGTCGGAGGCGATGTTGTCAAGGATGACCAGTTCGCTGCCCGGCTCGGCCACGTTCGGATTGGCGGCGCTGGCGGTGAATCGGCTGATCCGGTTTTTGATCGGCTCCGCCGCACGGGTGTAGTAGACGTAAAGGTAGCGGTTGGCGGCAAAGGCGGGATCAAAGGCGATCCCCAGCAGTCCCCGCTCGCTCTCGGTGGCAGCGTCCACGGTTAAAAATGGCTCCTGCAGCAGGCTGCCGTTCGCCGCCACCCGCAGGGCACCCCCTTTTTCGCAGACGAACAGTCGGCCGTCGGGGGCAAATTCCATCGCTGTTGGGGCGTCAAAACCACTACCAGCCAGGCTTTGCTGAAAACCGGCCGGGATCTGGGCAAGGGCGGGCGAACCGCCGAACAGTATCAGAACACAGACACTGCCAAGCTGAATCGACGCTATGCGGTGGTTGATATCCATGGTTGTTGCTGGTTGTTGCTGTTGCCGGTGGGAGGGAAATCCGGAGCTTGCCACCACGGTGCAGAATGCGGCAGGCTTTTCCATCAGCCTCCAGATTGAGCGTGGAGCCGTTGACTTCAAATGATCGATAATCTACGGCACCATCGGTGCTTCCACTAAAATCGGTCGGTGACCCCGCTTTTGAGGAGTTGTTTATGAAAGCCGTGGGCTACAGACAGCCGCTGCCGGTAGACGACCCGAAGGCGCTGCTCGATGTCGATTTGCCGGAACCGGCAGCGGCCGGGCACGATCTGCTCGTCGAGGTCAAGGCTATCTCCGTCAATCCGGTGGATACGAAGGTGCGGCGCGGTACTGCGCCGCCGCAGGGCCAGATCAAGGTGCTCGGTTGGGATGCGAGCGGCGTCGTGGGCGCGGTGGGGCCGCAGGTGCGTTTGTTTCGGCCGGGCGATGCGGTATGGTATGCGGGCTCGATCGTTCGCCCCGGCACCAACAGTGAACTGCACACCGTCGATGAGCACATCGTGGGCCGCAAGCCTGCGAGCCTCGATTTTGCCCGGGCCGCCGCTTTGCCGCTCACGACGATCACCGCCTGGGAGTTGCTGTTCGATCGCCTGCAAGTGGCCCGGGACAGGACCGGGCGGGGCGAGACGCTGCTGATTGTCGGGGCTGCCGGGGGAGTCGGTTCGATCCTTATTCAACTGGCACGACAGTTGACCGGGATCACGGTGATCGGCACCGCCTCGCGGCCCGAAACCCAAAAGTGGGTCCTGGATCTAGGTGCCCACCACGTGATCGACCACTCCAGGCCCCTGGTCGAACAACTGCAGCGCATCGGCATCCCGCAAGTGTCCCGTGTGGCGAGCCTGACGCAGACCGACGCGCACTACACCCAGCTTGTCGAAGCGCTTGCCCCCCAGGGCAGGCTCGCTCTTATCGACGATCCCGGGCCGCTCGATGTGATGCTGCTCAAGCGCAAGAGCCTGTCGCTGCACTGGGAATGGATGTTCACCCGCTCGCTTTTCACGACCGCCGACCTCATCGAACAGCACCGTCTGTTGGGCGAAGCGGCCCAAATGGTCGATGCCGGGGTGATCCAGACCACCGTGGGCGAGCATTTCGGACGGATTTGCGCTGAAAACCTGCGCAAGGCCCATGCCCTGATCGAGAGCGGTAGGGCAAAAGGCAAGATCGTTTTGGAAGGATTTTGAGCGACGGCGCGGGGCTCACTCTCCAAACTCTGGATTGATGGATAGAGCACACTGGGTAACGCAAACGAACGTGAGTTCGGGTTAAGGCTTGAGCATGTCCGCATCTCCAGCGACTGAAGGCTTTTTCGGATCTGCCCCTGCAACCGCGGTTGAGCGGAGCCAGTAAAACCGGAGGCGGTAGAATGGCCAGTCATTGCGCTTACCGATGGGCGGAGCCGTTGCTTTTGCCGACTGGCGCAAGGATAACCACTCACTTCAGAGCATGATAGTGAGTGGGTTTTCCGATTCCAGACAGTTCCGGCCGGCTGCTGCAGCTCAGCCACTTCTGCTCAAACCGGCGTGTTCTGGGCTGCGGGAGATTGGACTTCAACAGGGAAGGTCACAGTGAATGTCGAGCCGGCACCGAGTTCAGAGACCAGCGCGATTTTGCCCTGCAGCAGGTTCACCAGTTGGGAGACGATCGCAAGCCCGAGCCCGGTGCCTTCGGTCTGGCTGCGCTCGTTGCAGCTGAAACGCGAGTAGGGCGCGAAGATGTGGGGTTGATCTTCGGGGGCGATGCCCAGACCGGTGTCGCTCACGGCGACCGACCAGTGTCCGTCGCCCACAGCCTTGCACTCCACCCGCACAGAACCGCTCGGGGTGTAGCGCACGGCATTGCTGAGCAGGTTGGTGAGGATTTGTTGCAGGCGCACGCTGTCGCTCGCTACGGTCTGGGGGGCCGTCTCGCAATCGAGCGAAACTTCCAGGCCCTGCGCTTCGGCCAGGGGCCGGATCATCTCGACCACTTCTTCGAGCGTCGGGCGCAGCGCGACCGCCTCCAGGTGCAGCCGGGTCTGCCCGGCCTCCGAGCGCGAAAACTCCAGCGCATCGTTAATCAGGTGCAGCAGCCGGGTGCCGTTGCGCACCACCCGCTCGATGTGCTCGAAGTCGGGCAGGGTGTCCCCGATGCCCGAGCGGGTGCGGCCGGTGCGCAAAAAGAGACTCGCATAGCCGATGATCGAATTGAGGGGAGTCTTCAACTCGTGGGCCAGCACCGAGAGATTGTCCTGGTGGGCGCGCGCCAACCGGCCGAGTTCTTGATTGGTGAGCAACAACTGGCTTTGCAGTTGCGCCAGTTCGCGCAGGCGCTCATCCACGTAGCTCTGAAAACAAGAAGCGATCGCCTCGTCCACCACCTCGTTAATCAGATAGGCGGCCCGCAGCGCCCCGGCGATCGAACCGTGCGTCATTTCCCCATCCAGAACCGTGAAGATCACCCGGCGCAGCAGCCGATACTCCTGAGCAATCTCGGCCGGGTTAAAACCCTGGCTGGCCCGCAGGGAGCCGTGCACGAGGCTTTTGCTCACCAGTAGTCTGGTGTCGCTCTCCTCGGTCTGGGAAAGGACGGTGACCATTGCCCTGAGCACATCGGGCAAACTGTTGCGCACGGCGGAGTAGGGCAGTCCATCGTCACTGCTGATCCGGCGGTCGGAGCGGACGGCCGCGATCCACTGCTCGATGATCGCATCGCTCCGGTCTGCAAGTAGTTTGCTGAAGTCCATGGCTGGCGAGTCAATAGTGGAGTGGAAGGGATCGGTTCCGACGAATCACTTCCGCCCCCAGCACCTTCCAAGCACCTGTGAATGCTCACGATTGTAGAGGACCAACGGCCTTTGCATCCGCAAGTCCTGCGGATAATCGCGGCGGGGCGGCGGCACCGGTGCCGCCCCCAGTCGCCTACGAAGGCTGGGTGGCGGCGTGGAGCAACTCGCGCACCGCCGCCGTCAGTTCATCGAGGGCCACGGGTTTGTGCAGGAGCCGGTCCGGCCTGGGCGAGTACGACTCCAGCGGCGAGTGGTCGGCGGTCAGCATCATCACTGGGAAGTGCGGCAATTCAGGGTCCGAGCGCAACCGGGCCAGCACCTGCCTTCCGTCGAGGTCCGGCATCATCACATCGAGCACCAGCAACTGCGGGGCCTGCCGGTGCACCAATTCCAGGCACTCCCGGCCGCCGCCCGCAGCCACCACTTCCAGACCCTCCATCTCCAGGGCCAGCATCAGGAACATCACGTTGTCGGGCTGATCGTCGACGACGAGAACCCGGGGATTGCGGCAACTCATGGGGCGCAAAACAGTACACATATACATGGGCACGGTAACTGGACAGGGGGTGCCCTCCGCGTCGGCTTTGCGAAGGAGATTCGGGGTGAACATGGCCAATTGCGTTGCGAAAGTCAAGCGTGCTTGGTTGGAGGAAGCGACGGTCGAACCGGATGCAATGGGCCTCACCGAGGAACGTACAGTAGCGGTGCCCCCGGTCCGAGGGGCAGGTTGAACAGGTACCAGAGCACAAACAACCCCGACCAGCCGAGGCCAAAGGCGATCGAGTACGGAAGCATCGCGGCAAGCAGCGATCCCAGGCGCAGATCGGGTTCGTACTTGCGCGCGAAGACGACGATGAGCGGGAAATAGGGCAGCAGCGGGGCAATCACGTTGGTAAACGAATCGGCCACCCGGTAGGCCGCCTGGGTCAGTTCGGGGCTGTAGCCCAGACCCATCAGCATTGGCACGAAGATCGGGGCCATCACCGCCCACTTCGCGGAAGCCGAGGCGATGAACAGGTCCAACAGAGCGGCAAATAGAATAAACAGCAGCAGCAGCGGAATACCGGTCAGACCGATGCCTTTGAGAGAATTGGCCCCGGCGATGGCGACCATAATCCCCAGATTCGACCAGTTGAAATAGGCGATAAATTGGGCGGCGGCGAAGGCGAGCACGATGTAGGAACCCATCGTCGCCATCGTCTCGGCCATCATCGCAGCCACCGCCCGATCGTCGCGGATGCTGCCGGTGAGCGCACCGTAGATAAGACCCGGCACCAAAAAGGCAATCGCAACGATCGGGATAAGCGACTGAAATAGGGGCTTCAGATCGCCGTTTTCGCCATGGAGCAGTCCTCCTGGCGCCAGTCCCTGCCAGGCGAACACCGCCAGGATCACAACGAAACTCGCCAGGGCAATCCAGGCGGCCCGGCGCTCGCGGGCGCTCAGATCCGCGCTCGGCGGGTCGGGAAAGCCGGTCGGGCGTTGCCACACCCCCAACCGCGGCTCGACGATCCGCTCGGTGACAAACCAGCCCAGGCCGGTGAGCAAAAAGACCGAAGCGACCATGAAGTAGTAGTTGGCCGTCGGGGCCACCTGATAGGCAGGATCAAACAGCTGGGCCGCCGACTGGGTGAATCCGGCGAGCAGCGGATCGAGCGAGGTGATGAGCAAATTGGCCGAGAAGCCGCCGGAGACCCCAGCGAAGGCGGCACAGAGCCCCGCAAGCGGGTGGCGGCCAAGCCCGAGGTACAGCACCGCCCCCAGGGGAATGAGCACTACGAACCCGGCGTCCGCCGCGACCGAGGCGTTCGCCCCGGTGAAAACCAGCGTCGGGGTCACCAACGCGCGCGGGACCGCCGTCACCGACAGGGTGAGCAGTGCGGCGATCAGGTTGCTGCGCTCGGCCACGCCGATGCCCAGCAGCACCACCAGCACGATCCCCAACGGCGGAAAGCCGGTGAAATTCGCGATCGCCTCGGTGAGCATCCGGCGGATACCCTCGGGGGTGAGCAGGTTGACCGCTTCGATGGTTTTGCCGCTCACCGGATGGACGACGCTCCAGCCGCTCTGGACCGCCAGCCAACTGAGCACCGGCATGGCAAGGGCAAATAGCGCAAACAGCGTCAGCGGGTCGGGCAGGCGGTTGCCTATCGCTTCGACGCGGTTGAGAACCCGACCCACCCAGCCCGCTGGGGGCGGCAATTCGACAAGGGGCGGCTCGGCGGAAGGATCGCGGGTCATCGGCGCGACGTTACCAGAAACGGGCTTCAAGCCCGTGCTTGAGTGGAGAGTATCTCGGTGCTCTTTTAGGCATCCCCGGCGCCGGGGATGCTCTGCCCAAGATCGCAAAGTGCAGCCGTTACGCTTCGACCGTGCAGGTGCCCCCGGCCGCTTCGATCTTTTCTCTGGCTGAGGCTGTGAAGTAAGCGGCCGTGACCTGGAGGGCCACGTGCGCTTCGCCGTCGCCCAGTACCCGCAAGGGACCGCTGGTAGCCGTCAGAATACCGGCATCGAGCAGCGATTCGATGTTCACTGCACTATCGGCGGGCAGGTCGCGCAGTTGCTTGAGATTGACGATCGTGTAGGAACTCGGATTGACCAGCTCGAAGCCCTTGAGCTTGGGCAGGCGCATGTAGAGCGGGATCTGACCGCCCTCGAAGCCGGGGCGCACACCGCCGCCGGAGCGGCACTTCTGACCGCGCATGCCCCGGCCGCTGGTCTTGCCCTGACCGGCGGAATGGCCCCGGCCGACGCGCAGCTTGCGGTGGCGCGAGCCGGACTGGGGAACGGCGTCCTCAAGACGGAGGCTTTTCATGGCTTATCGACTCCACAGATTTGAGACGGGCACGCCGCGCTCGCTGGCAACTTCTGAGAGGGTGCGCAGGCGCGACAGGGCGTCGGCAGCGGCCCGGGCGTTGTTGAGGGGCGACTTGGAGCCCAGGGATTTGGCCAGGACGTTTTTGATCCCGGCCAGCTCCAGTACCGTGCGCACCGCCCCGCCCGCGATGACGCCAGTACCGCCTGAGGCCGGTTTGAGAAAGACGTTGGCCGCCCCCGAGGTGCCGCTCATCGGATGGGGAATCGAGTTGATCTTGTTGAGGGGCACCCGGATGAGCGCCTTGCGCGCATCGGAGACGCCCTTTTTGACCGCGCCGATGACGTCGTTGGCTTTGCCCACACCGACACCGACCCGGCCGTTACCGTCGCCCACAACGATCACCGCTCTGAAGCTGAGCTTTTTGCCGCCCTTGACGACCTTGGTGACGCGCCGAATCTGGACGACGCGCTCTTGAAATTCGGTCTCGGCCTGGGCCCGCTCGGCTTTGTCACCGCCGCCGCGACCGGCGCCGCGGCCCCGGCCCCGGCGTCGTTCACCTCCGGACTCGCGATCGGGATCTTCGGGCGCTTGCTCGGGGCCAGGACCACCGGGACCACCGGGACCACCGGGTCCACGGCCTCTGCCTCTGCCTCTTTGTTGCTGTGGCGGCATGACTGCTCTCCTGAGTACTTAAAAATTGAGCCCGGCTTCGCGGGCCGCATCGGCTACCGCTTTTACCCGGCCGTGGTACAACTTGCCGCCCCGGTCGAAGACCACGGCGGTGATCCCTTTTTCTTTGGCGCGCTCGGCCACCAACCGGCCGACCGCCGTGGCCGCCTCACAGGTGGCGGTGCCCTCCTCGCCGGAGCGCAAGGGCGATTCCAGGGTCGAGGCCGCCACCAGCGTCCGCTGGTGAACATCGTCGATCACCTGAGCGTAGATGTGCCGGTTAGAGCGGTAAACCGCCAGACGCGGCTGCTCGGGCGTGCCCGCAATTTTGCGGCGGATGCGCTGGTGGCGGCGGTGGGTGGCTGTTTTGCGATCGACTTTCATGTGCCGTCTCTAGATGCGGTGGACTACTTCTTGCCGGATTTGCCGGCCTTGAGCAAGATCTTCTCGGCGGTATAACGGATGCCCTTGCCCTTGTAGGGCTCGGGTGGACGAATATCGCGGATCTTGGCCGCCAGGTCGCCCACCGCCTGCTTGTCGAAGCCTTTGATGACAAAGTTGAAGCCCTGCTGGTTGCGGGTGCCGGCAATCGCCGACGCCTTCGGGTCCACTTCAATGTCGATGCCTGCCGGCAGCTCGATTTCGACCGGGTGACTGAAACCGGCGTTGATCGTCAGTTTGCGGCCGGTAAGCGCAATGCGGTAACCAACCCCGGCGATTTGCATAGGCTTGGTGAAGCCGGTGGTCACCCCGGTGACCATGTTGGCCACCAGCGTGCGGCCCAGACCGTGCTGCTCGCGGGCGCGGCGGCTCTCGCCGCGGCGGGCCACCAAAAGCCTGGCGTCCTCGCGCACCACCTCGACCGAGTCGGGCAGGGTGCGCTCGAGGGTACCCTTGGGGCCTTTGACGACGATGCGCTGGCCATCCAGGGTGACTTCGACCTTGGGCGGGATCGCGATCGGAAGTTTGCCGATACGGGACATGGCGCGCTCCTAAAAGACGTAGCAGAGGACTTCACCGCCCACACCCGCCCGGCGGGCGTCGCGGTCGGTCATGACCCCCTGGGAGGTAGAGATGATGGCGATGCCGATGCCGCCCAGCACGCGGGGCAACTCCTTGCGGTTGGCGTAGACCCTCAGCCCCGGGCGCGAGACGCGCTTGAGATTGGTGATCAGCGGGCGGCGCTGGCGACCGGCGTACTTGAGGGTGAGCAGGAGCTGGCGATCTTTGCCTTCGCCCTGGTCCTGGTATTCGAGTATCAACCCTTCTATCTTCAGCACCTCCGCCACCGAGCGCGTCATACGCGTCGAGGGGACCGGAACGATATCGTGTTTGACGATACTCGCGTTGCGGATGCGGGTGAGCATATCGGCAAGGGTGTCATTTACCGCCATGGTCTTCTCCTACCAGCTTGCTTTGACGACGCCGGGCAACAGACCCTGGTGGGCCATCTCCCGAAAACAGATGCGGCACAGGCCAAAGTCACGGATGTAACCGCGGGGGCGCCCGCACCGCCAGCAGCGGTTGTGCAGCCGGGTGTCGGAGAGCTTGCCCTTTGAGACCAGTTTCTGGCGCTTTTTCTCGCGCTCGACCATCGATACTTTTGCCATGTTGTTATTTCCTGAAGGGCATTCCGAGAGCGGCGAGCAGGGCGCGGCCCTCCTCGTCGGTTTTGGCCGTGGTGCAGATAGTAATGTCCATACCGCGGATTTTGTCGACCGAGTCGTACTCGATCTCGGGGAAAATCAGTTGCTCGCGCAGGCCGAGGGTGTAGTTGCCGCGGCCGTCAAAGGCTTTGGGGCTGACGCCGCGAAAGTCGCGGATGCGCGGCAGGGCCACCGAGACCAGCCGGTCGAGAAACTCGTACATCCGCCGGGCCCTGAGGGTCACCGTGACGCCCACCGGCACCCCGGCGCGCAGCTTGAAGCCGGCGATCGCCTTTTTGGCGCGGGTGACCACGGGCTTCTGGCCGGCGATGCGGGCCACCTCGGCAATCGACCCATCGAGGGCCTTGGCGTTCTGCGAAGCCTCACCGAGGCCGCGGTTGATCACGATTTTGGAGATCTTGGGCACCTGCATGAGGTTGGTGTAGTTGAACTGCTCCTGCAGGCGCGGGACGACCTCCCGGTTGTATTTGTCCTTCATGCGAACGGTGGTGGCCATGGTTCACTCTCTACTTGTCGAGGATCTCGCCGGTTTTCTTGAGTACGCGCACTTTTTTGCCCGCTTCGGTAACGGTGTGACCGACGCGGCTGGCCTGCTTTTTCTTGTCGGAGTACAGCATCACCTTGCAGCTGTAGATCGGGGCTTCGCGCCGCAGGGTCTGGCCCTGCTGGTCGCCCTGGGGTTTGACGTGCTTGGTCTGCAGGTTTACCCCTTCGACAATCACCTTGCCCGCGGTGGGCAACACCTCGGTTACCTTGCCGACTTTGCCTTTGTCCTTGCCGGAGATCACCTGGACGGTGTCGCCTTTTTTGACGTGGAACTTGTGCCGCGCCTTGCCGGCGCCGTTGTTGGTCGCCATCAGAGCACCTCCGGGGCCAGGGAAATGATCTTGGTGAAATTTTTCTCGCGCAGCTCGCGGGCGACCGGCCCAAAGACGCGCGTGCCGCGGGGGTTGCCGTTTTTGTCGATGATCACCGCGGCGTTGTCGTCGAAGCGGATGACCATGCCGTTGTCGCGGCGAATCGCCTGGCGGGTGCGCACCACCACCGCGCGCACGACCTCGGATTTTTTGACCCCCATGTTGGGGGCGGCGTCTTTGACCACGGCCACGACCACATCGCCCACGAAGGCGTAGCGGCGGTTGCCGCCGCCTTTGGTGAGGCCCTTGGAGCCGACGGTCGAGCCGAGCACGCGGATGCACAACAGTTCGCGCGCTCCGGTGTTATCGGCCACACTCAGCCGGGACTGCTGCTGGATCATGGGTTGCGAGCCTCCTCGAGAATGTCCAGCACGACCCACCGCTTGGTTTTACTCAGGGGCGGCGATTCGAGAATGCGCACCCGATCGCCGACTTTGCAGCGGTTCTCTTCGTCGTGGGCTTTGAACTTGCGGGTGCGCACGACGATCTTTTTGTACTTGGGGTGGGGGACGCGGTTTTCGACGGCGACCACCACCGTCTTTTGCATCGCGTCACTGACCACCAATCCGATTTTTTCTTTGCGCGGCATGGGTTATTTCTCCTTGGCGGCGGCAGTGCGCTGGCCTTCAAGCAACATCAGCTGGGCGAGCTTGTGCTTGGCGTGGCGCACGAGGTGCGGCTTTTCGAGCTGGCGCGTCGCCTTTTGCAACCGCAGTTCGAACAGTTCTTTTTTGGTGGCGAGGATCTGCTCGGAAATCTCCTCGTCGCTGAGTTCGCGCCAGTCGTCAATTTTAGGTAGGGGCATTGGTCGGCTCCTCAGCGGGGGCAATCTCGCTTTTGACGATAAATCGAGATTTGATGGGCAGCTTGGCCGCCGCCAGGCGCATCGCCTCGCGGGCAATCTCCTCGGCGACCCCGTCGATCTCAAACAGGATTCGACCGGGCTTGACCACGCACACCCAGTACTCGGGCGCACCTTTGCCCGAACCCATGCGGGTCTCGGCGGCGCGCTGGGTGACGGGCTTGTCCGGGAACACCCGGATATAAATTTTGCCGCCGCGGCGGATGTAGCGGGTCATGGCGCGTCGGGCGGCTTCGATTTGCCGGGAAGTCATCCAGACGGGCTCAAGCGCCTGCAGCGCGTAGGTGCCGAACTCGATTTCGTTGCCGCGGCAGGCAACCCCGTTCATGCGTCCGCGCTGCTGCTTGCGGAACTTGGTGCGTTTGGGCATCAACATGGTGCGACTCCCTGGCCTCTACTGCTCGTCGGTGCGTTCTTCGTACTGGATCTTTTTGCGGCGGCGGGGACGCTGATCGGGCTTGGGCTGGGCCGCCACCTCCTCGGCAGCTGCCGCCGGGCCGCTGGCGCCGGGCAAAATTTCGCCGCGGAAAATCCAGACTTTGACCCCCAGCGTGCCGTAGGTCGTCTGGGCAATTTTGTAGGCGTAATCGATATCGGCTCGGAGGGTGTGCAGCGGAATGCGTCCCTCGCGCGTCCACTCCGAGCGGGCAATTTCGGCCCCGTTGAGGCGGCCCGCCACCATCACCTTGATGCCCTGCACCCCGGCACGCTGGGCGCGCTGGATGGCCTGGCGCACCGCGCGCCGGAAGGCGACGCGCCGCTCCAGTTGGCCCACGATGTACTCAGCGATCAGGGCCGCTTCGGCATCGACGCGCTGGACCTCGACGACATTGATGCGGATCTGGCGGCGGCCGATGAGCTTTTCGAGATTGGCCTTCAGTTCGTCGATGCCCGCGCCGCCGCGGCCCACCACCACGCCCGGCCGGGCGGTGCGGATGGTGATCTCCACCTGATCGGCCTTGCGCTCGATGTCGACATCGGCGATGCCGCCGCTCGCCAGTTTCTTGACGATATAGGCGCGAATTTTGTGGTCTTCGGCCAACAGTGCGGGGTACTCGCCCGCCTTGGCGAACCAACGCGAGCGGTGATCACGGATAATGCCCAGACGCAGGCCGACCGGATGTACTTTCTGTCCCATGGTTATTCGACCTCGCTGGTGGAGCGCACAGCGACGGTGATGTGGCTGGTGCGCTTGCGGACGGGGCGGGCACGGCCGCGGTCGCCGGCGCGAAAGCGCTTGAGCACCGGACCGCCGTCGGCGAAGGCGGTGCTCACCACCAGAGCGCGCCGATCGAGGCTGAAATTGTGCTCGGCGTTGGCCGCCGCCGACTCGAGCACCTTCTTGATGGGCTCGGTGGCGGCGTGGGGCATGAACTGAAGGATGATCAGCGCGTCTTGATAGGAGCGCCCCCGGATCTGATCGAGGATCCGGCGCACCTTAAAAGGCGACATGCGAATGAAGCGAGCGACGGCTTTGACTTCGTCGGCCATGGTTTGGGTACACCTTAGGGATCTGAACAGGGCGGACCGCCGACAGGCACTTCCTATACCCGTCAGGCTCGTCCCATAACGAACAGCAAAATCAGGCAAAGGGACTTAGGAAGCAAGCCTCCCAGTATCCACCCGGCTGCCGCAAGGCAACAGATATCGAGTGTAAGGCAAAAGATGGTGAGTGTCCAGTCTCAGGGCCGGATCTGGCCGGAACCGCTCACGACATATTTGGTGGTGGTCAGTTCCACGAGGCCCACCGGCCCGCGCGCGTGCAACTTTTGGGTAGAAATGCCAATCTCGGCCCCGAAGCCGAATTCGCCGCCGTCGGTAAAACGGGTCGAGGCGTTGATGTAGACCGCCGCCGCGTCGATGGCGGCGGTGAAGCGGCGGGCTTCCTCGTAGTTGGCGGTGACGATCGCTTCTGAGTGGCGGGTGCCGTAGTGGTTGATCCAGTCGATCGCTTCGCGGGTCGAATCGACTACTTTGATGGCGATGATTTTGTCGAGGTACTCCTTGCCCCAGTCTTCTTCACCGGCGCTCTTGACCTTCGGGTCGAAGGCGACGGTGCGCGGGCAGCCGCGCACTTCCACACCGTGGACGTGTAGATCCCCCAGCAGCGGGGCCAGATGCGTCACCACCGTGTCTCGGTGCACCAGCAGCTTCTCGGCGGCGTTGCAGACCGAGGGGCGCTGGACCTTGGCGTTGAGGACGATGCGGCGGGCCATCTCCAGATCGGCGGAGGCGGCGATGTAGATGTGGCAGTTGCCCACACCGGTCTCCAGCACCGGCACGGTCGCATTGCGCACGACAAAGTCGATGAGCGAGTGCCCTCCCCGGGGGATTACCAGATCCAGATACGGATTGAGCCGAATCAGCGCCTCGACCACCGCCCGCTCGCCGGGCAGCTGCTCGATGCAGCCTTCGGGAATGCCCTGTTCGTAGGCGGCGGCTTTGAGGACGGAGCTGATGGCCCGGTTGGAATTTTCGGCTTCTTTGCCGCCTTTGAGGAGCACGCCGTTGCCGGACTTAAGACAGAGGCCGACGGCGTCGGCGGTAACGTTGGGGCGCGCCTCGTAGATGATCCCGATGAGGCCCAGCGGCACCCGCACCCGCACGATTTCGAGGCCCTCGGGGTGCTGCCAGCCGCCCACGATTTCACCCACCGGATCTTTGAGCGCGGCGATCTGCTCCAGAGAGAGTGCCATGCCTTCGAGGCGCTGGGGAGTCAGCTTCAGTCGGTCGAGCAACGCCTCAGAAAGGCCCATCTGGCGCCCGAATTCGAGATCCGTCGTGTTCGATTCGAGGATTTCGCTGTGGGCGGTGCGCAGCGAACGGGCCATGGCGCGTAGCGCCTTGTTTTTGATTGCTGAAGGCACTTGAGCAAGCGCCCTCGCCGAGCGCTGCGCCTGCTGCGCCGTGGCTTTGAGGGTTTCGTAAAGAGAAGATGCCACCTGCAAACGTTTCCGCGAGAACTGTAGTGACCTCTAGGGTCTAGAACGGCGGGCCAGCCAGAAGATCAGCACAATCAGCGTCAACACCACCGTAACCGCAAGCGCTCCCAGGCCCGAACGCGATTGGAGCACCAGGGGCAGCCAGACCGGAGGGATCAAAGCCAGGGCAACCAGAATAAAGGGGAAGTAGTTGTCCGTCAAAGAACGGTTTTGATCGCGCCAGTTTCCCCCGGTCCACTGCCAGGCTTTTTTGTAAGGGTAACTGGTCGAAAGCTGCTCAAGCACCAACCCGTCCGGCGAGAGGCCGAATATCTGGCTGCAACGGTCGCAGCCGAACGCTTCGGTGAGGACAATGGCCTGCAGCCTCCCCCGTTTGCAGCGCGGACACGGATACTCCACCTGGAGATCGATTTTTTCTGGCTTCACGGGGCGACCCAGAACCTATGCCCTTGAGTACCGCAATCTTAGGTCACACCTCAGGCAGTGGCAAGGCGGCGCACCAGCAGCGGCGAACCGCTCCTGAGGCACGCCGTGCAACAATTCTTAGTTGACGAAGGGTTCTTTCGCTGGCTATATTAAGTCTTCGTTGACTTTAACCGAAATCATGCCCACGATTGCCCAGCTCATTCGCCGTGAGCGCGGGATCGCCCAGCGCAAAACCAAGTCGCCGGCCCTCAAGGCCTGCCCCCAGCGGCGCGGGGTGTGCACGCGCGTGTACACCACTACGCCCAAAAAGCCCAACTCGGCCCTGCGCAAGGTAGCCCGCGTCCGCCTGACCAGCGGTTTTGAAGTGACGGCGTACATTCCGGGCGTC
>JAESGW010000242.1_pt1 | contig 89424 bp, 66 predicted proteins | sample 9269791 | NCBI WGS metagenome assembly JAESGW01 (sample SAMN16773120, study PRJNA677053) | algae metagenome | isolation source: Aphanocapsa lilacina HA4352-LM1 and co-occurring heterotrophs from near cave... | place: USA: Maniniholo cave, near Haena, Kauai, HI | collected 2009-07-28 | reverse complement strand
CCGCGTTCGCGGACCATCCTCACCGCCTCAAGCTTGAACTCGCGGCTGAACTTCCTTCTTTGCATTGTGGACCTCCGATAGGTGGAAACACCTTGTCTCGGTGTCCATCAAACCGGCAGCAGGCCAAACAGACCCGCGAAGATACACGCTTATGGAAAAGACAATGGAGGCCGCCGCCCGCCCCGGTCGGAAGCGGCGGCCCCAGGGGAGGGCCCGATACTGCCCTAGAATTTCACCGTCGCGTTGAGGCCGACGATGCGCGGGTCGAGCGTGAAGATGTTCGTGCTGAGCCCGGTGTCGTCGCTGTTGGTGAAGGTGCCCGTTATCGGTGCCTTGTCGAACAGGTTCTTGACGTAGAGCTGGAGCGCGAAGTCGCCTTCGCCGCGCGCCAGCGTCACCGCGAGGTTGACATTGTCCCACGCGCGCAATCGGTCATATTCGGTGTTGAATACGCGCGCGAAGCTCTTGCCCTGCCGGTAATAATCGCCGCGGAAGGTTAGCGTCCAATCGCCGCCTTCGAGGAACGCCGTATATTGCGCCCCGATGTTGAAGGTGTAGTGCGGTGCGTTCGGCAACTCGTTGCCGCCGAGATCGGCATAGAAACCGCGCCCGCCATTCGGCGCGTCGGTCAGCGGATTATAGGTGACGCCGAGAAGCTGGTCGAAGCGGAAAGCGGGAATAACGCCCGTAACCGCGGGATTGAAAGAGCCCCAACGCGCCGATCCTCCGCAAAGCGCGGACAACATAAGTGTCTTGATGTCTTCATTCGCTCCGCCGAAAGCCAATATCCTTTGGACAAGGGCTGTGGGTGCGACGCAATTCGACGGAACCTGAATCCACGGCCGAAGCAGCATCCAATCGGGATTGCCCTGCGTCCGGTCCATGACGTCGATCGATTGCGCCCCCTTGCCGATCCGCGTGTCGAGCAGGCCAAGCGTGGCGTCGAGCCGGAAATTGCGCGTGGGCCGCCAGGCCGTCTCGATCTCCAGCCCCCAGGTCGTGGCGTCGAAATTCTCGTTGAGCGAGATGCGATCGACGATCTGCGAGATCTGGTAATCCTGATACATACTGTAAAAAGCCGACGCGTTCAGGGTGAACCTGCCGCCGTCGAAGCTGTTTTTCGTGCCGATCTCAAGCGCCGTGACATATTCGGGTTTGAACGTCTCGGGGAGTGGTTGGTACTGGACCACGGTCGGATTGATATCCGCGCGCGGCGGATTGGCGCCGCCGCCCTTGTAACCGCGCGAAGCCGACGCGTAGACCAGCGTATCGTCGGTAAAGGAAAGCCGAGGCTTCCAGTCGACGACAAGCCGCCCCGTTACGGCATTCCATTTCTGCTTGATGTCCGGCAGTTCGCGGAAGCCCCGGTTGATATAACCGCCCGTCCCGGTACCGCCGCGCGTCGGATCATTTTCGGCCGAGCCGAGCAGCAACTGGCTAGGGACCGGCGTTGCCGTCTTTTCGTCGCGGGTATAGCGCAAGCCGAGCGTCAGTTTCAGATCATCGGCCGCCTGCCAGTAAAGCTCCCCGAACACCGCCTTGGACTTGGTCCGCACCGGATTTTTGCTGCGGAAATAATTATGGCCGTCCTCGGGCCCCTCGCCGATCGGATTGGGATCGACCCAGACGCATTCGCGGCCCGTTACCGTGCCCACGCCGCAATTCCGGGTCTCCCCCGTATTGCCGATGCGATTATAGAAATATTCGCCGATCAGGGAAAAGAGGTTGTTGTAGACGAAATAGTCGTCCTGCGATTTGAAATCGAGATAATTGGCGCCGATGTTGAAATTAACCGGGCCATCAGATGAAGACTGTAGCCGTATCTCCTGCGTCCATTGCCGGTTGCGCGAGCGACTGAGGTCGACCGCGAGGATCCGGTCGGATGGTCCCAACTGCGGATCAGTATATATCCCCCCCGGCGTCGGTCCCGCACCTACCACGGGGCGGGGTACGCCGACCGGGCTTATAACCAGCCCGGTTGAACTGTTGAATACAGGCGCCGAAACGAAGCGGTTGTAATCCTGCGACGAATAATAGCGATCATGCGCATAGGCGCTCTGCGACACAAAGGTCAGACTGTCGCCCAGCCCGATTTCCATATTGAGCTGGAAAACGTCGTTGTTGGCGCGAAAAACAGGGTCATAGCTGGTTTCGATTTCCCTCAGATCGCGCGACTGGACGACGTTGCCGAACGGGTCGAAATTGCGCGTGATCGGAAAGACCGGCCGCCGCGGCGTGGTCGACGGGTCGAACCCCATCTGCATGTTGATCTGGGGGAACAGCACAAAGGCCAGCGCCTTGGCGTTGGGCGCCCCGAAAGCGGCGTCGCCGTAGAGCGAGGCCGACTGGCACCCTTGGCTGAACCGCGCCTGCAGGAATTCCGGTACCGCGATATTGCCGACCTGCGTCACGCCCGGGTCGCGCGTGCAAAGCTGCTTGCCGGTGCGCGAGCGGTTGTCGTCTTCCTCGAAATGCTGCCAGATCGCGTTGATCCGGAACCGGTCGCTCGGCTCCCACTGGATCGACGCCCGCGTCGACCAGAGATCGCGGCCGTTGACGCGTTGCTGCGTGAAGCTGTTGTAGTCGAAGCCTTCGCGCTTCGTCATCGCGCCGGCGACGCGCACCGCCAGCGTGTCGGTGATCGGCACGTTGAGCATGCCCGAAAGACGCCGCGTCTCGAAGCTGCCGACTTCGCCCTTGATTTCGCCCCCGAAGCGGTCGTCCGGCAGCGCCGGGATCACATTGACCACGCCCGCGGTCGCATTGCGGCCATAGAGCGTTCCCTGCGGCCCGCGCAGCACCTCGACGCGTTCGAGGTCGAAGAATTCGGACTCGAACAGGCGGTTGCGAATCAGCGGTGTGTTGTTGAAGCTGACCGCCACCGCGGGGTCGTTCGAGGCGGAAATCGCCTTCGTGCCGATGCCGCGGATGGTGAAGTCATAACCGCTGAAATTGCTCTTCGTGAAATTGACGTTGGGAACCCCGCGCACCAGCTCGGCGCCGCCCTCGATCTTCTTTTCGTCGAGCGCGCGCGGGGTGAAGGCCGACATCGCGATCGGGACGTCATTGATCTTTTCCTCGCGCTTCTGCGCGGTCACGACGATCTCGGTGTCGTCCACCGTTTCCGCGGTGGCGGCGGGCGGATTGGGGTTTCCCGCCGGCTGGAGGACGAAGATATTGCCTTCGCGGCGATAGCTCAGCCCTGTCCCCCGCAGCAGCGTCCGCAGCGCGGTTTCGGGATCCGAACGCAGGCTGAAACCCGCACTCTGCTTGCCATGGACGATCAGCCCGTCGGCCATGATCGTCATCCCGCTTTGCAAGCCGAAGTCGCGCAGCGCGCGGGCAAGCGATTGCGGCGGGATATGATATTTGACGTTGGCGTCGCGCGCGAGTGCCGGCGCCGTCGCAAGGGCAAGGCTGCCAATCGCAACGCCGCCCAGAAAAAGCTTACGCAAATCACATGCCCAAAGGCGCATGTCCCCTCTCCCTGATCCATGTCTCCGCCGGGGTTATCCCCGGTCTCGACGCCCGTACCGAGCGTGACCTTATAGACGCATCGCCTCCGGAATCAGGGGGATGAAACGCAAAAAATTTTCACCGATGTTAATGTCAATTTGCTGCACGTGCGAAATATTTGTCGTGCGCCGCGCTTTGCCTCCCCCCCATCGGGCGTTTCGCGCGTCTGTCAATTGAGCCTCATCCAAAATCGAGGACGGGCCGGAATCGAGGACGGGGACGGGTTCGGGGATGCTGCCGCAATGAAACCAGTATTTTGGAGCCAATGGCCATGCCCGCGCTTTCGGGATATGTCTTGACGATGCCACAGCCGCACCAGGACCGCGATCTGGAAACATGGATTACGGCCTATGGCCCGGCGCTCCGCCGTTTCTTTCGCCGCCGCGTGCAGGAAGCCGATGTCGACGACCTGGTGCAGGATGTGTTTTTGCGGCTGCAGACCGCGCAGTTCGGTGCCCCGATCGACAATGTCGAGCGTTACCTGTTCGCGACCGCGCGCAATGTCCTGATCAGTCGATACCGCAAGCTGGCATCGCGATCGGCGATGCTCGAGGACGAGTGGAAGGACGGCATCGAGGTCGCCGACCAGCTGTCCCCCGAACGCATCGCCATCGGCCAGCAGGAATATCGGCGCGTCATCAACGCGATTCTCGGCCTGCCGCCGCGGGCGCGCGAGGCGTTCGAGCTCCATCGTTTCGAGAACCTCACCTACCAAGCGATCGCCCACCGCATGGGGATTTCCAAGGATTCGGTGAAGGAACTCATGCACCGCGCGCTGGTGCGCCTCGCCGAACAGATGGAGGACGGCCGATGACCGGCGACCCTTCCATCCGCGATACGCTTCGCTCCGAAGCCGCGCATTGGTTCAACCTGCGGCTGTCCGGCGACATGACGATCGACGACGATCTTCGCTTTCGCGAATGGCTCGGGCGGTCCGACGCCCATCGCGAGGCCTATAGTCAGCTCGACTGGGCGTGGATCATCGCCGGCACGGCGGCGGGCGACCCCGCCCTCGCGGCGCGCTCCGAACCCGACGAGCCCGCCGTCGCCCGTCCGGCGCCGCGAGGGCGGATATTTGCACTCGCGGCGTCGCTTCTCCTGATGGCGGCGGTCGGTTGGACGGTGGCGCCGAAATTCTGGCCCGGGACCGGTGTGGAGCGGCAAGAGCAGGCGTTTCAGACCCGGACCGGACAACGCACGAGCGTGACGCTTCCCGACGGGTCGACGGTGATACTCGATTCCGAAACCACGATGCGATTCCACGATACGCGCAACGAACGGCTTGTCGAGCTGGTCGGCGGGCGGGCATTTTTCCGCGTCGCCCGCGATCCTTCCAGACCGTTCATCGTCAACGCCGGTGGCAAGCGCGTGCGCGCCGTGGGCACCGCCTTCGAAGTCAGTCTGGAAAATGGCAATATCGCGGTCATCCTGACCGAGGGCAAAGTCCGCGTCGACGAGGGCGCGAGCGGCTCGGGCAACAGCACCGATATGGTGCCCGGACGCCAGCTGGTGATCGGCGCCGACCGCAACTGGACGCTCACCCGCGTCGACGTGCACAAGGAAACGAGCTGGACCGAAGGCCGGCTGATCTTCATGCACGATCCGCTGTCGCGGGCGATCGACGACATGAATCGCTATTCGACGAAGAAACTGGTTTTCGAGGGACAGCGCGTTCCCGAACGGGAAATCGTCGGCGTGTTCCAGGCGGGCGACGTCGACGGTTTTGTGAAGGCGCTCGAACTCAACGGAATCGCCCGCCGCGTCTCGACGACGAGCGAGGAGATCTTGCTGACCGCGGAACCCTAGACGCCCCGACGCCAGCCGCACATTTGCGTCAGCCCGGATCCGGCGGCGACTCCGGCGGCGGCGGGACGAGCCCCGAGGGCACGAGAAACAGGGGAAGGATATGGGCGACGAGATCGCGCATCGCGTCGTCCCCTTGGTCGAGCATCGCGCGCAGGTGCGGCCCGATCACCGCATCGCCGAATGCGCAGACCGCCATCATCATCACCACCGCGCGAACGCGTTCGGGCGCGGCCTCCTGCCGCGAGCGGGCGATCAGCGCGTCGACGAGTTCGCGCACCGCCTTGCGCACCGGATCGAGCTGGCCGACGTCACCCGACAGGACGATCCAGGAGGCGAGCTGCCCCGCCCCGCCCTTGCCGAATGCGTCGAAGACCCGGTCCGCCACCGTCCGCGGCGCCGCGCTATCGGTCCGCAACAGGTCGACGACATCGTCGAGCGCCGTCGTCAGGTCGGTGATCATCGACCCCATCAGGCTCGATTGCAAACCCGCCGCGGATCCGAAATGATGAAGGACATTGGCGTGCGACATGCCGATTTCCTCGCCGATATTCGCGAGCGTCACCGCCGCCGGTCCGCGGTCGAGCAACAGCCGGCGGGCGGCGGCGAGCGCCTCCTCGCGAACCTCGATGCCCGACCGGTTGCGCCGCTTTTGATGCGGGCGCGCTTGCTTGTACATTCGGCTCATCCTTTTGCCCCCACCGGCCGTTTCGTCGGGGAGTCTTAGCGCAAGGCATCCGATTGTCACAACTGTACCCCGCCAGCGCACAAAAGCGCGGCCGGCGAGGTGTTGCACTCCGTCGCGCTACGATATATATACATTGATGTTAATGTTGATTCGTGGAGACCCCTCATGCCTTCGCCGACGCAAACACCCGACAATCTCAAGATCGAGAAGCGCGACCTCAAATTCGGGCGCCAGACGCCTCCGCCGCGTTGGTGGCACGGCGGCGACCCGGGGCGCACGGCCTTCTTCAACGCGCTGTCATCGACCTTCCCGGTCGGCGAGAAATTCTTCATGACCGCAGTACGTCACTACCGGAGCGGGACGTCGGAGCCGTTGCGCAGCCAGATTGACGATTTTCTCTATCAGGAATCGATGCACTCGCGCGAACATGTGGTGTTCAACCGCCAGGCCGAAGACGCCGGGTTCGACATCGCCCCGCTCGAGGACCGCGCGCGCCGTACGATCGCGTGGGTCAAACGCCGTTCGCCGCTCCAGCAACTCGCTGCAACCTGCGCGCTCGAACATTTTACCGCGACGCTGGCGCACGACGCGCTCGCCAACCCGCGCCATTTGGGCGGTGCCAGCGAAGAGGCCGGCCGGCTGTGGCGCTGGCACGCCATCGAGGAAATCGAGCACAAGGCGGTGGCGTTCGACACCTATCTCCACGCCGCGCGCGACCTGTCGCCGTTCCGCCGCTGGCTGAAACGCAGCGTCGTGATGGGGGTCACGACCGCACGCTTCCACTATGTGATCTTTCGCAACACCGCCGACCTGTTGCGTCAGGACGGGCTGAACAATGTCCGGACATGGCGTGGCTTGCTGGCTTATCTCTACGGCCGTGACGGCCTGATGCGTCATCTCCTTGCCGGCGTGTTCACCTATATGCGGCCGGGCTTCCATCCCTGGCACCTCGACGACCGCGGGCTGCTGGCGCAGGCGCTCGCGCATCTGAACGCCGGTGAAGCAAAGGAGCAGATGGCATGACGCGCTGGCCCCTCCTCCTGGTGACCGCGATGGCTGCGACGATCCCGGTCCCTGCGGCCGCGGCCGGCATCGCGGGCGTCTGGTCAACCGGCAGCTCGGGCGGCCGCGTCGAAATCTATCGCTGCGGCGCCGCGCTGTGCGGAAAGATCGTCGATGCGCAAAGGCTGCGCGGCAATCCGGACCTGCGCGACGTCCGCAATTCGGACCCCAAACTGCGCCAGCGCCGGATCAAGGGGCTGGTCGTCCTGAACGGCTTCAAGGGCGGCCCCCGGTCGTGGGAGGGCGGTCCCGTCTATGACCCCGAAACGGGCGACGGCGCGCCCCGCGGACAGTTGAAGCTCCTTCCCGACGGCCGGCTGGAACTCAAAGGCTGCGTCGCGTTTTTCTGCCGCACCAAAATCTGGTCGAAGGTGAGTTGAGGGCGCGAAATCCGCTTCCGTGACACGGCTACCGGGCCGGGAGTTTCCGCGCCATCACCGCCCCCCGGGCGGCGCCTCTCGGTCCAGCGTCAGCGCCAGCGCGCCGAGGAGCCCTACCTCGTCTCCCAGCGCGGGCGATACGATCACGTCTTCGGCCGCGCCGACGAAATATCCGCCCGATACCGCCCGGGCCTCGGTACGAACGCGCTCGAGCAGACCGGCCGTTGCCATCACACCGCCGCCAAGGACGATGCGTGCAGGTTCGAAGATCGCCTGAAACGTCGCCGCGGCCTGCGCCAGATACCAGGCGATGATGCCGTGCGCGGGGTGGCCGGAAGGCAGGTCCGACAGGGATCCGCCCCATCGCGCCTTGATTGCCGGGCCGGCCGCCAGGCCTTCGAGGCAATCGCCATGGAAGGGACAGATGCCGCGAAACCCGGCGTCGTCGGGATGGCGCGGCATGCGGATATGGCCCATCTCGGGATGGCTGAGGCCATGGACGAGGCGTCCGCCGACGACCGCCCCGCCCCCGACCCCGGTCCCGACCGTCAGGTAAAGCGACGACGCGGCGCCCCGCCCTGCGCCCCACATCCATTCGGCGAGCGCGGCGCCGTTGACGTCGGTGTCGATCACGACAGGGCAGCCGAATGCCCGGCCCAACGGGCCTGCGATGTCGGCGCCGCTCCAGTGCGGTTTGGCGGTGCGTGTGATGCGCCCCCATCCGGGCGATGCGGGATCGAGGTCGAGCGGCCCGAAGGACGCGATGCCGACCGCATCATATTGCGATCCCTGCCGCCGGAGCCAGCCGATCACCGCCGCCATCGTTTCCTCGGGCACGGTCGTTTCGATCCGCGTCGTCGCGTGGATGTTGCGCGAACGATCGCCGACACCGACGATGAACTTTGTTCCCCCCGCCTCGATCAGCGCGATCTTGCCGTCCATCGTTCCAAAATCCTCTCGGCTGTGTCGGTTACAGGAAGGACGCGCCAGCACTGGCCTGCTCGACCATGATCATGGGCTTCGTTCCCGCAGGCGTACGATAATGTCGTTCGACGCGGTCGACCACCCTGTCGACCGCGTGCGCCTCGACCAGCGCGACGACCGCCCCGCCGAAGCCGCCGCCGGTCATGCGGGCGCCCCCCGCATCGCCGATCGCGCGCTGAAGCCCCGCAACGAGGTCGTCGATCGCGGGCAAGCTAATCTCGAAATCGTCGCGCATCGATATGTGCGAGGCTGCCATCAGTGCCCCGAGCGCTATGAGATCGCCGGCCTCTATCGCGCCGGCGGCCGCGAGCGTGCGCGCATTTTCGGTGATCACGTGCCGCGCGCGGCGATAGGCTATGCCATCGACGTCGGCGCGTGCCGCTTCGAGCTCGCCGAGCGATACATCGCGCAGCGCGGCCGCCCCCAACTGTCGCGCAACCGCTTCGCACTGGGCGCGCCGTTCATTGTAGGCGCCGTCGACGAGGCCGCGACTGATGCCCGAATGGACGATCAATATGGCGAGATCCGGAGGCAAGGCGACCGGGCGACAAAGGAGGCTGCGGCAGTCGATGAGCAGGGCATGATCCGCGACGCCGTGCGCCGAGGCAAGCTGGTCCATATTGCCGCAACGCATTCCGACAAAATCGCATTCGGCCTGCTGCGCGAGCAGCGCGATCCGGGTCGGGTCGAGCACGCCCGGCGCGAAGAGCCCGCCAAGAGCCATCCCGGACGCCACCGACAGCGATGCGGAGGAGGACAGCCCCGATCCCTGCGGAATATCCCCGGTGACAAGCATGTCGACCCCGCCAAGGCCGATCCCCTGCGCCTGCAGGACGGCCGCGATGCCGCGGATATAGTCGGACCAGGGCTGTTCGGGCGACGGCGTGATAGGCTGCCCGGGGTCGAACATGCTGACCGCATTGCCATAATCGGCGGCGATCATCCGGACGACCTTGTCCGGGCGACGGCGAACTGCGACAAGGCTTTGCAAGCCGATCGCGGCGGGCAGCACGAAACCGTCGTTATAGTCGGTGTGCTCGCCGATCAGATTGACCCGGCCGGGCGCGCGCACGACAAGGTCGGGGATCGCACCGACAAGCTCGCCGAACAGGGTTGTCGCGCGGTCCACGGGCGCCGTCACGCCCCGATCTCCACCGCGCGAAGCCGTTCGGCCGCCTGTTCGGGGGTCAGGTCGCGCTGCGTCTCGGCGAGCATTTCATAGCCGACCATGAATTTGCGGACCGTCGCCGAGCGCAGCAGCGGCGGGTAGAAATGCGCGTGCAGCTGCCAGTGATCGCTTTCGCCGTCGCCATAGGGCGCGCCGTGCCATCCCATCGAATAGGGGAAGAGGCAGCCGAAAAGCGCATCGTAGCGAAGCGCGAGTTCCTTCAATACGGCCGCCAGCGCGCGCCGCTGCGCCGCGTCGAGTTCGGGCAAGCGGCGGACCGGAAAGCGCGGCAACAACAGCGTCTCGAAGGGCCAGGCCGCCCAATAGGGCACGATCGCCAGCCACAGCGCGCTTCCCGCAACGACGCGCGGTCCGTCCGCTTCGCGCGCGGCGAGTTCGAGCAGCATCGGCTGGCGCCCGGCGGCGACCCACGCGCGCTGGCTGTCGTCTTCGCATGCGATTTCGGCCGGGATATGGCGCGTCGCCCATATCTGGCCGTGCGGATGCGGGTTCGAACAGCCCATCATCTCGCCCCGGTTCTCGAAGACCTGCACATTGGCGTGGCTCCGACCCAGTTCGGCGCTTTGCTCGCACCAGCAATCGATTACCGCCTCGATCCCGGTTTCTTCCAGCGCCGACAACCCCTTGCCATGGTCGGGCGAAAAGCAGACCACCCGGCTGGTTCCCGATGCGGCAGCGGCCTGAAACAGCGGGTCGGCCCCTTGCCCCGGCGCGGGGGCCTGCGGCAGCAACGCCGCAAAATCATTGTCGAAGACAAAGGGGCCGCGATAGTCGGGGTTCACGATGCCATTGGCACGGGTGTTGCCCGGGCAAAGGTAGCAGCCGGGATCATGGGCGGCGGCCGGCGCGGTGGCCGCTCGCCCCTGCTCGCCGAGCCACGGACGCCTGGCGCGGTGCGGCGACACCAATATCCATTCGTCGCGCAGCGGATTATAGCGCCGATGCGGATGTTCGGCGGGGTCGAACGGCGCGTCGGTCACGGCCAGCGGCGCCCGCGATCGTCGGTGCACTGGCTTTCTCCGGTCGCCGGGTCGAGGCGGAGCTCGATCCGCGACCCGTCGGAGAGCTGCGCCTGCTGGACGATCACCGGCGCGCCGCTGCCGAGCGAAGGATAGCGGCATTCGGCGACATCGAGCCCGGCGAGCGCGTCGAACAACGCCGCCCGCTCGGCGCTCAGGCCGTCGAGCGTATCGCTGGTCATCAGCACCCCGCCCGAAAGCCCCGCGAGCAGCGCAAGGCTCTGCACCTGCGCATCGGTCAGATGATGAAAACGGTCGCGCAGCAGGATGCAGTCGGGATCGGCCTGCCACAGCCGGCCCGCGGCATGGTTGCGCGTCGCCTGATCGCGCAGCAGGCTTTCGGCCGACTGGTCGCCCGACCATTTGGCGCCGACATCGCGCCCGATCCGCACCGCGTCGACCAGCCCGACCGACGCCCAGAGCGGAAAGCCGCAGCCGAGCCAGAGCGCTTCGCCAATCTCCTCGCGGATCAGCGATGCCATCTGGCGCCAGATCGCGACGCGCGACAGGCCTTCGCGATGCCAGATCGCCCGGTCGGGTCCATATTCGGCGCCGAAGAACATGAAATCGGTCTTGAAGTAACCCGCGCCCCATTCGTGGGTCCATGTCCGGAAAACCTGCCGCAGATAGGCCTCGGCATCGGGATGGGTGATGTCGAGGATGTAATATTCCTCGCTGCGCTTGTGCCAGCGGAACTCGCCATAGAACGCCATCTGCACCAGCGGCTCGCCGGTGGCGCGCTCGCGTACGACCCAGTCGGGATGGTCGGCGAACAGGCGACTGCGGTTACCGACCATGAACGGTGCGATCCACAGGCCGGGGGTGAAGCCGGCATCGGCAATGTCTGTCAGCAACGGCTGCATGCCGCGCGGGAATTGGGGTTTGACGTCGAGCCAGTCGCCCATTTCGGGGGTGAAGCCGTCGTCGATCAGGAAGATGTCGAGATCGATGCCGTGCGCGTCGCGATAGGCGGCGGCGCTCGCGAGGTGCGCGCGGATATTCTCCTCATTGATCGCGGCATAGAGATTGTACCACGAGCACCAGCCTTTGATCCGTCGCTCCGGAATTCGCGGCGACAAAGGCGATGCCTGCGCCACGCTGTCGGACCAGCGCGTCAACGCGGTCTCGACATCGTCGTCGGCGAACAGCAGCAGCGTCTCGCCCGCGAGCGCGCCCGTCCGGTCGACCAAGGTTTCGGCATCGATCGTCATCGCGCCCGCATCGCCGCCGAAGCGGAAACGGGTCTGGAACCGGTCGTGCCGTTCGAAGCCGATCACCACGGCGCCTCCGCGATCGCGCGGCAACAACGCGGTCATCGCAAACCCCAGATCGGGTTCCTTGCCGGGCGGCGCATCGCCGGTGGGCGTCCCCGGATCGGCAAAGAAGCTGCCGTCCCAGCTGTGATAGCCGTTGCGCAGATACTGGCGGACGCCCGTCACATCCTCGAAACGCAAGCCGAGGCTGTCGATCGGCCGATCCGGCGCTGCGTCGCAAAGCTCGATCCGCAGGCGGAGCATCGCGCCGTCGCGCTCGACCTGAAGCCGCACATGGCCGCGATCGAGCGGCCAACGCACGGTTCCGTCTTCGACCTGCGGCGTGCCATGATCGGGAACGGCGCCGTCGATCAGCGGAACGATGCACCCTGCGCGCACCCCCAAAAACTCCAGCGCGGGACCGTGCCGGTTGAATTCGATCGTCGATTCAACCTCCGCCTTCACGCCGGACCGCCTGAATAGAGAAGCGGGTTGAGCGGCGACGCGGCGAGTTCGCCCGGCGCGATCCCCGGCATCCAGCGTTCGAGATCCTTGGCCTGGTTGCGGTTCGCGGGTTCGGCGGCGCGCATGTCTTCGTCCATGAAGATGATCGTCATCACCTCGCGCTGCCGGTCAGTGCGGTTGGCGCCGGCGCGGTGGAAGGTCCAGCCAGCGTGGAAGCTGACCTCGCCTAGGTCAAACCCGTCATCCTCGACCGGCAAATGCTCAAGCGCCTGTTTGAGCGTCATCTCGCTCTCGTCGCTGATTTCCATGTCGCGCCCGATCTGCAGGCGATGGCTGCGGGCCGAGAAGCACAAGGGGCCCATTTCCTCGGGCGTAGGCTGCAACGGGATCCATGCCGTCACAATCTTGTCGCTCGATACCGGCCAATAATATTGGTCGGCGTGCCACGGCGTGATGCCGCCGCCCGCTTCCTTGTAGAGCGCCTGGTCGTGATAGATGCGCACCCCGCGCGCGCCGATCAGCGTCGCGGCGATCTGGGCGAGGCGTTTGCCGAACACAAACTCTCGAATGATCTCCGACTCCTGCCACAGATTGCCGATCTGCAGGAACGCCTTGCCATAGGTCGTGCGCTGGTCGAGCGGCAGGCTTCCGTCGGCGTGCTGCGCGACGAACTGCGCGATCGCCTCGCGATAATGAGCGAGCAGCGTGGGCGAGAAGACCTGCTTGAGCTTGATATAGCCATTCTCGGCGAAGAAGTCGGCCTGTCCGGCTTCAAGCGGATAGGGTGCGTCGAGTTCGTGCATCGTCATTCGCTCATCCTCAGTTCGCGCCCCTCGTCCGCCGAGCGGCGCGCCGCCAGCGCCAGCCGCAGGCTCGCCGCGCCCTCGCGCAGCGGAACCGAAGGCGCGCGCCGATCGCGGATCGCGGCCGCGACATCGGCGAGCTGGGCGACGAACGGATCGGCGGTGCCCGCGACGGTCTCGTCGGACACCTCGCCCGCGGTGCTCGTGAGAATCGCGTCGTTCCAGCCGCTGAAGCGCCCGGTCATCCGCTCGGCGAACAGGTTCCAGTCCTTGTACCAGCGGCCGGGCACCGCGATGTTGCTGGCATTGAGCGTCGCGGTGCGCCCGTCGTCCCAACCGAAGATGATCGCCGACACATCCTCGATGTCATAGCCCGGGGTGTCGCGGTGGAAGAGGTTGGCCGCGCGCGCATAGACGCAGTCGGGCTCACCCATGAATAAGCGGACGAGGTCGATCAGATGGATGAGCTGTTCGGTCATCTGGCCGCCCGAAAGCGCGCGCTGCGGCCACCATGCGGTGTGCAGCGCGTTGCAATGATAGCTGCCGTTGAACAGGCCGACCGTCCCCGTATCGCTGGCCTGCCACCGGCGAACGGCGTCGCCGAAGCGATACATGAAGCCGACCGCCGCGACGACGCGCGCCGCTTCGACCGCCGCGACCATCGCGTCGGCTTGGCGCTGATCGAGCGCGATCGGCTTTTCGACCAGCAGGTTCACCCCGGCGGCTGCGATCCGTTCGACCTCGCCCTTGTGGACGTGCGGCGGCAGCGCCACGACGACGAGATCGAGCGCCTCGCGATCGAGCATCGCGTCAAGATCGCCATAGGCGGCCGCGCCGCGTTCGCTGGCAAAGGCGTGCGTCCGGCCTTCGTCGCGGCCGCAGCAGGCGGCGAGTGTCATGTCATCGGGCAGCGCGGCGATCGCCCCCGCATGGCGCGCACCGATGCCGCCGCATCCCAAGAGGCCGACGCGCAGCCGGCTCATTGCGGAAACTCCAGCATCGCCTGCAACATACCCGGCGCGCCCGTGTCGAGCTGTTCGAACAGCATCGGCGCCTCGGCGAAGGACGCCCGGTGCGTAATCAGCGGCAGAAGGTCGAGGATGCCTTCATGTTGGAGCTCGACCGCGGTCCGCCAAAGGCGCGGTTTCGACCAGCGGTAGCTCGCCTCGGGCGCGACACCCGAAATCTGCGAGCAGATCAGCTGCACCCGGTTGAGATGATATTCCTCGCCCAGCCGCAACCCCGCGACGTCGCCTTGGAAAAAGCCCATCGCAACGACGCGCGACGAATAGGCCACCGCGCGGATGGCATCGGACAGTGCCGGTGCCGCCCCCGACACTTCGATACAGGCATCGGCGCCGCGATTGCCCGTCATCGCCTTGATCCGTTCGGCCGCGCCGCCGGGAACCGGATCGAGCGTCGCCCACGCCCCGCACCGTTCGGCGATGGCGCGGCGCGCGGGATCGGGATCGACCGCGATGACGCGCGCGCCCGAAGCCCGCGCCGCCTGCGCCACGATCTGCCCCGGGACGCCCAGCCCGAACACGGCGACCGTATCGCCGATCCGGATCTGCGCATCGTGGACGCCGTTGAGCGCCACCGCGCCGATATGGCTGAAGATGCCGATGCGCGGATCGGCGCCCTCGGGCATCAGCCGCTCGCGCGCATAATCCGCCGCCGCGACATGATGCGTCCGGTGGTTCCAGGTTCCGAAGACATGCTGTCCGACGCGAAGGTCGGGCACGCCGGCGCCGACCTCGACAATCTCGCCGACTTCTTCATAACCGAGGGTGCGGACCGGATAAGGCCAGCTTGGCCCCTCGCCCCCAACGAACAACCGCCGCTCCTCGTCCCAGCGCCGGTCCATGAACGGGCTGGTGCCGCGATACTGGGTCAATTCGGTCCCGGCGCTGATGCCGGAGAACAGGGTGCGAATGCGAATCTCACCCGGCGCAAGCGCGCCTTGTTCGATCGGCTCGAAAGCCAGCTCGCGCGGAGCGTTGAGGATAAGCGCCGAGGATGTCATGCGTCGTGTACCACCTGTGCGTTGGCGAGGACGGCGCGGCGGATGCTCCCCTGCATGGCAAGGATGATCACGACCGCGATGGCGTACAGCACGGCGAGCGAGGTCATCCCTGCCGCCATGCCAAAGCTTTCTGACGCCTTGGCAACGAAGATCGGTGACAATCCTGCGCCGAAAAAGCCGATCATCGTCATCATGCCAACCGCGGTCGCCCGCGCATGCGGCGGGACGACATCGTGCATCGAGGCATAGATGCAGCCGTCGAACAGGCCCTTGCCGAAGCTGGTGGCGAGCAGCACCCCGCCGACCATCACCGCGGTGCTGGCCCACAGCAGCGGGAGCAGCAGGATCGCGGCGAGGCCGAGACCGATCGCCAGCGTGTAGAACCGCCCGATCGGCGAACGTTTGGCGAGCGTGTCGCCGAGCAGGCCGCCGAAAGGGACGGACAGCATACCGGCCATCATGATCGTCACCGTTCCGTACAGCGCCGAACCGGTGAGGCTGAGTCCCAGCTCGTCATGGACGAAGGTGGGCGCCCACACCTGCACGCCGGCCGCCGCCCCCGTGCCGAGGAAGAAGATCACGCACAGCATGAGCGCCGGCTTGATGCGCAATACGATGCCCAGCGGATCGTTGCCCTTGCCCTTTTCGGCGGCGGTGTGGGTGATCGGCGCGTCGCGCAACGTCCGGAACAGGATGGCGCAAACGACGAAGCCGAGCAGGCCAAAGAAGATGAACGGCGCTTGCCAGCCGAACCGGTCAGCCATCGCGCCGGCCGCCAGCGCCCCCACCAATGGACCCGCAAACACCGCGGTCTGGTGCAGCGACAAGGCACGGCCGCGCATCGACGGCTTGTGCCAGTCGCTGATCAACGCGGTCGCGGTCGGATAATAGGTTGCTTCGCCCAACGCGACGAGACCGCGCAATGCGAGCAGCATCGCAAATCCTGTCGCGAAGGGAACGATGCCGGTCGCCATGCTCCAGAAAGCCAGGCCATAGATGATGACCTGCGAGCGCCGCGTGCCATCGCCGAGGCGCCCCGAAAGGAACGCGGCAACCGCATACACCCAGAAAAACACCGAATTGAGTAGAGCAAGCATCGTATCCGTCAGCCCGAACTCCTCACGGAGCAATGGCATCACGGTGATCAGGATTTGCCGGTCGGCCGCGTTCAGGAACGCCACCATCCAGAGCAGGCCGATCAGCACCCAGGGATAGTTCGGCCCCGCTGCGGGGCGCGCGAGGCCGCTCATGGCCTGGCCCGATCGTTGCAGCCGCGGAACGCCATATGCCGTCCGGCGACATAGGCCGGAAAATCGAGGTAATCGTTGATGCCTTCGACGCCCTTTCCGCGCAGCAGAAATGCCGAGGGCCAAGGGGTTTCGCTGATAATCCGGGTGCTTGTCGGGATATAGCGGATCGTCAGGCCGCAGCGGCGGTGCGGAGAATTATTGGCGTTTGAGCCGTGGATGACATTGGGATGATGGATCGAGACGTCGCCGGCGCGCAGCACGACGTCGACCGCCGCGCTGTCATCGACGGCAGATTCGGCCATTCCGGATTTGAGAACATTGGCGACGTCATCGCGCTGTTCGAGGGGGTGCAGTTCTGTCCGGTGGCTGTTCGGAACCACACGCAAACAGCCATTTTCAGGTGTCGAATCGTCGATCGCAAGCCACAGCGAAACGACTTCCATGGGCTCGAGCGGCCAGTAACTCCCGTCCTGATGCCACAATACGGGTTGGCCATCGCCGGCCGGCTTGGAAATATAATGCGAGGCGAACAGCGCGATGTCGGGGCCGATGAACTGCTCTGCGATGTCGAGCAAGCGGGGATCGCTTACCAGCCGTACCCAGAAGGGATCGTCACCCACCAGCTTGTTGCCGAGATTTTCCGGGCGCAGGTCAGGATTGCGTTCGATCAACCAGTCAACATGGCCGCTCGCTTCGGCGACAAGGTCGGCGTCGATCACGTTGCGCACCACCGTGAAGCCTTGCTGCTCGAACTCGTCACGCGGGGACAATGCTGTTGGGGCCAAAGCTGTCATAATCCTCCTCCATCAATCAGGATCGCCCGGAAGTCGTTGACGTTGGTCAATGTGGGACCCGTTATGATCAGGTCTCCCAGTTGTTCGAAAAAGCGGTAGGCGTTATTCGACGCCAGATATTCGGCGGGATCGAGCCCGGCCGCACGCGCGCGCGCCAGCGTATCGGGGCCGATCGTCGCGCCCGCCGCATCGTCGGTGCCATCGATGCCGTCGGTGTCGCACGAAATGGCAAAAATGCCCGCTTCGCCGTTCAGCGCGATCGCGAGGCCGAGCAGATATTCAAGGTTGCGGCCGCCGCGCCCCGCCTTGTTCGTTACGGTCACGGTCGTCTCGCCGCCCGAAATGATCACGCGCGGAATACCGTCCTTGGCCATGCGGCGCGCAAGCGCGGCGTGGCTTGCCCCCAGATGGCGCGCCTCGGCCTGGAGCTGGTCGCCCAGGTTGGTGACATGATAGCCGCTGGCCTGCGCCATCGCCTGCACGGCCGCGAGGGCGTCGCGCGCCTTGGCGATGATCTGCGTCTCGCCGCCGGCGATCCCCAGCGCGTCGGCGGCGGGGGTTTCGTTCGCCGGATCGTTCAGCGCCGCTGCTACCTCGGCCGATGGCTCGATCCCGTATTTGGCAACGATATCGCGCGCGTCGGACAGGCTGCTGAGGTCGGCGATCGTCGGCCCCGACGACACGAAAGACGGGTCGTCGCCCGGAATATCGGAGATGATCCACGTCGTGACCTGCGCCGCGCCCGCCGCAACCGACAGCCGCCCGCCCTTGATGCGCGAGAGATGCTTGCGCACGCAGTTGATTTCTTCGATCGTCGCACCCGACTGAAGCAGCGCGCGCGTGATTTGCTGCTTGTCGGTCAGGCTCAACCCCTTCGCCGGCGCCGCGAGCAAGGCCGAACCGCCGCCCGAAAGCAGCAGGAGCAGGTTGTCACCCGCCTCGAGCTTGTCGGCGATATCCAGCGCGCGTTCGGCGGCGATCAGGCTGTTGTCGTCGGGATAGGGATGGCCCGCCTCGATGATTTCGACGTCGGGCCATTGCGGCACGGGCTCGGGCAGATGGCCGTGGCGCGTGACGACAAGTCCCGTCAGCGGCTGGTCGGAGCGCGCCTGTGCGACGCGCATCATCTCGGCGGCCGCCTTGCCCACGGCGATGACGACGGTGCGGCCGTGCGACGAGTGCGGAATCTTGCGCGGCATCGCGACCTCGGGGGTCACCGCACGCACCGCCTCGCGGAACAGCACGATCAGTTTATCGCGCTGGCTCGTCTCGCCGATCTGTTGCGCTGCGACAGTTATGACATCCTCCATCTTTTATCTTTCCCCGGAGTTGGAGCAGTCGCCACGACGCGGCTAGCATCGGTTTTTGGAACACTCTGTTCCAGAAATATCAACTTACTCGATTTCCCAGGACAGCATCGGGCGGAGTTTTTCGGACAGATAGTCGATGAGCGATCGCACCCGCACCGGAACCCCCTTCGGGTCGGCGAACAGGGCATAGAAGGACATGTCGGGCGCCTGCCAGCCGGGAAGGACCTCGACCAGTTTCCCTTCGGCAAGGTCGCTCTTGCACAGAAAGGCGGGCAGCGTCGCAATGCCCAGTTCGGAGCGGACGGCGTGGCGCAGCAGGATCAGGTCGTTGCAGACCAGCCGCGGCGAGAATTCGACCGTCACCTGTTCGGTGTCGGTGTGCAGCGGCCAGCGATGCCGGCGGTCGACCGTGCCCGTCGCGAGCAGGTCGAAGCGCGGCAGCTCGACATGGTTCTGCGGCATGCCCTTGCGCTCGAAATAGCCGGGCGCGCCGAATATCCCGCATTCGGTGACCCCGAGCTTGATCGCCACCAGCTCGGAATCCGCGAACGGACCGACCGCGAGCGCGACGTCGAACCCCGCACGGAGCAGCCCGACGGCGTCGTCGGTGAGGACGCTGACGAGCCGCACGTCGGGGTAGAGGTCGAGGAAACTGGCCAGAAGCGGCGCGATCAGGCTTTGCCCGAGAACATAGGGAATGGCGATCTTCACCACGCCGCGCGGCACATTCTGCCGATTGTGCAACGCTCGCTCGCCGTCGCGCAGCACGCCGAGCGAGCGCAGGCAATATTCGAAGAACATCGCGCCGTCCTCGGTCACCGTGACCGACCGTGTCGATCGATGGAGCAACTGCACCCCGAGATGTTCTTCGAGGCGCGAAATCCGCCGGCTGACCGTTGATTTGGGGAGGCCCAGCGCCTGCCCCGCCTTGGTCAGGCTTTCGGTTTCGACGATCTTTGAAAAGACCTGCAGGTCGCCCAGATCGAGCATTTTCGCCTCATCCCTTTTCGATGTTTATAGTTGCAATAAACGCAACACATCGTTGCAACAATACAGACTTTCGTCGGAGGCGCTGTCTCTACAGTTTTTAATCGAAGGCCTGACACAAGGCCGCCCCATCAGGAGAGGAGACCCGCCATGACCAGCCGGACCGCCATTTCAAGAGCCTCACGCCCCGCGCTTCTGTGCGCTTCGGCGCTTGCCGCCATATTGCTGCCGGCGCAGGCCGCTTTCGCGCAGCAAGCCGATGTCGCCGCGCAGGATGACGCGGCCGCGATCGACGACAGCAACGATATCATCGTCACCGGCACGTCGCGCGGTCGCACCGCGATGGACACGCCGCTGGCGGTCAGCGTCGTCGACGGTGGCGATCTGACGCGGCTGCAGGCCAGCGGCCAGGCCGACATCCTGAACACCATCCCGACGATCAAGGCCGACGGCAGCGGCGGCGAAGTCGCCGCAAACGTCTTTGTGAAGGGCCTGCCGTCGGGCGGCCAGTACCAGTTTACGCCGCTGATGTACGACGGCATCCCCGTGATGTCGACGTTCGGCCTCAACTCGTCGGCGTTCGACGTCTACTACCGCAATGACCTCGGCGTCGATCGCCTCGAATTCGTCCGCGGCGGCGTTTCGAACCTGTTCGGCCCCGGCTCGGTGGCGGGCCTCATCAACTATATCAGCACCGAGGGCAGCGACGTGATGCGCGGCACGGTGCAGCTCGAGGTCGCGGAGAAGGACCGCTATCGCGGCGATGTCGCGATCAGCGGACCGATCGGCGAAAATCTCTTCTATTCGCTGTCGGGCTTCTACCGCTCCGACAAGGGGCCGATCCGTACCAACCTCGATACCGAAGGATTTCAGGTCCGCGGCAACCTGAAATACGAGTTCCCCGACGGCAGCGGCTTCGTGAAGCTGCAGGGCCAGTATATCGACGACAAGGTGCAGTTCTACCTGCCGGTGCCGCTCGACGGCACGACGCGCAACCCCGCGCCGGGCAACGACGGAAAGAAGGTCGCCTCGGTCCAGAACGACTTTGCCGCGGGGCTTGGCTTCATGACGCCCGACGGCGCCTTCTCGTCCGATATCGCCGACGGCGTGTCGACCAAGGGCGGCCAGGTCGCGTTGATTTTCGACAAGGACTTCGGCGGCGGCTGGGGCGTCAACGGCAAGGTGAAGTACAGCGACTACAAGCATAAATTCGGCCTGTGGTCGGACGGCGACGGCATCATCAACGTTCCCGAGACGCTGCAAAGCTTCCTGACCAATCGCGGGCTCGGCAGCGCCGCCAACGCCAGCTTCACCTATGCCGACGGGGGCGGCGCGGTTCCTGCGGGCGACCTCCTGTTCGCCAACCGCTTCACCGACCGCAACCGGCCGATGCGCGACTTCTCGGCCGAGATCAATCTCACCAAGGAGTTGACGACCGGCAGTCTCGACCATAGCCTGACGATCGGCGGCTTCTATGCCGACACCAAGGCATCGGACGTCAACGTCACGACGACCTATCTGGCCGAATTCAACAATCAGCCGCGGCTCGTGAACCTCGTCATCACCAACCCCGTCGGCGGTGCGCAGACGGTCATTTCGCGCGGCGGCCTGCTCAACGCCGGCGCGGGCTATACGAACAACGTCCACCAGGTCGAACGCTACGCCGCGTACATCGCCGAGCAGATCGAAGGCGAGCGTTTCAATTTCGACATCGGCTTCCGGTTCGAACAGTTCAACGGCGATATCCGCCGCGAACGCACCGCGACCTTCGTCACCGACGCGACGACGCCCAATCTGGCACCGGCGCTGCGCGACGTGATCTGGGGCAACGGCACCTTCCTCACGGCGAAGCGAAAGACGAACGAATGGGCGCTCGCGGCGGGCGCGCTCTACAAGATCAGCGACCGCGTCAACATCTATGCCAACGCGTCGCGCGGCTACTTCTTCCCCGAAATACGCGCCGTGACCTTCAATGCGCTGGGCGAGCCCGCGACCTATAACGCCGAAATCATCAAGCAGGCCGAACTGGGCATCAAGATCAACCAGCCGCAGTTCACGCTGACGGTGGCGGGTCTCTACACCAAGCTCGACAATCGCCGGCAGGTGCTGTTCGTCAATGATGGCCAGGGCGGCTTCATCGAGCGCGTCAACGTCGTCGCGACGCGGTCCTACGGCCTCGAGACAACGTTCGACCTCAAGCTGCTCGACAATCTGCGGTTCAACGGCAATCTGACGCTCCAGGACGCCAAATACACCGCGTTCGACACGACGCCGGGCAACATCGGCAAGGATCTCGAACGGCAGCCGAACCTGCTCTACAATGCCGGTCTCTACTACGACGACGGCGCGCTCGATGCGTCCTTCTTCACCAACTATACCGGCGACAACTTCACCGCGGCGAGCAATACGATCCGCCTGAAGGGCTGGCACGTCGTCAATTTCGACGCCGGCTATAAAATCCCGCTCGGCGGCGACCGGACGATCCGCGTCGGGGTCAATGTCTTCAACGTCTTCGACACCAACGCCGTCACCGAAGGGTCGCCGCGGCAGGATTCAAACCAGGCGGCGGCGGGCGCATATTTCGTCGGCCGCCCGGTCCTGCCGCGCCGGATCACCGGCCGGGTCACCTTCAACTTCTGATGAGAAAGACGGGCATCTATACCATGACCAATGACAAGCTGGACGCGGATGCCCGCGCCATCCTGACGGCCAATGACCGGGGCGGCTACACCGTCCCCAACGGCCGGGTCTATCCGTTCCAGTGGAACTGGGACTCGGCCTTCGTGGCACTCGGCTTCGACACGTATGACCGGAACCGCGCGTGGACCGAGGTCGAAACGCTGTTCGGCGCACAGTGGGACGACGGTTTCCTGCCGCACATCGTCTTCTGGCAGGACGATCCGGGCTATTTCCCTGGCCCGTCGGTATGGGCGACGGGCAAGACCCCCGTTACCTCGGGCATCACGCAGCCGCCCGTCGCCGCGACCGTCGTCCGCAAGCTTTGGGACAGCGCGACCGCGGCGGGCGATGACGATGCGTATCGCCTCCGCCTCGAAAGCCTGTTCGACAAATTGATGGCGTGGCACCGCTGGTTTCGCGACTATCGCGATCCCGAAGGGCGCGGCGTCGTCGTCGCCATGCATCCGTGGGAAACCGGCCGCGACAATTCACCCGAATGGGACATTCCGGGCGAGCCGATCGATATTTCCGGCGTCGGCGACTATGTCCGCCGCGACACCGGCCATCTCGATGCCAAAATGCGGCCAACCAAGCTCGAATATGACCGCTATCTCGCGCTCGTCCAATATGGCGTCGCGCAGGGCTGGGACCATGCGAAGATCACCGCGGGCAATCCGTTCCAGGTCGCCGATATCGGCATGTCGATGATCCTGCTGCGCGCCAATCGCGACCTGCTCGCGCTGGCCGGATATCTGGCGCGCGACAGCGAAGCCGACGAATTGCGCCGGATGATCGCTACCGCCGAAGCCGGGATCGGCTGGCTGTGGGACGAGGACAAGCATAGCTGGTGCTCGCGCGACCTGCTCACCGGGCGTTCGTCGGGCTTCATCACCAGCGCATCCTTCCTGAGCTTCTATGCCGGGCTGGCCGACCCCGCCAAGGATGCGGCGATGCTCGCGCATCTCCACCGGATCGGCAGCAAGGTTGAATATCTGATGCCCAGCCTCGACCCCGAGGATCCGGGTTTCCAGATGATCCGTTACTGGCGCGGCCCCGTCTGGGCGGTGGTCAATTTCATGATCGGCACGGGGCTTGCCGAGGCGGGCTTCGATGCCGAGGCCGCGCGCGTCCGCCACGACACGCTCGCGCTGATGGAACGCAACGGGTTCTACGAAGCCTATAGCCCGGTCGATGGTTCGGGCAGCGGCGGCGACGATTTTTCGTGGACCGCGGCGATCTGGCTCGCCTGGAGTTGAGTGGCATGACCGACCCGTCCGGACGCTATCACCACCACCATATCGCGCCGCCGCCGATCGATCGGCCCGACGCGCAGGTGCCGAGCGCGCTCGACGAATATCTGTTCGATCTGAACGGCTTTCTGCATCTGAAGGGCGTACTGGGCGCCGACGAGGTTGCGGAGGCGAACGCGCGCATCGACGCGATCCCGCGCGATCTCGCGCGCGGGCAATGGCACGGCTGGGTCCAGCGCGAGGACCATCCGGAACATCGCGGCACCAGCTATCAGCAGGTCTATGAACTCGGCGGTGTGTTCGAGGCGATGATCGACCACCCGCGTTACATCAACTATCTGCTCCGCTTTATCGGCGGCCACGAAACGCACGACATCTATCACGGCCCGGCCGCGATCGACGAAGCCTTCTTTTCGGTGCGCGGCCCCGGCGACGCGATCCCCATCCATTCGGGCGGGCACGAGTTGTGCAGCCGCACGGGCTATCGTTACCTGAATGGCCGGTTCCTGTGCGGCGAGGTCAATGTGCTGACTGCCTTCACCGATATCGGCCCCGGCGACGGCGCAACGATGATCATCCCCGGTTCGCACAAATCGAACATGATCCACCCCGCCTTTCTGCGCCGCGACCGCGTCCACGAATGGTCCAGCGGCGGCGGCGGTTCGGCCGAGGATGTCGAAGGCGCGATCGAGGTTCATATGCAGGCGGGCGACATGCTGCTGTTCGTCGATGCGCTGTGTCACGGGTCGGCGCGGCGCAGCAATCCCGGCGAGCGCCGGATCAGCGTCTACCGCTATGGGTCGGCGTGGAACCGGCCGCGCTTCGGACACCAGCCCTCCCCCGAAATGCTGGCCCGGGCCAATCCGCTGGCGCGCAGGCTCATCCACCCGCGCGATCCGATCCGCCCGCCGGGAACGCCGGCGCGATGGTGACGCCCGGTGCGCCGGGTCCGGCCGCGATCGCCGTCGTGCCGGCCTCCGAGGCGCTGGGCAAGGAAATCGAGGCGCGATTGACCGAGGCGCTGCGCGCCAACACACCGCCCAACGACGCCGCGCCGCTTGCCGTCGTCGCACACGACGAGGGCGGCACGCTGATCGCCGGACTGACCGGAACGACCGCTTATGGCTGGTTGCTGGTCAAGACGCTCTGGGTCGCCGAAACCGGGCGAGGCCGCGGCCTCGGTGCGCGGATGATGGCGAAGGCCGAGGCCGAAGCACTGTCGCGCGGTTGCCACCACGCCTGGCTCGACACCTCCAGCGCGCGCGCTGAAGGCTTTTACCGGCGGCTCGGTTACGAACTCTTCGGCGCGCTCGACAACGGCCACGACCACCCGCCACACGGCCATCGCCGCGCCTTCCTGAAGAAAAGGCTGACCGCATAAGGCGTCAGCGGTCGGGATCGACCACCGGGCCGCGTATCTGTGCCCGCAGCCGGGTCGGGCTCGCGCCCAGCAGGCGCCGGACCATCTTGTTGAATTGCTGCGCATCGGGAACGCCGCAGCGTTCGGCCACGCGCCAGATCGGCAGATCGGTCGATTCCAGCAGGAAGCGCGCATGTTCGGCGCGTCTTTGCAGGATGCGGTGCGGCATCGTCGTCCCGAACCGCTGCCGGAACAGGCGCGCGAGATACGCCGGCGACCGTCCGGCGGCGGCCGCGATCTCGGGCACGCCGATCGCCGTGTGGAAATGGCGATCGATAAAGGCGGCGGCGCGCGCCGCGGCGTCGTCTTCGGGTAAGGGGTCGGTTCGCCGCGCCAGCGCCAGCAGCAGCTCCTGCCCCGCCAGCCGCGCCGCGATGCGCGCGATCGGGTCGCTGGCAGTCGCGAACAGGCCCGCGACGTGCGCGAAACGCTCGCGGAGCGCGCTGCAACCCGGCAAGTGCAGCGCGATGGCCGCACGCACGACGTCGTCGCCGTCGGCGGAGCCCGCATCGTCGAAATGAATGCACCAATGATGGCCGGGCGCGTCGAGGTCGTAACTGCTCGGCCGTCCCGCGGGGCTCAGCGTCACATCGCCCGGCGCGATCCGGATCTCGCGCCCCGCCAGTCGCATCACACCGCCATAACCGTGCAGATGGAGCGCGTGGGTACGGCCCTGATAGGCGGTGCGAAAATCCCGGTCGGACAGTGGGAAATAGCTCGCCACCACGATCGCCGGCAGGCTGGAGACGGACAAATCGATCATCTGCATGTTCGCTTTTTTACCACAATCTTTCGGCGGCGCCAATTGCGCATCGCGCCTGTCGGGCGGCAAGATGACGGCAAGGAAGAAGGAAGGATTGCCATGCGAACGCTGACGCCAGACCAAAAGGCCTTTTACGACGAACAGGGCTATGTGCTCGTGAAAGGCCTGCTGACCGCCGAAGAAGCCGCCGCCTATCGCGCCGAAGTCCACGCGCTCGACGCGCGTCAGGGTGAAACCGACGGGACGTGGGCCAGCGTCGCGGGCGACACCGCCATCGCGCATTGCCACGACGTGCATTTCAGGAGCGCCGCCTTCACCCGGCTGCTGCTCGACGAGCGGCTGACGTCGATTGCACAGGACATCATCGGCCCCAATGTCCAGCTCCACCACAACAAGATGTTCATCAAGCCGCCCGAAAAGGGCTCGCCCTTTCCGATGCATCAGGACTATCCCTATTTCCCGCACCGCGACCATTCGATGATCGCGGTCATCCTGCATTTCGACGACACGCCCGAGGAAAAGGGCTGCCTTTGCGTCTATCCCGGTTCGCACAAGCTGGGCCCGCTGCCCGCCGAAGGAAGCGACCATCACGCGTCGACCGAACGCTTCCCGATCGCCGGCGCCACGCCGATCGCCGCCGAGGCCGGCGATGCCGTCTTCTTCCACTATCTGCTGGTCCACGGCTCGGGCGTGAACGTGTCGGACGAGCCGCGCACGACGCTGCTGATCCAGCTCCGCGACCCGGAAGACGTCCCGCTGAACAACCGTCACGCCTCGCGCGGACAGGGGATGATGCTCGCGGGGATCGACCCGGCCGCCAAGCCGTTCGGCTTTGCGTGGGAGAAGGACGCTGCTGCCTGATACGCTGGCCTTCGCCCAGATATTGCTGATGCTCGGCGCAGCGGGCGGCGATTGCGCCGCCATCGGGCAGCTTTCGCTCGAGAAGGCGTCGATCGAAAGCGCCGTGCTGACGGGCGGGATATGCCGCGTGGCGGGCATCGCCCGGCCGGTGGCGGGATCGGAAATCCGGTTCGCCGTCTACCTGCCGGCGCCGGGCCGGTGGAGCGGACGCTATTACCAGATCGGCAATGGCGGTTTCGCCGGCGCGATCCACCACCCCACGCTCGAGGACGGCGCGCGCCGGAACGATGCCATCGCGGCGACCGATACCGGCCATCGCGGCACCGGTTTCGATGCGTCGTGGGCGGCCGGCAATCCGGTCGCCCTCGCCGACTATGGCTGGCGGTCGATCAAGGCCACGTCCGACGCCGCGCAGGCCATCCTGCTTCATTATTACGGCCGAACGCCCGGCTTCCGCTATTTCATGGGCTGCTCGAACGGCGGGCGGATGGCCCTGATGGCCGCCGCGCGCTGGCCCGGGGAATGGGACGGCATCATCGCGGGTGCGCCGGCAAACCCGTGGACGCGCCAGCTCGGCCTGTTCGGCGACGTCCAGGATGCGGTGCGCGCGCCCGGCGCCCGACTGGGCAGGAACGAGCTCGACCTCATATCGCGCACTGCCATCGCGGCATGCCCCGCCGGATCTGTCCGCGATGGGGTCGCGCAGCGGCCCGGCGCGTGCCGGGCCGACTGGGCGCGTCTCGCCTGCACCGCATCGGGAAACCGGACCTGCCTTTCGCTGCCGCAGCTTGCCGCGCTCGGCAAGATCGTCGACGCGGGCTATATGCCCGCGGCAATGATCCAGGGCGACTGGGCGCAATGGATTGCCAACCCCGACGCGGATGCACAGTCGCTGTGGACGTTCGCCGCGCAGGCGCGCCAGCATCTGTTCGGCAATTATTCGTCCACCACGCTTTCCGCGCACCTCGACGTCCAGCCTGCCGACCTGCAGCGATTCCGCGACCGCGGCGGCAAGATCCTGTCCTATTTCGGCTGGTCTGACGCCCTCATTTCCCCGGGGCTCGGGCTCGAATGGTATCGCGCCGTCGATCGCGAGACCCGCGGCAACGGGTCGACGAAAGACTTTTACAAGCTGTTCTTCGTGCCGGGCATGACGCATTGCCAGGGCGGCAAAGGCGCGGTGAGCTTCGGCCAGTCGCTCGATGCCCCCGCCACGCGCGCGGACCGGCATCACGACGTGCGCAAGGCCATCGAAGCCTGGGTCGAGACGGGAATTTCGCCGAAGCGCCTCCAGAGCAAGAACGGCGGCACCATCAATTCCGTGCGGCCGATTGCTCCTCGCGCTTAGCGCAACCGCCCGGCATGAAGTCGCAGGGTATCTCGCCAACGGATGTCGCGCGCCAGCGCCCCGCCTGCGCGCCGGTTCAGGTCGGAATATTCGGCTTCCAGCCGGAGCGTGTCGGTACGGCGGACGCCCGCGGTGATATCCGCGACCGCTTGGCGGTCCCCACAACAAAATCCACGCCATTGATGCTTACAGCAAGCACTCACCGCTTCAAAGCGTGCGCCGCCTCCAACGCGAGCGATAGCAACGGGCGTTTGTCGATCTTGTGTGTTCCTGCGACCGGCAGTTGGTCGAGCACGACAATCGCGCGCGGATGGCTGAAAGCCGGCCCCTCGGACAGCGCGAATTCCTTGAGGCTCTCCGGCGAGGGCGCCGTGTCCGGTACCGGAACGACGAAGGCGATCGGAATTTGTCCCTTGATCTCGTCGGGGACCGCGACGACTGCCGCCTGCATGACGTCGGGGTGGCGTTCGAGCAGCTTTTCGACCTCGCCCGGATAGACATTTTCCCCGCCGCACACGAACATGTCGTCGGCACGCCCGACAAAATAGAAAAAGCCCTGCCCGTCGCGCCGCATGATGTCGCCGGTGACGTACCAGCCGTCGCGGATCCGTTCGGCGCTCGCATCGGGCAGGTTGAGATAGCCCTGCAGCTGCGCGGGCGTCCGCAGTTCGAGCACACCTTGTTCGGGCGTGCCGTCGGTCAGGCGCCATTCGATCGAGTCGAGCGGGTATCCGATCGATAGCATCGGGCGCGCCAGCCCCTCGGGATGGTCGGCGAAGATCGATGGCCCGACTTCGGTCGTCCCGTAACCATTGGTCACATAGGCGTTGGGAAAGATCGCACGCACACGGTCGATCAGCGCTTCGGTCAGCGGCGCCGATCCGATCGTGATGCGGGTTACCGGGGTGAGGTCGAGCGCGTCGATGAGGTCACGCTCGCGCGCCGCCATCGCGAACATCGACGGGATGCCGCTCAGCCGCGTGCAGCGGTGCGCCGCGATGGCGCGCAGCCACTCGCGCGCGTCGAACCGCGGCATCAAGACCACCTTGACGCCATTGACGAGTGCGACCGAGAGATTGAAGAGCGCGTTCATATGATACATCGGCGCGACGATCAGCGTGCATTCGTCGTCGACCGGTTCGGCAAGCGCGTGGATCGAAAGCGCCCATAATTGGCCGTCGTGCGACAGCGGCACGCCCTTGGGGCGCCCCGTCGACCCCGACGTATAGAGGATGACGGCGAGTTCGCCCGGGTCGGGTCGCACGGGTTCCGGGGGATCGAAGGTCAGCGGCGCGGCCAGCGCGCCAGGGTCATCGTCGATCAGGCGAAGCGTCGGAAAACCCTCCGGAGTCACTGCGGCGCCGACTTTGTCGACGATCGCGAGCCTGGCACCGCAGTCCTCCAGAATGAACGCCACGGTGTCGGCAGGAAGCTTGAAGTTCACCGGGACCGCGACCAGACCCGCGCGCATGATGCCGAGATAGCAGCAAAGAAACTCGGCGCTGTTGTCGGCGATGATCGCGACCGTATCGCCGCGCCCGAGCCCCCGCCGCCGCAGCCGCCGGGCAACCGCCGCCGCGGTGTCCCGCAATCCGCCCGCGCTCCAATCGCGCCCGCCGGGCCGGTGATCGACAAGGGCCGGTCGCGCGCTTTCCCACCGGACGATGTCACCGAGATTGTCTATGGCAAAGCTGTCCGGTCGGGCAGCCTCCGGCGGGCGGGCAACGGTCGGGCTCACGGGCGAAGCATTACCTTGCCGAAAACCTCACGGTCCTCGAGCAGCCGTTCCGCTTCGTCGGTTTCTTCGAGCGGTAATATCTTGTCGATCACGGGCGCGAGCCGCCCCGCTTCGATGAGCGCCAGCAACGCCTCGAGATCGGCAGGCGACCAGCCGTTCGAACCGATCATCTCATGCTCGTAAGTCCACAAATAGCGCGCGTCGGTCTGCAGGTCGAAGCCCGCCGTCGCGCCGCAGGTGAGGATCCGGCCATGTTTCTTGACGCATTTCTGCGTTTCGACCCATGTGTCGCCGCCGGTGAAGTTCACCGCGACATCGACGCCGCCTTCGCCGCTGGTCCGCGGCTTGCCATAGATTTCGCGGATGCCGTCGAGGAAGCGCTGCTTGCTGTAGTCGATCACATGATCGGCGCCGATCGCACGGAGCCGCTCGATCTTCGATTGCGAACTCGCGCAGGCGACAACCTCGGCGCCATAGAGTTTGGCGAGCTGGACGCAGGCGACGCCGACGCCGCCGCTCGCGCCGAGGATCAGTATCTTCTCGCCCGCGGCAATGCGGCCGCGGGTAATCATCATCCGGTAAGCCGTGCCATAGGCCAGCGGCAGAGCGGCCGCGTCTTCGAGGCTCACCGCATCGGGCACGCGGACAAGCTGCGATGCCGGGATGTTGACCAGTTCGGCCCGCCCGCCATGCGCGGTCTCGCCGATCATGCCGCTCCGTCCGCCGCCGCGATACACGGGATCGACGAGCACTCGGTCGCCGACGCGCCAGTTCGACACCCCGGCGCCGAGTGCAACGATCTCGCCGGCAATGTCGGAGCCGACGATCACCGGCAGGTCGAGCTTGATACCCGGCATCCCGCGGCGGGTAAAAATATCATGATAGTTAAGGGCGGTAGCGGCAACGCGAAGCACCACCTCGTCGGCGGCGGCAACCGGCTCCGGGAAATCGTCGACGACATGAAGATTGCTCCGGTCGCCATGGGCGACGGTCAGGACTGCGCGCAAGATACTCTCCCTCATCTGTAACTGGAGCGATGGCCGCGGCCTCGCCAATGACCCGGGGATACCACTGCGGCTCCGGGCAAATCTAATGTCAGCGGACGGAATATTGTCGCGAAGAGACGCGCCGATGCCGCCGCGCGATCGCGTCGGATTGCAATGATGTGCTGTCGTTCCGCAAAGGATGATTGCTGGCGTCTTTGCTACGGTTTAGGCTTCTACCCCGCGACGAACGCACCACCGTCGGATTGCATGGGCCCGGCGGCCGGGCGATTACCGACGAGGATGTGGCCGATGGGACATGAGAGCCGGACAATTCGCCACGAGGGGGTGGACGATCTCGACGGGTTCGTCGTTTCCGACGAGCCGATCGTATCGATGGACGAAGACAGCCTGAACCGCCTGCTCGACCAGACAATCGGCGCCAAACCCGCGCCGAAATCGCATCGGCTGAGCCTGCGCCAGCCGGCCACCGATCACCGGCGCGCCATCGTCGGCGTGCGTCATTTCCTGCCCGAGGCGGTCGGTTCGGGTTACTGGGACTTTTTCCGCCTCAACGAGCGGCTGATCGTATCGGTCACCGACGCGGTCTACCACGCCGATCATTGGGTGCATGTCGAGGGCAGCCACCATTTCAAGATCCGGCTGCTGCTGTCGGGCCGCCTGCTCGATGCGCAGGGCGACACCTTGATCCGCGGCCCCCAAGGGCATCTTCACATTGCCGTTGGACGCAGCACGGGCGGCTATTTCATCGCGAAGGAGCAGGAAACCCGGATGGTCGTCCTGCATTGCCGCAGCGACCTCTTGGGCGGGATGCTCGGCATCGATCGCGACGACACCCCGCCGCCGTTCGATCGGCTGTTCGATCAGCGCGGCGAGCCGGCATCCTACGCGCTGACATTGCATCCCGACCTGGCGCGCGCGACGCAGCAGATCATCGATTCGCGTCACGACCTGCCGCGCAAGCTGCGCGCCCCTTATATCGAAGCGGTCGCGATGGGCGTGCTGTGTTCGCTGCTCGGTGAATTCACCAACCGCGACCTTGTCCGTCGCTCTGCGTCGAAGCTGGGCGCGCGCGACCTGAACCGCATCTACGAGGCACGCGACTATTTGATCGAACATTATGTGGCGCCGCCCAAGATCCCCAGCCTCGCACGGCTGGTCGGGGTGAACCAGACCAAGTTGAAAGCCGCGTTCAAGGAAGCGTTCGGCGTCACCATCTATGATTTCATCCTGCAACTGCGGATGGAACGCGCTTCGCAGTTGCTGCTCGCCAACGACTGCAGCGTGTCCGAGATCGCCTATCAGGTCGGCTATGAATATCCCGCCAACTTCACCTGCGCGTTCAAGAAATATTACGGCAATCTGCCCAGCAACTGGAGGCGGCCATGATCCCGCAACAACAAGGTTGGCCACCCGCGCCGGCGCTCACGCGGGCGCGCGCGTGAACGGCATCGATCATCTGATGTCGGTGGTTCCCGACCTCGCCGCGGCGGCGGATGTTACGCGGCGGCTGGGCTTCACCGTTACCGACCGCGGTGTCCACGAAGGGCGCGGCACGTCGAACCATCTGATCGTCCTGCCCGGCTGTTACTGGGAACTGCTTGCGGTCGACGAGCCCACGCCGGTCAACGCGCGCGTTCGCGAAGCGCTCGCCGACCCGGGGCTGTTTGGCTGCGCGCTGGCGACGCACGATGTCGCGCGCGACCGGCTGCGGACGATCGCCGCCGGCCTGCCGACCGACGAGCCCGTGCAGTTCGAGCGCCCCGTCGAGATCGGCGGCGTGCCGCGTATCGCGGGGTTTCGCACCGCGCATATTCGCCCGGCCGAACCCTTCGACGGCTATTTCTTCTTTTGCGAGCACCTGACGCCCCAGTTTGTCTGGGCGGACGGGTGGATGGCGCATGCGAACGGCGCGCGCGGCATCGTCGGTGCCGACGTTGCCGCGGCCGGGCCCGCGGCGATCGCCGACCTGCTCGGCCGCATTTTTGGCGCCTCCCCCGCGCCGGCGGCCGAGACGACACAGCTTCGTCTCGACGGATTGACCATCCGCGTCGGTGCGAGCGCCGACGGCGGATCGAACGGCCGGTTCGAGGCGATCCGGATCGCCGCCGCCGATCCCGAGACGCTGTCCCAGCGGTTTGTGGCGGAGGGTTTCGCGCCGCAGCTTGAAGGCGGCAGCGTCATGATCGAAGACCCGGCGCTCGGCCGGACCCGCCTCATCTTCGAGCCGAGTCCGGTTCGATAAGCAATCGGGCGTATTGCAATCGCCGGGCCGCTTGCAACTCCATGACGCGAGCGCTGGAATCCCGCGCACCCGACCGGTGCCCTCGCCCCCGCATGGGCGCCGGTGCTCCCGGATCTGACAGGAGACTCGCATGACCCTGTATCGCTCGCTGCGCGTCGCCGCCCTCGCCTGTACGGCGCCGCTGGCGATCGCCGCTGGCACGCCGCAGATGACGGTTGAACCCGCCGACGGGCTCGTCGATCAGCCGCTGCGCGTCCGCATTGTCGGCGCCGAGCCGGGGGCGAAGGTCAGCATCACCGCTGAACTCGACGATGAACAGGCACCCGCGCAACACTGGACCGCGGTCGGCGCCTATCGCGCCGATGCGAAGGGGCGGGTCGACAGCGCACGCTCCGCCTCGACCGGTGGCAGCTATGACGGCATTCTCGCCGGCGGGCTCAGCTGTTCCGCCCTTCCCGTCCCGCGCGCGGAGTTGCCCGCCTATCTGGAGCAGCTTGGACGAACCGGCGGGCGCACGACGCCCCTGCTCGACCAGCGCGACAGCTTCGCCGTTACGGTTTCGGCGACGGTGGACGGCCGGCCGATCGGCCGGCAGACGATCGTACGCCGCTACGCAGCCGCCGGCGTCCGGACCACCGAGGTCGCCGAGGGACGGGTGAACGGCCATTATTTCGAGCCGGCGCGTGCGACGGGCATCCCGGTGGTAGTGATCGGCGGATCGGGCGGAGGCGTACCGCGCGCGCAGGCCGCGCTGCTGGCGAGCCGGGGCCATCCGGCGCTCGCGCTCGCCTATTTCAACTATAAGGGGTTGAAGCCGGCGCTGGTCGAAATCCCGATCGAGACCTTCGACGACGGCGCCCGCTGGCTCGCGAACAAGCGCGGCGCCAAGCGCGTTGCCCTGATCGGGACGTCGCGCGGCTCGGAGGCGGTGCAGCTGACCGCTGCCCATTTTCCCGAACAGGTCGCGGGCATCGTCGCCTATGTTCCCGCGCCGCTGATCCACGGCGGCTTCGGTCCCGGCGTCGGGGCGGGACAATCGGCGTGGACGCTGGGCGGCCGCGACATAGAATTCGTCCGGTTTCCCGAAGCTGACGGACGCCCCGCAACGGAAACGCGCGCGATCGCCGGCAAGGCACCGCCGGGCTATGCCGGCAGCCCGGTCTTCATGTCGCAATGGGCCAATCCCGCTGCCTATGAGCGCTCCGCCACCCCGCTCGACCGCATCGCCGTCCCGATGCTGCTGCTGGGCGGCGAAGCCGATGCGATGTGGCCCTCGGCCTTTGGCGCGGAAAAGATCCGCGAGCGGCTGACCGCGCTCGGCAAAGGAAAGCTCGTCGAGGTTCACAATTATCCGCACGCCGGGCACAGCCTGTCGCGCGTCGGCATCGCCAACGCGATGTCTTCCTCGTCGGTGCACCCGGTTTCGAAGCTGTGGTCGACGACCGGCGGCGAGGCCGAGGCCAATTGCGCCGCCAGCTATGACGCCTGGGCGCGCGTGCTCGACTTCCTCGCGCGCCTCGACCGCGGGCGCTGACCGCGAGTCAGGCGGTGGGCGCCGAAAGGTCGGCGCCATAGGCGGCCGCGAAACGGCGCAGCCGGCGCCGCGCGAGGAGCGCGATCACGCCCGATCCCATCATCAGCAGCGCGAGGCCGACGAAGAAGGGCGCATCGCCGACGATGCTGGCGAGCTGGCCGAACTTTCCCGCGGCATAACCGCCGAGACCCAGCGTCACCGCGTAGAAGCCGCCCATCACCGCCGCAACGATCCGGCGCGGCGCCAGCCGGTAGACGATGCCATAGGTCGACACCCACGCCGCGACTTCGCCCGCCGCGATCACGAGGATCGCGAGCGCCAGCATCGGCCAGGACGGATTTGCGACGGCGTCGGAGGCCTGCCAGGCGAAGAGCAGCACGCCTGCGCCGCCGAGCAGCAGCGCGATCGCATATTTGCCGACGATGTCGGGCTCGCGGCCTTCGCGCGCAAGGCGCATCCAGATCGCGGCAAAAACCGGTGCCGCGAGGATCAGTCCGAGCGCGTTGACCGAAGTGAACCACTGCGTCGGAATTTCGAACGAGCCGACATGGCGGTCGACATGCTGCTCGAGGAAGAGCGAAAATGTGCCGTAAACCTGGAAGTGGCCGATCGCATAGATGCACAGCAGGATGGCGAGGAGGGCGAGCAGGAACAGCCGCGGAAGGACATGCTCTTCGGGCGCGGCGGTCTCGACGGTTTCCGCTTCGGTTCGCGGGGGTCCGAGCAACCGGCGGGCAAGGATCGTATACGCCGCAAGACCGATACCGATACCCGCGGCCGACATGGCGAACGCCAGATACCAGCCGAAATTGGCGGCAACCGACCCCGCTGCGATCCCGGCGATGAAGCCGCCGACATTGATTCCCATATAATAATAGGCATAGGCGCGGTCGCGGCGCGGATCGGCGGGCGGAAAGCTGTCGCCGAGCACGATCACCATCGTCGATTTGAAGAGCGCGTTGCCGAGCACGAGGCTGAACAGCGCCCCCCAGAAGCAGAGAGTAACGACGCGATAGGCGTCGCCAAGCTCGCCGCCCACGCCAGCGGGCGTCGTCCAGCTGCCGAGCGGCGCGGCAAGCGCAGCGAAGGCGTCTGCGGTTGAGGGCCCGAAGAAAGCCGGGACGACCCCGAGCGCCGCGAGCAGCAGATAGCCGGTCAGCATCAATATCGCGCCGCAGGTGATCGCGACGCGATGCCCGAGCACGCGGTCGGCAACATAGCCGCCGAAGACGGGAAGCGCGTACATCAGGCCGGTGTAGACGCCGAGCACCCCCAGCGCCGGCGCCTGTTCCCAGCCGAATCCCGCCGTCTCGCGTCCCGCGGTCAAAAACAGCGCGAGCAGCGACAACATCGAATAGAAGCCGAACCGTTCGAAAAACTCGAAGAGAATGACGAGGATTGCGCCCTTGGGCAAACGGGCGCCGGTCACGGGCGGGGCGGAACTCGTCTCGGCAACACTCGCCATGATCTTTCTCTCTTCCAACAGGCTTTTCTTGTCCCGGCAAGGATCATGATGTTGCCCCCTGTGGCAAGCATTCCCGCGCGTCGCGGCGGACCAAATTCATTATCCGTCCGATCGCAGCATCCGCCGCGCGTTCCGGAAAGAAGCCCGTCCATGCGCAGTGGAATCGCGTCGGACGGCAACACGACCGCCGCGCGACCGCTCCTTATGGTTCGACATCGTCACAATCAGAAAATTTGAGGGGACGAAAACGATGGCGAAGACAAGCTTGAAGTGCGGGGCGGCCATATTGGCGATCGGCCTCGGATGGGGCCCGAACCTGGCGTTCGCGCAGGACTCGGGCACAGCGGACACCGCAACCGGAGGAAATGCCGACATCGTCGTCACCGCGCAAAAGCGCGAGCAGCGGCTGATCGACGTTCCGCTCAGCCTGTCGGCGGTCGGTGCCGAGGAACTCGCGAACGCGGGCGTCAGCGGTGTCCAGGATCTGGCGCAGATCGCCCCGGGGCTCGTCTTTTCCGAAACGATCGGACGCCAGACGACGAATGCGATCATCCGCGGCATTTCGCCGCAGGGCTTTTCCGATCCGACGGTGCAGGTGCTGGTCGACGGCTTCACGCTCGGCTTCAACCGGTCGGGCAACAACGCGCAGATCTTCGACCTCGAGCGCGTCGAGATCCTGCGCGGACCGCAACCGACGCTCTACGGGCGCAACGCGCTGGGCGGCATCATCAACTATGTCACGCACAAACCGGGCAATGAATTCGAGGGTTCGGTGCGCGGCGAGGTTGCTTCCTACGGCAATTATCGCCTGTCCGGCTCGGTCGGCGGCCCGATCGTCCGCGACCTGCTCGCCGCCCAGGTCGGCGCGAGCTACCGCAAGTCGGGCGGCTATCTCGACAACCGCTTCGACGGCCGCAACAACATCAACGACGAACGCGACCTCGACGTGCGCGGGCACCTTCGCTTCACGCCCACCGACGCGCTCGAGATGAACCTGACCGTCAACTATTCGGACACCGACGACGCCTGCGGCGATTGCGCGGTCGCGCCGATCGGGTTCGACGTCAACAATCCGCAAAGCTTTCGCGACATCGGCCTCGGGCGGATCAGCTTCAACAATTTCGACCTGACCGTCGACCAGAACTTCCCCGGCTATTTCAAGCGGGAAGAGGTCACGGCGGTGTTCAACACCAGCTATGACTTCGGCGGCGTCACGCTCACCAGCATCACCGGCGCTGCGCGGCAGGACACCGACCTGCGCGCCGATACCAACCGGTTGCCGACGCTGAGCACGAGCTCGCTCGGCAGCATGTTCTTCAACGTCAAGATCCGCAACGAAGGCTGGAGCGAGGAGCTCCGGCTCGCCTCGGACGGCGACGGCCCGCTGATCTGGATCGTCGGCGCCTATGCCTATCAGAACCGCCGGCGCTCCGACACCTTGTCGAACGGCGTCGGCGTCTTCGCGCGCAACACCGTCCGCGTTACCAATCTCGCGGGCTTCGCCAATCTCGAATATCAGCTCAGCGAGCAGTTTTCGGTGATCGGCGGCCTGCGCTACGACTGGGAAAAGCGCAGCCTCGAAAACCCGGTGATCGGCTCCTTCTTCGAGCGCAAGGCCGGCGAGTGGCTGCCGAGCGCGACACTCTCGTTCAAGCCGACCGAAGACGTGCACCTCTATGCCACCTATACGCACGGCTACCACTCGGGCGGCACGAACGACCCCGCCTTTTCCCCGGCGAACCGGATCAACTATGAATCCGAATTCCTGACCAACTATGAGGTCGGGGTGAAGGGCAAGCTCGCGGGCGGTCGCATGAGCTACAGCCTCGCCGCCTTCGTGATGGACTGGACGGACCAGCAGATCACCCGGCAATCGCCGGTCAACCCGGTCCGCACCTATATCGAGAATGCGGGCAAGTCGCGGATCAAGGGGATCGAAGCCTCGGTGTTCGCGACCCCGACCAGGGGGCTCGACGTCAACGCGTCGATCGCGCTGCTCGACGCCAAATTCATCGACTATATCGATCCGATCTCGGCAACGGTCTTCGGGATCGACCCGGACCTCAGCGGCAACACGCTATCCTTCGCGCCCGACGTCACGGTCAGCGCCGGCGCGCAATATGTCTTTCCGATCGGCGCGTCGGGCTGGGACGCCCGCTTGCGCGGCGACGTCAACATGGTGAGCGACCGGTCGTTCAACGTCACCAACCTGTTGATCGCCGACGGCTATTCGGTGGTAAATCTCTATGCCGGGGTTCAGAACGAACGCTTCCAGATCGGCCTCTTCGCCGACAATGTCTTCGATGAACGCTATCTGACGGGCGGGTCGATTTCGGCCTCGACCTTCCCCCCGCTGCTGACCGTCGGCAAGCCGCGCATTTACGGCATCAGGGGCGAAATGCGCTTCTGACAGGGCGATCCGGATGCACAGCGCCCCCGGTGACCAATCCGGTCACCGGGGGCGTTTGCGTTGCGGGACAAGACGGAAATAGCGCCTTGCACCGGCGGGCCACTATCGCAATTCAGCAGACGGGTTCCAGTATCCCCGCGAGCGCATCGACGAAACGCGCCATCGACCGGTCGTTCAGCCCCGCAAGATTGATGCGCCCCGTCCGCGCCATATAGATGCCGTGGTCGCGGCGAAGCGTTTCGACCGCGGCGGGCGCGAGCGGCAGGAGCGCGAACAGGCCCTTCTGCCGGCCGACATAGTCCAGATCGAACTGCGCGGCGGTCGCTTGCACGAACGCCGCGCGGACACCGACCACCCGGCGGCGCATCGCCTCGATGCCGGCGCGCCAATCGGCCGAAAGAATGTCGTCATCGAGGATCGTGCGAACGATCGCCGCCCCATGGTCGGGCGGATTCGAATAGCTGAGCCGGGCGAGGCTCTGGAGGTTCGAACGAACCTTCGCCGCCGCCGCCGCCCGCGTCGTCAATGCGACAAGCAGGCCGGTGCGTTCGCGATAGAGGCTGAAGCTTTTGGAGCAGGACACCGCTATCAACGCTTCCGGCACAAGTTGGCACAGACGACGGATTCCGGCAGCGTCGGCGTCGAGGCCGTCGCCCAGTCCCTGATAAGCCATGTCGATCAGCGGGATCAGTCCGCGCGCGGTAATGATCCGTGCCAGCTCGTCCCACTGTCCGGCGTCGGGATCGGCGCCCGACGGGTTATGGCAACATCCGTGCAGCAGCACGATGTCGCCGGCATTCGCCCTGTCGAGCGTGGCAGCCATGCCCGCGAAATCGAATGTCGCCGTCGCCGGGTCATAATGGCGATAGGTTCGCATCATCAGGCCCGCCGCCGCGATCAGCGGCGCGTGGTTGGGCCAGCTCGGCGTGCCGAGCCATACCGTCGCCTGTGGTCTTGCGTGCGCGATCAGATCCATCGTAAGCCGCACGGCTCCCGTGCCGCCCGGCGCCTGCGCACAGGCGAGCCGGTCGTGGAGCTGCTTGTGGAGCGGCGCGCCGAGCACCACCGACGCGACAAGCCGCGCGAATTCGGGGTCGCCGTCGGGCGCCACATAGGCTTTGGTCGTCTGGGTTTCGACGAGCATCTGCTCGGCTTCCTTGACGTAGGAAGGCACCGGCGTCCGGCCGGCGTCGTCGCGATAGAGGCCGACACCCAGGTCAATCAGATCGGGCCGCCGATCGGCGCGCAGCAATTGGCCAATCTCGGCCAGCGCATCGACCGGCAATATTTCGGAAGCGTCAAACATGGGTGGTCCTCTTAGTGAGTGGGTGCGATGAACAGCCACACGGCGCCCAGCGAATAGAGGCCGATGATCGCGGTTTGTGCGGTAACGGCCGCCAACGGGCGCCATCCGGCGCCGGCGAGGTCGCGGATCGACGTCTTCAGACCCAGCGCCGCGGTGGCGGTGACAAGGAATATCGTGGCGGTTTCGGAGAACAGCGTGATCGCGCCATGCGGCAGCCAGCCGCTGTTCGCGGCACCCGCCATGACGACGAATCCGACCAGAAACGGCGGCAACAGCGGCGGGCGCGTCATCGTCCCAGCGCAATTGCGCGCGGTCGACAGCGCGATCAGCGCCACAGCGGGCGCAAGGCAGGCGACGCGCACAAGCTTGGTGGCGGTGGCGGACACGGTCGCCTCGGGCGAGACAAGCGCGCCGGCGCCGATCACCTGCGTGATGTCATGGATCGACGCGCCAAGGAATATGCCCGCCTGACTGGCGTCGAATCCGGCAAGGCGCGCGATCAGGGGATAGAGCAGCATCACCGCCGTGCTGAAGGTGGTGACCGCAGCGATGGTGAACACCGTTTCTCTTTCGCGCGCCGGCGATGGCGGGAGCACCGACGAGATCGCGAGCGCCGCCGAAGCACCGCAGATACCCACCGACCCGGCGGACAGAAGCGCGCGTTCGGGCGCCAGCCCGCACAGCCGGCCGGCGAGGCCGCCGAGCATGATGGTCACGATAACGGCGCCCGCCGCAACGATCGCGGCAGGCCAGCCGAGCGCCGCGAGCTGATCGACCGACAGCCGCGCGCCGAGCAGCGCGACACCGATCCGCAACAGGTTGCGCCCGCAGAAACCGACCCCCGGAAGCGCGCTCCGGCCAATCGGAAGCCGGCGCGCAGCCATGCCGAGCAGCAGCGCGGTCAGAACGGGCGGAACGGGAGCAAGGCGGCCAATCGCGATCGCAGCGGCGGCAAGGCCGGCGCACAACAACAGCCCCGCGGCGAAACCGGTCTGCGACGCGCTCGGGGCAAATCGCGGCGCCGCCCATTGCGCGGGGGTCATTCGGTCGTAGTTGGCTGGTGCACGCGGTTGACGACCATGCGGTCGTGCAAGCCGGTGATGATCCGGCTTCCCGTCCGCACGCAAAGCCCCGGCACGAGCGCATGGACCAGGCAGGCGATCGCGCCGACCAGCATCGCGCCCGAAAAACGCAGCGCCTGCGCCAGATGCTCGAAATAGCCTTCGCCGACATGGGCGGGATGATCGACGAACAATTTTCTCAGCATCTGGCACTCTCCTCAAGGAGATTCTAGCTGCATAGACGGAGAATTTTGCTGTCTATCTTCGATAAAATGCGCCAAATATGACAAATTCTATCTCGTACGGACCATTATGGGAGATAATTTTGCTCGATCGAATCGACCGGAAGATACTCGACATTCTCCAGTCGGATGCCACTGCCTCGCTGGCCACGCTGTCGGATCGTGTGGGCCTGTCGCAGACCCCCTGCTGGAAACGCGTGAAACGCCTTGAAAGCGAAGGTTTCATCGTCGGGCGCGTCACCCTTCTCGATCGCGAGAAGCTGGGGCTCGGGGTCACCGTCTTTGTGGCGATCCGGACCAACCGGCACGACGAAGACTGGCTGCGCGCCTTTGCCGATGCGGTGTCGGCGATACCCGAAGTCGTCGAATTCTACCGGATGAGCGGCGAGGTCGACTATCTGCTCAAGATCATTTGCGCCGATATCGCCGACTATGACCGCATCTACAAGAAGCTGATCCGGAGCGCGCAGATGTTCGACGTCAGCTCCTCCTTTGCGATGGAACAGATCAAATCGACCACACGGATTCCGCTTGGCGGATCATAGGCCGGACGCGCCGGCGGCGCGCCCGTCCTGGTCGGCGCGGCTCTGCACACGCAGGCCGTCGGCCTCCTCCCTGCGCACGGGCAAACGCGTGCCGACATCGATCCACATCGCGATCGTCCGCGCAGGGCCGTCGCCCTCGATCCGGATATCGAATACCCGGCCACCCGCTTCGGCGGCGCCCCGGCGGACGACGGTCCAGCGCTGCCGCTGGAGCGCAAGGCCCGAGCGCGACGTCGCGGGAATCCACAGGCCGAGCGTGCGGCTTGCACCGACAGGCATATCCGCGACCGCGGGCGCCAGCAGCGCCCCGTCGGCGATCGTATCGGTCAACATCATCTCGCCCGGCGCCGCTTCGATGACCTGGTCATCCTTTCCGGCGACGGCCAGCCGCCACCGGTTGCCGTCGCGCGTCAGCGTCCCCTTGCGGCCGAACTGCCAATGTTCGTCGAAGGCATAGTCGACGAGCGCGCCCACGGCGTCGACGCCGATCCGGTAGTCGCGCAGGCCCGAACTGCGTCCGGTCGTCCGCGTCTGCGCGACGATGGCACGACCGCCGCCGGCCGACGCGGCCACGGCCAGACGGTCCGCGGCGATCGGCTTGTCGGCGAAGCGGGTGACAAATTTCAGTGGGTTCCCGCCGGGCAGCGCAAGCGGTGCGGCGTCGGCGAACCAGTCGGGCGCGGCGCGATACTGGTCGGCGACCTTGCCGAGTGCGGCCTGGAGCTCGCCCTCGGGAAGCCAGCGGCCGCGCAGCATCACACCGGTGCGGCGCTTGAGGTTGGCAAGATCGTCGAGCGGATTGGCGTCGAGCAGCAGCAGGTCGGCGCGCGCGCCTTCGGCCACGACCCCGAACGCATCGGGCGTGCCGACGAATACCGCCGGATTGGCCGTCGCCGCGCGCAGCACTTCATAGCGGGTCAGGCCCGCTTCCTCGAGCAGCTTCATCTCTTCATGCACCGCGAAGCCATGGATGATCTGCGGGTTCGGCGTATCGGTCCCGACCATGATCGGTGCGCCCGCGCGGCGCAGCGCGGCGACCTGTGCGCGGGCACGCTGTTCGCCGAACACCTTCTGCGCGCGCTGATCGTCGTCGCTGCGGCTCGCCCGGTTCCAGCCCATCTGCATGGAGGGCGAAACATAGCGCAGCTCGTCGCGCCGCATGGCTTCGCGCACCTCGGCGCGCGTCAACGCGCTGTTTTTGAGGACGAGCAATGTCGGGACGTTCCATACGCCCTTCTCGCGCGTCAGTTCAGCCATCGCGCCCAGCTTTTCCGCATCGAACACATCGCTCTCGCGAGCGTCCCCCGCCGCCACACTCCTCGCAAGCGCGAGCCCCTCAGGCGAACGGCCGTTCGCGCCGACCGACCGGCCGCCGGCCAGCGATGCCTCGAGATAGCCGGTCATATGTTCGATCGTCACCATGCCCGAGCGCAGCGCATGGTCGAGCGGTACCGCGCGCGGCACGTGACCCTCGAACGGGATGTCGTTCCGCTTCGCCGCCGCCGCAATCGCGTCGAAGACCTCGGCCTTGAGGTTGCTGTAGACCTTGATGAAATCATAGCCCGCCGCCTTGTGCGCGGCGACGAGCACTTCGCCCTCGGCGGGCGTGACGGCGCGCGCACTGCCCGCCCAGATACGCGGCTCGCCGTCGATCAGCGGCCCCGCGGTCAGGATTGTCGGGCCGGTCAGCTCCCCCGCCATGATGCGGCGCCGCATTTCGAGCGTCGTCTTCTCGCCCCACATGTTGCGCACGAAGGTCACGCCGTTTGCGACGAACAGCGGCAGCTCGCGCTCGTCCCACAAATGGACGTGCATATCGGCAAGCCCGGGCATCAGATAGCGGCCCTTGCCGTCGATGACGGTCACGCCGCGGCCGACCTTCACGGTGCGCGCCGGTCCGATCTTCACGATGCGGTCGCCGCGGATGATCACGGTCTGCTTCGCGAGCGTCCCGTCCGATCGCATCGGCAGCACCGAGACATTGACGATCGCGTAGCCGCCCTCGGCCTTGGCCGGTGACGGCGCCGCCACCGCCGCTCCGCACGCCGCCAGACCGGCGACGAGCGTAAAAAGACGCGCGAGGATCGACACCGGCGCGCTCATCCTGCCTGCGTTCCATAGCAGCCGCGCCCGACCGCCACGAGCCGGCCCGCGTCGTCGGTGACGTCGATATCGACCACGCCGACCGTTCGTCCCGCCCGCCGGACCAGCGCCGTTGCAAGCAGCGTCCCGCCGGCCGGGCGCAGATAATCGACGCGGAAATTGATCGTCGGCACGCCGTGGCCCAGCATCGCGATCAACGCATAATCGCCCGCGATGTCGATCAGCGATGCGATCGCACCGCCATGATATCGGCCGGTCCCCGCCTGACGTTCGACGGCGGACGTGAAACCAAGCCGGATCGACAGCCGCCGCGCCGCGACATCGGCGTCGGTCACCGTCATGTCGAACAACCGGTGGAACGGCGATTCCTGAAGTTGCGCCTGAAGCGTGGCGAGCTGCGACGTTGCGTCGGTCATATCGATAGTCCCTGTCATTGTGCTTTTCCGGTTTCGCCCCGGGCGCGCTTGTCGCGGATCGCGGCGAGCATCGCGTCGAGCCTGGCACGATCGAGCAGCTTGCCGCGCGTCATCACCGAGGAAATCCGTGTCGTATTGCGAATGTCCTGAAGCGGGTTGGCATCGAGAACGACAAGATCGGCCTGATAGCCAGCCGCCACCTTGCCGGCCTCGCTCGTCATTCCTGCATAGTTCGCCGCCGTGAGCGTCGCCGCGGCGAGTGCTTCGCGCGGCGTCAGGCCGGCGTTCACCAGTCGCTCGAGCTCGAAATGAAGCGTGAAACCCCAGGGACCGAGATCGGTGCCCGCAAGAATCGGCACGCCGGCACGGAGCAGTGCGCGCAGCACCGCATCCTGGTTTTCATGCCCCTCGGAAGCGCGGGTCCAATCCTCTTCGCTGAAATTGCTGAGCCATTTGATCCGCGACCGGTCCTTGAGGTTCGCGCGCTCGCGCGCACTCATATTGGCGGCGGCCGGGGTCGCCAGATAGCGCTCCACATCCGCGGTCGGCGCCGTGTAGATACGCGTCGAGAGCGTCGGCACCTCGAACACGCCGGCAGCGCGGCTCGCGTCCACGAGCGGCGGCAAACGCTTCAGATCGGCGTAAGCCCAGGCGAGCGTCCGCGACCGATAATCGGCGCCGGGTTGAATCGGCGCACCGGCAGGCACCAGCACATTGCCATAACCCCGCAAATGCTCGATCGATTTCTGCCCGGCCGCGAGTGCGCGCTCGACCCCGACCTCGAACGGCACATGACCGACCACCGGCATCCCCAGGCGTTTGCCTTCGTCGATCAGGCCCGCATAGGCCTCGGCCGGCAGGTTGTTATAGACCTTGAGGTCGTCGAAACCCGCGGCCTTCTGCGCGCGCACTTCGGCAACCGCCTGCTCGCGGGTGTCGAGCAGCCGCCGCCCCTCGGTCGAGATCACCGACGCCATTGCGGGCGGCGGATGGCCTTCGATGATCGGTCCGGAAATCAGCAGCCGCGGACCGACCAGCTCGCCGAGTTCGATCCGCGCGCGCCATGCCAGATGCTCGGGCCTGCCCCACATGATCCGCCCCCCGGTCACGCCGTTGGCGATCATCTGCCCCATGTCGCTTTCGCCATCGGGGTGGAGGTGCATGTCCCAAAGCCCCGGGATCACGAATTTACCGGTCAGATCGACGATCTTGGCGTCCGCCGCCGGCGTGTCGCCCGGACCACCGCCGACGCGCTCGATCCATCCGTCACGCACGCGGATCGTCTGGCCGGGTTTCAATGTCCCGGACTCGACGTCGACGATGGTCGCGTTGCGGAGAATCACCACCTCGGCTGCCGCCGGGGAAAGCGGAGCCGCAGCGGCGGCGAGCGCCCCCAGCAGATACCCCATCGCCTTTCGCATCATTTTCCTCCCGTCATGCTGGCCGTCAACTCGCCCGCGCCGCCGATGGGCGGCCGGACTCAATGCGTGCCGTCGCCACCTGTCATTCGGCGAAATCGCGGCCACGTCCACCTGCGCGGCCCCGGAACGTCGAATCGCATTGGTTTTCGGACGGCTGAAAGAACCAGCGACGCCAACAAAATCGTATGTCGGATGGCAATGGCGCACCGGAAAGGCGCGCCGCACTCAGGGAGGACCAACCGAAAATGAACCGCAATCGTCTCTTCATCTGCGGCGTTTCCGCATCGCTGCTCGCCCTCGCGACATCCAACGCCCAGGCGCAGGGAGCTCCCGCGGCACAGGGCGGGGCAGAGACCGGCGACAGCAACGGCGAAATGATCATCGTCACCGGTTCGCGCATCAAGCGCGCCGGGTTCGACACGCTCGAGCCCGCGACGGTCATCGACGAGGAATATATCGAGAATCGCGGCCTGACCAACGTCGCCGACGCGCTCAACGAACTTCCCGGATTCGGCGTTCCCGCCAGCCCCTCGGGCGACCAGAATTCCTTTGGTGCCGGCGCCAATTTCGTCAATCTCTACGGCTTGGGAACGCAGCGGACGCTGACCCTGCTCAACGGCCGGCGCGTCGTGTCCGCCAACGCTGCGAGCAGTTTCAGCGGAGGGAATCCCGGCGTCCAGGTCGACCTCAACATCATCACGACGCAGCTCGTCGACCGGGTCGAGAGCATTTCGGTGGGCGGCGCGCCGACCTATGGCTCGGATGCGATCGCCGGCACCACCAACGTCATCTTCGACCGCGATTTCGAAGGGCTCGAGATGCAGCTGACTAACGGCATCACCGAACGCGGCGATGGCTGGCGCTACAATGCGTCGGTCGCGTTCGGCCACAATTTCGCGGGCGGCCGCGGCAACATCACGCTCAGCGGCTCGATCGATCATCAGGACGGCGTGTTCGCGATCGACCGCCCTTTCTTCCGCGACGCCTTCTTCTTTGCCGCCAACCCGACCGTAGCGCAGGCCGCAACCATCCCCGGACGCACGCCGGCGAACGATGGCCGCGTCGATCCGTCGATCCCGTTCCAGCAGACGGCGGCCGCGACCCCCGACGGCATTCCGAACAATGTGCTGATCCGCAACTCGCGCCTGCCGCAGAGCAACGACAATGGCGTGCTGTTTCCCGCGACGGGCGCAACGACGCTGTCGGGATCGCGGCTGCGCGGCTTTGGCCCCAGCCAGACCAATTATCTGCAGTTCGCGCCGGGGGGCAGCATCGTCTCCTATGATCCCGGCACGCCGTTCGGCAGCACCTTCAGCGGCGGGCAAGGAAATTTCCCGGCCGAGAATTCCCAGATCACCTCGGACCTCGACCGCCGCGCGTTTACCGCGCTGGCGCGCTATTCGATCAGCGACAATGTCGACGTCTTTTTCGAGGGCATCTATTATTCGGCGAAAGCGCAGGAACTGGGCGATTCCGCCGATGTGAACGGTGGCTTCCTGACGACCGGCGAGAGCGGCATGCTCACCTTCCGCAACGATTACCCGTTGCTGAGCAGCGAGGCGCGAGCCACCCTCGCCGCGAACGGCATCACGTCGTTCCGGCTGTCGCGCAACCTCGACGACCTGTTCCGCCGCGCGACCTCGTCAAAGAGCGAGATGATCCGGGGCGTCGTTGGCCTCGAAGGCAAGTTCGAGCTTGGCGGGCGCGATTTCAACTGGGAAGCGACTGCCAATTTCGGCCGCTATTCGTCGACCTATTACCGCACGCAACTCAACCAGCAGAATTTCGTCAACGCGGTCAATGTCGCCCGCAATGCCGCGGGACAAGTCGTCTGCAGCGCGACCGAAGTGCCCACGCTGACCTATGGCGCGGGCAGCGCCGCAACCGAATTCCTGCCGGTGGCCGATCCGAACTGCGTTCCGCTCAACCTTTTCGGCGCCGGTTCGGCCTCGCCCGAGGCGGTGGATTACATCACCGACGAAACCACGGCCAAATCGCGGCAGGAACAGCAGGTCTATAACCTCAATCTCGGCGGCAGCCTGTTCGACGTCTGGGGTGGTCCCGTCGCGTTCAACATCGGTTATGAGCATCGCCGCGAAAGCGCCTCGTTCACGCCCGATACGTTCCAGACGCTTGGCCTGGGCCGTTCGGTCGCGATCCCGCCCACCGCGGGTTCGTTCAACACCGACGAACTGTTCGGCGAAGTCCTCATCCCCTTGATCGGCGCCGATAATAACATCCCGATGATCTATGGCTTCGATCTTACGGGCAAGGTCCGCTATGTCGACAATACCGTCAACGGCGGCTTCTTTGCCTATACGCTCGGCGCGCAATGGAAACCGTTCCGCGGGCTCGAGATTCGCGGCAATTACACCCGCTCGCTGCGCGCCCCCGCGATCACCGAGCTGTTCCTGCCGCTGTCCGAGCGTTTCCTGTCGATCACCGATCCCTGCGCCAGTTCGCAGATCGCCAACGGCACCAATCCGGCCGCCCGGCAACGAAACTGCCAGGCGCTCTACACGCAGGCGGGGATCACGCTGCCCTTTTCGCCGACCAGCAGCGGCGTCCGCGGCACGCAACAGGGCGATCCCGATCTGGAGAATGAAACCTCGCGCGCCTACAGCATCGGCGCCGTGTGGCAGCCGGTCCGCGACCTCACGCTGTCGGTCGACTATATCAATATCGAGATCGACAATGTCATCGCGCGGCTGACCGAGAACCAGATCGCAACATCCTGCTATGACGACCCCGACTTCGACGTGAGCAACGCAGCGCAAGGCAATGTCTATTGCCAGCTCATCACGCGCGCCGCGTCGGGACAGATCACCAACGTCGATTCGCGTTATGTAAACGGCGAATTCCTGAATTACAGCGGGATCAGCGCCAACCTCCTGTACCGGCTCGGCCTCGGCAAGGCCGGCAATCTGAGGTTGAGCGCGACGCTGTACAGCCCGCTCCGCTACGAGACGACCAACACCGGCATCACCGTCGACGATTCGATCGGCGAGATCGGCTTTTCCAAGACGCAGGTTCTGGCCACGCTCGGTTATGATATCGGCCCGGTGAGCTTCAGCTGGCAGACGCGCTACACCGGCAGCGTCCGCTATAACAACACGTTCACCGCCGAAAGCCAGGACAGGCTGACGACCGGCGACTATTGGCTGCACAACCTCGGCGCCCAGTTCCGGGTGACCGAAGACATGGAATTGCGCGTGGCGGTGACGAACCTGTTCGATCGGCAGCCCGCGCCGCAATCCTTTGGTTACGACGTGCTTGGCCGCCGCTATTCGGTGACCGCCAAGGCGCGCTTCTGATGGGGCGCGTCCGCGGACGCAAGCGGGCGCGGGCGCTGGTCCTCTCGCTGCTGTCGGCGTCCCTGTTGCCCGGGGTTCCGGCGGCGGCGGAGCCGCCGGCCCCCGACGATCCGCTGGTCATTTCGGGGGTCACCCTGATCGACGGCACGGGCGCCGCGGGGCAGCGCGGGATGACCGTGATCGTCGAAGGCGGCCGCATCGCAAGGATCGGCCGGACGGGCCGGATCGCCCTGCCCAGCCCGGCGCGGACCATCAACGCTTCGGGCAAGTTCATGATCCCCGGCCTGTGGGACATGCACACACACTGGAGCCGCGCCGACTATCTGCCGCTTTATCTCGCGAACGGGGTGACGGGCGTCCGCCTGATGCGCGGGTTGCCGGTGCACGGGCAATGGCGCAAGGCGGCGGCGGACGGCCAGCTGCTGGCTCCGCATCTCGTGATCGCCAGCCCGCTCGTCGACGGCCCCGCCCCGGTATTTCCGGATTCGGTGATCGCCGGCGACGCCGCGGGCGGGCGCGCCGCGGTGGCAAAGGTGCGCGCCGACGGCGCCGATTTCGTCAAGGTCTACAGCCTGTTGCCTCGCGACGCCTATTTCGGGCTGATGGACGAGGCCCGGCGCCGCGGCATGGCGGTCGCCGGCCACGTGCCGCGATCGATCACCACCGGCGAAGCCTCCGCCGCCGGCCAGAAGAGCATCGAGCATCTGAGCGGTATCGCCTTCGCCTGTTCACGCCTGCAGGCCGAATTGCCGGCCGACATCGCGCGGCTCGAAGCCGACGCGGCCAAGCCGGGCGCCAGCTATCTGACGCTGCTCCGCCGCCTCGAGGGCAAGCATTACGATGCCTATGACCCAAAGCGATGCGTCGCGCTGTTCGCGCGCTTCCGCACGAACGGGACCTGGCAGGTGCCGACACTCATGGTCAACAGAATGGCGGTGCGGCAGGCCGAGCCCGGCTTCGCCGATCCGGACCGCCGCTTCATGCCGCGCGTCGCGCGCAGCACCAATCCCGCGGATCACCCGGTGTACAAGCATTTCAGCAAGGCCGATTTCGCGCGGCTGGCGAAGAATCAGGCTCGCGAAATGCGCATCGTCGGCGGGATGCAGCGTGCGGGCGTCGGTATCCTCGCCGGCACCGATGTCGTGCCGATCGGCTTCAGCCTCCACGACGAACTCGCGCTGCTCGTCGAAGCCGGGCTGACCGAAATGCAGGCGCTGCAAGCGGCGACCCGCAATCCCGCGGCCTATCTCGGGCAGCTCGATATGGCCGGCACGATCGAGGTCGGCAAGCGCGCTGATCTCGTCCTGCTCGACGCCAACCCGCTCGCCGACATCCGCAACACGTCGCGCATCTCCGCCGTCGTCTTCGGCGGCAAACCCATGGACCGCGCGGCGCTCGACGCGATGCTGGCCGACGTGGAAACGCTGGCCGCCCGCCCGTGAAGCCGCACGAAATCTCCTTGCTGCCGCGGCGGCGCGTCCTGCTCATCCTCGCGGCCGCCGCGATCGCGCCGGCCTGTGCTCCGCTGGCCCGCCCGCGGGCCGGGAGCGGTCCTGCGCGCGGAAAGACGTACCGGTTCGCCGGCGGGCGCTGGTTCGACGGCCGCGGCTTTGCCCCGCGCGAATTCTATTCGGTCGATGGTGCCTTCACGGCCCGCCGCCCTGCGGTCATCGACGAGGTCGTCGAGCTCGGCGACGGATATATCATCCCGCCGTTCGCCGACGCGCATACGCATCATTTCGACAATCCCGCCAACATCGACCGGCACGTCGCGATGTATCTGAACGACGGCGTCTTCTATGCGAAGGTCCAGACCGACGTGCGCAGCCGCGCGTTGCAGGTGGCGGACAGGGTCAACCGGCCCGACAGCGTCGACGTCGCCTATGCTCACGGCGGCCTGTCGGCGAGCAACGGGCATCCGCTCGCCACCTATGAGGGTCTGGCGCTTTATGGCCGGCCGGGTGCGCGCGCCGATCAGGTCCGACAGGTGCGCGACAGCCGCCTTGTCGACAACGACGCTTATTATATCATCGATACCGCCGCCGACCTTGCAGGGAAATGGCCCGCGATCCTCGCCGGAAAGCCCGACTTCATCAAAGTCTATCTGCTCTACAGCGAAGACTATGAAACCCGCCGGCTTCGGAACGATACGGTCGGCGACCGCGGCCTCGATCCGGCGCTGGTGCCGCTGATCGTCGAACGGGCACACGCCGCGGGCTTGCGGGTCAGCGCGCATGTCCAGACCGCGGCCGACTATCGGTCCGCCCTCGCGGCGGGTGTCGACGAGATGGCGCATCTGCCCGGCTCGAGCATTCCCGCCGCCGCCGATCCGCGGGTCTATGAACTCGGCGATGCGGATGCGCGCGACACCGCCCGGCGCGGGATATGGGTGATCCCCGCCCCCGCTTACTACCCCGCCTACGACCCCGCGGACGCTGCCTTCGATGCCGCCGCCAAGGCCCGCACCGAAGCGGTCCGGATCCGCAATCTCGAACGGCTACGCCGCAACCGGGTCAAGATCGCGTTCGGCTCGGACAGTTTCGGGCGCTCGCCGGTGAAGGACGTGCTCTATCTGGCGACGCTCGGCGTATTCCGCCCCGCCGAACTGCTCAAAATCTGGTGCGAAGACACGCCGCGCACGATCTTTCCCGACCGGAAGCTCGGCTTGCTGGCCGAAGGCTATGAGGCAAGCTTTCTCGTCCTGGACGGCGATCCGACCGTTAATCTCGCCGAAGTCGCGAATATCGGCCTGATGTGCAAGCAGGGCCATTTGTTCCGGAGCAAGCCGTGACCGGGGCCTGGCCGTTCATACGGCATGTTCGTTTCGATCCGGATTTCATTCTCCCCACCCTGGCGATCATTTTGAACGCTTCGGCTAGCGTGACGCCGATGCAACGGAACGATCGTTGCGAACAGCCGTTGTCAAAATATTCAACCTCAAATGGAGGGTGGTTCGCCCTCGCCGTCGGAGAGAGAGAGAGAGAGAGAGAGAATGAAAAAGCTTCTGACAATTTTCGCAATTAGCGGCTCGCTATTTATTATGTCTGCCTGCAACACAGTTGAAGGTGCTGGAAAAGACGTTGAATCCGCTGCAGATTGTGCTGATGGAGTTAAAGGTAACTGCTAGCTGCGTGGACGAATCGGTGTAAACCGGCATTCGCGGATCACTGTAATTGTCCGTTTGCGGACCGTCGGCTTTCAGGAGCAATCCATCAAAAGCCGACGGCCGGTCAATAAACGATCAGCTGCTATCCGCCCCCGGCCCGCGCGCGCACGGAATCGAAGCCGTGACGCACGAGCAGTTCGCCGTTGCGCCACACCGGTACAAGCAGATCCCCGCCCGCAGCGACATGGTCGAGCCTCGCCGCCGTCATCCGGCCGCCCTTCATCACGACCGCCTGGCGTCCGGCCTTGCTCGCCTTGCCGGGGTCGGTGCTCGGCATCTTGAACACATCGTGCCATTCGCCGTCGGCACCGAGCATCGCGTTCGCCTTCATCGCGAAGCGCAATGTGTCGCGGTTGACGTGCTGGAGCATCCCCCCGCCCATCCCGAAGGCGATATTGTCAATCGCAAAGCCCTCCTCGATCATCCGCGTGACCAGAACGGCTATGCTGTCGACCGTCATCCCGTCGCCTTGGATTACGCGGACTTGCGGATTGAGCACCCGATAGCCCTTGCCGTTCACACTACCGCCGAACTTCTCCCACAGCGTCTTGACCGTGCGCAGCGGCGTCTCGATCGGGTCGCCGCTGTCGGGGCGCACGACGAGCGTGCCCTGCCGCGCCAGCACCTTCTCGCGCAGGCTGCCGCCCCAGATGTCGGCGACCGCGGCATCGAGGTCATAGCTGTCGGACACGACCGCGACGATCCGGCCCTCGCCCTCGAACCGGTCGAGCATGTTGCGATAGGCATCCTCCTCGCGCTCGCGGCCCCAGCTCGTCATCGTGCTGTGCTCGGCGGCGGGGATGGAGAAGCCCGCCATGTCGGCGCCATAATATCGCCGCGCCGCGACGAGCGCCTCCATCGTGTCGCTGCCCTGGAAATTGACGAGATGGGCCATCCCGCCCAGCCCCGCGCTCTCGGCAGAGGATACACCGCGCGCGCCGAAATCGTGGAGCTTGAAGGGAAGCTGACCCTCGACGTCGTCGGACGTCTTCTCCAGCCCGGCGCGGATCACCTGCTTGCACTTCCAGCTCAGCGTCGCGACCGTCGTCGGATACCAGATCGCGCGCAGCATCGCTGTCTCGATAAAGGTCGTCAGCCACGGCATGCGCGGGTCGGTATTTTCGACCTGCACCAACGGCACCCCGGCGGGCACGATCGCACCTTCGGGTAGCGCCTTGATCTCGAGCGGCAGATAGCCGCCATGGTCGGCAACGATAGCCTCCCACCCCGCACGGTTGAACGGCACGCCGTGCGCAAGACAGATTGCCTCGGCCTCGTCGATATCGGCGGCCGCGATCGGCTGGCTGAAATAATCGACCAGCAAGGGCTGGAGGCCAAGGAACACGACCTCGCCGGAAAAGGGGTTCGGCCGCGCCTCGACATAGGCGCTGATCACGCGCGCCTCGGGCGGATATTGAAGGAAGTGGCTCTGCTTGTAGCTGTCGGTCGCCAGGATCAGGTTTTTCATCATGTGAACTCCTCACATTCTTGCTTGTCGGCGGGACTCCCCCGCCGCGGTTACAGGTCGGCCATTTCCTCGATGATCGACCAATGGTCTTCGAAGAACATCTCGGGGCTGAGGTCGCCGAGCCGGTACCAGCGCGCGTGCGCGGCATCGTCGCCGCCCTTTACCGCGAACAGCTTGCGCCGCTCGGGCAGGCGGAACAGGAAGGCGTGGGTGATAACGCGACCGCGCAAGGAGCGGTTCGGCGCATCGAACACCCGCGTGCGGTGATCTTCAATGAAGCTGCCGAGCATCGCAGGCGGAATCTGCCCCTTGCCGTCGCTGATCCCCGTTTCCTCGCGCAGCTCCCGGATCGCGGCGTCGCGGATGCGCTCGCCTGCATCGACGAAGCCGCCCGGCAGTGCGAGCAGTCCCTTGCCGGGAAGCCGTCCGCGCTCGACGAGCAATATATGCCCCGACTGCACCACGACAGCATCGGCGGTGACGAACGGCCCGTTGCCCCATTGCTTCGGATAGTCCGCCAGATATTCGCTCTCCTCGAGCAGCGTCCGGAACGTTTCGCCGAGCTTGAACGCGTCGAGCCACGCCGCGACGTCGGCCGTCAGGATCGACGCGGGCACCTCGGGAATGCGCTGGAAATAGCGCCGCCGCACATCGGTAGAGCTGAATGTCCCGTACTGGCTGTCGATCTGGATATTGTCCCACTCGGGAAACAGCCGAAGATAATAGGAGGACGCATCCTTCCCATAGCCCGTCAGCGTGACCTTGAAATCGGCGAGCCCGTGGCTGCCGAAGCCATGCCCGTTGCCGACATCGAGGATGATGCGATTCACCCGCCGCTGCACCTCGGTAACCCAGGCGGTGTCCGAATAGAGATGGTCGTCGAGCGGTTCGACGATCAGCCGCTCCTCGGCGATCTCGTGGCGGAAGGCAGCACGCAGCATCGCGGCGCGCTCGTCGAAGGTGAAGGGATTGCGCGGGTCGCGCGCGACGTTCGCCGACCCGACAAGGACGATCAGCCGGCCGACCTGGTCCAGCGCCTGCCGGATGACGTGTTCATGCCCAATATGCAGCGGTTGAAAGCGTCCGATGAAGACGCCGAAATCGGCCTTGGCCATCGTTCGAGACTCCCTCGATCTGCTCCGCCTCCGGACTCCCCGAAGACCGCGACCTCCGATTCGAGACCGCCGAGCTACTTATATGCGTTTGACATATATCTAGTCAAGATATAAGTTGCCGCCATGTCCGACACATATGACCCCGCCGATTTCCCGCCGCTCGCTGTCACCGTCGACCTTGTCCTGATGACCGTGCGCGATGGCCGGTTGGCCGTTCTCCTCCAGCGCCGCACCGCGCCGCCGCACAAGGGCGACTGGGCCCTACCCGGCGGCTTCGTCGGCGTTGATGAAAGCTTGGATGCGGCGGCAAAGCGTGTCTTCACCGATAAAGCGGGCCTTTCACATGCCTGGCTCGAACAGCTCTACAGCTTTGGCGACCCCGGCCGCGATCCGCGCATGCGCATCGTCACCATCGCCTATTTCGCGCTGATCCCCTCCGACGAACTGACGACCGCCCTCGCCGGGCGCGGCGACCTCACGCTGGCGCCGCTCGACGCACTCCCCGACCTCGCCTTCGATCACGCCGCCATCGTCGATCACGCCGCCAGCCGCCTGCGCGGCAAGCTCGATTACGCGCCGGTCGCCTTCGCGCTGCTGCCGCCACTCTTCACCCTGCGCGCCCTGCAGGATGTTCATCAAGCGATTCTCGGGACTCCCCTCAACAAGCCGGCCTTCCGTCGTCGCATGCTCGACAAGGGCTGGATCGAAGGCACCGGTGAGCGCGAGGCAGGCGGCGCCTTTCGTCCTGCGGAGCTCTACAAGGTCAAATCGCAGGATTGTCGATTCCGGACTTTCAGTGGTCGGAACAGAAATTATTGAAGCGAAGCCGGTCGAAATCAACTGCGGCGTGATCGCCTTCGCCGTCGCGGCGGCATCACGGCCGCCGGCCCCATGCCCGATCAGTCCATCGCGGCAAGCATTGCCTCTATCGTCGTGGTCGCGAACCCGATGGCGCTGTCCGAAATACCGTAGGGGATGAACAGCTGCTCTTTGACCCGCACCGCACCACAGGTGTAAACGACATTCGGAACATAACCTTCGCGATCGCTCTCGGCCGCGGACAATATCGGGCAACGGGTCCGCGCGATGACACGCGAGGGATCGTCGCGATCGAGCAGCGCCGCACCGAGGCTGTATTTCCGCATCGCGCCGACGCCGTGGGTGAGCAAAATCCACCCCGCGTCGCACTCGATCGGACTGCCGCAATTGCCCATCTGGACAAATTCCCATGGGAATTCGGGACGGATGAGGACCTGTCCCTCGTCGTTCCACTCGTCGACGCGGTCCGATGCCAGGATGGTGATATTCTTGCCGTCCTGGCGCGCGATCATCCGGTAGCGTCCGTCGATACGGCGCGGGAAGAGCGCCATTCCCTTGTGCCGTGCGGCGACCCCGCCAAGCGGCGCTAGGCAGAAGCTGCTGAAATCGCGCGTCCGGAGCAGTTCGGACCGGATCGCGTGACCCGAATAGGCCGTGTAGGTGCCGAGATATTCGACCTGGCCGTCGTCCTCGACGAAGCGCACCAACCGCAGGTCCTCAAGGCCGTTGCGCTGTGCCTCGGTGACGGGAAACAGCACGCTGTTCGAGATCGCGCTGCCCGCATGGCGATGGATGCTGACCGCCTCGTCAGGGCCCATATGATGACGGTCGTCGGCGACCGCCGCCATCGCCGGACCCGACTGCGGCCACAGCTGGAAATCGGCGCCGGGGCCGATGATCCCCTCGCGAAAGGCGACCGAGGAAATGTGCCCCTCGCCGACCGCGCGCATCGACATGACGAAGCGGAGCTGGTCGCTGCCGAGCCCGCTTTGATCGGGATGCGGCACGATGCTCGGGTTCATGAGCGCGGCGGCGGCATAGCTATATTCGTGACAGAAATAAGCGCCGATGAGGCGGCGTTTGACGGGCGACACCGCCTGATCGTCGAGGCCTAGATCTTCCGAGATTTCGCGATAGCGCTCGTCGAAAATCTCCCCGATTTGCCAGTGGCGCTCGGAGAAGTCCTTCCAGATCAAACCCAGTTCGAGTTCGGCCTGATCGTCGTCCAGCCCGAGGATGTCGCTCACCAGCTGCGCGGCGCGCGGGGGCTCGGAGACATTTGTTTGCCATGCCAGATGAAAGGGCCTCAGCACCACGCGGCCCGGGTCGGCCGTCAGTTTTTCGTGAAGGATCTTAAGCGGGGAATGCTCGGGCCGGCAGATCAGCATGGATGATGTTGACCTTTCATATCGTCGCCCCCCACCCGGCATAAGTAGCGCACCATGGGACGATCGAGGAAAAAAGCAAACGCGGCTCGCGCCGCGACGTTCCTTTCGCCAGACCAAAACGGCTCAGGCAAAATGCTGCACGGCAACCACCGCCCCTCACCTGCGTTGGGCAGTCATACCATCATTCCATTCCAACTCCGACAAGCGGCCGGGGGCGGTTAGCGCGTGCCCGGCACGCGATGGCAATGGCGCGCGTCTGCGTCCGAGCAACGAGGATCGTTATGAAGCACGACAGCGAAGACCGGTTTTTTTTCGATGTTCAGAAGGATGAGATCCCGGCTCCACGCACCTCGCCCCCACATAATGGGCGAGGGAACGGAACCGATACCCGTCTGGCACTCGTCGGATGTTTCCGTCCGCGGCTTTGCGGCATCGCGACCTTTACCGCCGACACCTATGATCATCTGAGGGCGCTTCGTCCCGACATCGATGTCGATATATATGCGATGCGCGCCCGCGCGGATCAGCCGCTCGATCCCGCCATTTCGCTCGCGATCGACGCGGAAGATACCGACAGTTATCGCCACGCCGCCGAGGCGATCAACGCGAGCGGTGCGAGCGCGGTCTGGCTCCAGCATGAGTTCGGCATTTTCGGCGGCCCCGCGGGTGACATGATCATCGGCCTGCTCAGCCGGATCGCCGCCCCGCTGGTGGTGACGCTCCACACGATCCTTGCCGAACCCAGTGCCGATCAACGTCGGGTGATGGACCAAATCGTCGCACGCGCGAGCAAGCTGGTCGTGATGAGCGCGTTCGGCCGCGAGACGCTGCTCGCGGTTTATGGCGCCAGCCCCGACCGGATCGTCCATATCGAGCATGGCACGCCCGATCGCCCCTTCGTCGACATCGCGCCGCTTCGCGGCACGCTGGGAATTGCCGACCGGCCCGTCCTGTCAACGTTCGGGCTGATCGGTCCCGGCAAGGGGCTTGAGGCCGCGATCCGCGCGCTGCCCGCCATAGCCGCCCAATATCCCGACATGTTGTACCGCATCGTCGGCGCCACCCATCCCAACCTGATCGCCGCCGAGGGCGAAGCCTATCGGCAGCGTCTCGTGGCGCTCGCGGACAGCCTCGGGGTTTCGGGCAATATCGCATGGGAAAACCGCTTCCTCGATACCGACGAACTTCTCGACCAGATCGAACTCTGCGACATCTACCTCGCGCCCTATCCCAATCTCCAGCAGATCACCTCGGGCACGCTCGCTTATGCCGTTGCCCTCGGCCGCGCGGTCGTGTCGACGCCGTTCGTCCATGCGCGCGAACTGCTCGCGGACGACACCGGCATCCTGCTCCCCGACGCCGGCAGCGAGGCGATTTCCGAAGCCGTCCTCCTGCTGCTCGCCGCGCCCGCCGAACGCCGGGCGATACAAAGGCGCGCCTATGCGCGCGGACGCCGGACCGCCTGGAGCGCGATTGCCGGGCAATTCGCCGATCTGATCGATGATGTGACGGCCCAGGTTCCGGAATCGACGACGCGCCGTGCCCCATCGCTCGCCGGCCTCTGGTCGATCTGCGACGATGTCGGCATTCTCCAGCACAGCGTTCATCTCGTTCCCGACCGGGCGCACGGCTATTGCATCGACGACAACGCCCGCGCCCTGATGCTTGTCCACAGCTTGAGCGCGCGCGCGCAGCAGGAAGCGGAAGCGCGCGCGCTCGCCTTCGCGGGCTTCATCCAGCATGGCTGGAACGAAGAGCGCGGCCGCTTTCGCAATTTCATGGGTTATGATCGCCGCTGGCTCGAGGAGGTCGGGTCCGAGGACAGCAACGGCCGCACGCTCTGGTCGCTCGGCCATGCCGCGGCGCATGCGGCGGCGCCGGCGATGCGGGCGTGGGCGGCGCGCTGGTTCGATCGCACCGCTTTTATCGCCAAAGAATTCCGGAGCCCACGGGCGATCGCCTTTGCGGTCCTCGGCGCCGATGACCGTCTCGCCCATGACCCTTCGGATGCGCAGGCGCGCGCGATCGTCGAAAGCGGCGGGGCCTTCCTAAGCACACTGTGGAAAACCACGCGATGTCGGGGCTGGGACTGGTTCGAGGCGGGGCTCGCCTATGACAATGCCCGCCTCGCCGAAGCGCTGATCCGCGCCGGTCGTCGGCTGCCATCGGTTCCGCTCGAAGAAGCGGGCCTTGCAGCACTTGGCTGGCTTGCCGATTTCCAGACCGCGCCCGAAGGTCATTTCCGGCCCGTCGGATCGGAAGGCTTCGGACTGCCCGGCGAGAGCCTGCCGTTCGACCAGCAACCGCTCGAGGCGTGGGCGACCATCGCCGCTTGCTCCGCCGCCTTCGCCGCCACGTCGGACGCGAGTTGGCGCGCCCATGCGGAAACGGCCTACGCCTGGTTTCTCGGTCGCAACGACCGCGGCATCGCGCCCGGCGATCCGCGGTCGGGCCGCTGTCTCGACGGGCTCGGCCCGCGCGGGGTCAATCTCAACAGCGGCGCGGAGTCGGTCCTCGCCTTCCACCTCGCCTACCGGATCATGGCGGACATCTTCTGGCAGGAACCGCTCGCTGATTCCCCCGCATGGACCCGCTCGGGCGGCGTCCCCGCGCTTACGGGCTGACCGCGCGGCGGGTCAGAGGCCGAAAACGGCCTTGGGGATGTGCGTAATCCGGCAGGCAAGGTCGACCTCGCCCGACGCGACGACAAAATGGTCGCCGCCGTCGGCGATGCCGGTCGTGAAGACGACGTCGCGAACATACATCTTCGCCTCGAGTGGCTGCGTCAGCTCGGGATGCGCCTCGAGCAGCGGCTTATGCCCGCTCGCGATCACACGAGCCGGATCGTGCGGATCGAGAAGCGACCAATAGGTGCGATAGACACCGACGATCTCCTTCGGCTCGACCCCGTGCCACAGCGTCAACCATCCGCGCGGCGTCAGGACCGGAGGCGCACCGCCCCCCATGCGCGCGGTTGCCACCGTATCGGCGTGCGGCCGCAGTCCGGGCTCTCGGTGCGGCTTCCAGTGGAGCGCATCGGGCGACGTGGCGAGATTGATCGAGGGTCCGGCGCGCCATGCGCTTCCCGGCGGGTAAGCGAAATAGAGGCTGCCGAGCGGGCGCGTCTGCGCCCAGTACCGGCCGTCGATCAGCCCTTCGAAGATCAGCATGTCCTTGTTCTGATGATCGAGAACAATATCCTCGAAGCGCCAGTCGAGGCCATTGCCCGAGCTATAGAGGGTGGTCGACTGGCGTTCGGGACTCACCGAGCAGCTCGTCATCAGCCAGCGGTCGCCGACACGGCTGATCCGCGCGTCCTCGACCCCATAGCATTGGAAGGAGGCATGCGGCGCGACCGCCCGGTCATAATGGATCGCGACAATTTCAAGTCCGTCGGGCGAAAGTTCGACGGGCAGAAGCCATGACAGCGAAGTCAGCGCCATGACCTCCCACGCACCGCCGCGAACGAGGAATTTTCGGGGGTCGGACGTGTCGCAAAGTTCGAGCGGCCAGGCATCGCGGACATAGCCGCCTTCGTCCCAGCGGATGCTGTGCACGAACCCGTCCGCGACCGGCTCGCATAGCGCCTCGGCGATGCGGACGAGCATGAGCAGATTGCCGCCAGAAAGCCGGGCAAGGCCCGGATTGAAGGCGCCAAGCACATAAGTCTCGGCATCGAGCTTGCCCGCAAGCGGCGACCGCGCGAGGTCGACATCGTCGGGTCCGAAGATAAGGCGGTCGACGTCGAAAGCCATGGCAGCGCTCCGCGTTGCGGCCGAAAGCCCTTCCTCCAGCCCACCGGCGCGCGTCAGCGCCACCCGTCATCAAAGCGCGAACCATCCCAATGTTCCAGCCAGCACCGGAACGGCTATGCGCGAGCAGTCAGGCCAAGGCGCTAGAACAACCGACCATGAACCGCGTTGGCGGAGTTGCAGCCAACCAGCTTCCAGATATTGGCACCCGATTTCGTCATGCGCGCGAGCATCCGGTCGCCTTCCCAAAGCTCGACGTCGATGCCGTCCTCCTCGTTCCGGGCAATCTGGAACGCGTGATCGGGACTTTCGGCGTAAAAATCGACGCGGCGCGGCGCGCTCGCGGCACTGGAGATCAACAGGTGATAGGCGCGCATGACACACTCCCTCGGCAGTAGCCTGGCGCAACCCGGCTCGCGATGCGCGGCCGCCGCAGTGCGATGGATTTGACCAAGTCGCCGCGGCAAAATGCTCGCACAGGCGATCGGATGCGACCCGATTCCCTGACGGACTATATCATGGCCGCGGACGTTTTTCGAATCTCGGGAGTGCCGATTGCCAAGCTCATTCTCGGCATCGCAGGCGCTCCGGCCGCGCCTCGCCGAAGTCTTCCGAAGGAGCGCTGATTTGCGACGAACCGAGCAGGATGTGCGGATAGATGGGCGTGCCCATGCGTTTCTCCGGGATAGGTCTGTTCAAGGAGATGAGCCATGCAAACCGACATCGCTACAGACGAGACCAATCGTCTTATCGCTTCCAACAAGGTCGAGGGCACTGCCGTTTACAATCGTGATGGCGAAAAGCTGGGGTCGATCTACAACTTCATGGTCGACAAGCAGTCGGGCCGCGTCGAATATGCCGTGCTCCAGTTCGGCGGGCTGTTCGGCCTCGGCAGCGACTATTACCCGCTGCCTTGGGACGTTCTCACCTACGAGACCAGCCAGGGCGGCTATGTCGTCAATCTCGACAAGAGCCTGCTCGAAAAGGCGCCGCGTTATGGCGCCGACAACGAGCCGGCTTTCGACCGCAACTATGGCCGCGGCGTGTACGACTATTACGGGGTTACCTACCCGTTCTGACCCGCGACCGGCCGGCTGCCGCGAAGGAGGGCCGGAAAACGCGTCGCCACAGGAGGCGCAGCCGGGTAGTCACCGGGAGGCCGGTAATGGACATCAAGGAACGCCGCGACGCGATGGTCGCCATGCAGCTTGTCGCGCGCGGCGTGCGCGACAAGCAGGTGCTTGCCGCGATGCGCGAGGTGCCGCGCGAGCGTTTCATCGCCGGTGAGCTTGCCGAATTCGCTTATGCGGACACTCCGCTCCCGATCGAGGCGGGGCAGACGATTTCGCAGCCCTATATCGTCGCGTTGATGCTCGAGGCGGCGAAGATCCAGCCCGACGATCGCGTTCTCGAGATCGGGGTCGGCTCGGGCTACGCCGCGGCCGTCATGAGTCGCATCGCGCGCCGCGTACACGCGATCGACCGGCAGGAAGAGCTCGCCGATCTCGCACGCGGCCGTCTCGCCGCGCTCGGCTATGACAATGTCGTCGTGCGGTCTGGCGATGGTACGTGCGGCTGGCCTGAAAATGCACCCTTCGACGTGATCGTGGTCGCGGCGGGTGGCCCCGGAATTCCGACGCCCCTCAACGTGCAACTCGCGCTCGGTGGACGCCTCATCATCCCGGTCGGGGACGCCGAAGAGCAGCGCCTGACCCGGGTGACGCGGACGGGCGAAGAGAATTATTTCGAAGAAAATTTGGGCCCGGTCCGCTTCGTGCCGCTGATCGGCGAACATGGCTGGCGGAACGAAAGTCGTGAGGCTTCGCTCTTCAAAAAAACGCAGGAATGAGATCGACAGCAATCGGCCGGCCGGCGATCGCCAGCCGCGCCCGGCACTACCTTATCGGCTGGCGTGGGGTTACCTTGGTAACGGAGGAAGGGCTCGCCCCCCGACACGCGGATTATGATGTCGCCGGTCGTGCCCTCGCCTCGCGGCGAAATCGGCCTTTTTCTGCCGATTTTAGGATGCCCGGCGACTGTCTTGTTTCGGTCAATCACTCAAAATCTCGCTACGAGGAAAATTCCCGGGTTGGTCGGCGAAGGCACCAAGAGCCCCCTTCATGGCCGGGGGCGATCCGCGGCAAATTTCAACGCTTGTTTGCCTGTTGTTCCTGTTCGCGCGACTTCCGGCGGAGCAGTTTGCCGCTGACCGTTTTTGGCAAGGTATCAACAAACTGTATCTTGCGTGGATACTTATACGGGGGCGGTTGTCGCCTTGACGTGATCCTGCAGCAACCTCACCAATTCATCGGATGGCTCGTAACCCGCGGCAAGCACGACGAATGCTTTCACCGCCTCGCCGCGGATCGGATCGGGAGTGGCCACGATGGCGCTTTCCGCCACGGCCGGGTGCTCGAACAATGCGCTTTCGACTTCGAAAGGACCAATCCGGTAGCCGGCTGACAGGATCACATCGTCCGATGAACCAGAAATAGCCATCATCGTCGACCGTCGCGCGGTCTCCTGTCAGATACCGGCCGCAGCAATCTGAAACAAGATTAAGAATGTGACAGCGCGCCAACGTTGCGGCCTGTAGTTTACATCCGATGAGCAATCGCGCGAGAATGTGGTGACCGAAACCTCACCCCCGCTGCACCTGGACCGGGCAAGACGATCAGGAACGACCCGTTTGCCGGCGCAATCGCGCGCCTTGATCCTGGCTGCCACGCGCGACATGCTGCGTGACGGGTCCTTTGAATCCTTGTCAATGGGAGAGGTTGCGGCACGCGCGTTCGTAACGCGCAGGACCTTGTACAATCAGTTCCTCTCAAAGGACGATCTCTATCGCGCATCGCGCGAGACATTGCTGCACGAGCTCGCCGAATTTTATGTCGACGACATTCCGCCAAGAATCGCGACGTGCGACGGCCTTCGATATTTCGCCCAAACCTGTTTCGACCTGTTTTCCGACGAACGGTCGATCGAACTGGTTCTGTCGACCGTTCGCGACCGCGAGAAGCAACCCTGGCTTGTCCAATCCTATCAGCGCATCGTCCGCGACCGCCTTGTTCGGACCTGCGAACTCTTCGTCCTGCAACGGACCAGGCGTGCGGAGAATATGCGGGCAAACCCCCGCCACATCGCGGAACAGTTCGTGGCGGTGATCGAGGCCATGGCGATTGGGCCGGATATCTTTGGCAGCGCACGTCTGCTTCGGCCGACGGATGTCGCCGACCGGCTTAATATCGTCGCGAATGCGTATGGCGCCATGCTCGAAGCCGAAGGACCGTTTGTGGACGCCAAAAGGGTCGGTGACCAAAGCTATGCCGCCTGAAGGGCCGCCCGGGCCTGGAAAGCGATCGTCCGCGACAGCATCCGTCAGCCTTCTTCGGAGTCACTTGCCGGAGTGACGATTGCTCACAATGCCCGGTAATATGAACCCGCTCGCCCGGCCGCCTCTTGTTTAACGCAGCGCCACGTCGCCGGTTCAGCCGTTCGGGTTACCAGGTCATCCGGCGGAACCTCGCCGTAATTTCCCTGACCGAAGATGAGCCCCGAAAAAGGGCGGCGAGGCAAAAGCCCGCCGCCCGGATTTCTGGATCCGGAAAGGGGATCAGAACTTGAGAGTGGCGCCGACAAAGAAACGGCGGCCCAGAGGATCATAAGTCGAAGGGAAGGTATTTCCGCTGTTTTCGGTCGTACCGCCGTACGTGTTGCCCACCAGCGGCGGATCCTTGTCGAGAAGGTTCAGGACACCTGCGCGCAATGTAAACGCCTCGCCGATATCCACGGTGCCCGAAAGATCGAAATAGTGCCGTGCCTTGATTGACGGAACGGCGAAATCCTCCGGATCGGCGGCGCCAATGGCAATCGCCTCCTGCGTGACCTTGCCCAGATAGCGCCAGCGCAGTTGAAGCGTCCATGGACCATTTTTATAGTTGGTCGTCTGAATGAACCGCCATTTGGGTTCGGGTCGCAGACAGGCGCTTCCCACCAGTCCGATGCAGTCGAGCGCAGGGAGGATGGGATCGGTCTGATCGACGGATTTCAACACGCGCGATCCGTTCACGCCGAGGCTCAGATTTCCGTTTCCGATGTCGAACCGGTAGCTGGCCGAAAAATCGACCCCGCGCCGCAAGACGACCGCGCCATTCAGCCGCGTCGTGTCGACCCCGACCGTTAGCCCGCCCTGCAGGGACCCGCTACCCGAGCGGTTGATGCGTGAGCAATAAAAGCCCGACGCGTTCATTTCCACATTATAGCAGGCATCGATGACGTCCTGCTCGGGCGGCTCGAGAATCGCATTTTTGACCTTGATGTCATAATAGTCGACCGTAGCGGTGAAACCCGGAATGAAGCGGGGCTGGACGACCACCCCGAACGTCAGCGTGTCCGCCACCTCAGGCGTCAAATCGGGATTGCCTGCTTCAAAAATGCTGATCTGTCCGCCGAGGTCTTCGATGGTCGTCACCAGCCCGATTTGCGACGCCGGGACACCCGTTGCAATGCATAACGCGGTCAATGCCGCCTTGCCGACCGGATTGGTGCCCGAACAAGGATCGAAATTGGCATCGCCGGTGCCGTTCGTACGCGGCAAGCCGATCTCCGTCAGATTGGGCGCGCGCGCTGCGCGCGAATAGAGGGCGCGGAACCGGATATCCTCGACCGGCGCCCATTCGCCGCCGATTTTCCAGGTCTCGTTGGAAAACTTGTTGCCCGTGGCGCCGTTGACGCTGCTCGAATAGTCCGAATATCGAAAGCCCGCTTCCAGACTGAGCGCGTGAAAGAAGGGACGATCTTCAACGATCGGAACTCGCGCTTCGACAAAGGCCTCCTTGACCTCGTAGCTCGCATCGACGCGCGACGAAGAGCCGAACCCGGGTGCGACACCCGCTTCGTAATTGGCATCGGGGCGCGCCTTGCCCTGCTCCTTGCGATATTCGACGCCCACGGCAAAACCGGCGCCATTGGTCGCCCAGGGCAGCGTGAAAAGCTCACCCGCCAGGCTCGCGCCGGTCACAAACTGCGACGTCTGGTTATTCTCCTGGAGATCGAGCCGGATATAGTCGGCCATCGCCGGCGTCAGCGTGTCGGGTCCAAAGATATTCACCGGTATGCACCCGTTCGACGGATCGATGCACACGATCTGCCCTGTAGCGGGATCGCGGCGGCTCAGCACGCCCTGCTGCACCTTGGTATAATTATTGTCGTTGACGAAATTCTGCGTGCGGTTCGTTCGCCCGTATTGCGCGAACACTTCATAGTTGAGCTTGTCGGAAAGGTCTCCGCGAAAGCCGCCTACGGCTTGATACACGGTGTTCTCGAACTCCGAATCGCGCGTGCCCAACTCGACCAGGCGCCGGAAGAAGCCGACGGAGACGATCCCGTCACCGTCGGGGTCGTTCGCGGCGAAAATCGGCCGTGCCGAATCGGCAAGGAAGGGATTGTCGCGATAGTTGATCAGCAGCTCGTTTCCGAAGGTGCCGGTCGGCGCGACGACCGTCGTAATGCGACTGTGGGCGAACGACATGCGCGCAAAAAATTTTGCCGCGGGTGAAATTTCGTAACCGACCAGGGCCGTTGCCGTGAACTTTTTCTCCGGAACCTGGAAGAGGTTGAAGGGAGCGAAATTGAATGATCCGGCGTTGGGCCGGATCGCCCCGCCGGGGCCGAACTCGACACGCCCGCCAGCCAGACCGTCGATCTTTCCGTCCACGTCGGTAGAGCTGCCTTGCACCCCGAGGTTGACCGAATTTTGGGCAAAGGCCGAAACCTTGCGCTTGCTTTGCGACAGCGCCTGCTGATCGGTATAGGTCAGGCTCAGAACCGCATTTCCGCGATCATCGGCAAAATTGCCACCAGCGGTGATCGAAAAATCGGCCGCGCCCGCATCGCCGCGCTGCGTAATACCGTATTGCGCGTCGAGTTCGAGGCCTTCGAATTTGTCATCGAGAATGAAATTGACGACGCCGGCGATCGCATCCGATCCATAAACCGCCGACGCCCCGCCGGTGATAATCTCGACGCGCTTTACCAGTGCCGTCGGGATCATGCCGACGTCGACGATCCCGTCGGCATCGTAAGGGACGAAACGCTTCGAATCCACCAGCACCAAAGTCCGCTGCTCGAGAAGGTTACGCAGATCGATGGTCGCCACGCCGGCATTGCCGTTGTTGCTCTGGCTTCCAACGGCCGCAACGACCTGCGGAAGGTCGCGAAGAAACTCCTCCGGGTTTCGCGCGCCCGTCAGCGTCATTTCCTCTGCCGAAACAACGGATATCGGTGAATTTGCCGTCAGATCGGGCCGCGCGATACGCGAACCGGTTACGACGATCGTTTCTGCGGCAGCATCGTCCGCCGGCGTGGCGGCATCTTGCGCGAAAGCCGCTGACGCGCTCGTACCCAGTATGAATGCGACACTGGCAAGCGCGGTGCGCGCGAGCAGGATATTGTGGAGTTTCACTTTTTTTCCCCTGTTGATCCCGATCAGGTGAATCCGGCGCGCCTCGCTCGCGGCACGCCTCCAGATCACGCAGCGGACTAGGGCGGGGATCGGACAGACGATTTCAGAATTTTAAGATCGGGGAGCCCGAGGCGAATAGTTGCGAGCTGTTGCAGAAATGCAACGTCTTGGCGATGGGCACATCCGCAAGCGGCGTGATTGCGTGGGTAACACGCGAGCGAATGTTCGCGATCCGGACAGGAGAATGGCGAGCCAGCACCGGTTGCGGGCAGGTTCATCGGGCCGTGGACTGCAAAACCATGATGCCATCGCCGCCCGGTCGCAATAAAAGGGCGGTTGCCGATAAGGTCGGAAGCAACTGGTTTCGTCCTTGGAAAAATCGGGTTCAACAAAAGGCATATGTGGAATGGCGCCCAGTTCCGAACTCTTGTCGCATATGAATTTTGCTATTCCCGCCGATTGCGTGTCGACCCTCTACTTGGGCCGACTCGGCCGTTTCCAGCTGGTGCATTGCTCGGGCCGCGAAGGCGTGCCGCGGATCGCCGGATCGACTCGCGGCTATCATATTCTGGTCCCGCTCGCCGGGGCCTTCGTCTGGAACCGGGACGTTGGCACGCCCGTCTTCGCAAACTCGAACAGCATCGTCCATGTCGGATCCAACGATAGCTACACCGTTTCGCATCCCGTCGGTGAAGAGTTGAGTGCGGCCTTCTGGCCGAGAAGTGCCATCATCGACGAACTGGTCGGTGCCATCGGCGATCGAATGCCCGTCAGCGCGCCCTGTAGCGGCGATACGCAGCTTGAGCTGCGAAAACTCATTTCGGCTCTTCGAACCGGCGCAGACGATCTTGAGTTCGAAGAGCTGGCGATCGCGTGGTTGAAGAAAATTCACGCGCCGATCGATCGCAACCGGACCGTATCGGCAAAATCGATGCAGGCTGTTGGCCGGGCCAAAGAATATTTGCATGCCCGGTTCGAAGAAAAGCTTAGTCTTTCTCAAATAGCCGACGCGGTCGGCGTATCGCCGGTGTATCTGACGCAGCTGTTTACAGCCTCCGAAGGCGTCCCCCTCTATCGCTACCATCTCGCCCTGCGTTTGAACGCCGCGCTCGACCGGTTGCCGCGATGCGATGACATTACGGGACTGGCGCTGGATCTGGGATTTTCCAGCCATTCACATTTCTCCTCCGAATTCGGGCGCCGCTTCGGATTAACCCCATCGGACCATCGCGGCATGATGTGCGGTGCCCTTGCAGCGACCCCCCGGAGCTCCCCGCGAATCGAGGCTGTCCCGCTTTGCACCGCTCGCGGTGGAGGACCTGATTCGACAGCGGCGTGGTGGTTTGGACAAAGCGCCGACGGCACTTCCACCTTAAGATTCTGATAGTGCTGCGGATTGGCCAAACGAATTTGAGCGCCCCTTCCCCGACCAGTTGAACAGCCAAGCGTTTCAGGCAATTTAGGAGGGGAGCGACAAATCGGCCGGTTGCGGACGGCAGCTTTTTGACCGCAAATCGAGAGGACCGGACAGCCTGCCGGTGAGCAGGGGCCGCGCTTGGCACTGACCAATGGCCTCGTCTTTGAACATGGTCGGTTCACCGCGCCAGAACGATAGCCCCGCGCATGTTTTTGATGGTGTCGGCCAGCCGGTCGTGGCCACCAAGCGGGGCGGCTTTGGCTTCCTGCCCGTGATGTGACAAGCGCTCTTCAGCGCGGTTTTTTCGCAATGGACTGATCGAATTTGAGCTTGCTCGATTGCTCGCCATGCCCCGTCCGTTTGCGAGCACCGAACCAGGTGAAGACCTGCCCGTTATACCAACGCGCGCGCTGGAACGCTTGCGATACGCGCGCGCCCGCGCGCGGCACTTCCTCTTCATGGATGGTGAGCTGTTGCGGCACGGCGAAATCGAGGCCGTGTCGCAGCAACGTGGTACGTGGACGTATGCTGCGCGGCGGATCGGGGTCACCCTCGATGATCCGGGGCATGGCGGCACGGCGCAATTGCACTTCGCGCGTATCATTTTCGATGTGCACCGGAATGAAAGGTATCCAGTTTTCCGGGACCGAGGTCATGACCTGGTACCGCGTCGTCGCCTCATTCTCCGGCAAACCGGCGGAAGGGAGCGCCACGGTGGTCAATTGCCGATGCAATTTAGCTACCTCGAACGCAGCGCTTCGTCCCGAACAGCTTTCCCCGCTCGCGAGCGGTATGATGGTCTCGATGCCCCAGACCATATTTGCCACTTCGTCGCGAACGAGATGAATCGATTCGAACGCATCGCTTTCTTGAATCTTGGACACGGTCGGCAGGACCAGCAGGCCGAGATCGGCGGGGACGTCTTCCTTGCCGCGCGCATTGATCCCGAACATGCACCAACGTTGCCAATCTTCGTCCGAGCCCCGCCCCGACGCCTCGATCCAGGTCCGTTCGCCGAAGACATTGGTGACGGCCATGCCCTTGATCGAGACGATGGTGCCGGCAGGCACCGTCATCGGCAACAGGAACCAGTCGTTCGCGTAGACCAGCCCGAACTCCATCAGCAGGAGCTTGTTGATATCGATCGTGTCGGGATCGATATCTCCGAAATTGGTGCGTCCCTCCTCGAACGTCCACCAGCGTGTATTGGGCATGCCATCAAAGGAAATCGGGACCGGGATGAACGACAGCGTTTCGCTGTCTTCGACATCGAGCGGGACGGGCTCATCAGCCGGCGCGTCGAGCGCGGCGCCCGACGGATCGATATCGAAATTATACCAGTCGAGATGGCCTTGATGATATTCATCGGCCATCAGTGTCATCGCCGATGAGCCGCGCGGTGCCTGGACATTAAAAGCATATTCCAGGCGATCGGGACGCCACGCGTCGTCGACCCCATCGGCCGGCTGGTAAAAAGTGGCTTCGAACCAAGCGACGAATTGCGTTTCGGCAGTCTCGATCGCGGCCGCGTTCGCGGGATCGCCGAGGACGAGGTCTACATGCGAATGATGCGCGACATCGGCCTTGAGAAAGCGGTATAAGCGCCATCCATCCATCGCACGCCCGGCAAGCGCCGAAACCTGTTGCCAGACCTCGGCACGCGCACAAATCGCGGCGTCGGCGCGGTTGCCCGGATCGACCGCGGCGACCCCGTAAAGCGCGATATATTGATCGCCAAGGCCGGCCTCGATCGGCGCGACCATTTTGAGCCAGCGCTTGCCCATCAGCAGCCGGATATCGAGCGAAAGCGGCTGCCCGTCGGCTTCGAACGGGATGGCGCGGCGCTCGACCCTAGCCTCGAGCGGCACCTCGGAATCGAAACGCTCGACCTCGTTCCCCGCGGGGCAATAGCGCGTCAGCTGCGTCGTTTCATAATGGATCTTCGCGTTGATCGGCGATCCGGCATCGTCGCCGCGGAATTCGCCCATTTGCCATTGCCTGGCGAGCATCCATAGCGGATCGCGGATTTCGGCGCGCAGGGCGCGGTCAAAATTGTCGGTGCGCGGCCGCCCCTCGAGCCGGTTCCAGACGGTGATCGTAGGCAGCAGGATTTTCGACGCCAGCACCGCATCAAAATCGGCCACGGCTTCATATCTACTCATCGGCACCCCCCGTCGCCACCGTCAGCGAGGCCGCGAGATCATTGTTGAACGCGAAATTGAGCGACGCGGTAATCGGGTGGAGCGTCGTTGCCGATACGATCGCCGGCAGGAATCGGGAATAAGCGGTAGTGTCGATCTGCGTCGGTTCGATCGCCCGGCGTTTGGCAAGGTCCATGGTCTCGCGCACGGTATCGACCAGATCGATCCATTGCCACGCGCCGGTGAACCGCGAGGGCATCGCGAGCAGCATTGTCTGTGGCGGCTCGGTGTTCGGCCGGTCATAATGGAACGTCAGCCCCGTATCTTCTGTCCGCGCCGGAATCACTTCGGTCCAGTCGTCGACGAGCAACCCCGCCTGGACCGCTGTGGAAACGAACGGCGTCGCGAAATGTCCGGTGTAGAGCAGCTTGTCTTCGTCAACGGCGAACGGTGTCGTGCCGTCGGCACGGAACTTGGGGAATTCAAGGCCGAGCCAATAATCCTCGGCGCGAAACGGGAACTGGAGCGGTTGGAGCTCGATCGTGCCGCCGCCTAGCGCCTCGCCAAACGCCGACACGCGCTCGAAATGGCGCATTTTTTCGCGCACGCGGGCGACGCCCGCCGCCCAGTCGTCGACGGGAAACGCCCGCAGTTGTTCGGTTTCGAGATAGCTCAGGATCGCGGTGTTCGCGGTCGCGCCGCCACCCCATGCGCTGCTCCACTCCGCGGCCTGTGCAGTGGAGAGATTGAAGCGCGGGATGGCAAGGAAATCGTCGCCGAACAGCGCCTTGAGCGCGGCCGTCACGGCGGCGAGACGATCCTTGTCCGACGTGGCATCGCTATGCGCCTGGATCGAAGCCGTCACGCTGGTCAGCTGCACATCGCACGCCGTAACGATCGCCTCGCCCCGCGTCGCCAGGTCGTTCGCCAGCGTCGCGACCGACTGATGCTCGGCGTCGAGGGGTAGCGGCGTCGCGTCATGCACCGCGATGGCAGCGCCCGCCGCCGCAAGCGCGGTGAAAAGGTCCGACAGGCCTTGTGCGGTGTCCCTGAGCGCTTTGAGCGCGTCGTGCTGGGCGACGAAGGCGGCGCGCGTCGCGGTGCCGAGCTGCGTGCGGAAAGCGGCGGGCGTCATGGCCGGCGGACGGACCGACATGGCTGCGAGCACATGTGTTTCGGCGCGGTGGAGTGCAATGAATTGCGCATCTTCTCCAGCGGGTATGTCGGCGTCGTAATCCGCGAGCGCCGTGTCGAACGCGGCGAGCTTTTCATCCCACGACACCATTTTCTCGGCGAGAAGGCCATGAACGCGGACGAAAATGCGCCGCCGCTCGTCGATCACCGCGCCGCCGCCGAACTCGGGATGCGCGAACGTCGCGAGGCGCCCTGCAAGCACCGAGAAATTCAGGATGTTGGCATCGATATTGGCGACCACATTGTCGATGCCGGCAAGGATATCGGTGCGAATAGCGGCCGCCATGACCGACATCGCATTGCGCGCGTCGTCGAGCGCCCCATGGGGCAATGCGGCCCTGGCGATCTCGAGCGAAGCATCCGCCTCGTCATCGGCCCTGGCGTCGTTCGCGAGGCTCATATCGGTCGCGCTCAGCGGCCGCGAGCGCAACACCACCGAGCGCAGGCTGCGCACCAGCGCGGCGAGTTCGAAGAAGGGGACATGGTCAGGCTGCGCCGCAATACGGCTGCGATAGTCGATATCGATCCGGGTGCTCGCTCGCTGCGGCGACACGACCTCGAGATGCGTCGCGATGGCGTCGTCGAGCACTCGCATCGCCTGCTGGCCATCCGGATCGAGCGCATAGAGCAGGTCGATCGGCGACAGCCCGAGATCGGCGAGGCTAACGGGAACAGGAACGGTTTCGGTCGCGTCGATGTCATCGACGATCTTCACCTGACACGCGACCAGCGAGGCGGGGGGCAGCATCGCGCCGAGCCAGGCATTGAGCGACGGCTCGGCCATCGCACGCGGCGTGATGTTGGCGGGATCGGCCGGCGCGATTGCCGCGTCGAGATGCAAGCCGACGCGCAGGTTTAGCGTTACCCCCGAACGCGGTGTCGTGATGACATCAGGAATTTCGGGAAACTTGCCCTTGCTGTAGCTGTCGAGCGTGGCCCCGCCGCGGTCGTAATTGCCCTGCGCGACTTGATGCACGCTTTCGGCCATCGCGATATCGGCGACCGCATCGGCGATGTTGGCGATCCGCTTGGCCTCCTCGCCGATCGCGCCCGATTGCGCCGCGCTTGCCGCCGGCAACCCTGCAACGCCGAAGGGATAGACGCTCCCGCCCTTGCGCATCTGCTCGATGAGCGCGAGGCCGTCGATGACGTTGCGCGCCTCGACGTCCTTTGCCGTCAGCTTGCGGCCCAGTTCATCGACCGCGCCGACCTTGGTTGCAGGCAGCCGGTTCCCCGCCAGCGGAAAGGCCTGGCGCAGGTCGTAGATGAAGGCGTCGACCTCGACATCGTGCCGGTCGTGAAGACCGCGCTCGAACTGATAGCCGAGCAGCGCGCCGAGGCTTTGCTCCTCGCGCATACCTTCGATGACCCCCAGCGCCATCCGCACGCGTTCCGACGACAGGTTGACCGCCAAGCTCCCCGGATTGGCGGGGGCAGCGTTCGAAAGATAGCCGTTGCGGAGGATCGCCGCCGTCACGGCATGATTGAGCGACGGCGTGTGGATATAGCCTGCATTGCGGCTGTCGCGTTCGAGCGCGGGATCGCCCGGCTGATTGAAAATCTCGTCGAGCGCGGGGTCGAGCGTGACGGGCTCGACTTGCCGGTTGTCGGGCTTCAGTTCCTCGATCCAGCCGAACGCACCGAGGTAAATGCCTTGCTTTGGCGTATTATCGCTACCCGGCCGATCGCCGCGCATCGTCGATAGTTGCAACCGCATTAGCCCGCCGTACCACGCGTCGAGCCGATAGCTGCACAGGTCGAGATGCTCGACGAACAGCCGTTCGAGCGCCGCTGTCGGCCGAGCCTCGAGCCGCTTCAACGCGTCGAGCTGTTCCTTGAGATACGCGGTTGCGACCGACGTCGTGATCACCGTCGGGATGAAATCCCCGACCCGCATCGCCGGATTTCCGGTGATCGACGCCTCGGCCCGGTAAAGATGATCCCAGCGACTCCCGATCGCGGCCACCGCCGCCTGCGGATCGGGCTGGCGAACCTGTATGAAGGCGGCGTCGCGCCGCAGCGCCCTCATTTCGTCGGGATCGAGCAGCCCGGCGGAAACGAACAAGCGCCGGCTGATGTCGACGAAGCTCAGGTCGAGCGCGTGCCGCATCATCTGGTAAAGCAGCGCTTTCGGGCGCTTGTTGTCCGTGAAGCCCTTTTGCGCACGCAAGGCGTCGTGCGAGGTCCCGGCGGCTTCGATCAGCCAATGGAGATAGTTGGCGCCGCCGGTCGTGTAGGCGCGAATCGTCTCGGCCTCGGACAAGGGACGGTCGTCGATCAAATGACCCTTGAGCAGATTGGGCTGGTCTAGAAACAGCTTTTCGAGGATTTCGGGAATCTCGGCGCGCCCGCGGTTCCAGCCGAGGCTCGTCAGAAGTTCGAGCCCGCCCTCGATATAGAGATATTCGGCAACCGCCGCCCAAAAGTCCGGTCCGAACAGGCTGAGCCGCGCGCGATTATAGAGATGCTGTATGCCCTCGGCATAGCGCTGATAGAATTCGACCGAAGCCGGGTGCAGTCCGACGACGTCGAGCAGGACCTGATGCGCATCGCCGGGCTTGCCGATATAGGCCACTTCGTCGAGTTGGCTCGACCAATCGGCCTCCACCTTGCGGATCAGCCGGTAAAGCTGAAGCTCGAACGGGTCGGGCATGACAAAGAGGCCGGGTGTCGGCTTTTCAGCCGGTTTGAGCCAGTCCATCCGCGAACGCGGTGTCGCGGGAAGGATCCCATAAGGCTGTTTACCGATGCGAATGGCGGGAATGGTGCCGCGCGCGATGATATAGTGTGTGAAGAATTCGCGCGTCTTTTCGACGGTCTCCGGTTCGAAAACCGGGTCCATCATCGCATCCATGAAATAGCCGAGCGTCGCTGGCCAGAGCGCGGTGTTCATCGCCATCGCTTCGGCGGCATCATGGTGACTGGCGAAGGGAATGGCTTGCAACGTTTCGGGTTTGAGGCCGAGGCTGGACACGAGCCAGCCCCCGTCGCTGCGCTCTTTCCATGCCACGCTGTCGACCGCCGCGTCGCCGCCGAAATAATGCGCGAAGCTGACGTCGCTATCCTCGCGCCAGCTATAGGCCGCGCCTTCGCCCCCGACATTGTTGGTCGGGCGGCCTTGGGGCAGGATCGAGAGCCCCGAACGGCCATGCACATGATGGTCGAACAATTGTTCGAGTTCGGCCTGCCCCGCCGCCTCGTCGGCGGCGAGCCGCACGCCGAGCACCATCAGCGTATCGAAGCCGCGCCGGAATTCGACGGGGTTGAGCGGCACCACAAAACCCATCCCGAGCGCGACCGCTTCGTCGAAATCGGCGAGCCAGGCGATTTCGTCCTCGAATTTGATCGCGTCGCCGGCACGCTGTGTCTGCGCATCCTCGGGCGCGCTGGGGTCGGGCCCGGTCTGCAGCGTCGGCGGGATCGCGTTGCCGAGCATCTCGAGCGTTACATGGTCGTTAACGGTGCCGATCAGCACCAGCCGGTCGGGCATCACGCGAACATGCGGCGCCTGCGACCATCCTCCGGCGCGCGCCACTATCGCATCGGCGTCGAGAAAGACCAGCTGGTGGACCGACACCGGGGCTGTCGCGCGATCGCTGCCCGCGGGCGGCGCGTCGCTCAAATTGACCGGTGCATGGCTGGCCTGGAGTTCGTTGGCGCGCGCGGCGCCCAGCGCGGTCGTAAGGCCATCGATCGCCAGTTGCTGGGCCGCCGGATCGGCGCCGGCACGCCACAGCGCTTCCCAATAGACGCGCATCGCCGCCAGTTCGGGATCGACGAGCGGCAGTCGGGTCGCAAAGACGAGCCGGACCGCGGGGATCGCGGGATCGGCGACCGGCATCTCGGCTTCGTTGAGCGGACGGTAGTTCTGGGTCAACCAGAACGCCCGCCCCGACCCCTGTGACCCGAGCAGCATCCGCCACGCGCCGCGGTGTTCGACGACCTCCCCGCCGGCACGCCACATCGCCGTCCAATAGGCCTCGACCTGCCGGATTTCGGATTCGGATGGAATGCTCTCGAATGAATCGATCGCGATGTCGTCGGGATAGACGCGGACCCACAAGGCGCCGCTGCCGTCGCCCCCAGGATCACGCTTGAAGCGTGTTTCGATCCGGAGTGGCAGCAGCAGGATCGGAATCTGATCCGAAAGCTCACCGATCCGCTCGCGCGGATCTGAGAAGGTCGCGAACAGGTCACGGTGGTCGATGACCGACAGCCGCGCCGCGTCGAACTTGTTCTGCGCCGCCGACGCCTTAGCCTGTTGCGCGGCCAGTTCGCCGTCGATCTGCGCAAGCGCCTGGGCGTCGCCGCCTCGCTCGGCGGCGCGCCGTGCCCTTTTGGTCCACGCCAGCGCCGCCCGCGCCTCGGCAAGCTCGGCCGCTGCGGTCGAGCGTTGCTGCTGCGCATCGGCAAGCGCTGCCCTGGCGACGGCAAAATCAGGCATATCGTGCCCCCTGCGTCATTGCGGCAACATCACGCTGCCGTGGACAGCAACGAGCACGGGCGCCTGATAGAGAATATAGGCAAGTTCGGCGGCGTTGGTGCCGGCATGCCAGGTCAGCGCCTTGTCCTCTGCATATTGGTCCTTCTTTTCCTGCAGCTCGGGCGCGACAGGATCGACGAGGACGTGCGTCGGCGTGCCGGCATCGATCCGCAGGAAATTCCCGTCCGCGGGGGTCTTCACGTCAGCCCACGACAGGTCGTTCCAGACATTAAGTGGGCCTTCGCGCGCCTCGTCGAACCCGAACCGCGGCTCGCCGGGACGTTCCTTGATGATGAAGAACCAGCCCGGATCATTGTCGCCGTCGATGCCCGACCCGCCCTTGGCAACCTTTGCGGTGAGGTCGAAACCGCGGAAATAGACGTCGGGCGAAGCCTCGGCTTCGTAAAGCGGCATCTTGATGTTATCGGCCATGTTCCCCTCGGTTTCGGGGATGCGCTCCTGCTCCGGATCGATCACGCCGTCGATCGTCTGCCACTTCGCCCGGTGCGCATAGATCACCGCCGTCGGGTAGCGTTTGAGCAATTCGCCGCGAATGACGAGGACGACCTCTTCCTCGTTGTCGCCCGGCTTTTCACGATGGTCGTGATCGCCGAGCCTGGAGAATTTCGACCAGAGATGCAGTGGCGGAATATCGCGCAATTTCTCGCGCAATTCCTCTCTGCTCAGCCCCCCGGGGTTCTGGACGCCGCTCGCGTCCCAGAATTGGCGGAAATAGCTGCCACGCTGATCGGTCGGATATTCGCGCCAGAGCAGCTCGCGCGCGAATTCATGGTTCAATCCGACCATATAGGCTTCGATGAAACGCTGGTTGGTCTCGAGCAGCGTGATGGTATTCTGTGGAAGATGCTTGATGCCCGGCAGGAAGCGTTCGACCGTCGGTTCGGTCAGCGGCTTGTACATCGGGCTGTCGATTTCGGGATAAGCCATCGCCTCGACAAAGGTTTCGGTGAACTGCGCGATCAGCCGGCCGGGAATGTGCATGCCCTCGAAGGTAAAGCGCGGGATCGTCTTGAGCGGATTGATCGCGGCGATAACAGCATTGGTCAGCCCCGCTACATCGATCTTGGGCCGCTTCGGTTTCCGGCCGAGCTTCTCGCTCTCGGTCAACAGCAGGTGGACCTCTTTCAGGGCGCTCTTGAACGCCGTCGCCTCGAGGCTGTCGGCGCCCCCGGGTGCGGGGTCGGCCGGTACCGCGCCGCCGATGACGGGGTCGACCACCGTAAAGCCCGGGAACGAGGGTAGCGCGTCGATCGCCTCGGGCGAGGAACCCGCGGGCCCCAGGGAATCGGCTTTCGCCAGCGCCCGGAGCAGCCAGGCGAGAAAGACAAAGACGGCGATCGCCAGCACAACCAGCACCCCGGCGGCGATGCGCGAGAATGGCAAGACGATCAGCGCCAGCAGCAGCAGCAGGAGCGGCAGCACCCAACGCAGCCGGGGGCGGGCGCGCAGGCAGGCGAGCCAGCCTTTCGGGACGCCTTCGGGTTCCAGCGCAGCCGTGGTCCCCTCGACCGTGGGCACGGCTTCGGGCGTGACCTTGGGCGGAGCGGCGGTCACCTCGCCTTCGTTCAGCCGATCGATCAGATTGACCGTCGCCGCGGGGGTATCGAAACCAAGCGCCCCGGCGACATGATCGCGCGGCCGGATCAGGCGGCGCATTTCGGGCGCGATCGCCGCCGACGGGACGATACTTTCGGCTATCGTGTGACGGATGGTGAGCCCGCCGGCAATGACGCGGCGATGGACCGGCGCGGTCAGGTAGAGCCCGCGTTCGGTATTGGCCGCCTCGATCGGCACGAGGTGACGATGATACCATATCCACGACGCTTCGCGCGCAAGCTGGGCATAGCGGATGCGGCGATTGGCCTCGATGATCGCGCCGACCTGCCCCCAGGCGGCATCCATAAACTCTTCCTGCTTGTTCTGGACGACGTCGGTGCCAAAGCCGGCGGCGACGCGCCAGCGCGGATCGAGGTTGAGTTCATGCACCCAATTCTGTCGCTGCGGCGCCGGGCTGCCGTCGGCGTCGGTCAGCAGGCGGTCGGTCAGCGCGTGCCAGCGCCCATAGAGCGGCGGCGTGATCAGCGGATCGGGGTCGTCGCGCACTTCGGCGGGCAGCGCCACCGCATCGGCATTGGCGTCGGCGGGCAGTTTTTTCTGATATTCATCGGCCAGGTTGATGAAGGCGGCGAGCTGTTCCTGGAACGGATGCGGATAGGGATTGTCCCAATTCTCGAACTTCGCGGCCTCGGCTTCCTGCGCGTCGCTCAACGCTTCGGCCGGTACCTTGAGCGCGCCCTCGAGCCGGAGCACGCCGTCAAGGCCCGGAATATCGATGCCCGCGATATTCGCCCCCGGTTCGAGCACATCGACGTCGCGCCGCCCGAGCCGGTGATCGGGTGGCCGCGGCTTTAGCAGCCGGACCAGCGATTCGAAATCACCCGTCTTTCCGGTATTGAACGACCAGCGATGATAATATGGGTAAATCGCCGGTTGCGGCCGGCCATTATAGCTTGCCCACGCCGACATCGTCGCGAACAGCGCGGGGTTCGGCGGCGTCTCGTCGAAGCCGAGCCCCGCGAGCCGCCCGCTTTCGAAGGTCGGCATCAGGAACGCGTGATATTCGATATTCGGCTCGAGCCGGCGCGGGCATATCAGCCGCGAATAAGCGTGATCGGGATTGGCCCCCACCGTCGATTGGAAACGGTCCATCACCGCCGCCATGTCGGACGAAATGATCGCGTCGCCGTTCTTGATGATGTCCTTGTTGATATGGACGTGCGCCCATGCCCACAGCTGGTCGGCGGGCGGAAACACATCGTCGGGCAACGCGGTCAGCGTCACCGTGTCGAGCGGCCCCGTGCGGACGCCGTCGCCTGCTTCGAATTCGCCCTTTGCCAGAACGATCAGCGCAAGCCACGGGCGCAGCCGGTGCTTCGCATGATCGGGCGCCGCCGGTGTATAGCGCCAGGGGAAATCCTCGTCGTAAAATTCGATATGAGGGAAATAATTGGGCTCGAAATTGGCGAAACCGTCGCGCGGTTCGACCTTGACGATGTTGCTGTGTTCGATGCGCAGGATATCGCCGGGGCCGTATAGCGCGACCTGCCGCGACACGGTTTCCTCCAGATCCGCACCGCCGTCGATTGCGCGGCCCGTCACGGTGAGCGCGACAGGGACGCTCGCCCGCAACGTGACGCCGGGATTGCCGTCGACGGCATCGATCGCATTGGCGAGGCCGAGCCTGAGCCAAGGCAAAAAGCTGTATGTTCCGATCTCGTCGCTCATGGACTCGTCAGTCTTCTCCCCGGCCGCATCGCTAAAGCTAAGCGGCCAATTTCAGCTCCTGCGGACGTATGACGTGGCACTGGCCGGCCAGCGCCGGATCATTGGCGATCGCCGTCTTCAGATATTCCTGTGCACTGGCACGCGACGCGAAGCGTTGCGACGTCCCGAGCGGCGCGTTGTCCGCCGCCATGGCGACGACATAGCCGGTCGGGCCGACGACGATCTTGTCGTCAAACGGCCTGAGTTCGGATGCGTGCTTTGCCGAAAGCGATGATTGCGAAACCGCGTTGCGCGCGAGCAAATGGCCGAACAGACCGTTGATCAGCGTGACGAAATGGAGCACCAGCCGACGGAAGGGCTTGTCGATGATCACCTGTTCGTATCGCGCTATCCGCTTGATGACGAGGCTCGACCGCGCCTGCTGTCCGTCGGGCGCCAGTTCGAGGCCCGCTTCTTCCTTCTCGAAATCGGAAGCGCCGAGTTTTTCGGCGTCGCTGAGTTCCTGGAATTGTGCGATCGCGAACGATTCGCGCGTCGTCCCGGTCGCGCCGAGACCGCTGGTCGCGACCGCGACGCTAAAACGGTTGGCATCGGCCGTGCGCTGCGTGCCAAGCTTGTCGATCGTGATCTCGAGCGGCACCGCGCGCTGGGTGATGCGCAGGCTGCCGAGCGGATGCAGCACCAGATCGCTGTCGGCATCGATATCGCGCAGCGTGACATGGAGCCGGTTCGCATTGGCCAGCAAGGCGGTCCAATTCTCGACCTTGTCGAATTCGGCGGCGAGCAACGGCATCACCGCGACCGGCGGCAGCGTCTGCTTGCCCGATTCGCCCCATGTCTCCTCGAAATCGACATCGACGTCCCAGAACAGCAGCGAAATGCTGCCCGTGCCCTTGATATGCCACGGCGTCGGCCCTTCCAGCGATCCGCGGAAGCGGACGCTGAACAGCCCGGCCCCGAACAGCTTGACCGAAAGCGAAGCCGAAATCTGGATGATGAAATAAAAGGGCGAAAACTGGAACAGCGCGTCGAAGGCCAGGTGGCCGTCGACCGATGCGATGCTCAGCCCGAAATAGAGCTCGGCGCGCGCGCCGAATTGCACCGTGTTTGATGTCACGGCGAAGTAGGTCATCACACGGATCTTTGCGACCGGCGTGTTGAGGATGTTGATCGAAAGCCGCGCTATCGCAGGGAACGGCAGCGCGGGCGGGTTATATGACGGATGGAAGCCGCCGACCGAGAGCACGAAATTGGGGTCGTCACCGAAATCGGCAAGCACCCCGATCCCGCCTTCGAGCGTCATGAACAGGACGCGCGAGTCATACAGGGCGGCATAGAACCAGCCGCGTTTCTTGTCGAATTCGATCGCGCCGATGAAAGCGACCTGGATGACGATCAGCGCCGCGTCCTCATGCGGCAGCGCGACTTTCAGCGTGCCGACGATCGCGATATTGCCGGGGATCTCGATGATCACGCCCAGCGCCAGGCTGATCAGCGTCGGCGTGCCCCAACCGACTTTCATCATCGGGCCGATCAGGAAGATGCCTTCCTCGGGCGGGAAAAACGCCTTCATGTCCGAAATGATGCGCGGCGCATTGGCCACGACGTCGCTCGGGAATACGACGCTGTTGATCGCCCCGGTCCGCACGCCTTCGGCCAGGGCGTCGAGATTCATGGTACGGTTGAGACCGATCAGCCCCCCGACGCCAAGCAAAGTGAAGCCGAAGCCCAATTGCAATCCCGGATTGAATTCGACCCCGATGACCGCGACGAGCGAGAAACCGTCCGAGCCATCGGGCATCCGCGTCGTGATGACCGCGACGGCGTTGACCGTGAGAAATTCGAGCAGGCTGAACTCGAGCGCGCCGGCATATTCGCCGCGGTCGGTATCGATGAACAGATATCCGCCGCCCTTGACGACGCCGGCATCGACCGAGAGCCCGACGCCGTTGGGAGGCTTGAACGCGATCGCAATATCGACCGGTCCGGCGTTTCCGTCGCGCTGGTCGGTCAGGCGGAAATCGGCGCGGATACCGATATCCTCGACCACCGCCACCAGCGGGCCGAGCGCGGCTCGGATCGTGACCGCAAAGGTCGTCGGGAAACGGTCGCCATCGACGCCGACCGACAGCGTCAGCGCGCTGAGATCAACCGGACCAAGGCTGATATGCAGCGGCAGTTCGATGTCGAGCGATGCGCTGCCTTCGAAGAAGAGCCCGTTATCGCCCGCATATCCAAAGCCGAGATCGAAATCGGAATTGAGTTCGACCCCGCCGAGGAGCGTGCCAATGAAGCCATCGGCCTCGGCGAACGAGACGAACAGCTTGCCGCCGGCAATCTCGCCCCGCACCGACGGCAGGACGCGCGCATCGGGGGCGATACCGAACCCGATCGCGGCTTCGAACTTCCCGAATTCGAGACGGCTGCCGCCGGGCTCGCCGATCAGGACATATTTCCGGGCGGCCGCCATCCGGTCCGCCGCCAGCTTCAGCGCGAAATTGCCCGACAGCCCCGAAGCGCCGGCCGTGACGTTGAATGTCGCGGGCGGCTGGATGGTGATTTCCATCCCGAAGGGCAGATTGGCCGCCATATCGAAACCGATGCTGAAATCGTCGACAGCGACCGAAATCGAACCTGGCGAAAAGCTTTGCCGCGTCGCCAGTTCCAGCCCCGGCGGATTGAGATCGGTGCGGCGTTTCAGTTCGAAAAAAACGAAATCGAGCGCGCCATCGGGAAGCGCGGGATCGAAATAAACGGGCACGTTGAGCTTCGCGAGCACGTCGGCGAGCCGCGAGAGCAGCTTTTCGCCGTCAAACCCTGCATCATTCCAGCCATATTCGGCCTGAAGCGCCCCGACCGGCGACGACAGCCAGTCGCCGAGCTTGCCGAAATTGAATGCGGTGATCCGGCGATCGACCCCGCCGACCACGACCGGCGTATGTTCGACGACCCCCATGAACGCCAGCGCTTCGGTCAGTCCGCGTAGCGTTTCGAGCGCCCGGATGGCGAGCATGTTGAACAATCGTTCGGAGATCTGCCCCGCATCGGGCACTGCCACGCCGGCCGCAGCCGCCTGTAGCCCGTCGATTGCGTCGAACGACGTCACCAGCCGTTCGATCAGCGACACGGCCCGCGATGCCATCGCGCCCGCATCGTCGGCGTCGACCGCGGTGACGAGGCTCGCCGCATCGCCCAGCATCTGGGTCACCGCGGCCGAGAGGCCCTGGATCGGCGCAGCCAGGCTCGATGCCTGCGCGGGGGTAACCGCAATCCCCAACTCGGCAAAGCTTTCGGCCGCCCGGGAAGGCGCGAACAGCGTTTCGAGCGGGCGCAGAACGTCGGCGATGCGGAGCAGGACGGTCTGGATCGTTCCGGTTTCAGGCATTCGCCGTCTCCGCTTCAAGCAAGGCAATCAGATCGTGCAGGCTGTCGAAGCGATCGATATGGTTCAGGATGCGCGGCGACCATTCGGCCAGCACGGCCTTGAGTGGGGCGCTGCCATAGGCCGCCAGCACCTCGGCCATGCGCGCGAGCATCGCATGGCGCGAAATCCCATCGATCACTCCCGGGATGACATGCGCATCGTCGCGCAAATTTTCCATCGCATGCGCCAGGAAGGCAGGCCCTTTGCCGCGATGCCACGCCACCGTAACCGGGCGTGCGTGATTGACCAGCATCACGACCTCAGAGCGATGATCCAAAAAAAGCGCATAGATTTCCGCGCCCATCGGCGTTGCGACAAAGCGGTCACGGACCGGCACCATGTCCCGATATTGCTGCTCGAAAGCGCCCGTCGCATCCGAGCGCGCTTCTCCGGCCGGCCCTACCGGCGGGTTTTGCGTACTGATCGGCGTGATCGAGAGCAGATCCACGACGGGGTGGATGTGCGCCGCATAAGAGAGGTTATTCTGAACCGCGTCATCGCCCCAGAGCAACCCGACCAGCTGGTTGCTCGCGTTGATCAACGCCGATCCCGAATCGCCTTCGGCCGAGAAGCGGGCGATATTATCGCAATCGGTTCCGATCACCTCGATGACGATCATGTTCTTTTGCCCGCTCGGCCCGGGCTCGTTGATCGCTATGATCTTGCCATGAGTTTTGCTCGTACGCGCGCCGACCTTGTACACCTCATAGTCACCGGGGGCGTCGAGATCGGCCTGCGTCACGCGGGCGACGCCCGTGATGCGACTGTTGCCGCCGATGTTCAGGCCGCGAACCTCGTTCTTATAGGCAACGCCGCAATTGGAATTGCATGTGCTGGCGATGCTGATGTCGAGCTTCGCGCTGGCGCAATCGACATGATAGTCCTGCTCCGTCTCGCCCGAATAGGCATAGCGGTGATTGCCGTCTTTCCCGGCCCGATCGATCTTGGCGATCGGCCCGGTCCCCTCCACCGCACCCATTTGCGACCCCACCGCCTGCCATTTCGGATTGTAGATGACGTTGCCGACAACGCCGCCATGCGCGGTCAGCACATGATTATTCGAAACCAGCGCCACATTCTCGGGCCCGGCGACACCGTTCATCGTCGCGAAGAAGCCGAGCGTCCCGCGCTTGGAGGGCCCGCCGCCGGTGGACCTGAAATTGGTGATCGAAATGCCGCTGATCAGCTTGTCATGATCCGCAAAGTCTTCGCACGGCGTGCGCCGGGGGCTGCCCATCGTCACGACGTCGGTCGGATAGCCTTCGAAGGTCGGAGGGATGAACTCGCCGGGCGCGATGCTATCCGCCGCCTTCTTCTCGACCACATAAATGCGAAGCGCCCCTTGCGGCGTCGTCGTTCCGGCGATCTGCTTTTTGCCGAACCCGACGCTTATGACGCCCGGAAACGTTGCAAAATGCGCTTGCGCGCGCGCTTGAAGGGCGGCGAGCTCAGCTTGTTCCATCGCGCGTCTCCGCTTCTTCGCGCTCGAACTCGCAGGCGAGGTCGCGCAGGTCGTCGAAGCGGTTGATCAACCCTAGGGCTTCATCGAAATATCGGTCAATCGTCGCGTTGAGACTGTAGCCGCCGTTCGCACGCAGTTCTTCCGCCAGCCGCCGGAGCAACATTTCACGCGACACGCCCTCAATCGCGGACGGGATCATGTGGTCGGGGTTGCGGAGATTGTTGGCGGCATGGGCAAGGAAATCCGGACCTTTGCCGCGATGCCAGGCGACCGTCACCGGTCGGCATTCGTTGACCAGCCCCAGCACTTCGTCGCAATGGCGAAGCGCTTCGGCATAATAATGCGCGCCGCGCGGGCTGGCGCGCAGCCGGTCACGCAGCGGAATCGCTTCGTTGATGCCATAAGCAAATGAGCCGCTGGCATCGGCGCGCGCTTCTCCGGCCGGTCCGATTGGCGGATTGGCCGACGTAATTGCAGTGATCTTGAGTTGCGCCAGAACCGGATGAATATGGCAGGCGTTGGCCTTGCTATGATCGTTGACGTTGCCGGAAAAGACAATTCCGATCAGCCGATTCTGCTCGTCGATGAGCGCGGAGCCGGAGTCACCGCTGTCGGCGAACTCCATGATTCCGTTGCAGTTCGGCTCGGTCACCTTGATTTCGATGACGCGCCCCGCAAAGGTTCCGAGTACTTGACCGTTGTGCCCCCTGAGTTCGCCTGCGGGTTTCAACGCGTCGAGAATGATGCCCTTGGTCCGGCTTGTCGTCCGCCCGACTTTGTAAACGGTAATATCCCCCGGAGCATCGACATCGGACTGCTTGACGCGCGCCACGCTCGCGATCTTGCTGTTGCCGTTGATGTTGAGGATGCGCACTTCATTCTTGTATGAAATGCCGCAGTTGGTTTTACACCAGCTCGAGAGCTTGATATCAAGCAACGCACTCGCGCAATCGACGAAATACTTGGCCGTAGGCTCGCCCGAATAGGCGAAATCGATATCACCGAGTTTGCCGACATCGTAAATCTTCCCGATCGGGTTCTGCTGTCCGGGTGTTCCGTTCAGCGGAATCGTCCCGTTGGGCTGCGGCAGGAAACTTGGCTGATAGATGACATCGTCCTTGACGGCTCCGTCGCACAGCACGTGGTTATTCGAAACCAGCACGACATTCTTCGGTCCGGCGAGCCCATCGACCGTCGCAAAGAAGCCGAGCGTCCCCGCGCTGGCGTTGGCTCCATTCTTGAAATTGGTGAGCGATATGCCACTGATCAGCGGGCTATGCGTCGATATGTCTTGGCAATGCAGCAGTACCGAACTTTGCATTTCCAGCACGTCGGTGGGATAGCCTCCGATCTCTTCCGGGATCAGATCGGCTCTGTCGAGTTCGCCTGGCGGCCGCTTCGCTTTCACATAGACACGGAAAGCTACGATATCGGTGACGTCGCCGTCGCGTTCTTTCACCCCGAACCCGACGCCCACTACGCCGGGGATTTTCATGAGCTCGGCCTCGACCCGGGCGTGCAGCATGGCAAAAGCGATCTGGTCCATCAGCGGCCTCCACCTGCGGTGGTTAGCAGATGCCGGCATGGCTCGACGCCCAGGCAGGCGAGCACCGGGTGGATGTGGCACGCATAGGCCTCGTGCGGGTCCTCGAGATTGACCCCCCACAAGAGGCCGATCGCGCGATGCCGCGTATCAACGACCAGCGCGCCCGAATCTCCCGGAACGGCAAAAGTCGGGTTTTCGCCGTTGGGCCCCGGCAGCGAGCGAATGACCAGCGTATTCGGGCGCAGCCTGCCATCGTGCATCCGCACTTGGGCATCGGTTGCCACCAACTTGCCCGTGAACGCGGTGTCCTGTCCCAGCTTGGCGACGCGCATCCCGCCCCACCGATCGGCATCGACCGGCAGCGCCCGGGCAATCCCGGCGAACGCGATGCGCCCCGGATAGCGCGTCCATGGCCGTGTGAGTTCTGCCGCAGCACAATCGACGAAATAGGACGCCGGGTGTTCGCCCGGATAGGCACAGGAAAATTCGCCCTCGCAGCCGCCGTCGATCAGGCTCGCGATCGCCGGGGGATCGCGATCGAAGACGATCGTCTCGTCCAAATGGCGAAAGGATGGCTGGTAGATCGCATCGCCAGCCACGGCGCCATGGGCCTTCAGGACATGATGGTTCGAAACGAGCAGCAGCCGGCGCCAGTCGGCGTCGCCTTTCCTGACGGCAAGAAACCCCAAGCTGCCAAGGCCCGACGCACCGCCCCGGTCGCTATTTATCCCGCGCAAATTACTGATAGCCGCGCCCGCCGCCGGCATGGGACCGTCCACGACGCGGACTGCATCGTCGTTCGAAGCTGAGCCCGCGAGGCCGAAATCCCGGCATAGGTGCATAGCTTTGCCATCCCGACAAACGGCCACGCATGAACGCAGCCGCTACGAAGCGCAGGTGCTGCCATATGGCAGCCCATAGTCTCTTGTTGGCAAACCCACTGCGCGTCGACTGATGCCTCGCGCGATTCGCCGAACATATGTTACCTCACCGCTCGAAGGCAAATAAATTCGGTCCAGATTACTCGTGCATAGACAACAAATCGGCCCGATGACGCTCGTCGCGCTGCTGTTCACGATCGTCGCGATGTTCAGCCTCAAGGGCGGCGAGCCGTCCCCGCCCGGCGAGACGATCGGAAGACCGATGTCGAGCATGGCGAGGGCTTCGGGAGCAAGGCTCGCGCCGGACACGGCGACCAGGACCCAGCCGACCCGCCGATGGATCAGACTTGAGCGATCGGGTCGTAGCAGCGCCAGAAAATATGCAAAAAACCACGGCATCTGCATGAACGCGAGAGACCGGCGGAGGATGAGCAAAGGCTGAAACGATGGCGGTAGCAGATCCCCGGCCCATCCGATCATGTCCACGGCGCTGAGGATGAGAAAGCCGGCGAAAAAACGATTGGCCTTCCAGTTCGGTCCTCGCGCGAGCACGAGGAACAGGGCGAGGAGGAGGTTCAGGCAACTCGTCAGAACGCCGATCGCCACGAGGAAGAGTTGCGGATTCATCGGACGCGATACTCGTCACTGAGCATCGATCCCGTCAACCATTTCGCGCGATATCGCACTGTGCGAAGGCGTGAGCAGGCACCTTCCCACCTCTTTCCGGCACGATCGATTCAAAAGAGACGCATGCGGTCGGAAGGCGCCAGTTGCATGCGCAATGAGCGGGCAAGCCGCGCTTCTCCCATCGTAAAAAGAGCTGGCCACAGGCTGCGGCTTTCGCGTGTGCCCCGGACAAAGGGCGGCATTCGGCCGCCCCCTCTCTCTGTGTAAAAGAGACGCTCTGCCTTGATGACTGGGGAGGGCCGATTGCGGACTGACAGCTTTTGGCGTCTAAAGCGCGAGAGCGGCCGAATGAGATGTTTTACGAGCTTCAAATGGTCGATGCCCCTGCCTGACCATAGATGCGGCCAGCCTCGTCCCCTTCGGCCTCTGGCGAGCTTCATCCCACGCCGAGTTCCTGCGCAAGCCCGATGAGAAGGCCTTCGGGCCCGCGGATGTAGCAGAGGCGGTAGACGTCTTGGTAATCGACAACCTCGCCAACGAGCTCCGCTCCCCGCGCGCGCAGCCGCTCGAGGGTCGCGCCGATATCATCGACCGCGAACATGACACGAAGATATCCCAGCGCGTTGACCGGGGCGTCCCGGTGGTCCGCTACGGCCAGCGGACGTAGGAAGCGCGAGAGTTCAAGCCGACTGTGTCCGTCGGGCGTGCGCGTCATGGCGATTTCGACATGCTGATCGCCGAGACCGGTAACGCGGCCCGCCCCTTCACCTTCGATCGTCGCCCTACTTTCGAGTTCGAGGCCCAGGTCAAGAAAGAAATCGACTGCGCGGCCTAGATCCTCGCTCCCGAATCCATTAGCGTCAGGCTTAATTTGTTTGCGCCAAGCACGGGGGCATCGGGGTTTCCAATCGCTATGCTTCCCGCATTCAAGTTGAGCGTCCCGGTTGTGAGGTCGATACCGCGTTCGTCGACGACGGAAACCGGAGGCAACGGATTTTTTGCTCAGAACTTGTGCACGCGCGGGATACGGTGACAGTGCGAAACAGTTTGTCGCCACGATGACCAAAGCCATCCATAGCGAGCGAAACGAACCGCGCTGTCCAGTAGAAAAGATAATCGATCGGCTCAACATGCGGTATCTTTCGTCAGCGTGGAATCGAATTTCGCAATGCGTTCGGCGGGCATCAAGGCGGTGGATTGGGGGAGTTCGCCGTCTTCAGCCGCGTGCGATTTTCGGCTTTATCGTGTGTATATTCGACGGTGACATTGTTATTTACGTTGCCGGTACGCACCACCTTCACGAGGCGCCCCTTGGCATCATAAGTGTAGGTGATGGTTTCCGCAGCGAGAGCTGGCGATGCGCTGAACAGCATCAAACCAAGTGCGGAGATGCTGGAGATCTTCATACGAATATTGCGCCTTCGGATCGCATTCGAAGGAAAAAATCCCTTCGATTTCAGAAATCTATGTCTCCGGGAGATTGTAGGAAAGCATTTTCTTTCAGATGATTTCCTATTTCGCCGTATTGGATGGACCAACCGGTGCATACGCCTTGTCGAGATCGCCGCCGAAGAAGCCTTCAGCATCTTTGGTGCCGATCATCATCGTGATCGAGGCGCCCTCCCCGCCGGGGCAATCTTGCGCGTTAGGAACATCGCCTGAAGAATGACGTGCGACGCGGCCGGCAGCGGTTTGCACCTTTGTAACATCGGGCAACGGCAGCTTTCGGATTGGACATGACGCCGCGAGGGGAGTCGAGTTTGGATCGTTTGTGGACCGGCGGCTCGTTGTCATCCAAGCTGAGCGACCTATGCCGGTGGCTATCCCAAACGGCACTCGACAGCCACACGGATATCGCGGATGGATTAGCTTGGTTGGTGTCTCTCGAAGGGAACTGAGAATGGTCTTGTTTGCCCTTGCCGTGGCGGCAGCCATGTCTACGCCGCAAATCGAAACGGTTACGGTCGCGTCCGGACTTCGCTATCCTTGGTCTGTCCGTCGTCAGAACATTTGGCGCAGATCGCGGCGTAGATTAGCGGAGCGTGGGCCTCGTCTGGGGTTTGATATTAAGCGGCGAGCTTGCGGTGCTGCAAGCGCCGATATTCGATGGTCTGTCGC
>JAESGW010000241.1_pt1 | contig 89499 bp, 88 predicted proteins | sample 9269791 | NCBI WGS metagenome assembly JAESGW01 (sample SAMN16773120, study PRJNA677053) | algae metagenome | isolation source: Aphanocapsa lilacina HA4352-LM1 and co-occurring heterotrophs from near cave... | place: USA: Maniniholo cave, near Haena, Kauai, HI | collected 2009-07-28 | reverse complement strand
ATTGTAGGTGGCGGAAAGCCCCAGCATCGCCAGCAGGCCGGTGACATAGACCGACACCACGGCCACTTCGAACCCGGTGGCATAGACGGCGGCCAGCACGATCAGCGCGGTCGCGGCGACGAGCCCGAAGCAGATGCCGACGATATGCACGACGCCGTCGGCGATCAGCTCGGCGCGGTCGTAATTCCAGTGCATGGCACCGGCGGCGGCGTGGATGGAAGTCGAGGCGATTTGCTTGAGTCTGAAGATCGTCATGCGGGCCGCCGGGGGATGATTATGAAACGATGGGATATGGTCTCACGAGGTCAACGATCCGTTCAAGGTTCGGTTCACCCGAAAACCCGACCTAAATATGAAGCTTGATTTTGGCCTGCCAATCGCCACTTTTTAAGGTATTCGCCCACCCACGCTTCTCCGGCATCGAGACTTTCGCGCCCGCATGGCCCCCAGTTTTTCAGACATCGTCGAGGAAGCGCGCCTGTCGGCGCAGGCGCTGCTGGATTACGGCGACAGCTTCTTTCATCCGACGGTGCGGCTCGGCGTCACGGGCCTGTCGCGCGCCGGCAAGACGGTGTTCATCACCGCGCTGATCCACGGCCTGACCCGCGGCGGCCGGTTTCCGGTGTTCGAGCCCTACGCCACGGGCCGGATCGCCCGCGCCCGGCTGGAGCCGCAGCCGGACGACGCGGTGCCGCGCTTCAACTATGAGAACCACGTCCGCACCCTGATCGAAGAGCGGCGCTGGCCGAACTCGACCGTTGACATCAGCGAGTTGCGACTGGTGATCGACTACCAGCGGCAGAACGGCGCCGACCGCTCGCTCACCATCGATATCGTCGACTATCCCGGCGAGTGGCTGCTCGACCTGCCGCTGCTCAACAAGAGCTTTGAGCAATGGTCGGCGGAAAGCCTCGCTCTGTCGCGCGAGGGACCGCGCCAAAAACTCGCCGCGCCCTGGCATGAGCACCTGAAGACGCTTCAAGCGGAAGGCCGCGAGGACGAACAGGCAACGCTTCAGGCGGCAAAGCTGTTCACCGATTACCTGCGCGCCTGCCGCGACGAGCGTTTCGCGATGAGCCTGCTGCCGCCCGGCCGTTTCCTGATGCCGGGCAATCTGGCCGATACGCCGGCGCTGACGTTTGCGCCGCTCGATGTCGTCGTTGACGGAAGCGCGCCCGACGGTTCGCTGTGGGCGATGATGCGGCGGCGCTACGAGGCCTACAAGGATGTCGTGGTGCGCCCGTTCTTCCGCGACCATTTTGCCCGGCTCGATCGCCAGATCGTGCTGGTGGACGCACTCTCGGCCTTCAACGCCGGACCGGAAGCGCTGCACGATCTCGAGGCCGCGCTGACCGGCATTCTCGATTGCTTCCGGATCGGCCAGCGCACGCTGTTCAGCAATCTGTTCCGGCCCCGGATCGATCGGATTCTATTTGCCGGCACCAAGGCCGATCATCTGCACCATTCGAGCCATGATCGTCTTGAAGCGGTGCTGCGGCGCGCGGTCGCCAAGGCCGCCAGCCGCGCCGAATATGCGGGCGCTGCAATCGACGTGGTCGCACTTGCCGCGGTGCGCGCGACGCGAGAGGCCACGGTTGCACGCGGCCGCGAAAAACTGCCGTCGATCCTCGGCACGCCCGCGCCCGGCGAGGTCGCCAACGGCGAGACCTTCGACGGCGACACGGAAGTCGCAACCTTCCCCGGCGACCTGCCTGATGATCCCGAGGAGCTTTTCAATGGTTCATTCCGCGGCCTCTCCAGCACGCCGTCCGAACAGGCCGATTTCCGCTTCCTGCGTTTCCGGCCGCCACTGCTGGAACACGCAGACGGCAAGGAGCCCGCTCTGCCTCACATCCGCCTCGACCGCGCCCTCCAGTTCCTGCTCGGAGACCGACTGCAATGAGCGAGAAAACGCCCCATCGGCGGCCGGCGACCTTCAAGCTCGGCGATCCCGGCGTGATCGTGATGGATCCGGACGAAACCGGCCGCCCCGCGCGCGGCACCGTGCATATCACGCCGGAAGCCGATCCGGTGCTGCTGCCGGTACCGCTCGATGCGCCGCTGCGCCCGGTGCGCCGCGGCTTTCGCTGGGGCACGCTGTTCTGGTCCGCGGTCGGCGGGCTGGTGCTGCTCGGCTCGGGCCTCGGTATCGTCAACCTGATCGAGGACTTGTTCGCGCGCAGCCAGACGCTCGGCTATGTCGCGCTCGCCTTCGCCATTGCCGCAGCACTCGCGCTGACCGTCGTGATCGCGCGCGAGGCGTTCGGCATGATGCGGCTGGCGACGATCGAGAAGCTGCATCTGCGTGCCGCTGAAGTGCTGATCAGCGACGACCGCGCCGCCAGCCGCGCCGTCGTCAACGACCTGCTCAAGCTTGCACACCAGAACCCGCAACTGGCGCGCGCCCGCGCCGCCCTGCAGGGCCACGCCGACGACATCATCGACGGCGCCGACATGATCAAGCTGGCCGAGCGCGAACTGATGGCTCCGCTCGACGAGGAAGCGCGCCGCCTGGTCTCGGCCGCCGCGCAGCGTGTCTCGGTGGTCACGGCGGTCAGCCCCCGCGCGCTGATCGACGTGCTGTTCGTATTCGTGGCCGCGATGCGGCTGATCCGGCAACTGGCGCGGCTCTATGGCGGCCGGCCGGGCACGCTCGGCATGATCACCCTGCTGCGCCACGTCATCGGCCACCTCGCCATTACCGGCGGCATGGCGGTCGGCGACAGCCTGGTGCAACAGGTGCTCGGCCACGGCATCGCCGCAAAACTCTCCCAGCGACTCGGCGAAGGCGTGCTGAACGGCCTGCTCACCGCGCGGCTGGGGCTGGCCGCCATCGACGTCACCCGCCCGCTGCCGTTCACCGCATTGCCGCGGCCTGCGCTCGGCGATCTCGCCAAGGATCTCCTGCGCAATCGCGACGACGAGGCGTGAGGTTGCGCCTCATATCCAGCCAGCATCAAACCAGTTTCAAGGGGCTGTCGCGAACCTCGCGGGGGGCGATCTCGTTGATCAGACTGGAACGAAGCATCTCGGCATCGCCGATGGCGGCCTCGGTCTGTCGCAGCGTACTGACATTCGATCCGAGCGAAACGATTCCGCCCAGCATCGCGGCGATCGAGCCGAGCGCGACTACCTGACTGGATCCAAGCAAGCCCAATATCGTCACGAGCAGCAATACGGCACCGCCGGCAATCGCCGCCTTCGAGGCCAGGATGATCTTCCGGCATCGCTCGGAGACCTCGGCCAGTTCCTCGATCCGGGCTTCGATCTTCGAGATATCGTCGATCGAATCGTCTTCGTCCATCGGCGTCATGGGTGCGGGTGCAGCGTTACAGGTGCTATGCAGCATTGCGTCCCAGCGCCGTCCCTGTTTCGAGCAGTCCGGCCTCCACCAGCGCGTCGCGGATGCGCGAGACTTCCGCGTCCGATATCTTGACCAGCGGCGGACGCACCACCGCGCGCGGCAGTTTGCCGAGCAGCACCAGCGCTTCCTTCATGCGGTTGTGCATGTCGACGAAAGGATCGGCGTAGAACACGCGCGCCGTCGGATAGATCCGGTCGTTCAGCCGGCGCGCTTCCGCCAGGTCATTCGCCTTCACGGCACGGAAGAGCCTGGCCTGCAGATCGGCGATGACGCTGCCGCTGCCGGAGAGCAGCCCGTTGCAGCCGAGCACCAGCGAACTCAAGAGCCACGCGCTGTTGGTGGACAGCAGGTTGATGGGACGCTTGCGCCCCTGCAACGCGCGAATTTGCGCCTCATGCTGCGGCACGAGCGGCGTCCAGTCCTTGATGGCGCGGATGGTCGGCACTTCCTCGAACAGCCGCTCCAGCGTCGCCGCGGGATAGCCCTGCCCTGTGGCCAGCGGATACTGGAATACGATCATTGGCAGGTCGCTGGCGTCCGCGATGGCCTTGAAATGCGCCAGCGCCATATCGGCTGACTGCCCGAGCGCGAACGGCGCCGGCGGAAACACCAGCAGCGCCGAAGCGCCGCCGGCCTGGGCTTCGCGGGCGATCCGCGCTGCCTCCAGGCTGCCGTCGGCCCAGACGCCGTGAATGATCGGCAATCTGCCACCAACTTCCTCCGCCGCGATCTCCATGACGCGGCGCTGCTCATCCCGGGTGCACGAGGCGACCTCGGTCGAATGCGCGTTGACCGTTATCGCAGACAGTCCCTGCACCGCCGCGACGTCGCGCAAGTGAGCCCGGAAACTGGCCTCGTCGATCGAGAGATCCTCGTGGAACGGCAGCAGCACCGCCGGAATCACACCATGAGGCACGAAATCGGGATGGCGGCTCATCTCTCGTCTCCTTCAGTGTTGTTCTCGTTGGAAATGGCCGTCGAAATACTGGCGCATTGGGGAACCCCGGCGCGAAGTGTAGCACTTTGCGGTCAGCCAGCCAGCCGGAATCGGGCCTGCGACTACCAGGGGGCCCGCCGGGGATCAGACGAAGGACGGCACGTCACGAAACCACACCCATCCCCGAGACGCGTCGCAAACGCGTCGGTCATCGCACCGGGCGAGGTCGTAAGCCGCGCGGCTGCAACGCGTATGCAAATCGAGGATTCACACCGCAATACGAAGTGGTTGCCCGGGCCGTAGCCTGGCACTGCTCGTAGGTCGCAAACTGACACAAGCCCGGAAGACCGTATTCCTTGCCCTGCAGGCAGTAGGGATAATCATAGGGATCATTGGGCTGAGCGGATGCCGACAGCGCCGTGAGCATGATGGCTACAAACGCTGCGGCCGCAATGGACTTGCACATTTCAACTTTCTCCTCTTACAAAAATCGCTGAGGTCGCCATGAGCCGTTCGGGCCCGCTGCGCGGCTCAGCCGCAGACCCGCACGCGGCGGACCCGCCAGCCATGGCCGTCCCAGAAACGCTGGCTCACCCATTCGCAACTGCCAAAATCATCGTAGGGCCCTCGACCTGCTTCATAGGGAGCGGGCCAATGGCCGGAAGCAGGAACGCCCGCGGTGACGCCGCGCTGTGCGCTCACGGGCGTCGCGGCGAACGAACCCGCGATCGTGGCCACCGCGACGAAGGCCGCAGCAAATGGCTTCTTCATTTCAAGGCTCCCCCAGGTGATCCCGCGTTCGGTCAGCAACCGGGCTATTTTGATTTGGTAACCCCAAAGGACAATTGTCCTAAGGGGCAACATGAACTTCCATCATGAGACGAATGGCTTCCATGTCCGCATCGGGTCAAACCCTTAATACTCCAATTGAGTATAAAATTCCGGCATGGAGTTCAGCAGCGACGCCCCGCGCATCCACCAGTCACGCAGGGAGGGCTTGTTGGGTCGCACGCATCAATGTGCGCTGCCCGGGTCGGATTGAAACCGGCAACGTTGAGAGCAGCCCCTCAAGGATTAGTAACCCAGCTTACGCTTGGAGAACCTCAGTGGCGGAAAAACGCAAAGCTCAACAGGAATAGAGCCCGCTTCGCTTCCCGCACTTCGTTGGCTATGGCGTATCCTCAACAGATGCTGAATCTCTATGAAGACGCGCCCACCGCCATTTCCGGTTCGGCTGCTGCGATCGCTGCCGCCGTCGGCGTCGCGGGTTGCCGAGGTAGCGAGAGGCATGGTTTCGCGCCGGCCGCCTTGCCCAGCGCTGCGATCGAATTGCAGCTCTTGCGAATGATGTCGGAGAGTTGCGCATCCGTGAGCTTCGGACGCTTCCTCACGACCCTCACCTGTACACGGTCACGCACGTCACGACTGTTTCGCGAGAGGGTCCGGCGCATCATCAGGCTTCCCGTTCTGTAGGAGAAGGCCCAGGCAGGCGGGCGTTACGCCGCCTGCCCTGGACCGGTGACTGTCCCGCTCCTCGCGAAATTCCGTCTCCGCAGGAAAAACATGGAAAGTCAGGCAGTGTTCCCTATTGAAGGAAAAAAAGCGCGGGTTTGCCCGGCCGCGGATTTCACTGAGCGATAATGTCATCGTCCGCGAAGGCGGACGATGAGTGAGCAGTGATTGAACCGATAAGCCGCGGTGTACTGGATGCCCCTTCGCGGGGCATGACGGCAGTTCGCTGGATGGGTAGAGCGGAGCGAAACCCATCATGTCACTACAGGAACGGTTGATGGGTTTCGCTCCGCTTTACCCATCCTACAGGACTACGGATCTGCATCCACCGTCATGGCAAGCAGCGAATGCGACGACTTATCCGCCAGCACGCGCCAGCGAAACAGCGGCGAGTCCGGTGGCGGCGAAAGTTCGGGGGTCCAGCCGGTGATTTTTTCCAGCGCGTAGGTATCCATCACAGTCCCGCGCCACACGCGCTCGACCCGCTCCAGCGGCTGCCGTTTCGCGGTGGTGAGATCCCAGAGCGGCAATCGATGCTCCGGCTCGCGCGCGACATAGAGGCCCGGACGATCCCTGATCAGGTCCATGCCGGGATCGCGAAAGCCCTGGAATCTTCCGCGCTCGTTGATCTGGACGACGGGCACGCGGCCATTGAAGTACCAGCGCAGCATGGCGTAGGTGCGATAATCCGAGGTGGCGATCCAGCTCGCGCCGGTCTGCTGCAACTGCGCATCGGCGCGCGCCACGACCTGCTGATAGCCGGCCTCGGCGCCGACGGGATCGGTCCTGCCGATCAAATTCCAGGGCGCCGCGACGTAGTACAGAAACACGGCTACGACGAAGGCGATGCCCGAGATGATCGCCACCCTTGCCCACCAGAAGGAAGATTTGACGAACCGCTCCGGCCAGCCCTCGCGCGGAAGCAGCGTGAGATTGATGGCGGTGGCGGCAAAGCCTGCGGGCCAGAGGAACATCGGCCAGGTATCGCCGACCCGCAGCGTCAGCGATTTCCAGAAGAAATAGCCGAACGGCACCAGCACCGCGGTCGACAACAGGATGGCGACGGGCTCGCGGGTGCGATAGCCGCGCCACGCCGTCAGCGTCACGCCCGACAGCACCACCGGCAGCAGCACGAAACCAACGAGGCCGAATTGCATTCCGAAGAATTCGCCGACCGTGCGGAAGGAAAATGGATGGGTTGCGACCGCGCGGACGGCCTGGAAGCGGAATGCCGCCCACTCGTGCTGCATGTTCCAGATCACGACCGGCGAGAACACCAGCACCGCGATCAGCGCCGCTCGCCACGGATACTGGCTGAGCAGCCAGCGACGGCGCCAGTCCGGCACCAGCACGAACGCGATCACCGCCGGCAGCAGCATGATCACGGTGAACTTCGACAGCAGCGCCAGGCCTGCGAACAGGCCGGTGGCGAGCCACCAGCGCGGATTGTCGCTCTCGTGCAACCGCACCAGCGCCCACAGCATCGCGACCGCAAACGGGATCATCGCGGCGTCGGGCGCCACCTTCGCCATCAGCAGTCCGTAGTAGAGCGCCGCTTCCGGCATCAGCACGGCGAACACGACGGCGCGCGCATCGTGCGTCACGCGGCGGACGATGTCAGCGAGCAGCAATTGCGTAACCAGCATCGCAACGATGCCGCCAAACCTCACGCCGAGATTGGTGTCGCCAAAGATCGCGGTGCCGAACCGGATCGACCAGGCGATCACGGGCGGATGATCGAGGAACGACAGCACGCTCTCCTTCGACCAGGTCCAGTAATAGGCCTCGTCCGTGCGCAGATCCATGACACCGGCATAGACCAGCCGCATCGCCGTCATCGCCGCAATCAGCAGCACGACGGCAAGCCATGGCGGCGCTGAAAGACGTCGCGGCTTGGCCTGGCTGTTATCGGGCGGGGTTGTTGTCACGGCACTTTCTCCTCGACTGGTCCGGAGGTGTCAATGTGCCGTGGGGTAAATGATCTCGTCGTGCCGGCGAACGCCGGGACTCATAGCCACTGATGGTGATAGGGGAAATGGCTGTTAGCTCACGGAGCATATTGAGGGGCCGCGGAGTATGGGTCCCGGCGTTCGCCGGGACGACGAGAAAGCGTATTCACCGCGGGAATAAGGCATTAAGATCGCCGATATAGCCTTTATGGATCGCATGGCCACCTTTTCCAGAGAACAGCTCACGACAATGATCCGCAGCATCAGCGCCCGGCAGGTTCGTCTTGCCAGCGGCCTGGTGCTATTCGCCTATCTGCTCAGCCATTTTCTCAATCACGCGCTCGGCAACGTCTCGATGGCGGCGCTGGCGAGCGGCGTCTACTATCACACGCTGTTCTGGCAGTTCCTGCCGATCACGATCCTGTTCTACACCGCCTGCCTGGTGCACACCGCGCTCGGCATCTGGGCGCTGTACGAGCGTCGCCAGTTCCGCTGGAAAGCAATGGAGCCGCTGCAACTCGTATTGGGCCTGAGCGTCCCGGCGCTGGTGATCGCCCACATCATCGGCGTGCGCCTCGGTCAGACGCTGTACGGGCATGAAAAGCTCTATCCGCAAGTGCTGTTCGTGTACTGGGTATGGGCGCCGTGGCGGATCGGGATGATGCTCGCGGTCATGACGGTTTCCTGGGTCCACGGCTGCATCGGACTTTATTTCTGGCTGCGCATGAAGGCGTTCTACAAGCGCGCGGCGCCGCTCCTGCTCGCAGCCGCCGTGCTGATTCCGACGCTTGCCATGCTTGGATTCTATCAGGGCGGCCGCATCGTCATCGACAGCGACAGCGTCGAATGGCGGGCGGAAAACCTGACACCACAGCAGATCGGCACACCGGAAGAGGCGAAGGTGCTCGATCGCGTCACGGATTATTTCCTGTTCGGCTATTTCGGCCTGATCGGCATCGCGTTGCTGGCCCGGGGCGTCCGCGCCGTCAACGAGCGCCGCCGCGGCATGATCAACCTCTCCTACGGCAACGGCCGCACAGTCCGCGTCCCCAAGGGCCTCAGCGTGCTCGAGGCCAGCCTGCGCAACAACGTGCCGCATGCCAGCGTCTGCGGCGGCCGCGCCCGCTGCTCCACCTGCCGCATCCGCATCATCGGCGACCACAACACCCTCCCCGAACCCTCGCAGCGCGAAGCTTTCGTGCTTGGCCGGGTCGGCACATCGGATCCATCGATCCGCCTCGCCTGCCAGTTGCGGCCGGACTGCGACCTCTCGTTCTTCCAGTTGTTCCTGCCGCACACGATGGCTACCGACGGCCACGAGCAGAATCCGACGCGGATCGGCCAGGAGCGATATCTCGTCAGCCTGTTCGTGGACATGCGCGGTTCGACCAGGCTTGCGGAGAAGCGCCTACCGTTCGACACCGTGTTCATCGTCAATCGCTTCCTCGGTGCGGTGTCGCAGGCCGTGATCGAAAGCGGCGGCAGGCCGAACCAGTTCGTCGGCGACGGCATGCTGGCGCTGTTCGGCCTTGCGACCAGCCGGCGGCAGGCGTGCCGCCAGGCGCTGAAGGCGGCGGCGCTGATCGCGGCCAATGTCGACGAGCTGAACAGGTTCCTCGAGCACGATCTGCGCGAGCCGCTTCGCTTCGGCATCGGCATCAATGGCGGCGAGGTGATCGTCGGCGACATCGGCTACCGCGATCACATGGTGTTCACCGCGCTCGGCGATCCCGTCAATGTTGCGGCCCGGCTGCAGGACATGACCAAGAGCCTTGCATGCGAGGCCGTCGTCTCGGACGAAGTTCGCGCCACCGCGGGGATTGATGCCGACGCGCTGCCGGAGCAGGAAGTCGCAATCCGCGGACGCAACGAACCGATGATCGTGCGCACCGTGATGGATGCACGAATGCTGCTCGCGCTGGTTAACGAAGAGCAAAGCGCCGCAGCCTGAAACCGCTACGCCGATAGTGGTTCAAAGTGTATGTGATGTTTTTCACACCTGAATGATCGTTCAGAATATTGTCGGCGAACGCGCTCGAACCCGCTCGTTCGAGGCGGCGACTGATTGGCGATGGGTAAGACTGAAACGATCAACCCGCGCCGCGACGAACACGATCGAGACGCACAGCTAAGGAGAACGACAATGTTTCGCAAAGTGACCCTCGCCCTCGCTGCCGCCGCCTCGCTCAGCGCCGTGGCGCTGGCCCCCAGCACCGCTTCGGCGGGTGGCGTGTTCTGGCCGAAGCATCCGCATCATCATCACTACTTGGGCCACGGCCATGGTTTCGGCATCGGCTTCGTCGACAGCGGCTATGGCCATTGCTACGTGACCCGCCGCGTGCTGACGCCCCACGGCTTCCGCTGGCGGACTGTGAACGTCTGCTACTGATCCGGCACAGTTCGTTCGCTCAGACTCCGGTCGCACAACGCGGCCGGAGTTTTGCGTAGCGGCTGTCGCCGCGCTGGTCAGGCCCGACAAAAACGACCCGGTTCGGCCCCTTTCGCGCGGCCACGGCAGGCAATCGCCGCCACGGCTGAATTCGAACCGCCCATGCCCGGCCGGGTCAAAAATGCGCAAAACTGGCAAAAAAGCAGAAATTAGTTCCGATTTGGCACAGTTTTGCCGATTCCGTCGTTCCCTTTGCGCTACCCAGCCTGCCCCAACGCGCGTATCCTTGTATTTCGGGCATGCCGGTATGTGCGGGGACCGGCGGCTCGTTTTGTTTTGTTAATTCCGCGGAGACGACGTGAATGGCTAAAGGTACGGTAAAGTGGTTCAACCCGACCAAGGGATACGGGTTCATCCAACCCTCAAATGGCGGCAAGGACGTGTTCGTTCATATTTCAGCAGTTGAGAAGGCTGGTCTTTCGACACTCAATGAAGGGCAGTCCGTCGAATACGAAGAGATTGCCAATCGCGGCAAAACCTCGGCCGAGAACCTCAAGGTCTAGTGCCAACGCGCGATCGGTAACGGCACGCTCTCGGAAGTAATCCGGGAGTCGAGCTGAAAAAAATTTCCAGGCAACTGTGAGCGTTCGGCGGAGCGGGCACCCGCTTTGGCATGCACGAACATCAAAACGTGTATCAGACCGATCGCTCAATCTTCCTTGACCCATTTCTGAACCGTCATCACGTCGGGTGGCTGCAGATAGCCCCGCGGCCAGAGATCGACGACCCACTCGACATTGGTGGCGCGCTCGACCAGGACGGCCGTGTTGTGCGGCGTCTGCAACACCAGCGTATTGCCGCGATAATGCGGATCGCCGATCGCATGATGTTTCAGGAGGCCCCACTCCCGCAGCACCAGCAACAGGCTGGTGGTGTTGCGCGTGGTGTCCCAGCAATCATAGTTATGCCTGTCGTCGAAATAGCGGAAGTCCGCCTTTGCCACGCGCCTGCTGGTGCCGAGGATCGGTCCCATGCGGCGGTCGAACCACACGACTACCTTCTGCACCGCGGCGCGCTCGGCCGCAGCCGAGGCGCGTCCCGCCGCCATGATCTGCGTCAGCGCCTTGCGGTCGGCGGCCGTGAACTCCAGGATCTCGCGGCGACGGCAGACAAAGCCGTAGCAGACGGTCATCGAATTGGCTGACGGCGGATAGATCGACACCGAGGTGTAGAGCTGAGCGACCGCATCACTCATCTCGATCGCCTTCGCCGGGGCGGCGGCAAGCAGCGCCGCGACGATGACGCCGAGCGCAGCAGCGAACTTCCCTAGCTGACCGCCGTGTCTCATGATCCTGCTATTCCCAAGGAACCGGCGCTTGAGGATTAGCGCGGCACTTTTGCGCTGCCAATATCCAAGCCCGCGATCTGTGGATCACGCTGCAGAATTCGCCCCGATGTGTTGCCTTTGCGCCAGTTGGTTCCCGCGGGGCCCAGCCGGCGGGCAGGAGCCCAGCCGGGTGCGAGCCGGGCAGCCATGGCACTATCGAACTCCGGTTCTACCGGAGGTAAGCTGGCCTCAATCGAGAGATTCTCATGCCGATCCAGCTACCAGAGCTCCCGCCCTTCAGTGCCCCCTACGCACCCGATGATCGCGACATCGCCGCCCGCCTGCTCCACGGCGCGCGTCTGGATGCCGCGCAGGAGGCGCGCGTCGATCGCACCGCGACGCGGCTGATCGAAGCTATTCGCGCCAATGACGATCCGCTGGGCGGAGTCGAAGACATGCTGCGGGAGTTCGCGCTCTCGACCAAGGAGGGACTGGCGCTGATGGTGCTGGCGGAAGCGCTGTTGCGCGTGCCCGACGCCCGCACCGCCGACCAGTTCATCGAGGACAAGCTCGGCCAGGGCGATTTCGTCCATCACGAGACGCGGTCGAGCGCGTTCATGGTCAATGCCTCGGCGTGGGCGCTCGGCATGTCGGCGCGCGTGATCCAGCCCGGCGAAACTCCGCAGGGCACCATCGGACGTCTGACCAAGCGGCTCGGCGCACCCGCGGTGCGGGCCGCGACACGGCAGGCGATGCGGCTGATGGGCAACCATTTCGTGCTCGGCGAGACCATCGAGGCTGCGCTTTCACGCGCCCGCCCGCACCCCAAGCGCCACCAACGCTATTCCTTCGACATGCTCGGCGAAGGCGCGCGCACCGCCGAGGATGCCGTGCGCTACTTCAATTCCTACGCTAGCGCGATCGAAGCGATCGGCCGCACTGCCAACGATCGTTCCCTGCCCGACCGGCCCGGCATCTCCGTCAAGCTCTCGGCACTGCATCCGCGCTTCGAGGCGGTGAGCCGCGAGCGCGTGATGGCCGAACTGGTCCCGCACTTGATCGACCTCGCGCGGCAAGCCAGGACCCATGATCTGAATTTCACAGTCGATGCCGAGGAAGCGGACCGGCTGGAATTGTCGGTCGATGTGATATCCGCAGCCTTCCGCGATCCATCGCTGGCAGGCTGGGACGGGTTTGGCTTCGCAATCCAGGCCTATCAGAAGCGTGCCGCCGACGTGATCGATTATGTCGATGGTCTGGCGCGCAGCCTCGACCGCAAGGTGATGGTGCGGCTGGTGAAGGGCGCCTATTGGGACACCGAGATCAAGCGCGCGCAGGAGCGCGGGCTCGATGGCTATCCGGTATTCACCCGCAAGGCGATGACGGATCTGAATTACGTCGCCTGCGCACGGCAATTGCTGGCGCTGCGACCGCGGATCTTTCCGCAGTTCGCCACTCACAATGCGCTGACGGTCGCGACCATCCTCGAACTGGCGCAAGGCGATGCCAGCGGATTCGAGTTCCAGCGCCTGCATGGCATGGGCGAGGCGCTGTATGCAAAGCTTGGCGAAGAGCGCCCCGACATCGCCCATCGTACCTACGCGCCGGTCGGCAGTCACCGCGATCTCCTGGCCTATCTGGTGCGGCGACTGCTCGAGAATGGCGCCAACTCATCGTTTGTTGCGCTGGCCGCCGACGACGCGGTGCCGGTCTCGCAATTGCTGCGGCGGCCGGCCGACATCATCGGGAGCGCAGACAATGCCGCGCATCCGAACATCACGCTGCCGCGCGACCTCTACGGCCCGCAGCGGGAAAACTCTCGCGGCATCGAATTCGGCGAACGCGCGGCGCTGGCCCACCTCGTCTCCGCCGTTGCTGCGCAACAAGTGCCCGCAACGGGAACCATCACCGATGCGACGGCCGCAGCAGCGAATGCCGCTGTGTCGGCGGCAAGCGAAGGGTTCAGAAAGTGGAGCAGAACGCCGGCGGACAAGCGCGCGGTCGCGCTGGAAAAGGCCGCAGATCTGCTGGAATCTCGATCGGCGCATTTCATCGCGCTCTTGCAGCGCGAGGGTGGCAAGACCCTGGATGACGCGGTTTCGGAAGTTCGCGAGGCCGTCGATTTCTGCCGCTACTATGCCGCGCAGGGACGCGAACTGTTCGGCGATGGCAAGGCGATGCCGGGGCCGACCGGCGAGAGCAACGTGCTGTGCCTGCGCGGCCGCGGCGTCTTCGTCGCGATCTCGCCGTGGAATTTTCCGCTGGCGATTTTTCTGGGACAAGTCACGGCAGGCCTGATGGCCGGCAACGCCGTCGTTGCAAAGCCCGCCGAACAGGCGCCGCTGATTGCCGCAGAGGCCGTGCGGCTGTTGCATGAAGCCGGCGTGCCGACCTCGGCGCTGCAGCTCGTTGCCGGCGACGGCCGGACCGGCGCCACGCTGGTGGCGCATCCGGATATCTCAGGCGTCGTGTTCACAGGCTCGACCGAGGTCGCACGAACGATCAATCGCGCGCTCGCCGCCAAGGACGGGCCGATCGTACCGCTCATTGCGGAAACCGGCGGCATCAACGCGATGATCGTCGACGCCACCGCCCTGCCCGAACAGGTCGCCGACGATGTCGTGACCTCGGCGTTCCGCTCCGCCGGCCAGCGCTGCTCGGCGCTGCGGCTGTTATTCGTGCAGGACGACGTCGCCGACCGCATGATCGAGATGATCGCAGGCGCGGCGCGCGAACTCGTCGTCGGCGATCCCGGCGATCCAGCCACGCATATCGGCCCGGTGATCGATGCCGAGGCCAAAGCGCGACTGGATGCGCACATCGCGCGGATGAAGAAGGAAGCGCGGGTGCATTTTGCCGGCACCGCGCCCGCCGGCAATTTTGTCGCACCGCATATTTTCGAACTGTCCGATGCCGGCCAGCTCACGGAAGAAGTGTTCGGCCCGGTACTGCACGTGGTGCGATATGCCGCCGACCGGTTCGACCGCGTGCTGCAGTCGATCGAACATTCGGGCTATGGGCTGACACTCGGCATCCACTCGCGGATCGACGATACGGTCGAGGACGCGATCGACGCCCTGCAGGTCGGCAACATCTACGTCAACCGCAACATGATCGGCGCCGTCGTCGGTGTGCAGCCGTTCGGCGGCCACGGCCTGTCCGGGACCGGACCGAAAGCCGGCGGGCCGCACTATCTGGCGCGCTTTGCAACGGAACAGACGGTGACGGTCAATACCGCCGCGGCAGGCGGGAATGCAGCTCTGATGTCCGGCGGGGAGTAGTTGCATCGCCCCTCCAACATGGTCCAAATGGCGTTTGAACAGGATCGCCCCGGGGCGATACCTCAACAAAACCAACAAACGGCACGGAGCGGCGCCACGATGGAAAAGGGTATTTTTGAAGGCCTGAAGGTTCTGGATTGCGCGAGCTTCATCGCAGCACCCGCGGCCGCCACCGTGCTGTCGGATTTCGGCGCCGACGTCATCAAGATCGAGCCGCCCGGCGCCGGCGACCCCTACCGCAACCTGCCGAACCTGCCCGGCTATCCCCACAGCGAGCATAATTTCGCGTGGATGCTGGAAGCGCGTAACAAGAAGAGCCTCGCGCTCGATCTGTCCAAGCCCGAGGGCCAGGCGGTGCTGCATCGGTTGGCCGCGCAGGCCGACGTCTTCATCACCAATTATCCGCCGCAGGTGCGCGAGCGGCTCGGCATCACCCACGCGCATCTGGCGCCACAGAACGAACGCCTGATTTACGCGTCCTTCACCGGCTATGGAGAAAAAGGCGAGGAAGCCAACAAGCCCGGCTTCGACTCCAACGCCTATTGGGCGCGCTCGGGCCTGATGGATCTGGTGCGTGCGGATGAGCACACGACGCCGGCGCGATCGATCGCCGGCATGGGCGACCACCCCTGCGCGATGGCGTTCTACAGCGCCATCGTCACCGCCCTCTACAAGCGCGAGCGCACCGGCAAGGGCTCGCATGTCAGTTCCAACCTGATGGCCAACGGCGTCTGGGCCGCTTCGGTGCTGGCGCAGGCAAAGCTGGTCGGCGCGAAGTTTGGCGAGCGCCGTCCGCGCGAACGTGCGCTGAACGCCGTCACCAACCACTACCAGTGCAAGGACGGACGCTGGCTGATCCTGTCGCTGCTCAACGAGGACCGCCAGTGGCCGACGCTGGCGCGCTGCCTCGGGCGCGAGGATCTCGTCACCGATGTCAGGTTCGAGACCAAAAAGGACCGCCATGCGCGGTCGCTGGAATTGATCAAGATCTTCGACGAGACCTTCGTGACCAGGGATCTCGCCGAATGGCGCAAGATACTCGACGGCAACGGCCTGGTGTTCGGCGTGGTCGGCATCCTCGACGATATTCCCACCGACCAGCAGATGATCGACAACGAGGTGCTGGTGCCGTTCGAGAACGACACCATGATGACGATCTCCAGCCCGATCTGGGTGGACGGCAGCCGCAAGGTCCAGCCCCGCAAGCCGCCCGCGCTCGGCGAGCACAGCGACGAAATCCTGCGCAACGCCGGCTATGACGAGGCGGCGATCGGCAAGCTGCGCGCGGCCGGCGCGGTGGCATGAGATAGCCAATGCCCACCTATCGCCTGCACTACTTTCCCGAATCCGGGAACAGCTACAAGCTCGCGCTCATGCTCACGCTGTGCGGGCAGCGTTTCGAGCCTGTATGGACCGACTTCGGCGGCGGCATCACCCGCACGCCGGAATGGCGGCGCGACGTCAACGAGATGGGAGAAATTCCGGTGCTCGAGGTGGATGGCGAACGCCTTACCCAGACTGCGCCGATCCTGCTCAAGCTCGCAAAGCAATTCGGCCGGTTTGGCGGCGAGACCGAGCAGGAGCAGTTCGAGCTGCTGCGCTGGCTGTTCTGGGACAACCACAAGCTCACCGGCTACATGGCGACCTATCGCTTTGCCCGAACCTTTACACCGTCACCAGACGAGCATGTGCTGAAGCATTTCCGCAAGCGGCTCGACGATTTCCTGTCCATCCTTGAAGCGCACATGCAAAACAACGCATTCGCCATTGGCGCACGGCCGACGGTGGCCGATATTTCCATGATGGCCTACCTGCATTATCCCGCCGACGAGACCGGATACGATTGGGCGGCGAGCCATCCCGCGATCCACGCCTGGCTTGGCCGCATGGCGCAGTTGCCGGGCTGGCAATCGGCCTACGACCTGCTGCCGGGCAAGCGGCTGACGCATTATGCCAGGTAACGGCTGATAGGAAATACACACTCAGCGATTGAACCACGCCCAGGCGATTCCGAGCACGATCACGCCGGCGATGACAGCGGCGGTGATCGCCCAAACGCTGACGCGGACGTCTCCCGTGACTTGTCGCTCCGCTTCGTTCTCCGCGATCTCGCGGTTGCGCTGTTTGTTCTGGTCCGAAGAACTCATCGATGATCCTCGCCGGTTGTTCGACGCGTTCTGCCCGTCGCTAACGGTTCTTCACGAAGCACATGCCGAAACGCGAGGTTTTGCCGGAAACCTGGCAGGTCAACCCGCCGGCGCAGGTCCAGTTCCGAAAACTCACGTCATTGCCGGCAGACGGCTTGTCCGGCGCATAACAATGCGCACCCCAACCGTCGAAGTACCCTGACCCGGCGAGTTCGGCGCTGCCGCGCATTTGCGGGCGGCTGGTAAATCCCTTCGAATAATCCGGTTGTTTGCCCTCGCGCAGCGCGGTGAGAATATCGCGGCGGCGGACCTGGTCGCCGAAGAAGTGCGGCGAGGCCGGCACCACGGCCGTGTTGGAGGGCTTTGCCGCCATCCAGTCGACACCGGGGAAGTGAAAGCCGCCGATGCCGCGCGTCTGGTGACAACCCGCGCAGGTCACGTCGTTGAGCCTGCGCTCGAAGCCGCCGGCCGAGCGGATGTTCTGCAGCCTGACGCCATTCGCCGCCGCCTTCTTCAAGGCCGCAACGATGTCGGCCTCGCTGAAGGCTGCGCCCTCGCCTCGCATGAGGCCGAACTCCGGCTGCAGGTCCGACGGATCGAAGCCGGCCGGGGTCGGCGCAATCGCGCCATTGGCAAGAAATTTTTCCGGGATCAGCACGGTGCCGCGGTCGAACGCGGCGAGATTGACGGGATCGAGCAGCCATGCCCGGAACTCGCGCTTCAGGTTGTCGTCGGCGAGGATGCGGGCGCGGTCGATCTGGTTCTCCATCGGCGCTTCCGCGAAATCGCGCGCCTGCCGGTCGTAGCGAAACACCTTCATCAGATAGTCGGTACGGAAATCGCGAACGACGGACTTCGGCGCATGGGCGATCTGCAGGTTGGTCTCGATGCGGTCGATGTTGTCAGGGCCGAGCAGATCGAGCGGATTGTCCTTTTCGTGCAGTTTTTCATTGAGCAGCGCACCGGGCGCGAGCCAGCGATTTGCGATCCCGGCGCATGTGATCTCCGGGGCGCTGTGATCGGCCCTTGCCTTCAGCACGAGGTTCAGCGTCATCGGCAGCCGCTGCGACGAAGCGTTGTCGCCGGTGTCCGGCATGCCCAGCCGCGTCAAGCGGTAGATCAGACGCACCTCGCCGCAGTCCGCCGGAGAGACATACGCGCGGTCCATGCGGTTGACGATGCCAGCCAGCACGAACCGTGTCTGCGCTGAATAAAACAGCGTACGGTCGAACAGCCGGAAGTCGAAGCCTTCGCCGACGCCGATGGTTTCCCTTGGCAGGCTCGACTTGTGCCTGACAACGTAACGGTCGAACTCGCCGTCGATCGCTTGCCGGACCGGGATCATCGACGGCAATCGAAACAGTTCGTCGTTCGAAAGCGGGGCCTCCGCCGATCGCTCCGGCAGCAGCATGCGATCGAGGCGAAACCGCCCGCCATCGAGTTCGCGCAGAGTCGCGGGATCGGTGATGGCGGTCCCGCGTTCCAGCGCTGCTGGCTCGACAGCGCGCGCCATTGTCGCCGCGCCAAGAAGCAGGATGAAGGCGATCAGAGTGATACGCACGCGAAGCCATGTCCTGACGAATGCCGCAGGCGCGCGACGCCGTTTGAACGCGTCGGCCACAGCAAGTTGCGTTCAGGAAACTAGCCGAAAAAAGCCCCGACTGTCTCGCGACAATCGGGGCGCAGTTTCACGTCAGAGTGAGGGAATATTCTCAAAGTCCGGCTGTTCGCCGAACCACGGCTCGGCGAATCGTGCGTTAGCGTGCGACGATCAGGCCCTTGCTGGTCACGACCACCCAGCGTCCATCCTGCTTGCGGATGGCATCGACACGGCCGAGCCCCGGCACCGGATCGCCGGCAAAGACTTCGTACATGCCGCGGCGGCCCTCGATCAACGCACTGCCGTTGGCGACGTCGCGCAGGACCCAGCCTTCGACCGTCGGCATCCGGGCGACTTCCGGCTTGGGCGGAGCCACAGGCGCGGGCGCGGCAGCGGCCGCGACCTGTTGCGGTATCGAGCCGGTGACGTTCACGTCCTTTGCCGGAGCCGACGTCGCGGACGCCTGCGCGGTGCGGAGCTTGTCGACGGCTTCGCTGAGCCTGGCGAGTTTTGCCGCTGGTTCGACCTGCGCCTTTTCGACCTTGTCGAGGCGGTCGCTGGTCTTGTTGAACTGGGTCGCGCCGGTCCTGGTAGTCTGCTCGAGGCCGGCCTTCAGCGCGACAATGTCGGCATCGATCCGTGCCACGGTTGCTTCGATCGCACTGTCCCTGGCCGATGCCGAGGTCGAATCCCCGGCCATCAACTTGCCGACACCCGCCGTTGCCAGTGCGCCGCCGAGAGCGCCGGCCACGGTCGCCAGCGCCACCACGGCAGCCATTGCGCCGATCCGGCGCTTGGGGGACGATGCCTCGGCCCCAGCCTCAGACTTCGCACCCATGCCGGCGCGGTCGTCCGGCGGCATGATCATCACCTTGCCGGGGAAACGCGGTTCCGCGGTCTTTACGGCATCGACCTTGGGCGCTTCTGCCTTCGGTGCCTCGTTTTTGGGGGCTTCAGCTTTGGGGGCTTCAACCTCGGCAGCTTCCACCTTGGCTGCCTCTGCCTTGGCTGCCTCTGCCTTGGTTGCCTCTGCCTTGACCGTCTCTACCGTGGCCGCCTCGGCCTTGGGAGCGGATTCCGGCTCTGGCGCGATACGGGGGGCCTCAACCTCAGCCGCCGCGGGCACCGGCTCGACGGACGCGGACGCATTGGGGGCGGCCAATCCGGTGCCAGGCGTTCCGGTCTCACCGTTGATGGGCTCGGGCTGCTGATCGCTCACGTTGGGTTCTCCAGAATTGATTGACCATTTGGTAACTTTTATTGCTTGCGAAATCGTTACCGGCCGCCGCCTTACCGAAATTTTAGGAACTTGTCCGGGCCGATTTCGGGGCCGCCGGCCATCCCGTCCGATTCCGCCATGCTGCCCCGCGGCATCCCCGCTCGTTCCGTTTGCGCCGGTCGGTTTCCCGACTAACATGGCCGCACCGACCAGCCAGAAGGCAGGAGGTGCGCCATGACGATCGAGAAATGCATCAACGAATTTGATGTGAATGACGTCATTTTTGAGGAAGGCTCGACCGGACGGGAGCTATTCGTCGTCCTCGACGGCCAGGTCGAGATCGCCAAGATGAACGGCGCCAGCAAGACGGTCATCGTCACACTCGGCAAGGGCGAATTCTTCGGCGAGATGGCCGTGATCGACGGCTCGTCACGCTCGGCGACGGCGATTGCCGCCGCACCCCATACAAGGGTGATGCGGATCAATCACGCCCGCTTCGTCTATCTGGTCAGCCAGCAGCCGGCATTCGCGCTGATGATCATGGATGCGCTCAGCAAGCGGTTGCGGGCCTCGAACGCGGTCAATTTCAGGACCGCGGCCAACTCATGAACGACCGCAGGCCGAGCCCGTTCAAGACCCTGCTCGACAGCGAAGTCTGCACGCTGATCGAGGCGGCCGAGGACGTCTACCAGATACGCTTCAAGAACCGCGCGGCGAACGCCTATCTGGTGCGCGGCAGTGCGCGCACGATCATGATCGATGTCGGGCTGTCATCGAACTATCCGTATCTGCTGACCTGCCTCGACCACCTTCGCTGCCCACTCGAAGAGATCAGCATGGTGGTGCTGAGCCACGAGCACCTCGACCATATCGGCGCGGCCTATCATTTCCATGGCCGCAGTTTCATCGCGGCGCACCGGCTCGCCGCCAACAAGATCATGCTGCGCGACGACTTCTCGATGCTGCGCAAGATGTTCAACGAGCCGAACGTGCCGATCAATGTCGATCTCTGGCTGGAGGAAGGCAATCTGATCGACCTCGGCAACATCCGCCTCACGGTGATGTACACCCCGGGCCACACCTCGGCCTGCATCACGCTGTTCGAGCCCGACAGGGGATTGCTGTTCGCCTCCGACACGCTGATGCCCGGCGGCGTGATGGGCGGCGTGTTCGGCTCTGGCAGCATTGCCGACTACATCCAGTCGCTGGAAAGACTGAAGGGCCTGAACTCGAAAATCCTGCTGTCCGGCCACGGTCGGCTGTCCGACACGCCGCAGGACGACGTGCGGATCGCGATCCAGCGCTCGCACGGACTGCTGTCGGACACCGCGCAACTGTTCGACGCGCTGGATGCGCGGTCGAATTTCGAACCGATCATGCAGTCGGTGCGCGACCTGAACAAGCTCGACGACAGCTAGTCGGATCCGTTTGACAAACGCTGCGGTGCCCTGTTCAACAGCTCCCAACAACCATGCCTGCAAGAACAACCAGGGAGAGAGGATCATGAAGTTCTACGACTCGGTCGGACCCAACCCCCGCATCGTCCGCATGTTCATGGCGGAAAAGGGCATCGAGATGCCGAAGCAGGCCGTCGACCTGCGCAAGGGCGAAAACCGCGAGGCCGAGCATTTGAAGCGCAATCCGCATGGCCAGATGCCGACGCTCGAACTCGACGACGGCAACTACGTCTCCGAGATCACCGCGATCTGCGAATATCTGGAAGAAAAGCATCCGACGCCGCCGATGATCGGCAAAACGCCGGAAGAGCGCGCCGAGTGCCGGATGTGGACGCGCCGCGTCGATCTCAACATCTGCGAGCATATGGGCAATGGCTTTCGCTTCGGCGAAGGCCTGAAGTTCTTCGAGAAGCGGATCCCCGTCGCGCCGGAAGCGTCGCCAGGCCTGAAGATGATCGCCGCCAACCGCCTGCAATGGCTCAACGGCCAAATGGCCGACGGCCGCGACTATCTCTGCGGCAAGCGCTTCACGATGGCCGACATCCTGCTCTACGGCTGGCTCGATTTCGCCGCCACGGTCGGCCAGCCGCTGGATACGGCCAATGCCAACATCGTGGCATGGATGGCGCGCGTAGCTGAGCGGCCCTCGGCGAAGGCTTAAAGTACGTTCTGTCACCCTCCCCTGGAGGGGGAGGGTCGACGCGCGTATAACGCGCGGCGGGGTGGGGTGACGGTCTCTCCACGTCCAACAGTGTCCAAGCGGAGAGATCACCCCACCCCGTCTCGCATTTCGCTTCGCTCATGCGAGCCGACCCTCCCCCTCCAGGGTAGGGTAAGCCCTACATCACCAGCGGCTCATCCGGCAGCTCATTCGGTCCGCCGACCCGTCGCGGGAAGTGCGTCGCCAGCTCCCGCGACACCGCTTCGACGCCCTTGGTCACGCCACGTTCAAAATCCCCTGCCCGGAAATCCGCTTCCATGTCCTGGCAGATCTTCTCCCAGCCGTCGTGGCCGACCCTGCTGTCAATCCCGCGGTCGGCAACGATCTCGAAGTCGTGGTCGGCCAGCAGCAGGTAGATCAGCACACCGTTGTTGTGCGCAGTGTCCCAGATCCGCAATTGCGAGAAGACATCCAGCGCCCGCTCCCGCGCCGGCTGGTTGCGAAACAGCGGCGCCCCGTCGAGCGCGCCCTCGACCACGAAACGCACCTGCCCGGAATGGGTGGCCTCACCCGCCTTGATCGCCTGCTCGATCCTCGCCAGCGCCTGCGGCGGAAAGATGCGCCGCACCCGCCAGCGGTGCTCGAGAAGATGCCTGCCGATGCGCCTGATGCCCATGCTACCAGTTCCCCGATGCACCACCGCCGCCGAAGCTGCCGCCGCCGCCACTGAAGCCGCCGCCACTCGAACTGCCACCGCTCGACCACGAGCCGCCGGAGCCTCCGGACCAGCCGCCGGTGCTGCCGCGGCGGCCCGGCCCCGCTGACGTAAGGCCGTCGCTGATCAGCACAAACAGCGAGGCGATGACGCCGGCGATCACCGCCGCGAACACCGAGCCGACCAGGAACCAGGCAATCAGGGCCGTCAGCGCCCCTGCCGTTGCAGAGCCCAGCAGGCGTCCCATCAGGCCCCGCAGCAGCCCGCCGAATATTACCGCAGGTATGATCAAGAACGGATTGAACAGGGCCTCCGGATCGAACGACTGCGAATCCTGCCAGTGCGGCGGCTCGGGCTCCGGCAGCTTCTCGCCATCGGCGATCCGCACCATCTTGTCGATCCCGGCGGCCACGCCGCCGCCGAAGTCACCGGATTTGAATTTGGGCGTGATGTCCTCATCGATGATGCGCTTGGATGTGGCGTCGGTGAGCGCGCCTTCGAGGCCGTAGCCCACCTCGATCCGAAGCCGGCGATCGTTCTTGGCGATGACAAGCAGCGCGCCGTCATCGATCTTCTTGCGGCCGATCTTCCAGGCCTCCGCCACGCGCAGCGCATATTGCTCGATGGCCTCACCGTCGGTGGTCGGCACGATCAGCACCGCGATCTGGCTGCCCTTTCGGGTTTCGAGATCGCTCAGCGTCTGTGTCAGCGAAGCGATGTCACTGGCCGCGAGCGTGCCGGTCTGGTCGACCACACGCCCGCTCAGCGGCGGCACCGCGACGAGCGCCAGCGCCGCACCTGCCCAGCACAGCAGCAGCGCAAGAAAGGAAGCTCTTGCAGCGTTCATCGCGGTGGGTCTTTTTCAGCCGCTACTTTGCGGGCGCCGGCGTCGGGTTGAAGTCGACCTTCGGCGCCGTCGAGATTGCCTTTTCGTTCTCGACCGTGAAATTCGGCTTTTCCTTGTAGCCGAACAGCATCGCCGTCATGTTATTCGGAAAGGTGCGGATGCCGACGTTGTAGTCCTGCACCGCCTTGATGTAGCGGTTGCGGGCCACCGTGATGCGGTTTTCGGTGCCTTCGAGCTGCGCCATCAGATCGCGAAACAGCGTATCCGATTTGAGCTGCGGATAGTTTTCGGTCACGACCAATAGCCGCGACAGCGCGCTCGAGAGTTCGCCCTGCGCGGCCTGGAATTTCTGGAAAGCCGCGGGATCGTTCAGCACTTCCGGCGTCGCCTGGATGCTGCCGACCTTAGCGCGCGCGTTGGTGACCCCGAGCAGCACGTCCTTTTCCTGCTGCGCAAAACCCTTCACGGAGTTGACGAGGTTGGGCACCAGATCGGCGCGGCGCTGGTACTGGTTGACCACCTCCGACCAGCCCGACTTGACCTGCTCGTCAGTGGTCTGGATGGCGTTGTAGCCGCAATTGGTCAGGCTCAGCGACGCCAGCGCCGCCAGCACGGTCCAAAATCTGCGCATCGAGCTCTCCCCTGTTATTTCCGGCGCACGGTATCAGAATGGTTGCGACAGGTAAGCACCCAAACCCATTCCAGTTCCATTTCGCAGCCGATGGCCCTTGCGTATCTTTTGCCGAAATAACAACATGGTCGGATAACAATAAGGGAAACGCGAGGGCTGCATGGAATTCGAGACCATCGTCGTGGAGCGGCCGGAGCCACGCATCGCGCGAATCGTGATGAACCGGCCCGAGGCGCGCAACGCGCAAAACCTGCAGATGACCTACGACCTCAACGCCGCCTTCGACCAGGCGGTGCAGGACGATGCGGTCAAGGTCATCATTCTCGCCGGCAACGGCCCGCATTTTTCGTCAGGGCATGACCTGCGCCCCGGCGGCAAGAACACCGCCGGCGTAGATTTTCCGCCGGTCGGAAATTGGGGCGGCTTCGCCGAACCCAACGCCCATGGCCGCTTTGCGCGCGAGCAGGAAATCTACCTGCAGATCACGCGGCGCTGGCGCAACCTGGCCAAGCCCATGATCGCGGAGGTGCACGGCAAGTGCATTGCCGGCGGCCTGATGCTGGCCTGGGCCTGCGACCTCATCGTCGCCAGCGACGACGCGGAGTTCTGCGATCCTGTCGTGACCATGGGCGTCTGCGGCGTCGAGTGGTTCGTGCATCCCTGGGAGTTGGGTCCGCGCAAGGCCAAGGAATTATTGTTCACCGCCGACGTCTGGAACGCCGAGGAAGCGCACCGGCTCGGCATGGTCAATCACGTCGTGCCGCGCGCCGAACTTTCCGTGTTCGTGATGAAACTCGCCGAACGGATCGCGGCAAAACCTTCCTTCGCGCTCAAGCTGACGAAAGAAGCCGTCAACCGCTCGGTCGACGTGATGGGACAACCCGCGGCTATCGATCAGGCGTTCGCGCTGCACCAGCTTTGCCACGCGCACAATCTGCAGGAATTCGGCATGGTGGTGGATCCGGCCGGCCTGCATCCCTCGGTCCGGAAAGCGGCACCGGTTAAGTAGAGAAAGCAAAGTAGATCAGATGGACCTCACCTTGAGCGACGAGCAGCGGCTGTTGCGCGAAAGTGCCGACCGCTTCGTCAAGGAAAACTATACCGCCGATCACCGCCGCCGGATCGCCAACGATCCGCTCGGCTTCAGCGCCGATCTCTGGAAGCAATTCGCCGAGCTCGGCTGGCTGGCGCTGCCGATCGCGGAGGCCGATGGCGGCCTCGGCGGCAGCGCCATCGAAATCGGCATTTTGATGGAAGCATTCGGCCGCGGGCTCGTTTCCGAGCCGTACCTCTCCACCGTCGTCATCGGTGCATCGCTGATTTCGGAATGCGGCAGCGAGGCGCAGAGGCAGGCGCTGCTGCCTAATATCGCCGAGGGCTCGCTGGTTCTGGCGTTCGCGCATTCGGAACGCCAGGCGCGCTTCGATCTGGCGGACGTTCGCACCACCGCAAAAAAGACGCCCGACGGCTGGCGCCTCGACGGCCACAAGACCGCTGTCCTCGACGGCAACGCCGCCGGGCAGATCATCGTTTCGGCCCGCGTCGATGACGGCAGGCTCTGCCTGTTCCTGGTGCCAAAAGGCACAAGCGGCCTCACCTCGCGCGACTTCGCCCGGCTCGGCGGCGGCCGCGCCTGCAACCTCGAACTCAGGGATGTGCGGCTTCCTGCCGATGCGCTGCTCGGCGACGGCAGCGACGCCTTGCCGGCGATCGAAGCCGTGGTCGATCGCGCGATGGCCGCGCTTGGCGCGGAAGCCGTCGGCATCATGCAGACGCTGCTGGACCAGACGCTGGAATACACAAAAATCCGAAAGCAGTTCGGACGCCCGCTATCCGCCAACCAGGTGATCCGGCATCGGCTGGCTGACATGTCGATGCAGTGCGACGAGGCACGCTCGATGGCGTTGCGCGCCGCGCTGATGGCGGATGCCGAACCGGTCGCGCGCAGCCGCGCGGCTTCCGGCGCCAAAGCCAAGATCGGCAAATGCGCGCGCTTCGTCGCCGAGCAATCAGTCCAGCTTCACGGCGCCATGGGGGTCACCGAGGAGCTCGACATCGGCTCCTACTTCAAGCGGCTGCTCGCCTTCGACACGTTGTTCGGCGGCAGCGCCCACCATTATCGCCGTTACGCCGCCCTGGGCGGCCGCGCGGTGCAGGCATAACGGAGCGCAACATGGATCTTACCTTCAACGCCGAGGAACGCGCCTTCGAGCAGGAAGTCCGCGACTTCATCGCGGCAAACCTCACGCCGGAAATGAAACGCGCCACGGCGCTGACGCCTTCGGTGTTCTCTGATCCTGACATCGGCATGGCCTGGCAGCGCGCACTGCACAGGAAGGGCTGGGGCGCACCGGGCTGGCCGGTGGATCATGGCGGACCGGACTGGACCCCCGCGCAGCGCTGGATCTTCGAGGCCGAAAGTGCGCGTGCCGGCGTGCCGAACGTGAATGTCATGGGCGTCAAGATGGTCGGCCCCGTCATCATCGGCTTCGGAACGCCCGAGCAGAAGAATTTCTATCTGCCGCGGATTCTCTCCGGCGAGGATTACTGGTGCCAGGGCTATTCCGAGCCCGGCTCCGGCTCCGACCTCTCTTCGCTGAAAACCCGCGCGGTGCGCAACGGCGACGATTACATCATCAACGGCACCAAGATCTGGACCACGCACGCCCACCACGCCAACCGGATGTTCGCGCTGGTGCGCACCAACGAGACCGAGCGGCAGCAGGACGGCATCTCCTTCATCCTGATCGACATGAAGAGCCCGGGCATCACCACGCGGCCGATCCTGACTATCGGCGGCGACCACGAAGTCAACCAGGTGTTCTTCGACGACGTCCGCGTGCCCGTCGCCAATCGCGTCGGCGAGGAAGGCAAGGGCTGGACCTACGGCAAATATTTGCTTGAGTTCGAGCGCGGCGCCGGCATCGCCTCGGCCAAGCTGCGCGACGCGCTGAAGACGATCTCCAACCTTGCCGAATCCGAGGTCACCGGCCGCGCCATCGACGATCCCGACATCGTGCTGCGGATGTCCGAGATCGAGGTTGATATCGATACGCTCGAGATGACCGAACTGCGCGTGCTGTCGGCGCTGCAGACCGGGCAAAATCCCGGCGCGGTGTCGTCGCTGCTGAAATTGCGCAACAGCGAAATCCGCCAGGCGGTAACGCGGCTCGGCGTCGACGTGATCGGCAATGACGGCCTCTACGTCGAGCCGGTGCGCCCACTCTACCGGCTCAACGAGACGCCGGGAATCCCGGAAGAGTTGCTGCCGGTCGTTCCGGAATATCTCAACGGCCGGGCGTATACGATCTTCGGCGGCTCGTCGGAGATCCAGCGGGAGATCATCGCGAAGATGATGCTGGGGCTGTAGCGCTTTCTTATCCCCCCTGGAGGGGAAGGATCGGTTCGCATGAAATGCGAACCGAGGTGGGGTGTTCTCTCAACACGGGCGCTGTTGGACGTGGAGAGACCGTCACCCCACCCCGCCCGCTCCGCGTCGACCCTCCCCTTCCAGGGGAGGGTGAAGGCCCTACCCCACAGCCTTCGCGTCCCGGATCGCCTGCCAGATCTTGGCCGGCGTCAGCGGTGTGTTGAGCTGCTTGATGCCGAGTTCGCTGAGCGCATCCATCACGCCGTTGGTGACGCAGGGAGGCCCGCCGATGGCGCCGGACTCGCCGCAGCCCTTGGCGCCGAGCGGATTGGTGCGGCACGGCGCGGAATCGTCGAGCGTCACCGCAATCGGCGGAATGTCGTCGGCGCGCGGCACGCAGTAATCCTGATAGCTCGCGGTCAGCAACTGCCCTTCCTCGCTATAGACGACGCCCTCATACAGGGCCTGTCCGATACCTTGCGCGACGCCGCCATGCACCTGGCCGGTCACCAGCATCGGATTGACGGCGATGCCGACGTCGTCGACCGTGGTGTAGCGCACCACCTTGCTGACGCCGGTTTCCGGATCGATCTCGACCTCGCAGATATGCGTGCCGTTCGGCCAGCTCGGCCCGTCGACTTCGCCTTCAGAGTCCACGGAAAGGCGCGCGCCATCTTCCTTCTTCGCGATCTCGAACAGGCTGATGCGCTTGTCGGTGCCGACCACCGTCAGCCAGCCGTCGCGGTACTCGATATCCTCGATCGAGGTTTCCAGCACGTTCGACGCCTTCTCGTGCGCCTTGTTGATCATGTCATTGGTCGAGACCGCAACCGCCGTGCCGCCGACGAACAGCGAGCGCGAGCCGACGCTGCCGAAGCCGGTGGCGAGGTCCGTGTCGCCCTGCACGACGTCGATCTTGTCCATGGCAATGCCGAGCGTATCGGATACCATTTGCGTGTACGTGGTCTGCAGGCCCTGCCCCATCGCCATGGTGCCGGAATGCAGGATGATGCGGCCTTCAGCTGTTGCGTGCAGGCTGACCTTTTCGGTATGCGCGCGCCCTCCGGTCCATTCGATATAGCTGGTGAGGCCACGGCCGTAGAGCAGGCCTTTCTTCTTCGCCTCCTTCTTGCGCGCGGCAAAGCCGTCCCAGTCCGCCAGTTCGGAAGCGCGCGACAGCATGTGCGCAAACGCGCCCGAATCGTACACCTGGCCAACGGCGTTGGTGTAGGGCAGCTGCGCCGGCTTGATGTAGTTCACCTTGCGGATGGCGCGCGGATCGATGCCGATCTGGCGCGCGGCGGCATCCATCAGCCGCTCGACGATGAACACCGCTTCGGGCCGGCCCGCCCCGCGATAGGCGCCGACCGGTGCGGTGTTGGTCATGACAGATTTCACTTCGAAATGAACCAGCGGCAGATCGTAGACGCCGGTCTGCACGAACGGGCCGAGTACCAGCGGAATGATGTTGGCCGCGCCGGAGGAGTAGGCGCCGGTGCCGCCGACCGAGCGGACGCGATAGGCGAGCACGCGGCCCTTGGCGTCGAGCGCGAATTCGCCGGTGGAAGTCAGGTCGCGGCCATGAGTGCCGCCGACGAACTCGTCGGTGCGGTCGCCGCGCCAGCGGATCTTCTTGGCCAGCTTGGTCGCGGCATAGGCGACGATGCCGTCTTCCGGATAGAGATTGGTCTTCTGGCCAAAACCGCCGCCGATATCGCCGACCAGCACGCGGACGCTGTCCTTGGGCCGCTTCAGCACCGCTTCCGCCAGCACGTCGCGGGTCGATGCCGGCGTCTGCGATTGCACGTGCAGGATCAGCCGGCCGGACTTCTTGTCGATCTCGGCGATCGTCGAGCGCGGCTCCATCGCCGACGGCACCAGCCGCTGGCTGACCAGGTCGAGAGAAACCTTGTGCGCGGCGCTCGCGAAGGCTTCCTCGACCTTGGCGGCGTCGCCATAGCTCATGGCGGCCACGACGTTGTCGGGCGCGTCCGGCCAGACCACCGGCGCACCCGGCTTGATCGCTTCCAGCGGATCGACCACCGAGGGCAGCATCTCGTAGTCGACCGCGATCGCTTCGGCGGCGGTCTGCGCCAGCACGCGCGACGTCGCCACGACCGCAGCTACCGCTTCGCCGGCATAACGCACGACCTCGTGGGCGAGCAGCCGCCGGGGCGGCACCGTCATCGGCGAACCATCCGCCCGCTTGAAGACCGCAAGGGTCGGGATGGTGCCGATATCGTCCCTGACCAGATCGGCGCCGGTGTAGACGGCCTGAACGCCGGCCATCGCCGCTGCCGCTCCGGTATCGATCGCGACAATTCTGGCATGGGCATGGGGCGAGCGCAGCACGTGCAGCCACAGCGCGCCCTCCTCGGGCTTGTCGTCGATGAACTGCCCCTTCCCGGTGAGCAGTCTGTGGTCTTCCAAACGCTTGACCGGCTGGCCTGCACCAAAACGCATATTGCCGGGAAGAATGTTCATCAGTTTGTCCTTCGAGCTTCTTGTTCGGATTGGGCCGGGTTTTAGCGGTTTTTCGTTGCGAGACAACTCATTCAAGTCGCTGCAACAAATGCGCCAGCGCCCGGGGTGCCGCGCCGAGAGTGGCTGTCATGGCGGGTAAGATCCTGCCGTCAGGCCGGATTATTGGCCGCGGGCAATATCCACGATATCGACGTTGACATCGCGCGTCTCCGAACCGCGCTTGACGCCGACACGGACGGTCTTGCCGGCGCCGACCTGCTCGAGCTGGTCGGTCAGGTCCGACAGGCGGTGGACCGGCTTGCCGTCGGCCTGGACGATCACGTCGCCGATCGCGCCGGAGTTCATATTGACGCCCCGGATGCCGGCCCGCTCGGCGGGACCTCCGGGCGCGGTCCGAACGACGATCACCCCTTCGATACCCAGCCGCGTGGCAACGGCCTCGCTGGCGGCGACAATGCCGATACCGGGCGTCGGCACCCGGCCGTTCTTGATCAGTTCGGGGACCACGCGATTGACGATATCGGCAGGGACCGCAAACCCGATCCCGGCGCTGGAGCCCGACGGCGAGATGATGGCGGTATTGACGCCGATCAGCCGCCCTGCCGAATCCAGTAGCGGCCCGCCCGAATTGCCCGGGTTGATCGCGGTGTCGGTCTGGATCACGTTGGCGATCTCGCGACCGCTGCTGGTCGGCAGCCGTCGCTTGAGCGCGCTGATGATGCCGCTGGTCAGCGATTGATCGAGCCCGAACGGATTGCCGATCGCAAACGCCAACTGGCCGACCTTGAGGTCGTTCGAACTGCCCAGCGCCACGGGCGGCGGCAACTGGCGGGCATTCTTGATCCGCAACACCGCGAGGTCATAGTTCGGCGCGACGCCGATCACTTCGGCCTGCGCCACCTCGCCCGAGGCAAAGCGCACCGCGACTTCATTGCCGTTCTCGACGACGTGATTGTTGGTGACGACATGGCCATTGTTGTCCCAGACGAAGCCGGTGCCTGACGACCCGCCCGCGCCCTGCTCCTCGTCCTCTTCCAGCACATTGGCGCCGGCGGACCGCGCCGCGACCTGCACGACCGACGGCGATACGCGCTCGAACAGTTCGATGTTGGCGCGCTCCGCATCGGACAGCGGACCGCGCTGATCCACCGTCCGTGCGACCGTATTGGTCCAGGGGCTGTAGCGAATATTGGATAGGGTCAATGTCACCAGCACGGCGGCGACAATGACTGCGAAAAGTGCGAAGCGGCGGTTCATCGGTCTCTCACCAGGCAATGCGGCTGCACTGTGGACGGTTGATGCGGGATCAGCCAAACGCGCCGGCCGGCCCAAGGTTTCCGGTTGTTTACAGCGACTTGTCGGCGCACCAAGCAACCACCCCGGCATGATCTAGGTAGCGCGAACTGTCGCGCAAGCCAGGCAGCCGGCGGCTTCTATCCGAGATCGCGCAGCGCGGCCTCGACCACCTTGCGCTGCTCGGTCGTCAGCGCCGCCTGCGGCGGGATGGGATCGCCGACCGCATAGCCCTGGATGTCGAGACCGGCCTTGATGCAGGCGGCGAGATTGAAACGCGCAAAGGCCTCGTTGATGCGCCAGAGTCGGCGCTGCAACTTCATCGCCTCATCCCAGCGCGATGCCTTGCACAGATTGTAGAGTTCGACGCTTTGCCGCGGGATGATGCAGGCGGGTCCTGCCATCCACCCCAGGCCGCCGATCAGCATCACCGCCGCCGGGATATGGGCCGATGCAGAGAACACCCGGAGATCGTCGCCGCAGCGATTCATGATCGACAGCAGCCGGCCGGTATTGGTGGAGGCATCCTTGATGTAGCCGATGCGCGGATGGCTCGCGAGCCGCGCGATGACGTCGAGCGTGAGATCAGATCGCTGGAATTGCGGATTGGTATAGATCACGACGGGAATGTCGACCGCATCGGCGATGGCGCGGAAATAGGATTCGACCTGCGCATCGGCGATCGGGAAATAGGCTTCCATGATCGCGAGGATGCCGTCGGCGCCAAGCTTCTGGTGCGCTTTCGCCTGCGCCACCGCATCCGCCGTCGAGGTCGAAGCAATGCCGGCGATCACCGGCACGCGGCCACCTGCGGCTTCGATCGTCGTCTGCACGACGGCCGCGCGCTGCGCCTGGTTGAGATAGGCGAACTCGCCGGTTGAACCGAGCGGCGTCAGCCCATGCACGCCGGCCTTGATGAGGTCATCGCACAGCCGGCCCAGCACGTCGGTGCGGATCTCGCCTGAAGCATCGACCGGTGACACCAGATAGGGAAAGACGCCGTGGAAATCAGTCATGAATGAAGCGCGCCTCAACCGGAAAAGTCCCGACCGCCATCGCTATCGGGAATGCGCGGGCAAGGCAACGCTGTCACCGCGCGGGCTCGCTGACGACCGGCCCATACGTTCGCACGCTCAATGCAGAAGGACGTAACTATGGCAACGCTGCGCTCGCTTTGTGGCAAACGTGGCGTGATCGAGATGTCCACAGATGTCCACAGGTTCTAATGAATTAACTCACGATAATTTCACGACTTTTTTCGCACTCTCGCCGCCGGAGCTAACGGGCGGGATGGTGTCAATGGCTGTGCAGCACGTCGAAGCAGCAACTCTCCGAACTTCCGAGAGCCATGCACACGACTTCGCTCAAGCAGCCACAGCCCCCGGCTTTCGCCACTTCCTCGGCACTCCCGATCCGTCGCAGCGATTTCGCGCCTTCGGTATCGATCCGCTGGATTCACCCGCGGTGTTGCCGCAACTGCGGCGGCTGATGCACGGCCTGTCACGGCGGATGGACGAGCAGATCAAATGGCCGCCACACACCGGTCGCGCGGCGGAGTACTGGGAAAACCCGCTCATCCCCTCGGGCTACACCTATCTGCTGCAGTTCGTCGCGCATGACCTGGTTCATTCGGCGATCCCGATTTCGGTCGCGGGCGGCCTCGGCGGCGGGACCGCCAATGCGCGCCGCACGCCGCTTCGGCTGGAAACCCTGTTCGGCAGCGGTCCCGTCGGCTCGCCGCACATCTACGCGCTCGACGCGCCGAACGACGACCGGCGCACCAAGCTGCGGCTCGGGCGGATGCGCTGGAAGGAGAACGAGCCCGGGAGCGGCTGCCCGTTTCGAGACATCGCGCGGACGCGGGCCGAGAACGTGACGGGCATCGATCGCAGCGTAGCAGGCGTTCGCGTCGCGCTCACCGAGGCGCTGGTGGCCGATCCGCGCAACGACGATCACGCCGTGATGTCGCAGCTAACGGCCCTGTTCGCGCTGCTGCATAACGCCCTGATCGACGTCATTCGCCGCCAGGAACACAACATCGGACCGAACGGCCAGTTCGGCGCCGCCTACAAGCGCTTCCTGTGCGCCCGCGGCGCGCTGACGGCGATCTATCACAACGTCATCCGCAACGACCTGATGCGGCGCGTGCTCGATCCGGCGATCTACTCGGCATATTCCGGACCCGCTCCGCACTTCATCGATCGCCCCGAATCCACGGAACGCTTTTCGACAGGTGACTGGGAAATTCCCCTCGAATTTTCTCACGGTGCGTTCCGCTTCGGTCACGCCATGGTGCGACATGAATATCGCATCAACGACCTCTCGCTCCACGACCTCAACAACACCCTGGAAAAGAGCTCTGCGAACGACCCGGTCAATATGCCGCTCGACGAGACCTGGATGGTGCAGTGGTCCCGCTTCTTCGAGATCAACGGATCGAAGCCGAACTACAGCCGCCGCATCGGTCCATATCTCAGCGACGGACTGGGCAACGAGCAGATCTTTCCGGCGTTCGACGAAACCCAGCGCGTCGGCCTGCTCTATCGCGACCTGCTCGGCGCAGGGCTGGCCGGCATGTGGTCGGTGGACGCGCTAATTGCCGAGATCGGCAACCGCAGACCGCATTTCATCGCCGGCTCGCGCCTGCTGGCCGATCGCGCCTATCGCGTCGAACAGCTTCGCACATGGCTGACTGCCGCGCCGGCCTATGGCTCGCTGACGGCGGAAGACATTGAAACCCTTTCGAACGACCCGCCGCTGCCGTTCTTCGTTCTGTTCGAGGCGATGCACCAGCCGTCGAACGAGGGCCTGTGCCTCGGACCGCTCGGCTCGATCCTCGTATCGGAAGTTATTTTCGGCGCACTCGCCGGCGACCCGCGCTCTGCCTGTGGCGGCTCGCTTGCCGGGCAGCTGGCCGCGATCTCCCGTGAATTCTATCCGGCAAACGTACTTCAGGACATTGCCGATATCTCGAGCATGGCGCAGCTGGTGGAGTTCACCACCGAAATTGCCGAGCTGCGGCAAGCCGTGCCCGCATTTCTGTGAGCGGAATTGTCCGTCTCACCTTACCCGGAGGAGCAAGACCATGCAGCGCATCGAACGGCTACAGGTGACCAACCATGAGCGTTGGGGCAAGCTGGTGAAGACCTGGGCGACCGGCACGAACTATCTGGAAGACGACAATACGTATCCGATTCCCGAGACGGTGGACGAGTTCAAGGAGCAACTCGCCAAGGCCCAGGTGTTCGCCACCGTGCCCGATCGCTTCAAGCACATCAAGTTCGTGGCCCAGGAGCAGGATACGATCACGGTGAAGTTGCCGCCGAAGGTGATGATCGAGGATTCCGAAGCACTCCTCAACCAGCCCGGATCGACCTATCCGCTTCCGCCGTTCTACAAGCGCCTGTTCAACGGCGTCGATCCGGTGATCCCGGAGAGTGAAAAGTTCAAGGTGCATGCCGAACGCATCGGCGATTACACGCTCAGCCTCTGCGCCTGACGAATCCGGCTTACGCGGATAGCTGGACGATACCAACGACCGGAAGCCCTGCGCCGCGCAAACCGTGGCGGAGGGCCTCCCATCGCTCGGGAACGGTGATCGGATGGGCTTGCAGGACCCACCGCGCCACGGCCTCATCGGTCGGGGGTGATTGCCCCACCCAGAACGAGCGCAGCCCGTTCGCGAAGCGATCGGCCTCTTCGCGCGCCATCTTCGTTTCGCCGAGGTAGAACAGCGTCGCGGCCCGCCATGCAGGCAAAATCGGCACGACGCCGTGCGCCCGATCATAAGCCTCGAGCGCGCCTTCGTAGTCGGCGCACATAAAGCGGATGATGCTGTGATAACTCCACTCGAGATACGAGGGAGCCGGCGATAGCATGAGCGACTGGTCGGCCCGCAGCCGCGCCTGTCCGATCGATCCGCAGAAAGCGTCATAATGGGCGCTGGACAGCAACGTCCACGGATCGTTGTCGTTGAGTTCGCAGGCAAGCTCCATGTGCGGCGCCGCTTCGGCCTCGCGGCCTGCCATCACATAGGACCAGCCGCAGCAGAGATGCGCTCTGGAATCGACCGGATCGAGCTGAACCGCCGTCTTTGCCAGTTCGAGCGTCGCCTTTGCCTTGCCGAGATCGCGAAACAGGCCGGGATGCACGAAATGCTCGATGTTGTTCATCTGCACCAGGCTGCTGTAGCACGATGAGAAGCTCGGATTTTCGCGAATCGCATCGCGGAAGATGGACACAGCCCGCCGCCAGCTCTCCGGGTCGAACTTCGTCATCAGGTTCTGGCCGCGCAGCCAGCGGTCGTGCAGATCGAGCGAGACATCGGGTTCGCCTGCAAGCCGCATCAGCCGCTCGGTCGAGAGCTGCACGTTCAGCGAAGTCGCAATCCGGCGGATGATGCGCTGCTGGGTTTCGAACCAGTTGCCCAGTCCCAGCCGGAAGCTCTCGCTCCAGACGTAGATCCCCGTCGTATCGTCCCGCAGCACCATCACGATGTTGATTTCGCCACCGGCCTGGTAGGCGGTGGTCTCGATACAATACTGCGGTGCCGCCTCCGGCGCCGGAAGCACAAGCGCGGCCGGAGGACGATCGACGACGCTCCATTCCCGGAAACGCACCAGACAGGCGGCGAGATGTTGCGAGAACCCCTGCACGAGATGGCTGTGATCTTCATCGACGCCGTGCATCGCAAAGGGCCGCAGTACCAGGCGCGTCTTGGCCAGTGCATTGGGTGCGGGCGTCATCGGAACGAAGGGCTGGAGAACCGCGCCCTTCACCGCCCGGACGGAAAACTCGTTGTTCACCGCGGAGAAATCGAGATCATCAGAGGCCTGATCGAAAACGCCGAGCTTGATGTTCGCGACGAGCTCTTCGGTCTGCGGCGACGGCTCCATGCCGTAATCGCGATCCAGCAGATCCCAGAGCGCCTTGTAGATGCGCAGCGCGCCGGCAGTGTCCCCATCCTCCGCATGTGCCCGCATCAAATAGCGGCACGCGTGTTCATGAGTCGGATCGAGATTGACGATCGCGGTGGCAATCTTCTTTCTGATGTCGATGGCAACCTGTGGAGCGTTCAAACCCGCGTCGAGGCTCCGCATCAGTCGTTCATGGATGGTTTGACGCTTGGCCAGCACCCAGACCCGGAACGACGGATCGAGATCATCGAGTCCCTCAAACAGCCGCTCGTCCAGTTGCTGGACATCGAGCAGCAGCGGATGGACGCGTCCGCCTTCGGCCAGTTGAAGCACGCTCTCGATATCGACTTCGATTCGCCCGGTGTCGACGCCGACTAGTAGCCGCTCGGCGACGAAGCCGCCAAATCCCGCCTCCTCCAGCACCGAACGCAACTCGCGAACGACCTGGCGTAACGAGGCGCGCGCCTTTTCCTCGTCCGAACGGCTCCACAGCAGCCCGACCAGCCGTTCGCGGCTCTCCTGCTTCATCTCCGAAAGTGCAAGGTAACCGAGCACGGCGGCAGCCTTGCGGGTTCGCAGTTCGATCGGCCGGCCGTTGAACTTCAGGCCGAAGCGTCCGACGAGCGACACCAGCAGACGCGGAGCGCTTTCAGGCGCCGCCGCGGCCTTGTCTGCTGTCATGGCGCTTGCGCTGGCCCGCATGAGAAGATTTTCCGGAACCTGGTTCTGGTCCTCATTATATCAAAGCGATCCCCCCGGTATAGGTTGCGCCGCCGCCGGCTCGCGCAATGGCGTCCTGCAGGCGCGCCGTGACGATCTCGGACGGCTCGAGCTGGAGACCGGGCGCAATCACGCGAACCACTGAAACGCCGAAGAATTCGCGTGTGAGATCGATGCAGAAGGTCTCGATGCCAAGCATTTTCAAACGCTCTACGATCAATCCAAAGATATCGCTCGCTTCAGTTGCGCCGATCGAAAGATGCGGGCTGTGCTCGGCGATCGGCTGCAGCAACATGCATTGATCGGCATTGATCATCGCGCGCCGCAGGTGGATGCGATCCTGCGCATTGAGCGCGGCATCGCCGCGCTCAATGCGCTTGGTGGCGACAACGGAGTCGGCCAGTTCGATCTGGCACATCTCCATGATCGCGGCGCCCGCCGCAGCCTCCAGCCTCGGCCGCGCCGCGAGGCCGAAGGCAAAACCGGAACCGTCGGCCCGGCAGGAGACGGCCGCGACAACGGGCACGCCGACATCCGTCGTGATATCGAGCAGCCAGGTCCGGCGCCGCACTGCTGCGCTGTGCCGGAGCTGGCGCAACAGATGCTCGGCCGCGGTGCCGGCTTGATGCTGCGGTGGAATCGATCGGCCCATCTGGCCGCCCCGCCACCACAGCGCGGCCGCGTCGCGCTCGATCAATTCCAGCAGACCGTGCAACGCGGCTTCATCCCGCGACGGACCAGCGGCCGATCCGATACTCAACGGAAACGGCGGAACGAAATCGCGCTGCGCCGGCGGCCGGCGCAGGCAGATGTCGGCCGGCAGCAGCACCTCGCATCCGTCGGCCGATCTGATGGCGCGAAACCACGCGAGCAGCCTTTCCGGCTGCGTGCGGCGTTCCGACAGGGTGGCGACAAGCTCCACGGCCATCGGGCCGAGCTTGCCGGTCTGGTCTTCAATGGAAGAATCGATCAACTCGTCGCTTTGCGTCTGCAATTGGGAAAGATACTCGATCCCTTCCCCGACACAGCCCTGAAATGCCTGCTGCAGCGACAGTCCGACGCCGGAGACACCCACGACCGGACTTCCCGCATGCAACGAATCGGCGAGTGCCGGATCGAATTGCGCGCCAAAAGATATTAGCCCCGGCGCGTCGGGTGCGGCGAGTTCGAAGATCCGCGCGAATCGCGAAGCAGCCACGAGCAGGCAGGCGCGATTCGCGCTTTGCGGGCCATAGTGTGATTCGCGCGCTGCGGGCGTGTAATCGAGTGCATGCAGCAAATTTTGCGCATCGTGATCGCCGGCCGCGCTTAATTCCTCGCCGCGCAATAATTCAGCCGCGCGCACGAACAACTTTTCCACCGGGTGTTCAGCGCCGCTCACGATGACCTCACGCCTGACAAGCAAAGTCGCACGCGAGGTCAGTCCCGCCCTCGCCTGGAGGAACTTATGCTTGCGAAAGCCCTAGTCATAGCCATGGCCGCCGATATTGCCCGGTCGGATTATGCCAAGCCGACCTTGATTCGCAGCCGAAGCCGGGAATGGCTGATAGCCTGCCGCTGGGGGCCGGAAGGCGAGTATCTTTCGATTGCGACAGCGGGCCCGATCACCGAGCCGCTCGCGCTTGCCGCGCCGCAGGCGATTACTCCCATACACAGCCTGTTCGGCGTGCTGGTTGCCGAATCGGCAACCCAATCCACCAGCACGTTCCTGCTGGTGCGCCAACTGCCTGGCGCGATCGAGCTTGCCGGCACGTTCTTCCCCGCCGATGGCTATGTGCTGCTGCAGGATCACGACGACATCCACCTCGTCTGCAAGGCGCGCTACTCGCATAGCTGCGGCTGGCAGGACGGCAAGGAAATCCGCAAGGACATTCCCGATCCGGCACCGTCTTCGGCCGAGGCGATGTCATGGCATATCGAAGCGGCGCGCCGCGACTGGATCGGCGAATTCATTCCCGGCAGCATGCCGCGCGAGCGCGTCGCCATCCGCGCGGCCGGCTGATGCACGCGACACCGGCCACGCTTCGATCGGCAAAGCCTGAAACGACAAGCCTTGAACCAGGCCGATCTTATCCCTGTGCGCGGAAACTCCGGCTGACGGTCTCCGTCCTTGCGGTGGGGGCCTTGGCCTCCATTTCACGATCGGCGATGCTTTCGACCAGCTTCGCAATCGACAGGCGCACGCGCGGGCTGGTCGTTCGTGCATAGGCCTTGAGAACGCGCAGCGCGCCGGGCTCGGCGAGCAGATGGATCGGGGAATTCAAGCCGGACGCGCCATCCCCGGGAGATTCGAACAGTTCACCGACGGAAATGCCAAGGACGGAAGCGATCTGCGACAACCGGCTGGCGCCAACCCGGTTCGCGCCTTTCTCGTATTTCTGCACCTGCTGAAAGGTAACGCCGATCCGGTCGGCGAGCACGGTTTGGCTCATGCCGCGGTTGATCCGAAACATGCGGATCTTGGCCCCCACCATCGCGTCGAGCGGGCCAGACTTCCTGATCGCCATTGTGTCACTCTCCCAACTTTCTAAGTTGGGAAGAGTTTAACACAACCTGTGGGCGTTGCGGGCGCTAATTTGCGATCCCGGGAAGGACCTTCACCCGCTGCTCGTCGTCTTCGTGTTCGACGGTCAGGCGGCCCTGCGGGTCTATGGCCGCCTTCATGGCCGGCGGGTGGCCATTTTCCAGAAAACGCTGCAATACGGCGCGGCTCTCTTCCGATAGCGCAAACAACCCGCGCATCAGCTCAAAAAAACCAGGCTCTTCAGCCACATAAAGTAACTCGCGGAGCTCTGCTCCGGTATAATTTCCCAATGCCGTTACCAGCCATTCGGTTTGGTCATTTGGATCGCTCTCAGGAACGCGATTCAAATAGTAGACTACCGATTCCGCCGTCATTTCTTCCCCCGGGTCCCTCGCGATAGCTCCCAATACCGGACTGTTCTCCGGCAGTTCCCTGGTAGCTAACTCTGGTAACAAGACTGCGTGGGTCTTCGTGATTTCAGCGTGATCGCGACTAACGTATCCGGAACGGGTTACCGGTCGTGCTGCCTGTTCGACCGAATCAGTGCGGGCCTGGCAGCGCCCGAGCCCGATGCGGAAGCCACCCAACACCAGGTCCCGGTCAGAACACCTTGGCGATCGCGCGCTGGGCATCCTGTTGAATGGTCTTGAGATGATCCCGGCCGCGGAAACTCTCGGCGTAGATCTTGTACACGTCCTCGGTACCCGAGGGCCGCGCGGCGAACCAACCGCCGTCGGTTTCGACCTTGATGCCGCCGAACGGCTGATCGTTGCCCGGCGCGCGGGTTCTGACTGCGCTGACCGGCTCGCCGGCGAGCTGGCGCAGGTCCAGTTGCTCCGGCCCAAGCGCCTTCAGGGCGTTTTTCTGCTTCGGCGTCGCCGGTACATCGATTCGCTCGTAGAAGGGCACGCCGAGTTCGGCCGTCAGCCCGTCGAACAACTGGCTCGGATCGCGTCCGGTCCGGCCGAGGATTTCGGCGGCGAGCAGTCCCATCACGATGCCATCCTTGTCGGTCGTCCACACCGTGCCGTCGCGCTTGAGGAACGACGCGCCGGCACTTTCCTCTCCGGCAAAGCCAAACGCACCGGTTCCGAGACCGTCGACAAACCATTTGAAGCCAACCGGGGTTTCGACCAGCTTGCGGTTAAGCTTCCTTGCGACCCGATCGATGATCGAACTGGAGACGATGGTCTTGCCGATTGCCGCGTCCCTGCCCCATTGCGGCCGGTGCTCGAACAGATAGGCGATCGCCGCGGCGAGAAAATGATTCGGGTTCATCAGGCCGCCCGTGCGCGTCACGATTCCGTGCCGGTCGGCATCGGTGTCGTTGGCGAAGGCGACGTCGAACCTGTCGCGCATCGCAATCAGGCTCGCCATCGCATAGGGCGACGAACAATCCATCCGGATCTTGCCGTCCCAGTCCGCGGTCATGAAACGGAAGGTCGGATCGACGGCCTCGTTCACGATCGTCGCATTGATTCCATAATGCTCGATCAGCGGCTGCCAGTAATGAACGGCGGCGCCGCCCAGCGGATCGATCCCGATTTTCACGCCGGATGATTTGATCAGCGCCATGTCGACGGCATTGCCGAGATCTGCGACGTAGGGTCGAATATAGTCGTGCAGATGCGTCGAAGGCGCCTTGCGGGCGCGCTCATACGACATCCGCGCAACGCCGATCATGCCGGCTTCCATAAAGGCGTTCGCCGCCTTCTCGACCTTGCCGGTCACATCGGTATCGGCCGGGCCGCCATGCGGGGGATTGTATTTGTAGCCGCCATCCTCGGGGGGATTGTGCGACGGCGTGATGACGACGCCATCGGCGAGCCCGCCGGTCCTGCCCTTGTTGTAGCTCAGGATCGCATGCGAGATGACGGGGGTCGGCGTGTAGCCGCCGCTCGCATCGATCATGATCTCGACGCCGTTGGCGGCGAATACTTCCACCGCACTCGCGAGCGCCGGCTCGGCCAGCGCATGGGTATCGATGCCGACGAACAACGGCCCGGTCAGCCCGGTTTCGCGGCGGTAATCGCAGATCGCCTGCGTCGTTGCCAGAATATGGTTTTCGTTGAACGCGTTCTTCAGCGACGAGCCACGGTGACCCGACGTGCCAAAGGCAACCCGCTGGGCCGGATCGGCCGGATCGGGCTTGCCGGCGAAATACGCCGTCACCAGGCGCGGCACGTTGACGAGGGCGGACGGATCGATCGGTTTGCCTGCGGCGGGATTTTGGGCAGTCACGTGACCTCGCGGGAAGGATGATTTCGCGGGAGTATATCTGGAAGCGATTTCGGCGGCAAAATTGAGGGGACGGTCCTGCGCCGCCGATACGTCGGCTATCTCTGTTGGCTGGTCGACGGAGCGGTTCAAACCCCTTATGACGTCGGACGGCGTGCACGCTACCAGGTGGAGAGCTTCATGAACTTCTCGGGCATTTTTGCGCGGATCGTCGCAGTGATCGGCGCCGGCGCGCTGACGTGGCGGCGGATGCAGGACGCCGCGCAGAAGCCGGCCTGGGGCAGCGCGCCTGATATTCCGGAGGCAAAGGCCCAGGGCGCGATCCCGACGCTCAAGATGCCGACCGCGCAGGGCTGGAGCGAGGGGCAAAAGCCGATCGCGGCGCCCGGGCTCAAGGTCAACGCATTTGCGACCGGCCTGGAGCATCCACGCTGGATCAACGTGCTGCCCAATGGCGATGTGCTGATCGCCGAATCCAACCAGATCGCGGGCCCGCCGCGAAGCGTGTTTCACTATGCGATGCAGGCAACGATGCGGCGCGCCCGGGCGCTCGGTGCCAGCGCCAACCGCATCACGCTGTTGCGCGACAGCGATGGCGACGGCGTCGCCGAAAAACGCGGAATCTTCATGGAAGGCCTGAGCCAGCCGTTCGGGATGGCGCTGGTGGGCGACACATTCTATGTCGGCAACACCGATGGCGTGGTCGCCTTTCCCTATGTGCAAGGCGCGGACAGCATCACGGCCGAGGGAAAGAAACTCGTCACGTTCAAGCCTAACGGGCACTGGACGCGCAGCCTGTTACCGAGCACGGACGGCAGGAAGCTGTATGCCGGCGTCGGTTCGCTGAGCAACATCGCCGAAAACGGCATGGAGGTCGAGGAAGGCCGCGCCGCGATCTATGAACTCGATCTGGCCGGCGGCACCAGCCGTATCTTCGCCAGCGGGCTGCGTAACGCCGTGGGGCTCGCGTGGGAGCCAACAACTTCCGTACTCTGGACCGTCGTCAACGAGCGCGATGGCCTCGGCGACGAAGTGCCGCCGGATTATCTGACGTCGGTGCGCGGCGGCGGCTTCTACGGCTGGCCTTACTGCTACTGGGGGCAGACGGTGGACGACCGCGTGCCGCAGGATCCGGCGATGGTCGCGAAAGCGATCACGCCGGATTACGCGCTTGGCGGCCACACCGCCTCGCTCGGGCTGTGCTGGATGCCGGCAGGTACCCTGCCCGGTTTTCCGGACGGCATGGTGATCGGCCAGCACGGCTCCTGGAATCGCAGCACGCTGAGCGGCTATGCCGTTGTCTTCGTGCCGTTCGAGAACGGGCGGCCTTCCGGCCCGGCGCGCGATATTTTGACGGGCTTCCTCGCGCCGGATGAGAAGGTCTCGTACGGGCGGCCGGTCGGCGTCGCACTCGGTCCCGATGGTTCGCTGCTGGTGGCGGATGATGTCGGCGACGTTATCTGGCGGGTGACGGGGGCGTAGATCGAAGCGAGGCGCTTCAGCCTCCGTCGACGCACGCTGCCATGACGCTCTCGATCTCGGCGGTCGAGAGCACCCCGATTTCGGCGATGAAGACGATCCGCGCCCGCGGCACGCCGGCCGCAGGCGCTTCGCCCGGCGCCAGTGTCGCGCGCCCGCCGGCGAGCTGAAACACCGTGAGCCGTCCCGGCTGCTCGATCGTCTCGAACAAACCCTTTGCCCGTGCGAGTTTAGGCATCAGCCGGCCAATCGCCTGCTGCAAACGGGCGAGCGATAGCGGCCGCTCCGACGTCCAGCTCAGCGTCTCGAATCGATCAACCGTTGGCCGCCGCGGACCGGGCTCGCGCGGCGGCGGCACGCGGTCGACATCCGCGGGGAACAGCAGGGCTGCCGGGACTTCGCCATGTGTCGCATCGACCACGACTGCTGCCGGACGCAGCGCGCGGATGACATCGCGCACCTCGCGACCGGCCGCCTCGGCCAGGTCCAGCTTGCTCAGCGCCACCACGTCGGCCATCCGGAGCTGGGAGCGCAGCAGCGCGTCATCGAACCTTTCCGCAGGTGTCGTCGCGTCGACCACGCACAGCACGGTTTCCAGCGGCGCCTCGCGCCAGATCACCGGGTCCATCAGGTTGCGGACGATGTCGGAGGGATTCGCGATCCCGCTGGTTTCGATCACGATGAATTCGGGGCGCGGCTCGCGCCGCAGCAGCGTGGCGAGCGTCCGCAACAGATCGCCTTCGAGCGAGCAGCAGATGCAGCCGTTGCTGAGGCTGACCACGCCATCGCTGGCGCCCGCGATCAGCTCCGCATCGATATTGATCGCGCCGAAATCGTTGACCACGGCAGCGATCCGCCGCCCCTCGGCGTGCGCCAGCAGATGGTTCACGATAGTCGTCTTGCCCGCGCCGAGGAAGCCAGTCACCAGCAGGATCGGGACCGGCACGATCAGCCTCCGTCAATCAGGCTTGCGCGACGGGCCGGCGCACCGGCCGGCCGGGCCGCGCCGCCACGTCGAGCATGCCGTCAGTAATCAGCGGCTGGCCGCTGACCACGAGATGCCGCACGCCCTCCGACGGGCGGTTCATCGCCGAGAACGTCGCCCGGTCGGTCAGCGCCTCGAAATCGAACACGACGATGTCGGCATCGGCGCCCACCTGCAGCCTTCCCTTGGCGCGCATCGCGGGCGTGCTGTGCGAGAGGATCTCCGCCGGGATCAGCGCGCACTTGCGCACGCCCTCGAGCAGCGAGACGGTGCGGCGCTCGCGCACCCACTCGCGGATGAAGCGGGTGAAGCAGCCGGCCGAGCGCGGATGCGAGGTGGCATCATCAGGCAGCGGCCAGGCGTCGCCGGTGTAGACGCTGCCGTCCGACAGCGTCCACGGCATCGCATCGGAAGCGATCGCGCCGCCGGGATACAGCACGGATATATCGAGGAGATCGCGATGGTGCGGATTGTTCTCGGTATCGAGGATATGCCACAGCACCAGCGTCGAGGGCTCCTCGGCCTGTGCCGCCAGCAGTTCCTTGCGGTCGCGGAAGCGACGCCCGTCGGTCACGCGCTGTACTGAGTCGTAGCCGAGGCCGTTGCGCGCCTCAAATTCAGGATCGCTGAAGAAGGCCGCCGCCAGCACCGTCGAGCCGGTGCCGTAGGGATAGGCCTCCACCGTGATCGGCAGCCCCTGCGCCTGCGCTTTCGCAATCAGCACGGCGCAACGCTCGACGTCCGTCTTGCTGGACGAGTTGAAGTGGCAGATGTGCATGTGCGCGCCGGTGGCGCCGGCATAGCCGATCAGGCGGATATAGGCTTCCGCAGCGCTTTCGGGATCGATCCGCGACATGTAGGCGACGTGGGTGAAGGTCGCGACGTCATGCGCGGCCGCGAGCTGGCAAACTGCAGTGAGCTCCTGCACGCCGGCGCCAGGCGCATAGGCGTTGAGAATTCCGATGCCGATGCCGCCCTCGTTCAGCCCGTTGGCAAGCCGGTCGAGGATGCCGGCCACTTCCGCCTCGCTGGCGACGTTGTCGATCCAGCGGCGATCGCGCATGGCGTTGCCGAACGCCTCAAGCGAGCTCTCCGTGTTGGAGCCGGTCATCGCGCCGATGCGCGCAAAGGCCCAGTTGGCCGCGGCGCCGTAGTTCAGCACGCGGCCCTTGTCGGCCTGGCGCCGATACCAGGATGCGACCGGCAACACGCCCGCCTCGAGGTCGAGCGTCGTCGTCACCCCGTCGAACGCCTGCATGCGGTCGGCCGGGATCGACTGGCCATGCGAATGCAGATCGATGAAACCCGGCGCGACCACGAGGCCCGTCGCGTCGATCACCCGCTCGGCGCCGCCGAGCCCGGTGCCGACAGCGGCGATCCTGCCATCCACGACAGCCACATCGCCAACCGCATCCATCCCGCTCGCCGGATCCACCACCCGGCCGCCGCTGATTACCAAGCCACTCATTTCGTCATTCCCCACGCAAAAGCTTCAGCCCCCGGCAAAGCAAGCCGCGGGCCACCTAAAGCTGTCTCGATTGCAATAGAGGCAGATTTTCGGACCGGCGACCAATGCTGATTCATCAAAACAACCCCATGCAAAGTAGCGGGTGGCCGCCGGCGTCGGACAGAGCAATTTGACACGTCGGGCAAATCAGGGGCATTCTCGCATCATTCCGCAATCCTCCATGCGCCGTCCTCCCGCTATAGCGGGTGCGTTGGTACGATTGCGGCTCAAATCCTCACCACATTGAAATTACACCGGACCGCCGCGGCGAACGATCGCCTGCGTGTGGCCGAACCGCGCGCTTGGCCCACGCGGTCCCTAGGGGAATTCCGACATGAACACCGCTCCTGACATCACGACGTCAACGACGATCGCTGCAACCAGCCAGGCCGAAGCTGCCGCGCCGCCGCGCATAAAGCTGCAGCCGCACGGATTCTCCATCGACCATCCAGATCCTGAAATCGGCGAGCAGCTCATGATCAACGCCATGGGCGTCGCCGATCGCGAAGCGATGCATGGCATTCTCCGGCAACTGGTCAGGGCGAGCGTGAGCGGCGAACGTCCCGACGAGGTCAATCTCTCCTTCATGATTTCGATGGTGAGGAACATTCGCCCGCGGGATTCCGTCGAGGCCATGCTGGTGGCACAGATGGTTTCGGTTCATGTGATGGCGATGCGATGTGCCCAGCACCTCGCGAATGCCGAAGACATCGCCCGGCACGACAGCGCCGCGCGCGCCCTGGGTCGGCTCGCCCGCACGTTTCCCGCCCAGATCGAGGCGCTCAACCGCTACCGCAGCCATGGCGAGCCTGCGATCACGGTGCAGAACGTTTCGGTAGGCGACGGCGGCAAGGCCATCGTCGGCAACGTCACCCAGCATGCGAACGTGATCGTATCGGACAAGAAGGCGGCATCCGCCGCGAGGAAGGCGTCGAAGGCCGCGGGCTCCGGGCGACGGCGCGCTCCCGCCAATGCCAGGCGGGAAGCACAGGCATGAGCAATTCAGCGATTACATGTCCACGGTCATCGACAGGAGATACGTGCGCGGTGCCCCCAGGAAGAACGTTCCGAATGAAGCCACGCTGGACCAGTAGTTCTCACCGGTCACATTCTGAACGTTGGCGCGGAAGATCGTCTTCCTGCCGTTGATCGCCGTCGTGTAGCGGGCGCCGAGATCGAGCCGAGTCCAAACCGGGATCGGCTGCTTGTTCGCGGCATCGACGAACTGCCTGCCCGTGTAGATGACTGCCCCATTCAAGGTGAGCCCCCTCACCCACGGGAGATCCCACTCGGCTCCGATATTCGCCTGCACGTTCGGGATGCCGATTGGTGTGTTGCCCACGTTTGCCGCGATGGCGGTCTTTGTCAGGGTGCCATCCAGCAGCGAAACGCCTCCGAGGACACGAACATCGGGCATGAGTTCGCCGAACACGTTGAACTCGAGCCCACGCACCTGCGTTTCAGCGGTCGCCGAGAATCGACCGGCCAATATCTCACCGCTCGGCTTCGATATCTCGAAAGCGCTGAAGGTGGTTGCGAACTTGCCGAAGTCCACCTTGATGCCGGCCTCGTACTGCTTGGCGATGTAGGGCGCGAGCACTTCACCAGGATTGGAGACATTCGGCTGATTTGGCGCTATATCGCCCTTGCTCAGACCTTCAATGTAGTTCGCATACAGGGAGACGTTGTCCCGAGGCCGGACCACGAGGCCGACCACGGGAGTAGTCGCGGTCTTGTCGTAGGAATTCAGCGGCGTTCCGACATTGGCGACATAATTGTTCGCCTCGACGCCCTGACGGCGCACACCCAACGTCAACAGGACACGCTCATCGAGCACGGACATGGTGTCGGCAATCGAGAGCGCTGTGAGGTTACTTTCCGAGAGTCGGGGGCGTCCAGGAATCTCGTTTGCGAACTGAGTTGGGGCGACCGTCGGACTATAGATGTTCGATGCAACCGGAGTGCCGTTGGTGGTCCGCCGGAACAATTCGTCGTGATAGACCGAGCCCTGGAAGGTGACGGCATGACGAACGAACCCAGTATCGAACCGGGCGCGGACGCCGCCGTCATAGGTGTGCCGATCGATGCTGAGCCCGAAGAATCCCGGTGTCGAGGTGGTGTTGCCGAGGGCATTGGTGATCGTCGGGAGTCCGAAGAAGCGTTCGACGTCGGTCCGCGATCCGCCGACGTCGGCGAACAGCGTAACCTGGTCGGTGATATCGTATTCGTTGCGCCACAAGACCGATTGGTCGTTGATGCGCGACCATTCCCATGGCTGCGTCACGTTCAGCTTACCGTCCGGCGCCTTTGGCACCGGCAGGCCGGCAGTCATGAGGAACGGACGTGACGGAGCGTCAAACCGATCGGTCTGGGCGAGCAGGTAGAGCCACGACCTGTACCGTTCGCCCTGATAGTCGAGGGCCAGCGCCCCGACGCCCGTCGTCTCGGACTGGCGGTCGATGGGCGTGTCGCCGCCGCGCAGGCTGCCGCTGGCGCGCACGCCCCATTGCCTGCTTTCGCCGTAGCGCCTTGCGACATCCCAGTGGCCGCCGAATCGCGAGGCCGAACCGTAACTCGCAGTGAGGCGGGTCAAGTCCTCGCCCGCACGCTTGGGCACGACATTGATGACGCCGCCGACGCCGCCATTGGGCGCGATGCCCGAGAGCGCGGCCGACGGCCCCTTGAGCACCTCGATGCGCTCGACGTAGTCCGTGAAGATGCGGTAGCTCGGCGCGATTCCGTAGAGCCCCTCGAAGGCGAACTCACCATTGTTGCCTTCGTTGATCGGGAAGCCGCGAATGTTGAATGAATCGACGGTGCCGCCAGTTGGGTGGGTACTGCGCACGGAGGGATCCAGGATCAAGGCATCCGCACCCGTTGCTGCCTGCCGATCCCGGATGAACTGATCCGTGTAGCTCGTCACGTTGAACGGCGACGTCATCGTGCTGGTGTTTCCGAGCATCCCCAGACGCGCACCTTGGGCGACCTGGCCGCCCGCGAAGGCGGGCACGACGCCCGGCGGCGACGGCTGCGGTTGCGCCGCGGCGGGTTCGGGTTGCGGAGTGCCAGGCGCCGTGGTCCGCCGCGAAGCCGACCGGACCCGAGCATCGCTTCGTTTGGTTGGCGCGCGACGGAGCGACTGCTGCGCCGGAGCATCGACAGTAACGGGTGGAAGGGAGTTGCTACCCTGCGATGTCTGGGATCGAGCGGGCGTTTCGAACCACGCCAACAACGCCACACCACCCAGCAGCGCCGCTCCAAAGCGAGCTACGGTCTCAACCCCACCTGCACGTCGCATTTCCAGAAAGTCCCCACCAACAGCACACCGCGCAACGCGAAATTTCACAACAACACAACCTGCAAGGCCGTGGATCGATGATCCCGCTCTCCGCGTGCCGCCGACACTTATCGCCCTGTGAATCAAATCCCCGCAGAGTCGGCGCTGGTTGTCAGTGCCTTATCGGCAAAGCCCGATCGCCAACGATCTGCACCGCCTCCTTAGAGAGACGCCATGGTGACCGCAACGCAAATGCATGCACTACGACTTAGAATGTCTCAATCATTGATCGAGTCGATTCCGTTGAAGCCGTGGTTGGAAATTCCAAAGGTGCCTTGGAAGATTTCCAAATCAGCGCTGCCATGGTCGCAGGCTCCTGGGTGACGGCGCGATTCCGCGGATGCCAAGCGAGAAGCACAAGCATGAGCGATCACATCAGAAACACCGGCCCGATGCTGGCGAGCCCGCGCTGTGGCGCCAGAACCCGCGCCAGTGGCGCGTGCCACTCGCCGGCGGTGCGCGGCAAAAAGCGCTGCCGCATGCACGGGGGCGCACCGGGGTCCGGCGCGCCAAGGGCGAATCAGAATGCGCGCAAGCATGGGATGTTCAGCAGGGATGCGATCGCCGAGCGTAGGCGGATCCAGGCGTTGTTGGGTGAAGCGCGGAAGCTGTTGGAGGGAATGAAGTGATGCCGCTTTGCCATTGGGCCACGAAGCACTATCGGCAATCCCGTGCTGCCCGCTCCACAGCCGCATCACGGGCGCCTTGGGGCTCGGCAACCTTCGGTGATTCGAGTCTCTCTTGATAAAGGAGAGATTGTCCTTGGTAAGCACTATCCCACGTAATATTCTGCCGTCGGACCCGATCCGAACCGCCGACATTTCCTCGTCCGCCGAGCCGATCATGATCTCAACGACGTCAGAGACCACTCCCATCAATCTCTAAGCGGAGGTGCTGTACGGGATGTCGGAGGTGGAGCTGTTGACGGCCTACGCCGACGCCCGACGCCAATTCGTCGAAAAGAAATTCACCCGCGACACGCATCGGGCGCGGCTTGAGTGGATGAGAGCCAGGATGTTTGTCGGCGGCATCGGTGGGGTGACCGAGCGCAACATGGCGATCGAGGTTTCGGAGGAGATCGCCCGCAAGGGGCAGGAGTTACGCGAGATGCACGCGACCTCGATCTCTTAAAGGTCGATGTCGATCTTATTGCGACCGCCATTCGATTGCGCGGCGTCTCGTCGGCAAACCGCGCGCAGGCGGACGATATGGAAGGCGAAAGCGATAGTCATGGAGCGACCACCGCGAGCTGACAGCGAGTAGCGGCAGGCGCGGTCTACACTTCTGCTCACTTCATCTCAGGAACGAACTCGTCAATGGGCCGCTGACGCTCGCTGGAGCCTTGTTAAGCGCCGCTCGAGCCCATTGTGCTTTGGGCTCCGAACGAGGGCACGGCGCCGCAGCCAAGCGTTCAGAGACTTCTACCCTCGGGAAGGGAGCCCTGTAAGACAGGAAAATTCCCCCTATCAACCCACTGATTTTTGCCCCTATTCGTTAATGGAATTTCAGTCGAAAAGTGCTATATTTCTGACATGAACAAGCTAACTCCCTCTTCGACAGCAGAGCACATACGGAGCCTCGCCCGGAGTTTCGACGTGTCCTACACAGAGGGTCCAAGCGATCGCCTGGCGCACCACATTTCCCGCCTGGCGGGGGACGTGGTTGAGTTCGATGAGATCGAGCAGTTGCTCATTGGTTTGCAGCGAGCCAAACACATTACCCGCAGAGAGATGATCCAGCTTCAGGCCCGCTACCTGCACGAAGCCAAGCCGTGACATTCGATCCGTTCGGCGATTTTGAATCGCGCGGGTATCTGAGGAATCTAGCCCAAGAGAAAGACCCTGAGATCGTGCGGCGGCTTCAGCACGCCTCATTTACAACCGGGATCGACGACGCTTTCGAAGCGCTTAAGGAGAAGAGCGCCCTCACCTACGCCGACGTCCTCAGCACGCACAACATACTGTTCGAAGCAATTTATCCGTGGGCCGGGCAAGATCGCACCCAGACAGCGCCCAACATTGCTGTAAGCCGTGGCAGCGTCCTCTTCGCCCATCCAAAGTATATTCAGAACGCAATCGAGCATGCGCTAAAGCTCGGCAACGACCCGAAAGCGATGCGGGAGAAAGCGGGCGAAGTTATGGGCTACCTCGCCCATGGCCATCCGTTCCTGGACGGCAATGGACGCACCATCATGGTCGTCCACTCCGTCCTGGCTCAGCGTGCCGGCTTTAGTGTCGATTGGATCTCGACGGACAAAACCGCCTATCTCCAAGCGTTGACCGAAGAGCTGGATAATCCGGGCAAGGGAATTCTCGACAAATATCTCGAACCGTACATCCGACCGGCAGTCACTGATCTCAAAGAGCACATTGCAGCGGCCAGGGGCCTCGATGGCAGCACAGGCGATGCCGATAAGGTTCGCGGCAGCAACGACGATCCGGCAGTCATCGCCGAGTACAATCAGCAACAGCTTCAACGCGACGAGCATACCGGCGGCGCGTAGAAACAGCCGCGACAACTTCTTCAATGATGGTCTGACTCTATTTGGCGCTCCCTAGGGGAATCGAACCCCTGTTTCAGCCTTGAGAGGGCCGCGTCCTAACCGCTAGACGAAGGGAGCGTTGGCCTCAGGGAATAGCCGCGAAATGTGCGGGGGGCAAGGCGGAAGGTGCTGCTTGTCGAGCTCCGAGCGGAATCCAACGAGCCACCTTCACAGCCGCAAGATGGATTCCGGGTTCAGCCCTGCGGGCTGCCCCGGAATGACGGCAGAAAAGGTTAATCAGGGTTCGCTGACGAACCTGAGCTTTCCGGCCGGTTTCAGCGTTTTGGCGTCGAAGGTGCGGATTTCGATTACCCCTGCCGTATCCAGCGTCACCACCAGCCGCTCGCCGGCCACCGCCGTGGAGACGATCCGGGCGCCCTTGGGCAGCGTCGCGGTGACGTCGGTCACGGCTACTGCGGGGCTTCCCTCGCCGCGGTAAAGGCGGTACCCGACGGCGATCAGGACCACGGCCACCGCGAGCGCCGAGGTCAGGCCCGCGATCAGCATCATCCGCCGTACCCGCGCGATCAGCGCGGCCTGCTCGGGGGTCGGTTCGGGCGCAACGGTATCGGTCATGTCTTAACTGGGCTCGGCTTTGGAACAGGGATCATCGGATAACGGTCAAAGGCTGGAGGTCGTCGTCGGCGGCGACGAGGGGTCGCCCCGCCTCGACCGCGTGCTCGCGGTGCTCCGCCCCGAACTGTCGCGCTCGCGGCTGAAGGCGCTGATCCTGGCCGGTTCCGTCACCGCCAAAGGCGCCCCCATCCGCGACCCCGCTTATCATGTAGCTGCCGGCGATACGATCACAATCGACGTGCCCGAGGCGGTGGCGCCGGAGCCGAAGGGCGAGGATATCGCGCTCGATATCGTCTACGAGGACGACGACATCATCGTCATCAACAAGCCGAGGGGACTGGTCGTCCACCCGGCCGCGGGGCACGAGAGCGGCACGCTGGTCAACGCGCTGATCGCCCATTGCGGCGCCAGCCTTTCCGGCATTGGCGGCGTCCGCCGGCCGGGCATCGTGCACCGGCTGGACAAGGACACCACCGGGCTGATGGTGGTCGCCAAGAACGACCAGGCGCATCAATCGCTGACCGCCCAATTCGCCGACCACGGCCGCACCAGGCCGATGCAGCGCGGCTACATGGCCTTCGTCTGGGGCGTGCCCGGCCGCCAGCGCGGCACGGTCGACGCGCCGATCGACCGCCATCCTTTTGCCCGCGAAAAAATGGCGGTGCGCCAGGGCGGACGCGAGGCGGTCACTCATTGGGAGCTGCAGGCGGAGTATCAGGGCCGCGACGGCAAGCCGGTCGCCTCGCTGCTGTCCTGCCAGCTCGAGACCGGGCGGACGCACCAGATCCGGGTCCACCTCGCCCATGTCGGGCATCCTCTCATGGGCGATGCCGTCTATGGCCCGCACTTCAAGACCAAGGCCGGGCACCTCGGCCCCCAAGGTAAGGAAGCACTCACCGCGCTCGGCCGGCAGGCGCTGCACGCCTGGCTGCTCGCTTTGGAACACCCGCGGACCGGGGAATTTCTGCATTGGGAGGCCGGCCTGCCGGAGGATTTGCTTCTCCTGCAGCGTGCGCTGGAAGCGGCGGTATGACGCAGGCTTTCCGGAAAATGCCTTACATTACAAAAGATTAAACCCGCCACACGGGGACGTGACGTCAGCATTCCTTCCCTATTTGTTCGTTTTCGGCTATGGTCCCCCTTGCGTTGAATATCCAACGCGGAACATCGCAGCCTGATCGGCTTTAACAAAGCGGTCACCTGCCGGGCCCGCCGCTATCGGGGGCCTGAACAACTGGAGGGCGCTCGATGGCCCGTACAGCTACGCTTCCGGTTCTCAATGGAGAATCCGGACTTTCAAGATACCTCGCCGAGATCCGCAAGTTCCCCATGCTGGAACCCCAGCAGGAGTACATGCTCGCCAAGCGTTGGCGCGAGCACGACGATCGCGACGCGGCACATCACCTTGTCACCAGCCATCTCCGGCTCGTGGCCAAGATCGCCATGGGCTATCGCGGCTACGGCTTGCCGATCTCCGAGGTCGTCTCGGAAGGCAATGTCGGCCTGATGCAGGCGGTCAAGCGGTTCGAGCCCGAGAAGGGTTTCCGTCTGGCTACCTACGCCATGTGGTGGATCAAGGCGTCAATACAAGAGTACATCCTGCGTTCCTGGTCGCTCGTGAAGATGGGCACCACCGCGAACCAGAAGAAGCTGTTCTTCAACCTGCGCAAGGCGAAGAGCAAGATCTCCGCGCTGGACGAGGGCGATCTCCGCCCCGACCAGGTGGCGATCATTGCAAAGCGTCTCGGCGTGACTACCCAGGACGTTGTCGACATGAACCGCCGCCTCGGTGGCGACGCGTCGCTCAACGCGCCGATCCGCGACGACGGTGAAGCCGGCGAATGGCAGGACTGGCTGGTCGACAACTCGCCCAACCAGGAAGCCGTGATGGCCGAGCACGAGGAGCTCGATCACCGCCGTCAGGCGCTGAACGGCGCCATCGGTGTGCTCAACCCCAGGGAACGTCGCATCTTCGAGGCGCGGCGCCTGGCGGAAGAGCCGATGACGCTGGAAGACCTCGCCGCCGAGTTCGGCGTGTCGCGCGAACGCGTGCGGCAGATCGAGGTCCGCGCTTTCGAGAAGGTGCAGTCGGCCGTCAAGGGCACGATTGCCCGGCAGGAAGCCAACCGTGAAGCAGCGCTCGAAGCCGCGCACTGATTGCGGGATCGGGGTAATAGGTGACGAAAGCCGGCGGCAACGCCGGCTTTTTGTTTTTGGGGGGATGGTGAAGCTGTCGTCCTCCGCGAAAGCGGGGGACCCAGTACACCGCGGCAGCCGTGAGAGCCGATGTGCAACGACAACGGCCTCTGGAATACTGGGTCGCCCGGTCAAGCCGGGCGATGACGACCGTTCAAAAACGAGAGGCCGCGGCGTATGAGTCCCGGCTCCTAATGCGCAATTGCGCATCTGGGCCGGGACGACGAGTCTCAATAATAAGCCCGCAGATAATCCGCGACGCTGTCGGGCTGGTTGAGGTTGTTCCAGTCGTAGGGATCGCCGTACAGCAGCGCGCTGGCCTGCGTCCTGTAGTCAGGCGCGACGTTGTCGGGCTGGTCGATCGGCTTCGCGAGGATGTCGCGATAATCCCGGTAGTTCGCCGCGGTGCCGATGAAGATGCAGACGCAGTGGTTCGGCTCGGCATAGAGGTAGCGCACGTCGTTGCCCACGCGGTGAATCACGAAGCGATGCGGCGGCAGCGCGTGCATCGCCTTCTTCCCCGCAGCGTCATTGGCGACCTGGACGCGGAAGCCGGCGGAGGAGAGATAAAAGCTGTTCTTGTCGAGGAACGGCTTGCTCGGCGCTTCCAGCGCCATGAGGAACGAGGCGCACAGCAACAGCGCGATCGCGGGGATGAAGACGTAAGCCTTCCTGCTGCGCGCGAACGTCCGCGATGGCAGCACTGCAAATGCCGAAGTCATCAACTCAAATCCTCGTCCAAATCCGACTGCCCGAACAGTGCTTGAACCCCGCGTGGCGGTCAATCGACCGGCGCTGCTTCAACACATTCCGCTGTCGTCCTCCGCGAAAGCGGGGGACCCAGTACGCCGCGGCGGGCGTGAGAGCCGATGTGCAACGACAACGTCCTCTGGAATACTGGATCGCCCGGTCAAGGCCGGGCGATGACAGCGGCGCAAAACCGATGGGCCGCGGCGTATGGATCCCGGCCTTCGCCGGGACGACGAGAGCGATGGTCCCCTACTCGCCCCATTCCCGCGCCAGCTTGGCCAGCGCACAGCCCTCGCAGTAACGCGCATCCTTGTAGTCGATCCAGTTGTGGGCATAGACGCGATCCAGCGGAATGCCGTAGCGCGCGCGCAGCACCTTCACCAGGATTTTCCACGCCGCGACCTGCGCTTCTGTCGGGCCGCGCGTCACGTCGGGATAGTTGCCGGCGAATTCGACGCCGACCGAGTTGTTGCCGACCACCTGGCGATAGGTCGGCTTGTTGTCGATGTACTTGTTGTCGTTGCGATTGGCGCCGTCGCCATGGGTGGGCACGAGATGTTCGCCGACCGCCCAGTACACCGTGCCGTCGGTCTCGACCCAGACCATCACGCCGCGCCGCGTCGGGTTCTTCGACTGCGCCTGCGCGCCGCCGCGGGCCGAGCCTGTCGGTCCCTCGGTCTGGTGCACGATGATGTTGCGCCACGGATGCGACTTGGCGGGATCGCCCCATGGCGCCAGCCAGACCATCTTCAGGCCGGGGATTTCGGGCGTGCCCGATGAGCGCGCGATGGTCGCGAGATCAGGCGTTTGTGCGGAGGCTGAAACGGAAGATGCCAGCGCCCAAAGCGCCGTCGCGAGCAATCGAGCATTCATGGTGCAGGACCCGTTGACCGGCCTTGGTAACACGCTCACGCGTGCTTGCGCAGGCCCGTCTCGGAGAGCGGCTGCGTTTCGGGACCGGGCGCCAGCGGCGGCGCCGGCTCGTAGGTCGCAAAGCCGTTACGGCCGGCCTTCTTGGCGTCGTAGAGCGCCTGGTCGGCAGCCGCGATCAGGCGGTCGGGGAATACACCCATCTCGCGGTTCCATTGCGCGACGCCGATCGAGACCGCGATCGGAATGTCCGTTCCGACGCATTGTTCGGCGTCCGCACGGCAGACTTCCAGCACGCGGCGGGCGATCATCGCGCCCTCGCGCAGCGTCGAGGACGGCAGCACGATGCAGAACTCGTCGCCGCCGGTCCGCGCCAGCATGTCGCCGGGCCGCAGGCGGGTCTGCGCCATCAAAGTGAAATGCTGCAGGCAGGCGTCGCCCGCGGCGTGGCCGTGGGTGTCGTTGATCGCCTTGAAGCCGTCGAGATCGATCACCAGCAGCGCGAAGGACTGCCCGCTGCGCTCGGAGCGCGCGCATTCTTCCGTCAGCCGCTGCAACAGATGGCGACGGTTGCCGACGCCGGTGAGGTCGTCGAGCAGCGCCAGATCCGCGACCTCGTTGCGCAGCCGGTCCATCGCCATCAGCAGGAAGCCGAAATTCAGCGCCATCGACAGGAACACCAGCACCAGGATCACCACCGATTGCACCGGGGTGAAGTGCATATAGGAGAATCCGCCGCCCGCGGTCAGCGCGCCGAACAGGCGGGAGGCGAAGATGACCAGGATGAGAACGGTGACGATGCCGGCCAGCCGGGCGCCGGGATTGATGCGGCCCTCGTTCGGACTGAACAGCAGTTTCAGGCTCAGGACCATCGGCAGCGCCTGGGCGAGCGTGAAGACGGTCATCCGCCCGGGAATGCTGTCATAGACGAAAATGAACAGCGACAGGCCGGCGAAGCAGAAGCCCGTGATCAGCGCGGTGTGGCGCCACGATGCCGGCCGGTTGAAGAATTTCTGGATGCCCATCGCAGCGAGGCAGATCGCGAGTATCAGCGCGGTGCCGGCAAACAGCAGCGGCACAAGCGAATCCGGGAATGCCACGCGCAGCAGCGCCAAAGCCGCGCCCGCCGAGGCGGCAAACGCCGAGCCGGTCCAGAACCGCGCGGCATCGAACGACGGATAGCTGCGCATGACGTAGGCCCAGATCAGGCCCAGCGCGAGAAAGTTGATGATGAAAACAGTCCACAGCGTCGGAACGCTCAGCATCGCGAACCCGGAACGCGTGCGCCCCGTCTCCCCTGTTGTCTGCGAGAATCGCTCAAGGCTTCCTCGCCTTGAGCATCCTCCCACGACAATCCCCGTTGTCTTGCAGGACAAGGTGCGTCCGTGTGGCTTAACGGACTCTCACCGACGCGCGGATAATCCGCGCCGTGGTTTTGAAATGATGAAGAGCGCGTGCGTTCGGGCCACGTTAAGCATGACGCGCACACGTTTGCGCCGTGCGGATGAGCGGCGTTTCGGTGAATAAGCCCGCCAAAATGCATAACAACTGTGGATAACGCGATGACAACGCCATGACGAGACGCGGCATCGGCAAGCGAATCTGGTGGGATTGTGATCGAGGTTGTTGCGAGGCTGGCCCTCCGCCAAGCATGCCTCGGTGTCGCGTTTCCATCCATTAAACCTTGAGAGGATACTATGGCTAAGAAAGCGAAGAAGGCGAAAAAGGCGAAGGCGAAGAAGGCCAAGAAAGCCAAGAAGAAGTGAATTTCGGCCCGGGTGGATCGCTCAGTTCCGCCCGGGCCCTCACCTCCGGATCAGTTCTGAAAAATGGCGGGCCTCGGGTCCGCCTTCTTCGTTTGAGGCGGATTACGGACCGCGCGCCTATCTCTCCGCCAGCGCCAGCTTCGCCCCGAGCGCGGCGAAGCCCGCGGCAAAGCTTCTCCGCAGCCAGGTCATCACCTTCGGCCGCGTGATGACGCGGTCGCGAACGCTGGCTGCGAACAGGCCGTAGAGCGCGAACACCGCAAACGTCATCGCCATGAAGACGGCGCTTAACTCCAGCATCCGCGCCAGCGGCTGCGCTTCGTCTACCGCCACGAATTGCGGCAGGAAGGCGAGGAAGAAGATCGAGAGTTTCGGGTTGAGGATATTGATCAAGATTCCCGTCACGATGACGCGGCGGCTGGAGCGCGCTTTTGCCGCCGGGCGCGTGTCGATCGCAAGCGCGCCGGTCTCGCGCAGCGCCTGCCAGGCCATGTAGAGCAGATAGGCGACGCCACACCATTTCAGGGCGGCAAATGCCAGCGCGCTGGTATGCAGCACGGCGGCGAGCCCGAGCATGGCAGCCAGCATGTGCGGCAGGATCCCGAGCGTGCAGCCGAAGGCGGCGGCGATGCTCGGCCGCGCACCCAGCGTCAGTGCTACCGCGAGCGTGTAGAGCACGCCGGTGCCGGGGGATGCGACGACGATCAGAGAGGTCAGCAGAAATGAGAGCGTCATGCCCTGCCATTATCATGGCCGCGGTGGGCATGAAAGCACCGCGGCCATGGTACCGTCACGGGCGCCGCGGCGGCTCGTTATCGCCATCGGTGCCGAGCTGATACGCCGCCCGTTCGGCCTCGCGGATCACGTCGAGTGCGGCCCAGGGCTTCGACCAGAATTTTGCGCCATCGGGCAGGTCTTCGCACAGCGGCCTGCCCGAGGTGACGATCACCCCCATGTCAGGATTGTGCTTCCTCGCGATATGCGCGAGCTCGACGCCGCTCATGTTGCCGGCGAGTTGCACGTCGGTCATCATCAGCGAGAGGCTGTCGCCGGCGCGTGCCAAAACGGCCTCCGCCGCCTCGGCACTTTCGCATTCGATGACGTTCACCTCGCTTTCCTCCAGCAGCAGGCAGAGCATTTCCCGCTGCATCGGATCGTCTTCGACTACGAGTGCGGTTGCGCGAAAGGGCTTTGATTGTCCCATTGAAAGTCTCCTTGGGCTGGTCGCGTCGGTTGTGGACGTCATCTCCGTCGGAAGTAGCCGAGGTTAAGCACCGAAACCGCTTTATGGTTCGGTTCCAATTTGCGAAAGTCGGGGATCCCGCCCGCCCTTTTTTCCGACACCTCTCCTCAAGACCTCCCTTCAAGATCTGGAGCCGACCCATGACTGCGATATCCGGAAGTGCGGCCGCCGTGACCGGCGCCGCCAGCGGCATCGGCCGCGCGCTGGCGCTGGAACTGGCCGCGCGCGGCTGCGATCTCGCGCTCGCCGATCGCGACGAGGCCGGACTGCTTGAGGTCGCCGCCGAGATCGGCAAGGACTCGAAGCGCAAGGTCACCACGTATCGCATCGACGTCGGCGAGCCCGCACAGATCCAGGATTTTGCGAACGCTGCCATTGCCGCCCATCCCGGCCTCAACATTCTCATCAACAATGCCGGCGTCGCCCTGCTCGGCGGCTTCAACGAGGTCGACCAGGCGCAGATGGAATGGCTGATCAACATCAATTTCTGGGGCGTGGTCCACGGCACGCGCGCGTTCCTGCCGCATCTTGGCCGGCAGCGCGAGGCGCATATCGTCAACCTGTCCTCGATCTTCGGCATCATCGCCCCGCCCGGCCAGACCGCCTATTGCGCGGCGAAATTCGCGGTGCGCGGATTCTCCGAGAGCCTGCGGCACGAGCTTGCGATGGCGAACAGTCCGGTGAAACTGTCGGTGGTGCATCCCGGCGGCGTGTTGACCAACATCGTGCGCAACTCCCGCACCGGCACCGGCGTCACCGACAACGCCCGCCGCGCGGAATCGATCGACCGCTTCGATGCGATTGCAAAGACCACGCCGCCGGCCGCCGCGCAACGCATCATCGCCGGCATCGAGAAGAACAAGCCGCGCATCCTGATCGGCAACGACGCGAAGTTCATGGATCTGCTGCAGCGGTTTCGCCCGGCGACGTACTGGGCGGTGCTGGCGAAGCGGATCGGGAAAGCTGGGGAGAAAGGGAAGGTTTAAGGTCTCGCGCAAACCTATCAGCCGTCGTCCCGGCGAACGCCGGGACCCATACGCTGCGGCGGATGTTGCTTACAGTAGGTGTCTGACGCCTGCGCGAAACCGAAAGGCCGGGGCGTATGGGTCCCGGCTCCTGATGCGCAATTGCGCATCTGGGCCGGGACGACGCGGAGATTGTTGCGAAACTTCAACGCCCCACCAGCTTATCCGCAAAGTACCCTATCGTCTTGCGATAGATCGTGGCTCTGTTCCACTCGCGCATCGCCTCGAAATTCGGCGTGCCTTCGCCATAGGGTGCGCCGCCCTTGAAGCCGCTCACGTGCAGCAGGTTTGCGGTGGAGGCGAGCACGTCAGGCACGCTGTGGCGCAGATCGACGTGGCCGTTGCCGTCGAAATCGACGCCGTACTTGATGTAGGACGACGGCAGAAATTGCGTCTGGCCGATCTCGCCGGCGAAGGCGCCGACCAGATCGCGCAGCGGCAGGTCGCCACGCTGCACGATCTTCAACGCCGCCAGCAGTTCGCCCTGGAACAGTTCGGTGCGGCGGCAGTCATGCGCCATGGTGGCAAGGGTTCGGATGACCGGCATCTTACCGACGTCGCCCTTGCCGTAATCGCTCTCCAGCCCCCAGATCGCGACCACGATTTCCGGCGGCACGCCGAACTTCTTCTCGATGCGCGACAGCAGCGAACCGTGCCGCTGCAGCATCTGCCGTCCCATGTTGATCCGCCCGGGACCGACGCGGGTCGAGGCATATTGCTCGAACGACTTGTTGAAGGTGCCGCGCTGGCGCCGGTCGAACGCCAGCACCGCGGGATCCTGCGTCACACCCGACAGCGCCTCGCTGATCACGCCTTGCGAAATCCCGGCCGCCGCCGCCTCCTGCGACATCGCCGCCACGAAGGTGTTGAAGTCGCCGCCGCAGCGGGCGGCATGAGCGGGGGTGGAGAGAACGACGGCGCCGAGGAAAATGGCCCAACGAAACGTGCGCATGCGAATCCCTTGTGAGTTCTCGCTTCTGTTATGCCATGGGAAAGTCAGGTGGGGCAGATGCTTATTGTCTCGTCATGGCCGGGCTTGTCCCGGCCATCCACGTCTTTGTTCTTCTCGAAGGAAGACGCGGATGCCCGGGTCAAGCCCGGGCATGACGAAGAGAAAGCCGAAGCCCCTACTCGCCGCCGTCGATCTGGCGGCCCATCAACGCGATCGCTTTCTGATAGACGCCGGCGGCGTTCCAGGCCTGGATGGCAGCAAAATTCGGTTCGCCCGGCTGGTAGCCGGCGCCGGCGCGCCAGCCATGGGCTTTGAGGAAAGCTGCGGTCGAATTCAGCGCGTTGGCGGAGTTTTCGAGATTGCCGGTGCCATAGGCGAGAATGGCTTTTGGCATGAACTGCGTCTGGCCGACTTCGCCATGCATGGAACCGCGCTGCGATGCCGAGAGCGCGCCTCGGTCGATCAACTGCAGTGCCGCGTAGAGATGTTCGGTAAAGTAGGCGGAGCGCCGGCAGTCGTAGGACAGCGTCGCGATCGAGGCGAGCATGTTCTGGTTGCCACGCTGGCTGCCGAAGCCCGTCTCCATTCCCCAGATGGCAAGCAGCGGGCCCGGCGGCACGCCGTAGCGCTGCTGGATGGAGGAGAACAGCGCGGCCTGCGATGCCTTCAACTGCCGCCCCTTGGCCACGATGGCAGGAGCGCCGCGCTTGGCGAGAAACTGGTCGAGCGAGAGCTTGAAGCTTCGCTGGCCACGATCGGCATTGATGGTGGCCTGCGCATAGTTCGTCGCCATCAGCGCCTGGATGGTCGAGGCGCTGACGCCTTTGGCGCGCGCTTCGCCGGCGAACTCCTGCTTCCAGGCGGCGTAGCCGCCGGCCGAGTTGCCGCATTGGGCGGCGTCTGCCTGGGAGCTCAAACCTGCGAACATCGCGACCGAGGCACCGAGGGCAAATGCGAAGCGGAGCATGGGGGAGGACCATTCCTGAGAGAGCGTTGCAGACAAACAGGGATTTCTAGCACGTCGCTGGCCGCGCTTCGAGGGCAGCAATGCGCATCCGGAAGAGCCGTCCGGCTCGTCCGATCTCGAAATCGGCCATGATTACGGCTAATTTGAACCGGGTGATCTCCCGCTGCGACCCTAGTGCGGGTCTGGTTCCCTCCCTCATAGTTTCCCGAAAATGAACGGATTTCCCATGACATCACCGCTCAGCCTGTTCAGGCCGATCCTGCTGCTGCTTGCTATTGCGTTTGGCGCGGCAACGAATGCCACGGCGCAGACGCGCGATGTCGTCGGCGCCAAGGATTATCCCGGCATTGGCCGTTTCGTCGGCAGCAGCATCACCGGCTATCAGGTGAAGGATTTTGACGCGGCGCGGATGCAGGGGGCGGCTTTCAAGGACGGCCAGCCGACGGATGCGCGGCGGCTGGAGGGGCGCATCACGCGGATCGCCTATCGCACCAATCCCGGCCCCTCGACCCTGGAGGTCTCGCGCAATTTCGAGAACCAGCTGGCGAAGGCCGGCTTCGAGACGCTGCTTTCCTGCGACGCCGACGCCTGCGGCGGCATTCCGTTCGCGGAAGCGATCGACGCACTGCCGATTCCGCAGATGTGGGTGGACGGTTTCAACTATCACTACTACGCAGGGCGCAAAGTGGTTAGCGGACGCGAGACCTACGCCAGCGTCATCGTCAGCGAGAACAACCGCGACATCTATGCGCAGCTCGTCGTCGCCGAAGTCGCCGCGATGGAGAACAAGATGGTGGACGCGGCTGTGATGGCAAAAGGTCTTCGCGAGACCGGCCGCATCGCGCTCTACGGTATCTATTTCGATACCGACCGGACCGAGGTGAAGCCCGAAAGCCGCCCCACCCTCGAGCAGATCGCAAAGCTTCTGGCCGCCCAGGTCTCGCTCAGCGTCTACATCGTCGGCCATACCGACAACCAGGGGCCCTACGCCTACAATCTCGACCTGTCGCGACGCCGCGCCGAGGCGATCGCCGCCGAACTCGTGAAGAACTACGGCATCAGCGCGCCGCGGCTGCGCACCGCGGGCGTCGGCCTGCTGGCGCCGGTCGGCCCCAACACCACCGATGCGGGGCGCGCGCTGAACCGGCGGGTGGAACTGGTGGCGCCGTAGGTACGGCGCACGCCGGCGGCGCGGCGCGTACCTGCCGGCTTCAATCGGTCCCGTGATTCCGGTAGAATTGATTCAAGCACGAATGCTGGTGAACCGATGACGAAGCACGAACCAGGCGATCAACCGCCGCGGGCCAGCGGCTTTCAGCTGCTGCGCGTGCCGCTGTTCCGGCTGCTCGCGATCAATCTCGCTGCGGGCATTGCAGTCGCTGTGCTGCTGGTCGGCGGCCTGCTGCTGCTCAATCCGTTTGGCTTGAGGCATCTGATCTTCGCCGATGCCTCGCCCGGCACTGCGCTCGGGCTGTTGCTGTTCGGGTTCGTCATCACCTTTGGCTCAACTGCGATGGGCACCGCCATCATGACGATCGGCCGTACCGCCGATGACGACAGGCGGCGCGGCCCGCCGGTGGCGGAGGTGCAGCCGGCCCGCGCAATGGCTCAGGCCAGGCAGCGCCGCTGATCGTCTCCCCGCCGATCGTCTCCCCCCTGATCGTTCTGGAACCCGCGCCTCGCGCATTCGATTGATCCGCGTCAATACCCTCCCTCCCCGGCATTCCTAGGATTGCGCGAAAAGGGAGAGCCTCGATGATCGGAATTACGCTGACGACCGACCAGATCCGCAACGCGCCCGCCGAGGTTCGCCGCTGGATCGAACATGAAGTCATCGCCTCGCTCGGGCTCGCAGCCGACGCGCCGGCACCCGCGCAGCACCCGCAAGCGACGCACCTGCACGCCTGCACGGCGGAAGACGCCGCCGCGGTGCTGGCGGATATCAAGGGGCTGATGCCCGCGTTCAACGTGTTCTTTGAATTTGCGCGGCCGGGCATCTCGTATGGACAGCCGCCCGTGATGGCGTTCCGCCTGATCGACATTCTTTACCACACACGCCTGCAGGACATCGGACAGGTGATCGAACGCCTCGAAGCGATCAACGAGGCGCTGGCCCGCGTGCGCCACGATCCCACCGCAAAATTCTGCGGCTTCGACAATCAGGGGCATTGCCTGATCAGGCCGGAGACGCAGCAGAGCGTGGCCGCGCTCTGGCAGAGCATCCTGGCCAGTCAGCCGAAGGGCCGTGGCGACAAGGGCGCGATGTCGGCGGCTTAAGAAGCGGTAGCGGCGCGCGTTTGAACGTTCAGTCCGCAGGCAGTCGCAGGCAGAGCATTGCGCTGGCCAGCGCTGAAATTCCCAAGAGCACGAGCACGCCGGAAAATCCGGCCAGCGCGAATACGATTCCGCCAAAGGTCACGCCGACGGTGCCGCCGAGAAAACTGCACGAATTGAGCATGCCCGAGCCTTTGCCCGCCTGCATCTGCGGCAATGTCGCGAGCCCGAGCCGCGGCGCGGAAGCGTAGATCAGCGCGATTCCCGCGCCGGCGACAAACAGGCCGGGCAGCAGAACGCCGAATTTCGGTTCGATCCGCAGCGACGACCAGGCGATGGCGCAGCCGAGCACCAGCAGCAGCGATCCACCGGCCAGCATGCGCCGCATGCCGATCCTCGCTGCGATCACGGGCGCCGCGCGCGCGAACGCAAACAGCGCGACCGAGAGCGGCAGCAGGGAAAGGCCGGCCGCGACGGCGGAGATACCGAGGCCTTCGACGGATTGCGCGAAGAGGTTGTAGTAGAGCAGCAGCGTCATGATGTCGAACATCACGAGAGACAAGAGGCCGGCGGCGATGGCAAAATTCCGGTTCGCGAACAGGCCGAAATCGACCAGCGGCTGAGCACGCCGCGTTTCGATCCGGAGCAGTGCGGCAAAGGCAATCGCCGCCACGGCGAGCGGAACGCCGGCAGCCAGCGGGTTGACGCGAACATGTGCCAGCGCCTGCAATCCCGATATCATCGTCACCATGAAGACGGCGAGAATGCCAAGCCCGGGCCAATCCATCGACGCCGCGCGACGCCCTGCCGTTCCCGGATGCCGCGACAGCATCAGCGCGGCGGGCACCATGGCTATGACGTTCAGCCAGAAGATGAAGCGCCAGCCGGCGAAATGCGTCACCGCGCCGCCGACAAGCGGCCCGATGCTGAAGCCGAGCATCAGAAAGCCGGTCCAGGTGCCGATCGCCTTGGGGCGTTTTGCGTCAGGCGCGGCTTCGGATACGGCCGCAAGGGTGCCCGCCACGGCGAATGCGGCCCCGAGCCCCTGCAGCGCACGGGCGCCGACCACGACAAAGCCGGCCGGCGCCAGCGCAATGATCAGCGAAGCGAGCGCGAACAGGGCGATGCCGGCGATCGAGGATCGCCGCGGCCCGAGCTGATCGGCCGCGTCGCCGCCGACGACGATGAAGATCGCAGCGGTCAGCAGATAGGCGTTGACGATCCACTCGAGCTGCGCTGGACCAAGTTGCAGATCGCCTCGCATCGCCGGCAGCGCCGCCATGATCGCCGTGCTGTTGTCGCCCACGGCCAGCATGGCGAGGCAGCAGGCGATGAGTACCGGCCTGAAATCGCTCTTCGTATCGGAAGCCCCCATCGCGCTCGCTCCTGTGCAGCCGGGCCAGCGAACCTATCATAGACATAGTTCGTCAGAGACGGCATGAGGCCATTGCCGAACGACGTCGCCGGGGTTTTCGCCGCTGGATCGCGCAGGACAGACCGGCGCACATCGCGCGCGATTTGTTTTGACAGCGGCGATCCGATCGGGGACAAGCCGCGCATGGCCAAGAAACCCGGAACCAATCCCAAAGGCGAATTCGCCTTCTTCAACGTCGTTTATGAAGACGACTCCCAGCGCTCCAACCGGCGCGTGCCTTCCGAACTGCTCGGCGGGCTCGACGGCGACGAGCCGGCGCGCGGCTATATCATGGAGCAGGACCGCGAGATCGCCGAAAAATCCGGCCGCACGCCGCTCGCGATCAAGAGCATCAGCCGGGTTGGGGCGAAGAAGAAGTAGGCTACAGTTCTATCCACGTCATTGCCTGCGACAAACGCGAAGCATTTGCCCGGCGGTAGCGACGGAGCAATCCATGCTTTTGCTTGCGGCACGATGGATCGCTTCGCTTCGCTCGCAATGACGGCGCGAGAGTCCGGATAACGTCCTCAACCCTTCAGCTGCTTCTCCAGCGAAGCAAAGTCGACCTCCGCCCAGCGCTCGGCGATCCGGCCATCGCAGATGCGCCAGAAAGTCATGCCGCGAAATTCGAAGCGTTTTCCGGTGGGCGCGATGCCGCGCCAGGGTCCCTTGTGCATGCCGCGCCAGACCACGCGGGCCGCAACCGTGTCGCCTTCCGCAATGATGCTTTCGACGGCGGCGTTCATCTCGCCGAAGGTGGCATGAAGCGCTGCGGAATGCGCGATAACGTCATCGGCGGTCATCGCCGCGTTCGCGGCATGGTCGAAGAAATCGGATGTGACCTGGGTGCGGATGGCGTCGGGATCGTGGCGGTTGGTGACGGCATCGTAGTGAGCGAGGACGAGGGCCTTGTTGGCTTCGAGGGACGAGACAGGCATCGGGACTTTCATTTCCGGAAGTGATTGAAATTAGACACACCTCGAGGTGCAAGGTTCAATCCAACAGCAACCCGGGAATGTGCATCCAACAAAAAGAACGGCGGGCTTTCGCCCGCCGCTGTTGGTTCGATCTGGTCCGTTAATATCAGTTATCCAGGAAGCTCCGCAGCTTCCGGCTCCTCGACGGATGCTTCAGCTTGCGCAGCGCCTTCGCCTCGATCTGGCGGATGCGTTCGCGGGTGACCGAGAACTGCTGGCCGACTTCTTCCAGCGTGTGGTCGGTGTTCATGCCGATGCCGAAGCGCATGCGGAGCACGCGTTCTTCGCGCGGCGTCAGCGAGGCCAAGACGCGCGTGGTGGTTTCGCGCAGGTTGGACTGGATCGCCGCGTCAATGGGGAGGATCGCGTTCTTGTCCTCGATGAAATCGCCGAGGTGTGAATCCTCTTCATCACCGACGGGCGTTTCGAGCGACAGCGGCTCCTTGGCGATCTTGAGGACCTTGCGAACCTTCTCGAGCGGCATGCCGAGCTTCTCGGCGAGCTCTTCGGGGGTCGGCTCGCGGCCGATCTCGTTGAGCATCTGGCGCGAGGTGCGCACGATCTTGTTGATGGTCTCGATCATGTGCACGGGAATACGGATGGTGCGCGCCTGATCTGCAATCGAGCGCGTGATCGCCTGCCGGATCCACCACGTGGCGTAGGTCGAGAACTTGTAGCCGCGGCGGTACTCGAACTTGTCGACCGCCTTCATCAGGCCGATGTTGCCTTCCTGGATCAGGTCGAGGAACTGCAGGCCGCGGTTGGTGTACTTCTTGGCGATCGAGATCACGAGACGCAGATTCGCCTCGACCATTTCCTTCTTGGCCTGGCGCGCCTCGCGCTCGCCCTTCTGCACGCCGTGCACGATCTTGCGGAATTCGCCGATCTCAAGCCCGGTCAAAGCGGCCAGCGACTGGATCTCGTGGCGCAGCTCCTTGATGCGGTCCTTCTCATGATGGACGAAATTCTTCCAGCCCTTGGCGGAGAGTTTCGAAACACGGTTGAGCCAGCGCGGATCGAGCTCCGAGCCCTGATAGTTGCGCAGGAAGTCTTCGCGCGCGACGCCGTGGCTGTCGCCGAGGCGCAGCAGGCGGCCTTCGAACGAGACCAGCTTCTTGTTGATGTCGTAGAGCTGCTCGACCAGCGAATCGATGCGCGCCTGGTTGAGGCGCAGCGACTTCACCTCGACGATGATTTCGTCCTTCAGCTTCTTGTACTTGCGCTCCTGCGAGGGCGACAGCGACTCGCTCTGAAGCTGGTTGGCGATGTCCTGCTCCTGCAGGCGGCGCAGCTTCTTGTATTCGGATGCGATCTTGTCGAAGGTCTCGACCACCTTCGGCTTCAGCTCGGCCTCGATGGCGGCAAGCGACATCTGGTTTTCGAACTCGTCGTCATCCATGTCGCCTTCGGCGGCGGCCTCGGCCGGATCCTTCTCCTCGGTGTCGGCACCAGGGGCAGACGCGGGCGCGGCGCGGAACGGGGTCGGCGACGGCGGGGCGGCGGGCGGGGCGACATGCGCGGGAGCAGCGCCGTTGCCATTGGCAGCGGGCTGGCCATCGGCGCCGACGGGCCCTGCGATCATCGCCGGGTTCATGTTGTTCTTGGCGTCGGGGCCGGCGTAGGTCGCTTCGAGATCGATGATGTCGCGGAGGAAGATCTTTCCTTCGTTGAGTTCATCGCGCCAGATGATGATGGCCTGGAACGTCAGCGGGCTTTCGCAGAGACCTGCGATCATCGCCTCGCGGCCGGCCTCGATGCGCTTGGCAATCGCGATTTCGCCTTCGCGCGACAGCAATTCCACCGTGCCCATCTCGCGCAGATACATGCGGACGGGATCGTCGGTGCGTTCGCCGGGCTCGGATTTCTTGACCTCGGTGACGGCCTTCTGCGTGACCTCGACAAGCTCGTTGTCGGTATCGTCGTCGGCCTCTTCCTTTTCCTCGTCGGCGTCGGACTCTTCGGCCTCGGAGACGTTGATGCCCATGTCCGAGAGCATCGACATGATGTCCTCGATCTGTTCGGGCGAGGTGGTGTCGGAGGGCAGCACTTCGTTGAGCTGATCGAAGGTCACGAAGCCGCGCTTCTTGGCCTGCTTGATCATCTTCTTGACTGCGGCATCGGAGAGATCGAGCAACGGCGACGGCGCGTCGGGGCCATCCTTCTCGGGGGCGTCCGCTGCCTTGTCGTCTTTTTCCTTGTCCTTAACCTGCAGCGTCTTTGCCTTGGTGGCCATTCATGAAGCTCCCGAAACGCGCTCGTGCGAGGAAGCGTGGTCGCATTCCTCGCGCCTAATCACTGAAGTCTCGCGATGCAGCTTTTCAGGAAAAGCCGCACCGCCTTTTTCTCTTGGTACGAGCACGATCCTTTCGATCGTGCTCACGACGCGCAAAGGGCGGCGCAGACTGTCGCCACCCCTGCCTTCCGTTCGCCGGTTATGTCTAACGTAGCCCTAAGGCCCCTAAGCTTCGCTTAACCTTGTTTTTGCAGCCAAACCATGGATTTGGCGAGTCTTTTAACGGGCACGGCCACAGCCGTCCGCATCATTCTTATCAGACGCTTTTGCGGAACCGGCCCGAGAGTTCCCCAAAACCCTCGATCAGGGCCTCGGTTCCATCGATCGAGACCAGCCTGGCGCTGACATCCTTCAGCCATGCCAGGTTGGCGTCAGAGGACTCCTCGCCCAAGGCCAGTTCGGCATCCTTCTTTTCCCTAAGTAGGGCGTGTGTTTTCTGATGCAAGACAACCAGTTGCTGCCACGTGGCAAGAACGTCCTCGCGCGCCGCGCCGGGCCTCGCCGCCCACACCGCCGAGGTCGTGATCGCCCGCTCAACCCTTTGAAGAATATCGCTTAATCCGCGCGCTTCGAGATCGGCCCGCATCTTCTCGGCCTGCTCTTCGACGTCGGGGGAATGGTGATGATCGTTGGCGAAGGCGGCAATAATACCGGCCCGGAGCTTGTTGGCCTCGGGGTGTGCGAGTTCGAGTGCCGCCACCTCCTCCAGATGGTCGTCCAGCAGCCAGGGATGGTTAATCAGGGATTGCAAAATCAGCGCCTCGCGGCGGGACATCGCGCTGCGCTGGCCGCGCATGATCGGGCTCGTTGCGAGCTGTGGGCTGGCCGCCTGGTAGGGCCCAGGGGCGATCCCGGAACTTGTTCCCGACCCCTGCCCGCGGCCCCCGCGGGGGGCGAATCGGCCGGCCTGGCCCGGGTTGAAGCCGGTTCGGGGCGCAAAACGGCGGGGTGATTCGCGCCCCCCGGCCCCACCAAAATTGCCCCCGCCGAAACTGCCCCTGCCGTAACCGCCACGGCCGCCATCAGGCGCAAAGGTGCGCTGCAGCCGCTCGGCCAGATCCTGCCGATAGTAGCGCCGCACGACTTCGTCGCGGATGCCGTTACTGAGTTCGTTGATGCGCGCTTCCAGCGCCGCGCGGCGTTCGGGCGTGGCAAAGCTGCCGCCCTCGGTCTCGCGCGACCAGATCATGTCGGCAAGCGGACGCGCGGCTGCAATCACTTCCTCGATCGCGCCGCGCCCGCCCGAGCGCGCGAGGTCGTCAGGGTCCTGGCCTTCCGGAAGCAGTGCAAAGCGCAGGCTCTTGCCCGGCAGCAGATTGGGCAGCGCGAGGTCGGCGGCGCGATAGGCGGCCTTCTGCCCGGCGCGGTCGCCGTCGAAGCAGAGGATCGGCTCGTCCGCCATCCTCCACAGCAGCGCCAACTGGTTTTCGGTCAAGGCCGTGCCGAGCGGCGCGACGGCCCCGCCGAAGCCCGACGTGACCATGGCGATGACGTCGACATAGCCCTCGACCACGATCAGCGGCGAGCCGTTATGCGTCGCCTGGCGCGCGGTGGCGAGATTGTAGAGATTGTCGCCCTTGTGAAACAGCGGCGTCTCCGGCGAGTTCAGATATTTGGCCGGAACGTCCTTTTCCAGCGCGCGGCCGCCGAATGCGATCACGCGTCCCCTCGCATCGGATATCGGAAACATCACGCGATCGCGGAAGCGATCATAGGGCACGGGGATGTCGTCGCCCGCGACCAGCAGCCCGGCTTCGACCATGTCTTCGGTGGATATGCCGTGCGAGCCGAGATGCTCCTTCAGCGCAAAGCGCTCCCCCGGCGCGTAGCCGAGGCGAAACTGCAACTGCGTCGCCGGCGTAATCGCGCGGTCGCCGAGATAGCCGCGCGCCCTGGCGCCATGACGCGAGGCCAACGTGTCGGCGAAGAATTTTGCGGCGAGATCCATCACGTCATAGAGCGTCTTGCGGCGCTGCTCGTGACGCGCGGCATCCGGCGTCGCCGCCGGAAGCGCGATGCCGGCCATGGAAGCGAGGCGCTCGACGGCTTCCGGAAACGAAACGCCTTCAATTTCCATGACGAAGTCGAAGATGTTGCCGTTCTTGCCCGACGAGAAGTCGAACCACGCCTGCTTCTCATCGTTGACGAAGAAGGACGGCGTCTTCTCCTGCTGGAACGGCGACAGCCCCTTGTACTCGCGCCCCGCCTTCTTCAGCTTCACGCGCCGGCCGACGACTTCCGAAGCCGGGAGCCGGGCGCGTAGCTCTTCGAGGAACTGGGGCGTGAAACGCATGGGTGAGTGTGTACCGAGTCGAAGGCCTGTGCCAACCGAGCATGGATATAGGCAACCGCTGGTAAAATGCGAAGTTTGTCCGGCTTCTCCCGGCTATTCACAACGCTTGGCAATTTCACCAGATTACAGCTTAAGGTTACGCTGGATTGACAATCGAAATACATTTGTATATACATCTGGGGCATTGGAATGGCGGGCGACTTCGAGTTCCTCGCAGCGGCGGGCTTCGAGTGGGATGAGGTCAAGAGCAATGCTAATCTGATCAAACACGGCATTTCGTTCGATGACGCCAGCGAGATTTTTTACGGGCCGGTCGTCGTCAAGACGTCAACTCGCAACAACGAGGAAAGGTGGATCGCGATAGGAAAATCTCATGATCAAATCGTGACAGTGATTTTCACTCGACGAAACGATTCCATCAGGATCATTTCGGCGCGCCGTCCGAGGCCAGATGAAAAAAGAGCGTATCGTGACGCGACGATGGGGTGATCGTCGCAAGGGAAAGACCGACTGGGCCCGCTTTGGCGCGATTTCGGACGCTGAGGTTGAGGCCTCGATCGCAAACGATCCCGACTGGGCAGAGTTCAAGGACATCGACTGGTCGGACGCCGTTTTGGTGATGCCGACGAAGAAAAAGGCCATCTCCATCCGCGTCGATGAAGACGTGCTCGACTTCTTCAAGAAGGACGGCGACGGCTACCAGCGGCGGATCAACGCCGTGCTGCGGTCGTATATGCAGCAAAAGGCCAAGCCGAAGAAGCGGGCGTAAGCCACGATTGTCATTCCGGGGCGTCCGCAGGACGAGCCCGGAATCCATTTTCAGTTCATCGACGCAGCCCGATGGATTCCGGGCTCGCGCCCCGGAATGACGGTGCACGCTTGATCCGAATCCGGTTCCGCGCTTCCATGCCGCCATGTTTACGGTTTTCCGGGGCGGACAGAGCGGGGCGTGGCGGGTGACGCGGGTGGCGGCGGCGAAAGGCGCGGGGATGGCGCGGACGCCAGCGTTGTCCATCGTGCATTCGTCGGCGATCGCGCTGCCGATCCTGCCCTCGCTCACCTCGTGGCGGGTGGCCGGGGTCGCCAGCCACGTCCGCTACACCGAGCGCGCCGAAAAGGCGAAGCTTGTTGCCGTGCAGGCCGCGCTCGGCCGGCCCGAAGCGACCTCGGCGGCGCTGATTCCGATCAAAAAATCTTCGGCGTGGTGGGACCTGACGCAGGAAGAGCGGCGGCAGATTTTCGAGGACAAGTCGCACCACATCGAAAACAACCTGAAATATCTGCCGGCGATCGCCCGCCAGCTCTATCACTGCCGCGACCTCGGCGAGCCCTTCGATTTCCTGACCTGGTTCGAATACGAACCCGCGCATGCGGACGCATTCGAGGAACTGGTCGCCACGCTGCGGGCGACCGAGGAGTGGAAATATGTCGACCGCGAGGTGGACATCAGGGTGGAGCGCGAGAGGCTGGATGCGGGGTGATTGATGCTCGTGATGCCCGGGCTCGTCCCGGCCATGACGGCGAAACGAGCTACATCTCCAGAAACTTGCCCGAGGCGATCAGCGGCAGGTCGGCGACGGGCCAGTTGTAAACGTAAGTCCACGCCTCGCTTGCGGTGCCGTCCGCATGCGTCACCTCCAGCATGCGGCGGAGATATTCGGTCGGCTCGGGAAAGCCTTCGCCGCAGGCTTCATACATGTCGAGTTCGCCGAGCAGCGCATCGCGGTCGCGCAGGCGGTACAATTCGCCGAACACGATGTCTGCGGGCTCGTCGGAAAGCACCAGGCCGGGATAATGCTTGATGAGATAAAGCCGGCCGCGACAGGTGGCGGCCCCGAGGTAATCCGCGCTGCGGGAGAGCAGTTGCGCCATGGGGTGGTCGAAGCCGCGCATCAGCGTGCCGTAGACGAACAGACGATCTGAAATCATGGCTCTCTGGATACCGTCATTCCGAGGCGATGCAAAGCATCGAACTACGGTGCGCAATTGCGCATCGCAAAGACGGCGAGAGCACCACTACGCCGGCACGACCTCGTCGCTGATGACGAAAAACTTCACCAGGTCCATCCGCCCGAAACTCGTGGTCAGCGCGACGTCGGCGGCGTCGCGGCCGGTGCCCATCAGGATGCGGCCGATACGGGGCACGTTGTGGCGCGCGTCGAACGTGTACCACTGGCCGGACAGATAGACCTGAAACCAGCCGGAGAAATCCATCGGCGCGGGATCCCGGGGCACGCCGATGTCGCCGAGATAGCCGGTGCAGTAGCGCGCCGGGATGTTCATGCAGCGGCAGAAGGTCAGCGCCAGATGCGCGAAGTCGCGGCAGACGCCGGCACGCTGCTCGTAGACGTCGTGCGCCGACTTCATGTGGTGCGCGTGCTGGTAGCCGAAGGTGACGTGGTTATGCACGAAGTCGACGATGGCCTGCACCCGCGCCCAGCCGGCCGGCGTGTTGCCGAACAGGGACCAGGCGACGTCGGTGAGCTTGTCCGTCTCGCAATAGCGGCTCGGCATCAGGTATTGCAGGACCTCATCGGGCAATTGATCGATCGGCAGTTGCTGCGCGGTCGGCATCACCACGTCGGGCAGGCCGGAATCGCGCACCAGCGCATCGCCGCGCAGCGTTACGCCGCCGGCGGGCGCCACCAGCCGGCCGCAGACATTGCCAAAGCTGTCGCGGTAGAAGCCGATCGGCACGTCAGGCTCGGCGACGATGCGCTCGGTGCCGACAATGTCGGAAAAGCGCGACGGGTGAATGCTGAGCATGATCACCATCGGTGTCGGCTGCACCGCCGCATACGCCAACTCGAAGCCGACCTTGATCTCCATGATATCAGACCTTCTCCGTGGCTTGCGCTTCGCGCGGCTCGTCGCCGACGGAGACGACGTTGATGTGAACCTCCATGCCGGCATAGGCGTCGGGCGAACCCAGGTAAGTGCCGTGCAGCGGGATCGCCTGGCGCGGATCGCGCGCCACCGCCACCCGGATGAGATCGCGGGTGCCGACGATGCCGTTGGTCGGATCGAACTCGATCCAGCCGGCGCTCGGCAGATAGACTTGCACCCATGCATGGGTCGAGCCGCCGCCGACATAGCCGTGCGCCCTGTCGCCGGGAATGAAGAGATATCCGGACACGAAGCGTGCGGCGATGCCGAGCCGGCGCAGCGCCTCGATCATGAACAGCGCATAATCGCGGCAGCTGCCGGAGCCTGTCTGCAGCGTGTCGAGCGGATGCTGCGTGCCCTGCTCGTGGCGCTTGCGATACCTGAACGCCTCGCGGATGCCATGCGTCATGCCGCTCAGGATGTTGAACGTCGGCGTCGGTCCCTCGGCGTCGAGAAATTTTCGCGCCCACGCCGACAGTTCACCATTGGGATCGCCATATTGCGGCGTGATGAACTGCAGCAGGTCGGGAAATTCCTCGTCGTCGTAGAGGAAGGGATAGAAATAGGCGGGATCGTCCGCGGTCAGCGCGAACTCGTCTTCCGGATTGTGCTCGACCGTCACCGTCGAATTGAACGACAGCGTCTCGGAGCGTTCGTCGAAGGTGGCGATCGCGACGGTGTTGCCGAAGATGTCGTGGATCCAGCGCAGCCGCATCGGCTGCGGCTCGATCTCGAGATCGCCGGACAGCACCCTGATGTCATGGCCGTCGCGCGGACGCAGCATGATGCGATGCTCGCCGAACGCGACCGGGCGCGTGTAGCGATAAATGGTCTTGTGATTGATCGTCAGGAGCGGCATCGTCAAATATTCATCGATTCTGATGGCGTTAATCTAGACCAAAACCTGCCCAATTCCAGATCGGTATGCCGCTTCGATAGGCAGCGATTTGAGGAGGATGCTTTGAATTATGCCGGCGACACAGCACTACTCCTCAACTCGGAAGATGTTCCACCGGTGCAGGAATTTAACGAGGCGGGCCGCTCGCCGTTTTTCCTGACCGGCGACCATTATGGAAGGCTGATCCCGCGCGCGCTCGGCGACCTCGGCGTACCCGAGAGCGAACTGACGCGCCATATCGCTTGGGACATCGGCATCGCCGGCGTCGCCGAACAGTTCGCGAAGCATCTCGATGCCCATCTGATCGTGCAGCGCTACTCGCGGCTGGTGATCGACTGCAACCGCCCGCCGCATGCTGCAAGTTCGATCCCGCGCATCAGCGAAGCCACGGCGATCCCGGGCAACGAGGGCATCACACGCGAAGCTGCCGCGATGCGGCGCGCGCAGATCTTCGATCCCTATCACCGCCGCATCGACGAGATCATCGATCAGCGCGAAAGTGCCGGCCTGCCGACGGTGCTGGTGTCGCTGCACAGTTTTACGCCCGTCTATGCGGGAATTGCGCGGCCGTGGCACATCGGCACGCTCTATCACCGCGACACCCACCTGCCGCCGCTGCTGCTCAAGTTGCTGCGCGCCGAGGGCGACCTCGTCGTCGGCGACAACGAGCCCTATGCGGTCAGCGACGAGACCGACTACACCATCCCCGTACACGCCGAGGCGCGCGGCCTGATGAATACGGGCATCGAAATCCGCCAGGACCTGATCTCGGATCCCGCGGGCGAGACCGCATGGGCCGACCGGCTGGCGCGGATTTTCGCCGAGATCGAAACCATGCTGCATGCGCAGCAACTGATGAAGGCGAGATGCGCCCCTGCTCGGTGAGGTCGCGTGACCTTTAAGTCACTACCGGAATAACTTTGCACCCGCACCGGCCGGCATCACAAAAGTGGCCAACACCGGGCCTTGCATTCTGCCAAGTTGGGTCGACCACGCTACGCCTTCGGAAGGTGAGCATGCTTTGGGATCGGCACTCCCTGTCTTGGCAAGCAGCGGCGGCATTCGCCGCGCTCGGCGCTGTTACGGCGCCCGCATCGGCGAAGGCGGACGCCGGAGGCGTCGGCTTCTGGCTGCCGGGCGGCATGGGCAGCCTCTCCGCAGTTCCGGGGCAGCCTGGCTGGAGCATCACTTCGCTCTACCTGCACGTTGAAGCCAATGCCGCCAGCGGCAAGGAGCTGCAAAACAACGCCTCCGTCGTCACCGGCCTGCATGCCCGCGCCGACGCCGTCGCTTTTCTGCCGGCCTATACGCTCGCAACACCGGTGCTGGGCGGCCAACTGACCATCGGCGCGGCCGGCGTGCCCGGCAATGTCGGACTCAACATTGGCGCCACGCTGACCGGCCCGCGCGGCAACCAGATCTCAGGCAATGCGCATGACGACCGGACGACATTTGCCGACGTGTATTACCTCGCCACCCTGAAATGGAACCAGGGCGTCAACAATTACATGTGGTACGTGCTGGGCAACGTCCCGAGCGGCACCTACGACTCCACGCGGCTGGCCAATCTGAGCCCCGGCTACACCGCCATCGATAGCGGCTTCGGCTACACCTATCTCAACCCGGCCACCGGGCACGAATTCTCGGCGGTCGCCGGCTTCACCTACAACGGCATGAACGATGCCCTGCAGTACCGCAACGGCATCGACTTCCACTTCGATTGGGCGGCATCGCATTTCATCAGCAAGAGCGTTCATGTCGGCGTCGCCGGCTATGTCTATCAGCAGCTCACCGGCGACAGTGGTGCCGGCGCGAAGCTCGGCGATTTCAAGGGCCACGCGGTCGGCATCGGCCCGCAGATCGGTTTCTTCTTTCCCGCATGGGAAGGATACATGGGCTACCTGAACATCCGCGGCTATTGGGACGTCGTCACCGAGAATCGCCCAACGACGCAAACCGCCATGGTGACACTGAGCTTTGCACCGGCCGCGCCGGAGAAGCCCGCGACGCCGAGCGGGCCGAAGCACCTGAGATAAGAACACCTGAAAGAGGACGGAGCGGAACCAGGCATGCACCGCCTGCGGGATTACCGCGCCCGCGTCAGCGCCAGCCAGATGCCGCCGCCGATCATGAAGCCGCCGGAGATGCGCGACAGCAGCCGGGCACGCTGTTTGGAGAAGAACAATCGCGCCCGGCCGGCCAGCAGCGCGTAGATCGAATCGGTGACGGCGCCCGTGATCATGAAGGTGAAGCCAAGCAGCGCTACCTGCGAAAAATGATCCTTGCTCAGGTCCATGAACTGCGGAATGAACGCGCCGAAGAACACCAGCACCTTCGGGTTCGACAGCAGCACCAGAAACCCCTGCAGGAAGAACCCGCCGCGCGGCGGTGGTGGCGGCTCGTCGGTTTCAACGCCTTCGACCGGCGAGCGAATGAGCTTGATCCCGAGCCAGACCAGGTAGGCCGCACCGGCAAACCGCACCCAGTCGAACCAGTAGCCCATGGTCGCCATCAGCGTGGTCAGTCCGACCGCGACGATGCCGATCACGATCGTCAGCCCGGCCTGGACGCCTGCGATATTGGTCAGCGCGGCGCGGGTGCCGTAGCGCAGGCCGTTGGCGATCACCAGCGTGACGACCGGGCCCGGGATCAGCGCCAGCGCGATGCACGCGACGACGAAGGCGAGATAGGCTTGAAGCGACATGGAGAGGTACTCGGCGGGAGGGCGATGCGGTCATTATGCATCATGGTGCCCCGAAATGGAACTTTCCAGTCGGCGAACGGTTGAGCATTCGTTCAGTTGGAGCATTGCGATGTCCCGAACGGAGTGGTCGCCGGGCACGGTGCCTTACGGCGCGGATCAAACGGTCTATCTGGTCGTCGATCGGTTTGGCAGCGGCAGCGTCTACCGCGAGACCGAGATCGAGCGCACCGATCTTGAAGCTGTCATCGACGATTTCCTGACGGGACAGTTCAACGATCCCGTTCGCGTCGTGGCCTTCAACACACTGGAGCATTGGGCCAATGACGTCTCCCGCGACGTCGCCCTGGTGATCGAAGATCGCTGCGACATCGCAGGCGAACCGGTGCCCGAGCATGTCAGGGATTTTGTCGAGAACAACGTTCCGACCGCGCGGCGATTGGCATTTCAGCGCGCTTGATGTTCAACCGGCCTCACGTGCCACGCGCGGCCGGGGGAACCCTTACTGCAAGCGCGTCGTCTTGAAATGAGTAGCTGATGGTTTTGGCGGACCCAGCGTCGCCCATACCACCAAGCCAAGCACAATCGATACCGCTGCCAATCGAAAAGAAAATCCGCTCATGTCGCAGCTCAAAATTGATTTCGTTGTAATGGCAAAACGGTATCCCCGGAATGTGCCGGGTTTATGAACAGCACCGCCGCTTTACAGACGCGCTCACCGCTCGGTCCGCATGTAAGGATCCATCTCGGAGGCGCGCTTCAATGCCGGATCATCGGCAAGCACGCGCACCGCTTCCGTCCTCACAGGCTTCACATGGTGCGGACTGCTCCAGAACGTCCACACCCCGACACCGACCGCCAGCATTCCGGCGCAAATCACAATGGCATCTTTCGTCATTGCTGGCCTCCGTGCCCGCCTGCAATGCAGAAACAATGCCAAAGTTGCGTGCGTTCGGGCAGGCCAGGTGACCGGCCAGCCGTTCAAGTTTGGGTTACCGGTCAGATGACCTTCAAGCCCTGCCAACCGACGCTCGCTCTGCGATCTAATCAAATTGCCGTCAGTTCCAGCTCCGGAGCAGCGGAATTCACCCAACCGGCTTCCAGCGATTTGAATTCCGTCAGCTTCGTTGTCCGACCCGAGCATTGGTCGCGATCAACGCACGCCACGTCATTGTTGAACCCTCGCCGGGTTCCTGCTGACCCACGCTAGGTGGGCGTTGAGGAGGTTCTGATGACGAAGCATCGAACGATTACCGGTTTCGTGGCTGTTGCCCTGCTCGCTGTCGCCGCCGCCGCCACCATGAAGTCGCACACACCCTGGACCAAAGGCATCGTCGTTGCCGCCGGCCCAACGTCGCCGCAAGACGTTGCGGTCGACGCAAACGGAACCCCGGCCGCGGACTTCAATGACCGCTGGTCAGCGCTGTCGGCTTCAACCCCTGCTGAGAAAACGTCGCCCTAGCGGCACGACAGCCCCGCCTCGATCTCGGTCCAGAAGCCGCAATGCGTGGCGGATCTTGCATGCGCACCGTGATGGGTGGCGTGCAACAGCATCGTGATGGCCACCAGCGCGGCAGCAGCAATAGCGGTACGCAGCATTGGATTCATGGTTCCCGATGTGTGACGCCGTCAAAGACGAGGAAGCCCCCGGAGGTGATTTCCGGGGGCTTCCTGGATCGCCGAACCTGGGTACATCCGCCAGTCGAACGACGTCACTGCAGCCATCTCGCCGCCCGATCATGTGCGGGATGTGGCGGCGGTAAGTCATTGGCGTGATCTTATTCCGCCTGAATGCGACAGGCCGACCGCCGACCGCTTCGCTTGACATGCAACCATTTGGTTCCCTATTATCTCAACCATGGACGAAGTGTTCAAAGCGCTGGCCGATGCTTCGCGGCGCGCGCTGCTGGACCGGCTTCACCTGAAAAACGGACAGACCTTGAACGAACTCTGCGACGGCCTCGCCATGACGCGGCAGGCAGTCGCCAAACATCTGGGGATTCTCGAAGCGGCCAATCTCGTCAGCACGATCAGGCATGGTCGCGAGAAGCTGCACTACCTCAACCCGGTCCCGATCCATCAGATCGGCGAGCGATGGATCAGGAAATTCGAGCGCGGGAAGCTCGCCGCGCTCGGCGAGTTGAAACGGCAACTGGAAAGGCGTGATGAGTAAGCGTGAGGATGCGTCATGAACATCGGGAATTTCAAGCCTGCCATCGTCTACACGATCTACATCGCGTCCACGCCCGAGAAGGTCTGGCAGGCGCTGACGACCGCCGAATTCAGCCGGCAGTATTTCTCGGGCTTTGCGATCGAGGCCGATCTCAAGGTCGGCGGTGCCTTCGTCGCCCGCGCGCCCGACGGCTCGGTGCACATCAGCGGCGAGGTGATCGAATGCGACCCGCCGAACAAGCTCACCGTGACCTGGAACGTAAACTGGCCGGCGCTGGTGGAAAAACTCGGGCCGACGCTCGTGACCTACGCGATCGAACAGGCGGGGGACGTCGTGAAGCTGACGATGCTGCAATCGCACGACCGTCCGATCAGCGACGACATCCTGTCCGGCGGCCGCGCGGGCTGGCCGGCCATTCTCTCCAGCCTGAAGAGCGTGCTGGAAACGGGCAATGGGCTTGCGATCAAGATGGCGCCGCCGGAACGGATGCTGGCCGCGCTGCGGCAGATCGGGATCACGACGCCGTAGGGTTCGACGCCGTGCTTTCGGAAGCAGGCCGACTGCTCCGCGGCTATTGTTGGAGGCGCAGGATAACACTATTGATTGCAACGGGAATCACCGTTTCAAGCGCGGAACGACGGACCGATGAGCCTGCGTACCCGGCTGCTGATACTCGTTATCGTGGCAATGTTGGTGCCGGCGATCCTCGTGGCGGTGCGTTTCATCCACAATCGCACCAGCGAAATCGACGCCGCGCTGGTCGACCTGTCGGCCACGGCGAACGATATTGCAGGCGATCTCGACGAGAAGATCCAGGGCACGGCCCAGCTTCATTACGGGCTGGCGCGCGCCCGCGACCTCGACACCAATGACAAGGCGGCTTGTTCGGATTTCCTGTCCGCCGTGCGCGAGGAGTACACGCAGTTCACGGGGATACTGACCATCACTCCGGACGGCGGTCTGTTCTGCGACTCGCTACGCACCGACCGCACCCTCGATCTCAGGGATCGCGAATATTTCAGGCAGGCGCTGATGGCGCACGGGGTCGTCACGCTGCAACCGGTATTCGGCCGGCTGACCGGAACATCGGTGCTGCAGATCGCCTACCCCGTGCGCGCCGAATCCGGAAAGTTGCAATTCATCCTGCTCGCCTCGTTCAATCTGCAGAAATTCGCCGAGTATCACGACAAGCGGCTGGCGAGTGACAACGAGATCCTGCTCGTCGACCGCAAAGGCACGGTCCTCGTTGCGCCCCAGGGTGGGAGCTCGACCAAGCCCGCGGGCACGTCGATTGCGGATTCGGAGCTGTTCAGGTTTGCCGAGGACCCTAACCGCGAGCCGTTTCGCGAATTGACCGACCGGAACGGCCGAACCCATGTCTGGGCCGTCGCACGTTCACCTGCGAGCCGCGATGCCGGCCTCTACATCATGATCGGGCGGTCAAAGGACGGACTGCTCGCCGCCGCCAACCGCCGCCTCTACGAGGACACGGCCATTCTTGCGGTCGCCTCGCTGCTGCTGCTCGCGGGCGTATGGCTTCTCGCGACCATGGGCGTCGGCCGCCAGGTCGGACGCCTCGCCGCCATGGCGACGAAACTCGGAACTGGCGATCTGCGCGCGCGAATTTCCCCGCCCTATCCGGGCGGCGAACTCGGCGGGTTGATGACGCTGCTCAACAGCACCGCCGAGTCGCTCGAGCAACAGCGCGCCGCCATCGACGAGCTCAATCAGAAACTCAGCCAATCCCAGAAGATGGAGGCAATGGGTCAGCTCACCGGCGGCGTGGCGCACGACTTCAACAATCTGCTCACCGTGATCCTCGGCAATGCGGAGCACCTCGCCGAGCGGCTGGCGGCCCACAAGGAGTTGCACAAGATCGCCGACGACATCGCAACCGCCGCCGAACGCGGCTCCGACCTGACGCGCAGCCTGCTCGCCTTCGCCCGCAAGCAGCCGCTGATGCCGAAGGACATCGACATCGGCGAGAAAGTTCTCGGCATGGAACAATTGCTGCGCCGAACGCTGGGCGAGCACATCGAGTGCGAATTCCGGCTCGACAACGGGTTATGGCTCGCCAGCGTCGATCCCGGGCAACTGGCGTCCGCGCTGCTCAACCTCGTGCTCAACGCGCGCGACGCCATGCCATCGGGCGGCAAGCTGACGGTCGAGGTCCGCAACACCTCGCTCGGCGAAACCGACGTCGACGTCAACGGCGACGCGCGGCCCGGCGATTACGTCATGGTCGCCGTCACCGACACCGGCAGCGGCATGTCGCCCGAGGTCGCCGGCCGCGCCTTCGAGCCGTTCTTCACCACCAAGGAGGTCGGCAAAGGCACCGGCCTCGGCCTGAGCATGGTCTACGGCTTTGCCCAGCAATCCGGCGGCGCGATGCAGATCCGCTCCGAGCCGGAACGGGGCACGGCGGTCAGGCTTTTCTTTCCGCGCGTCGGCGCGCCGCAAGCGGACGCCGCGCCGTCCGTCGGCCAGCGCGCCACGGCTGCGGCCAACGAGACCATCCTCGTTGTCGAGGACAACGCCATGGTGCGCAACTACGTCGAGAGCGAATTGAAAGCGCTCGGCTATCGCGTCCTCGTCACCCGCAATGCGCCGGCAGCCCTCGATATCCTGCGCGGTCCGGAGAAGATCGATCTGTTGTTCTCGGACGTCGTGATGCCCGGCGGCATGCTCGGACCGGAATTGGCAAAGGAGGCTGCACGCCTGCGGCCCCATTTGAAGATTCTACTGACCTCGGGCCACACCGAACATCCCGACGCAGCGCCCGAAGGGCTGAGCCGCGGGGTGCGGATATTGAACAAGCCTTATCGCCGCAACGAGCTGGCGGCGGTGCTGCGCTCGGCGCTGCAGGGAGAGTGAGATTGCAGCGAAATGTCGCGCACCCACCGCGTCGTCCCGGCTTTCGCCGGGACGATCATGCAGAGAGAACTCACCTTACCCCAGCGACCGCAATTCCCGTCGCAGCACCTTGCCCGTCGCGGTCATCGGCAGCGTTTCGGCGAACTGGACGAAGCGCGGATATTCGTGGGCGGCGAGTTGCACCTTGACGAACTCCTGGATCTCGCGCGCCAGCGCATCGCTCGCCGCAAAGCCCGGGCGCAGCACGATCCATGCCTTGATGGATTCGGTGCGGATCGGATCGGGAATGCCGACCACCGCCGACATCGCCACCGCCGGGTGCTTCATCAGCGTGTGCTCGATCTCCGCCGGGCCGACACGATAGCCGGCAGTGGTGATGACGTCGTCCTCGCGGCTGACGTACCAGAAATAGCCGTCCTCATCCTGGATGCCGAGATCGCCGGTCAGGAGAAACTCGCCGGCATATTTCTTCGCGGTCGCTTCCGGATTCTTCCAGTACTCGATCATGGTGCAGGGGCACGGCTGGCGCACGCCGATGACGCCGCGCTGACCGCGCGGCAGTTCCTCGCCTTTGTCGTTGACGATGCGAACGTCGAAGCCCGGCGTCGCCTTGCCCATCGAGCCGGGCCGGATCGGAAACAGGTTGGAATTGCTGCCGACCACGAGATTGCATTCGGTCTGGCCGAACACTTCGTGCGCATCGATGCCGAAGGTTTCGCGCACCCAGCCGTGCAATTCGCCGCCCAGCGATTCACCGCCGGTGAAGATGCTGCGCAGGTTCAGACCGGGATTCTTCACGCCGGCCTGCCGCATCAATTTCAGCGCGGTCGGCGGCAGGAACACGTTGCGAATGCCGAGTTCGGCCATCATCGTCATCGCCGCCTGCGGCTCGAATTTGCGCGCGCGATGCCCGACCATGGGAATGCCGTGGTACCAGAACGCGAACAGGCAATTGATCAGCCCGCCGATCCAGGCCCAATCCGCCGGCGTCCACATCAGGTCGCCGGGCTTGGGCAGGAAGTTGTGGCACATCTCGACATTGGGCAGATGGCCGAGCACGACGCGATGAGCGTGCAGCGCGCCCTTTGGATTTCCGGTCGTGCCCGACGTGTAGATGATCAGCGCGGGATCGTCGCACGAGGTATCGACGGTCGCGAAATCCGGCGAGGCGGCCTTGATCTCGGACCAGAACGATTTTGTCCCCGCGGGCGCACGGTCGCCGATCACGTAGACGTTTTCCAGCGCCGGAAGACGATCGCGGATTTTCGCGAGCTTCTCCCAACCGCTCGCGTCGGTGACGATGGCCTTGGCTTCCGAATTCGACAGGCGGAATTCCAGCGCGTCCTCGCCGAACAGCGCGAACAGCGGGATGGAAATCATCGCGGACCGGAACGCCGCAAAATGCGCGATCGGAAGTTCCAGCGATTGCGACAGGAACACCGCGACGCGGTCGCCGCGCACGAGGCCATCGGCCTTCAGCACGTTGGCGAAACGCCGCGACATCTCCGCGACCTCGTCGAACGAGGTGCGTGTCGTCGCGCCGTCCTCGTCCACGTAGACAAGCGCGAGCCGGCCGGTGCCGTCGGCATGGCGGTCGCAGCACGCAGTCGCGACGTTGAAGCGCTCGGGAATGTCCCAGCGGAAATTGCGGTAGAGTTCGTCGTAGGTGGCGGCTTCGGTGAGCATGGCGTTTGTCGTTTCCGTCCTTCGTCCTGGCCGGGTAGTCTACTTGCGCTTGACCGCGCTCCCGGCCATCTACGTTTTTGTTGCTTGCGGCTAGTTTTAATGACGTGGATGGCCGGGACAAGCCCGGGCATGATGTAGCAGGCGCTTTTCCCGACTCCGGGAGGCCACAATCATGAAGACCTTGCTGTTGCTGGTGCTTTCCATGGCCTTCGCCGCGCGGGATGCCACCGCGCAGGAGGACGCACAATGCGTCCGCGAACACGCCGCCATGGTCGAAACCATCAAGGACTACGCCCACTCACACCGCGCGGCTTTGGGCCAGCAGGGCTTTTCGCAGCCGGTGCTCGAAGCCATGGGGCAGACGAAACGCCATTTGTTCATTCCCGAGCGATCCTGCGCGGTCGCGTATGCGAACAGGCCGCTATCGATCGGCCTCGGCCAGACCATATCGCAGCCGTTCATCGTGGCTTTGATGACGCAACTGGCCGAGGTCGCGCCTCACCACGCCGTGCTCGAGATCGGTACCGGCTCGGGCTATCAGGCCGCCGTCCTCGCGCATCTGGTGCGAAAGGTCTGCACCATCGAGATCGTCCCGCAACTGGCCGAGAGCGCCACAAAAGCACTCAAGGAACTCGCCTATGACAATGTGGAGGTCAGGCTTGGCGACGGCTTTGCCGGCTGGCCCGAATGCGGTCCCTTTGACGCCATCGTGGTGACCGCCGCGCTCGGGCAGGTGCCGCCGCCGCTGATCGAGCAGCTCAAAGTGGGTGGCCGGCTCGTCATGCCGGTGGGAGCCGAATACGGCACCCAGCAGCTCACGGTCGTCGAGAAAATCGCCTCCGACAGGACGACAATACGCGCCGTCGCCCCCGTGCGCTTCGTGCCCTTCACGCGTTCGCAGAACCGGTAGCGGTCACGATCAACCCGACAGCGCCGCCTTCACCATGCCGCTGGCCTTGCCGAAATCCATCTGGCCGGCGAATTTCGCGCGCAGCACGCCGATCACCTTGCCCATGTCCTTCATCCCGGCAGCGCCGGTCTCGGCAATCGCGGCCGATATCGCGGCCTTCACCTCGTCATCCGACATCTGCTTCGGCAGATAGGCCGAGATGATCGCGATCTCCTCGCGCTCCTGTGCCGCGAGTTCGGCACGGCCGCCCTTGTCGTAGAGCTCGACAGACTCCTGGCGCTGCTTGATCATCTTCTGGAACAGGGCAAGCAGGTCGGCGTCCGAGAGCGGCGGCTTGCCTTCGCCGCGCGCGGCGATGTCGGCGTTCTTGATGGTCGAATTGACCATGCGCAGCGTGGAGAGCTTGCGCTCTTCCTTGGCCTTCATGGCGTCCTTGACCGCATTGTTGATGTCGTCGCGCAGCATGGCCTTCCCTCTTTGGATGCAAGGAACTTGATCTAGGCCGTTCGTCGCCCAAGAACAACCAAAGCCTTGGCCGTTCAGCAAGAACCTCCGGATTCCCGGCGGATCCGGCCAAAAGCCCGGACAACGGGCTGAAATTCCGAAAAATGGCCATCAATCATGCAGCAAACGCATGTGAATCCCACCGTTTTCCTTCCCTTCCGGCTTTGACGCGCCGAGGTGCACGGACTATGAAGTGCGCTCATGACAACATCTGACAATGCTTCAGCCTGGCCGGACCACAAACCGACCGCGCTCCTCGTGCTTGCCGATGGCACCGTGCTGGAGGGCTTCGGCCTCGGCGCTGAAGGCCACGCCGTCGGCGAGGTTTGCTTCAACACCGCGATGACCGGCTACGAGGAGATCCTCACCGATCCCTCCTATGCCGGGCAGATCATCACCTTCACCTTCCCGCATATCGGCAACGTCGGCACCAACGACGAAGATATCGAGACGGTGAACATGGCGGCGACGCCGGGCGCACGCGGCGTGATCCTGCGTTCCGCGATATCGGATCCCTCGAACTACCGCGCCACCAAGCATCTCGACCAGTGGCTGAAGGCGCGCGGCATCATCGGCCTCTCCGGCATCGACACCCGCGCGCTGACCGCGCTGATCCGCAGCAAGGGCATGCCGAACGCCGTGATCGCGCATTCGAAGAGCGGCGAGTTCGACCTGCATGGCCTGAAGGAAGAGGCGCGCGAATGGCCCGGCCTCGAAGGCATGGACCTGGTGCCGATGGTGACCTCGGGCCAGCGCTTCACCTGGGATGAGACGCCGTGGTCCTGGGAAAAGGGCTTTGGCCGCCAGACCGAGCCTGAATTCAACGTGGTCGCGATCGACTACGGCATCAAGCGCAACATCCTGCGGCTGCTCGCCGGCGAGGGCTGCAAGGTCACGGTGGTGCCGGCGACGACCTCGGCCGAAGAAATCCTGGCGATGAAGCCGGACGGCGTGTTCCTTTCAAACGGCCCGGGCGATCCGGCCGCTACCGGAAAGTATGCGGTGCCCGTGATCCAGCAGGTGATCTCGTCGGGGACGCCGACGTTCGGGATCTGCCTCGGCCACCAGATGCTGGGCCTGGCCGTCGGCGCCAGGACGATGAAGATGCATCAGGGTCATCACGGCGCCAACCATCCCGTGAAGGACGAGACCACCGGCAAGGTGGAGATCACGTCGATGAACCACGGCTTTGCCGTGGACCAGGCGACGCTGCCGGAGGGCGCGACGCAGACCCACATCTCGCTGTTCGACGGCTCCAATTGCGGCATCGAGCTCAAGGGCAAACCGGTGTTCTCGGTGCAATACCACCCGGAAGCCTCGCCTGGCCCGCGCGACTCGCACTATCTGTTCAAGCGGTTCGCGGATTTGATGCGGGCGAACAAGCGGGCGTAGAGGCCTTCAACCGGACGCCCCATGGACGATAGCGCGGCCATCCCCAAGATCGAATACGGCGTGACGCCGACGCAGGTGATGGCATCGATGTCGGGGCTAGACTTCGTCCGCGGCATCTTCGATGGCAAACTCCCCTCGCCGCCGATCATGCAGAACGTCGAGCCGTTCGATTCCACCGCCGAGCATGGCCACGTCGTGTTCCACAGCGTGCCTGGATTCCGGCACTACAATCCGATCGGCTCGGTGCATGGCGGCTACGCCGCGATCCTGCTGGATTCCGCGATGGGGCTCGCCGTTCAAACCACGCTTCCCGCAGGCACCGGCTACACCACGCTCGAATTCAAGATCTCCTTCGTGCGGGGCATGAGCCAGGATACCGGCCCGGTGCGAACCGAGGGCAAGACACTCAGTGTCGGCCGCCGCGCTGCCACGGCGGAGGCGCGCATCACCGACGCCAACGGCCGCCTGCTCGCGCATGCCACCACGACCTGCCTGGTTTTCGAGATTCCAAAGGGAACGTGAGCGGCGGAAGAAGGTTTGAAGTGATACTGTCGTAGGATGGGTAGAGCGCAGCGAAACCCATCAATGCTTTTTGCGCGGAGAGATGATGGGTTTCGCTCCGCTCTACCCATCCTACGATTTCTCGCCCTTGCCTCGCGGAGACCCACCATGTCAGTCGTTCGCGACGATAACGACCCGCTCACCTTCGTCTTCGCCGACGACGGCCTTGTCCCCAACAACCCGGCTCCGCTTCTGGTCTACAAGAACTCGGTGGACGTTGCGAACGATCATCCCGAGAAAACCATCGAGGGCCTGTTCGGCGCCAATGGCTGGGGCGGGATGTGGCGCAATGGTATCTACGACTATCTGCATTACCATTCGACCGTGCATGAAGTGCTCGGCGTCGCGCGCGGACACGCGCGCGTGCAGTTCGGCGGCGACCACGGCAAGGCGCTCGACATCGTCGCCGGCGACGTCGCGATCCTGCCTGCCGGCACCGGCCACCAGTTGATCTCGGCAAGCGAGGATTTCTGCGTGGTCGGCGCCTATCCGCCGGGATCGCAGATGGAGATCACGCGTCCGACGCCTGCGAACCATGCGAAAGCGCTGAAGACGATTCCGGAAGTGAAATTGCCGAACACCGATCCGCTGCGTGGCGCGCAAGGCCCGTTGCTGCGGTTATGGAAACGAGACTGACCATTCAGTCGAGTTTATTTTTTTCAGTGTACGCCACCGGGCTTGACGCTCTCTACTTCGGGTAGATAGTCGCGCGATCGCTGCTTGATTGCGCGCGAGCTTTTCCTCTTCGACATTAGGCATTTTTGATGGAGGGTTCTCATGTTCACGAACCAATGTCGCTGCATCAACTGCATTACCCCGCCCCACATCCTCAACAAGCTGCTCGAAAATCCGGACAAGAGGATTCGCGACGCAGCGTTGCAAACACTGCTGTCGACCTCGCGCCTGCGCGGCGAGCGAGCTGTAAGGGGCCTCCTTGCGTCCGTCGTAACGGCCTCGGCACACGGCCGGCGCACGGTCTTCGACTGCGCCAACACCACCATTCTTTCGTCGGCGACAGTTGAACGCACCGAGAATGGTCCCACCTCGGCGGACGAGTCGGTTAACCGCGCATTCGAAGGCCTCGGACGCACCCGCGAATTCTACAAGGAAGTGTTCGATCGGGACTCGCTGGACGGACACGGCATGCGCCTGAACGGCTACGTTCACTACGATGCAGACTACAACAACGCCTTCTGGGACGGCAGCCAGATGGTATTCGGCGACGGCGACGGCTTGCTGTTCACCGACTTCACCAAATCGCTCGACGTCATCGCCCACGAACTGACGCACGGTGTCACCGAGTTCACGGCCGGACTGGAATATGAAAATCAGTCAGGCGCGCTGAACGAGTCGATGTCCGACGTCTTCGGCTCGCTGGTCAAACAATGGGCGCGCAAGGAAACCGCCGACCAGGCCGACTGGCTGATCGGCGCGGAGATTTTCACGCCTGAAATCGACGCGGATGCGCTGCGGTCGATGAAGGCGCCAGGCAAGGCCTACAACAATGCGGAGTTCGGACGGGATCCACAACCCGACCACATGAGCAAGTTTGTGCAGTTGCCCAACACCCGACAGGGCGATTGGGGCGGCGTGCACATCAATTCCGGAATTCCGAACAGGGCGTTCTATCTCACGGCAGTCGGGATCGGCGGATGCGCCTGGGAAGCGCCTGGACACATCTGGTACGCTGCGCTTCAGGCATCGACGCCATTGATGCAATTCCAGGAGTTCGCCGACATGACGCACTTCAAGGCAGGCCAGCTCTACGGTTCGCAGAGCGCAGAGCAGCAGGCCGTGGTGTCCGCCTGGAAAGAGGTCGGCATCCGCATCAGCGGCGCCCAGACATTGGCTGCAACGACCGGCCGGATGCGCTACCAACCGGCCGCA